>Ga0209251_1000154_pt1 | contig 63788 bp, 54 predicted proteins | sample SaaInlV_100m_DNA_6_FD_184665 | JGI IMG/M metagenome (GOLD analysis project Ga0209251, IMG submission 184665) | Marine microbial communities from expanding oxygen minimum zones in the Saanich Inlet - Saanich Inlet SI073_LV_10m_DNA (SPAdes) (version 2) | ecosystem: Environmental > Aquatic > Marine...
AGTTGATCGGCAAAAGGAAGAGGCTTACAAAATTGAATATCATATTGATACACCAGACGGTATGACAGAAAGCTGGTGGAACACTGGTGATGAATTTCCGGTTGTCCCTGCAAAGGCGGATGGGAAAATTAAGTGTGATCACGCTCAAGGAGAGTTTGAGCAGAAAGTAGCAAAAATACAGGAAGGTTGCCGGCGCGGAGATTTTTTTGAGGTTGTACTATCGCAAGCATTTTCTACTGCTTTCGGGGAGCAGGCTTCAACTTTATTCAAAAGAATCTGTGCCCAAAATCCCAGTCCTTACAGTTTTCTGATCAACATGGGTGCAGAACAACTGGTAGGCGCGTCTCCTGAAATGTATGTAAGAGTAAAAGAAGATCGTTTTGAAACTAGTCCGATTTCCGGAACAGTACCTGTAGGGAATGATCCGATGGAAACTGCAGAAAGGATAAAAGATCTTATTTCTTCAGAAAAAGAGGAATCAGAACTTACGATGTGTACGGACGTGGACCGTAACGATATGGCGAGGATTTGTGAACCTGGCAGTGTGCACTTAATCGGCCGGCGTTTGCTGGAACGTTATTCCCGCTTGATCCACACTGTTGATCATTTGGAAGGTGTTTTGAACAAAGACAGGGACGCGGTTGATGCTATCTTGACGCACATGTGGGCCTGTACAGTGACCGGTTCTCCAAAACCGGTTGCCATGCAAACAATTGAAGATATGGAAAATTCACCGCGGGGATGGTATAGCGGCTGTATCGGATTTTTATGGTTTAACGGTTATGTCAGTACAGGAATGACTTTGCGTACTGTTCATCTTAAAAAAGGACAAGCCACTGTAAGGGCCGGAGCTACATTGCTTTATGACTCAGATCCTGCTACAGAAGAGCGGGAAACGCACATCAAGGCATCCGCCTTTTTGGGCGCGACTTTAGGCAGCAAACCGCCTGATTCAGTTGAGTTTGATTTACCTCAAACAGGCGACTCAAAAACGGTTTTATTTGTTGATAATCAAGATAGTTTTGTCCACACATTAGCAAGTTATGTCAGACAAACTGGAGCAAAGGTAATCACTCTCCGTTCCGGATTTCCATATAAGATGCTGGATGAAATTTCTCCTGATTTACTTTTCATTTCACCAGGTCCGGGATTTCCAAGTGAACAAAAAGTTCCGGAATTAGTCGGCGAAGCAGTCAATAGGAATATTCCAATTTTTGGCGTTTGTCTCGGACATCAAGGTATTGCTGAATATTTTGGTGGAAAACTGCTGACTCTTGAACATCCTGTTCACGGGAAGTCCGCTGAGATTATACACAGCGGAGATTCATTTTATGCAGATTTACCGAATCCCTTCAGTGCAGGACGTTATCATAGTCTTTACGTGGATTCAGTTTCACTTCCAGAATGTCTGGAAGTCACCGCGAAAACTGATTCCGGTCTGATAATGGGGCTTCGTCACAAAACTTTAGCTGTGGCATCTGTACAGTTTCATCCGGAATCTATTCTGACTCTCAAAGACCAATCCGGATTAAGGATGATCAACAAGGTGATGGCAGAACTTACTGCAGAGACAAATAACAAAGAAGGCTCATAAGTATGCAACAAGTTACACTTGATGAAATAGCAGCAGCAGCAAGTATAGTTTATTCAGAAATGCAAGCGACTCCGCAATATTGCTGGCCACTGCTTTGTGAGCGTTTAGGTACAGAAGTCTGGGTCAAGCATGAAAACCATACGCCGAATGGTGCATTTAAAATCCGCGGAGGCTTGGTCTATTTCGCTCATCTTGCAAACTCATCTGCAATCCCGACAGGTGTGGTCTGCGCGACCCGTGGAAATCATGGTCAGTCTGTGGGTTTTGCTGCACGACGTTACGGAATTCCCACCACTATCGTGGTCCCTCACGGAAACAGTCGAGAGAAAAATGCTGCCATGCAGGCGCTTGGTGTGAAATTGCTTGAACATGGTGATGATTTTCAGGCAGCGCGTGAATTTGCGATTAAACTAGCACGTGAAGAAGAATTGCAAATGGTGCCTTCCTTTGATCCACTGTTAGTTACCGGAGTTGCAACCTATAGTCTGGAATTGCTGAGTGCGGTCAAGGATCTGGATGTCGCCTACGTTCCTATTGGTTTAGGTTCCGGAATCTGTGGAATGTTCGCAGCACGTGATGCATTAAACTTGAAGATTGAAATCGTCGGAGTTGTTTCTTCACATGCTAGTGCTTATGCGGAATCTTTCAGTTCCGGCCGTCCCGTTGAGTCTCCGGTCAGTACTAAAATTGCTGACGGAATAGCCTGCCGTATTCCTGAATTGTCTGCACTGGAACTGATTTGGAAAGGTGTTGAGAGGATTGTGCAGGTTAGTGATACTGAAATTGCAGAGTCGATGCGGATTATGTATGAATGTACACATAATGTCTGCGAAGGCGCGGGCGCTGCTGCAATTGCCGCTGCTCTACAGGAGTCATCAAAAAATAAAGGACTAAAAGTGGCGGTTATCGCGTCCGGAGGAAATGTGGACCGTGATGTTTTTGCGAAAATACTGAATGGATAAAATTTCGCAGACTGAAAAAAGAAAAATCAGTCAGTAAATTTCAAAGTATACAGCGGTATTTTCCTGGAGCGAGAGTGATTTCCGAGGTACGGGGGAGCACAAAGGTGCGGTCATTCTTAAAATAAACTATGACTTTTGTTTCGTTAATGAAAATCCATGAGGGAGTTGACTTGCTCCACGCTTGATGGGGAGCAGATGCGTCCTGATAAGGCAGTCGGCAGAGGTAGCGTACCTCCATCGATTTTTCTGCAGGATATATAAATCGTGAGGGTGCCGAAGAACTGCAACCGAAAAAAAATGTTAGTGCAAATAAAAACAATGCAACATTTCTTTTCATGATCGTATTTTGTTGAAACAAAGTTTGTTCAACTTCTAAATACAAAAAACGTGTGCTGAAAATCCGGCTTATGACTCTATTTCTTCTTCAACTTCCGGAAAGTACAAAATGCGCGAACAATAGGGGCAGTTTTTGTGTGCATTCGGATTTGCCATCAATTCATTGACAAACTGTGGTAATAAAACCATATGACAACCACTGCAGCTTTTGTCCTGAATGGCACAGACAGGTGTCGAGATTCCGCTTTCCTGACAACGTTCATAAAAACGTTTGATGTTTTGTGGTGTTTTTTTCAGTAAACGGTTTCTTCGAGGTTCCAGTTTTGCGATTTTCTTTTCTGCTTTTTCTTGTTTTTTCAGGAGTCCGGATGTCTCTTCCTGAAATGCAGAGTTGGATTCAGTAAGTTCGCTGTTGACAGAATCTATTTCCTGATCCAGATCTTCTTTTTTCATGTCCAGTTCAAGCATTTTGTCTTCTAGCAAACCCAACATTTTACGGGCTTCCTCAAGCTGGTTTTTGCTGGCAGCAAATTCTTTTTCGTTGCGAATCTTCGGTACTTGTTCATCGAGACGCAATATCAGCTCTTCCTGAATTTGGATGTTGTTTTGAACCTCTTTGCCTTCGTTGATTATGTGGCTAAGTTCGTTATTTTTTTGCTCAAATAATTTTTGATGTTGGTCAACAACCGATCTCGCAGTATCTATCTGACGTTCCAGATGTGAGCGGGAGAAAATATTTGTCTGTAATTCCAGATCAGTATTGGCAAGATCAATCAGTGGCTGAATAGTTAGTAGCATGGAAGATTTTTAGAAGAGGAGTCTTGGCAATAATTATTTGTCATCTAAGTAGCATCTCAAAAAGCGTAAAAATTTACAAGTAAAATGTCTGCTTAACTCTTAAAGCATGTTAAGTAGTTCCTTTGCGGATTTATCTCAATCCGGAAGCAAACGTCTGGGTGATGGAGAATAACTAACAGACTGCACAGGTTTTTCTTTTAACAACCGCAGCATTTCCTGAACCGTGCGCGAGAGCATAGGATCTTCATTTTTTACAAAAGATTGCGGTGTGTCTTCCACTTCAATATCAGGGTCAACACCGTGATTTTCAACCGACCAACCGGCGTGATGGAACCAGATGGAATATTGAGGCTGAGTTGTTGTTGTCCCGTCCACCAGTTGATAACGCCCGTCGATGCCTATCACACCACCCCAGGTACGTTTTCCTACTAGAGGTCCAAGCTGCAACTGCCGGAAACTTGTCGTGAACATATCACCGTCAGAGCCTGTGAACTGATTGGCGATCACGATCAGGTGTCCGCGTAGAGTGTGGTATGGATAGGATTCCGGTGATCCCCAGCGCGGTACGTCATAACCCAAATGCCGATGAGCTAATTTTTCCAGAATGAGTGGAGACACCATACCTCCTGCATTATAACGAACATCAACGATCAAACCCTCACGGTCAACCTGGGATAAATAACCTCGATGAAACTCTGCTATTCCATGCGTACTCATGTCCGGAAGGTGCAGATAACCGATACGTCCATCCGTCAGCGAGTCAACGCTTTTCACATTATTTCCTACCCACTCGCGGTAACGCACTTCTTGTTCACCGATCATGGTTTTTACTACGACTTGACGTGTAACCGGAGCGCTTTTTTTTGTGCCCTTCTTTTTGCTGCCGCTTTCAAGCACTGTAAGTGGGACAAACTGACCTGCCTGATGCACGAGCAATTCTCCGGGAGTTTTGTGTTCATCAAGCTGGACTCCTCCGACTGCCAAAAGATGATCACCTTCTGAAACGAGGACACCCGGTTCTGCCAAAGGTGAATGTTCGTTGGTTTTCCAAATATCACCTGAATATATTTTTTGAAAAATCCATGAGCCCTGCTTTGTGTCAAAAACAATATCAGCCCCCAAACATCCAACCGGATAACGCGGTGCATACGGATAATCACCACCATACTCATATGCGTGAGATGTCCCCAGTTCTCCCTGCATTTCCCAGATTAAATCAGATAGTTCTGAGCGTGAACCAATTCGCGGGAGTAAACAAGCGTAGCGTTGGTAAACCCTTTCCCAATCAACGCCGGAGAGGTCTTCAGTCCAAAAAAACTCTTTTTGCAGACGCCATGATTCCTGAAACATTTGCGTCCATTCTTCCTCATACTGCACGGAAATTCGGATACGGTTCAAATCCAGCCAGCCGCTTTTTCTGGAAAAATGTTTTTCTGCTTTAAGCTCTTCCGGAACAGGAATTCCTGCTTCAAGAACACGCAACTGATCACCTGAACTGTAGAGCATGGTACGTGCGGAATTATCGGCTTCATCGACTGAGGAAGTTTGTATAAAACCAACATTGTCGACTATTGTTTCAATTTCCTGTTTCTCAAAATCATACATCCACAAGATACCTTCATCCTTTTCCAGATCATCTTCATCCGCAGTATCATCGAAGCTTGCCGAGAGTGGAAATTCACTGAAAACAACTTTGTTTGCAAGGCCAGTAATTTGTTCATAAACACCTTCTGCAACCGGAAATTCTATAATTCTATCCGCAATTCCGGCTAAGTCTATTTCGACTGCGAGTTTTTTTTGTTCAGGAAGCTTTTGACCTTTTTTGTTTTTAGCATCCTGTCCTTCTTGACTTCCGCAGCTTTCAGTTTCTCCAAGTTCACGTCCGGGGGCATGCGGTTTTGCTACGAAAGGATTCTGCGCGTCTTTTTTCAGTGTCAACAGATACGGTTTCATTGAGCGGGAAAATGAGGTGCCTGTTTGCACAGTGTCCCAGATAGGGTTGAATGTTCTTGAAGAAAGAAAATACAACCAACGTCCATCCGGATCAAAAGACGGACTGAAATCATAACGAACCGGCTTTGTAATTTGAAGCGCTTCTGAGGGTTTTACACTTTTACCGGTTGCAGTCGGTTTGAGATCTAGCAGGAAAATCGCAGTCAGTTCGAGACTTAAATATTTGGTATAAGCCAGCCATCTCCCATCAGGTGAAAAAACAATTTCACGGATTTCACGTACCTTCGAGTGATCAAGTTTGTTAATCCGCCCGGTTTCAGCGTTCATTAAAAAAAGTTCCATCCGGCTTGTTGTCAACGCGAGATGCGGATGTCGTGGTGAAACCGCAATTTCCTGGATACGTCCCGGGGGAAGTTTGTGCGAACAAACAGGTGTTTCGGACGGAAAAGCTTCAAAGACGTCAAGTTGCTCTTCCATAGCTGAAAGTTTTTTTGCTTTACTTTGTACCACGGATGCATCTGAAATTGCCGCCAATTTTCCATCAGCCAGCCAGCAGGGCAAACGATAGCGTACACCGTCGCGAATTCCGTGTTGCCGAACAGCTTGTTCCCAAAGCGGCATCGAAAATAATTTTCCACGTGCAATAAGGGCGACCTCATGTCCCTGAGGGTGCAGCATGGTTTCTTCCCAGTATGCTTCGCCGTAAAAAAAACGACGCTGCAAACGGGTTTTAGTTGAATGCCAGCCAATGTTTATTTGTGCTTCACGTTTAGCAGAAGCTTTTTCCTGAGGATCAAGTTTCCATAATTCTCCACCCACATGATAAACAAGTGTGTTTCCATCTGTTACCGGAAAACGTACGTAGTATTCTTTTTGAAAAGTTTCTTGTCGTAATTCTTTGCCTTGAGCAGTACAGGAATACAAATTACCGAGACCTTCATGATCTGAAATGAACCACAGTCTTTTTCCCAACCAAAACGGTCGCACAGGATTTCCCGGAAGATCACCAAACAAACGTCTAAAATTTCCTGTATTCTGTGCGTCAACCCAGATTTCACCAGTCATTCCTCCACGATAGCGTTTCCAGCGTGAATTATTCAGAGTGTTGCGTCCCAGAACGATTCCATTTTTTCCGCTTAACTGCTGATTCGCCGTCATGGCCGGACCGAAAGGCAGGCGTTCTACTGGACCGCCGTTGAGCGAAACCTGATAAAGCCAGGCGTCGCTGCCCCGACTGTGAACAGACTGGTGTGTGCTGCGGAACCAGATATATTGTCCGTCTTTCGACCAACCCACGATATGCGTAACGCTGTTTAACCAGGTCAGTCGCTGGAGTGGTCCACCGCTGGATTCCATCAAATAAACGTCATGCTCACCCTCTTCCATGGTACAGCAGGCAATCCAGTGTCCGTCATGAGAAAAGGCTGGGGAATGAGTTTCACTGAGTGCACTGGTCAAACGTTGGGCGCGTCCTCCTTCAAGTGGAACCTGCCACAAGTCGTTTTCACTGACAAAGACGAGTTGATTTTGAAATACTGTGGGCTGGGTGTAATAGCCTTGTCCGCTTCCGTTTACTGTAGGGCTTTGTTTGCTGGAGTTCTCTTTATTTGATTTCACGTGTACTTAAAAATAGTTAAAATGTTAATGCTTATTTTAATTCAATTGTAATTCTGTAAACAATTCCTTCTGGACTTTTACGGTTACTTTCGATGATGTTCCGACCTTTAAATTCTTCAATTTCCTGCAAATTATTTTTTAGGATCTGCAGCCGGTCATAACTGTCAATAGTTCCGCTGAGCGAAAAGCGTTCCGGCGCATATTCTAAACTGTCCACTTGAAAAGGAGCGTCTACATCCAGCAGCGCGGAAATATTATTGAGAAATTTCAAATTAAAATAGTCACGTTTTTCAAATTTTTTACTGTTTTCAATATAGTCTTTTCGCTGCTTTATTTTATCTTGCAGTTCTGTCAGCATGGCATTAACACCGGAAGCAGAAGTATTGGGTAAAACTCTGTGTAGTTCAGCTTTTAGCAGTCGTTCCGCGCGTGCTATATCCTCTTGCAGCAGGTTTAATTTTGTGCTTGTCTGCCAGGCAAAACTTACTAAAATTATTGTCATTAAACTTACTGCAACAGTTACAGCACCGCGATTTCTGCGTAAAAAACGTTTCCAAGGAGTACTTTCGTGATAGAGACTCAGCTTGTGTGGTTCCAAAAATAATTCTGCTGTTTTACGCAACTCACCCAAGATCCCCCAATGTTTGCGTTCAGTCAGGGAAAGCAGGGACTCCTGCTGCTTGATTGAATCAAGCTCAGCGGAAGACTCCTCCTCATTCTGTTGCTTTTCCTCCTTTTCAGCTCCGACATTAAGATCACTCTCTGAGCTGTCGTTTTGTGTTTGTTCGTCTGATTCTTCACGCTGTTTTGCCTCAAACATCAATTCTTCAAGCGTGTCCGGAGCTTTCACCTCCAGCTTAGGAGTAGCAGAAATTTCAGCATTTAACTTAACATCCGAGCTGGTGGAAAAGCTAAAACCTTCTGCTGATCTTTCGGCAAAAGCTTGTGCTTCTGGGAGGGGAAATGAACGTATCCGGAAGACAACGCCATCCCATTTAATCAGCGGTCCAAAGATTCCAAGGACTTCAATTTGACTTTCTGAACTATAATGTTTTATGCGTAAATGCAGGGTGAGCTGTGCACATAAGCAGCGCAGTTCCTCTTTGAGTTGAAGGAAAGCGGCAGCATCCGCATTTTCGCTTTCCGTATTTTCTGCTGAGTCCTGAGATTTGGCAAAATTCTGCAGGAAAGACGGAAGAGTTATCTCTTCAGCAGAGAAGTGCTTCCGGAGGATTTTCGGAATACTGTTGGGGAAAATCTTAATTTCATCCAAACGGCCGTCACGGATTGTGTTCACGAAAGTTTCATCACCGCCGAGGTAAATTTGAAACAAGTCACGTTGTTCAGGCAAGCCTGAATTATTATTGATTTTTGAACGGAAAAGCGCGTGTGCGGCACAATCAATGTTCCTGATTAACAAGTCCCGCTCCAGACACAACTGTTGCAGTTGCTCTAAACGCTCACGTTCCATCAGCAAAACCAGAGCTTCCGAATTTTGTTCTGACATCAGATGCACCTCTACACTGTATGCGGAATCTGCCAGGTCACCCATCAATTCCTCTTCCAACTCAAAAGGCAACGCTTGTTCTACTTTTTTACGTTCCTGAAATGGAAAAGTAATTTTACGGAAAGTCACATCTTCCGCAGGTAACAGAAAAGTAATCGAGTGATCCCGCCATTGCTGACGGTCTAAAAACTTGCCGATCAGCTTAATCCACTGCTCTGAATCAGTGCCGCTTTCATCCTCTGAATCACTATCACTCAATGCTGAAAAACCAACACTGTCTTTTGTGATGAAAACAGTATTGTTTTTTTTGCTCAGACAAATACCTTCTATGCAGGAAGAGCTTGCAGAAAGTAGATAAAAGACGTTATCCATGAAATAGCATTTTAGCGGCTGTAAAGATCAGTTCAAAGTTGAGTATAACTTTAACAGAATCCTGCAAATATCTCAAAGAATTGAAATACCATTTACGTTTCAGCTTGTAGAAAAATGTGAATATGGTCAAAATCCTCGGAACATTTTATCTTTTTGCTTTAAATAAATATCTAGGAGTTAACTAATGGCTAAAATGGAGTTGGAAGTCGGAACATGTCCCACTGGTGTTTTGCTGGCACTCAAGTCAGTGGACGGCAGGATGCACCAAGTTACTGCCATTGAAATGACGAATGATGAAGCACTCGAGATTATAAAACTGATTCAGCAAAAAGTTAAAGAAAATCTTGAGATTCCTGAAGCTACTGAAATTAATTAACTTAAGTGCGATTCTAAGGACATAAGATGAAACAGGAGAACAAATTAATCTGGGGCTGGGCCATGTATGACTGGGCAAACTCAGCTTTTGCCACCACTGTTATGGCAGGTTTTTTCCCTATCTTTTTTAAGCAGTACTGGAGTGTCGGCGCAGATGTAAATCAGAGCACAGCGATGCTCGGTTTTGGAAATTCAATTGCGAGTTTGCTTGTCGCCCTGATGGCACCTGTGCTAGGAGCAATTGCGGACCGAGGTTGCATGAAGAAAAAATTTATGATTTTCTTCGCCTATTTAGGAGTCTTGATGACTGCAGGCCTGTATCTGGTAGGAAAAGGTGATTGGATGATGGCGATTTTTGTTTATGTGATGGGAGTAATCGGTTTTTCCGGTTCAAATATATTTTACGATTCGCTGCTGCCCAGTGTAGCAGACGAATCAAAGGTGGACTCGGTTTCCAGTTTAGGGTTTGCCATGGGTTACCTCGGCGGTGGGCTGCTGTTTTTACTGAATGTTGTGATGACTCTCCAACCCGCGATCTTCGGACTTGCTGATGCAGGCGAAGCGGTACGCTGGTCGTTTGTGAGTGTGGCAATTTGGTGGGGAGCATTTACATTTATTACCATTGCATGGGTTCCGGAACCGGAAACTGGAATAAAGGAGAGGCAGGGAGGTTCTATCATTGAAGGATTTAAGCAACTTTATAGAACTTTTCAGCAAATACGTCATTTAAAAACTATACTATTGTTTTTGCTGGCCTACTGGTTTTATATAGACGGTGTGGATACGATCATCAAGATGGCGGTGGATTATGGGATATCGATCGGTTTTGAATCGAATGATCTGATAATTGCACTGTTGATTGTACAATTTGTAGGTTTCCCCGCAGCACTAATCTTTGGTAGATTAGGTGAGCGCTGGGGTGTCAGACCGTCAATATTTCTAGCTATTGTAGTTTATATCGCCGTGACAATCTGGGGAACAATGATGCGTGAGAAATATGAGTTTTATGTGCTGGCAATAGTGATTGGTCTGGTACAGGGAGGTATCCAGGCGCTGAGCCGTTCCTATTACTCCCGCCTCATTCCTAAAAATCAGGCTGCTGAATATTACGGATTTTACAATATGCTCGGCAAATTCGCCGCTATTATCGGACCTGCTTTGATGGCTGTAGTAGGACTGACGATGAGAAACGTGCTGATGCCTGAATCTCCAACCGCGGAACAGTTAATCGAAGTTGGTCAGGATGCATCACGTTGGAGCATTGCTTCGATAATTGTGTTGTTTGTGATAGGTGGAACGTTGCTCTTTTTTGTAGATGAAGAAAAAGGCAGGGCGGAAGCAGATTACCTAAGTAAAAACTAAATCAATTTATAAAAATAAACTTTATAAAACTGGAATAACACGGGCTCTTTCTACTTCCAAAGAGCAATCTTTTTTTTGTAGGCATCTCTCGTAATTTTTGTATCTTCAATAAACTTTGGTAATTCATCCATAGTCAACGCCTGCGGACCGTCCACCAGTGCTTCCGAAGGAGACGGATGAAAATCAACCAGCACCATATTTGCGCCAGAAATAATTCCCTGTGATGTTGCATGTAAAACATCCAAAACCCCATCCGGTGAAGAATCCCTTGTGCCTACAGAATGGGAAGGGTCAATACAAACCGGCATCTTGGTCAAGCGTTTGACGATCGGTAAATGAGCAAAATCGACCATGTTACGGTGGGGCTCGTTAAATGATGTCTTCATCCCTCTTAAACAAAATATAACCTGATTGTTTCCTTCACTGGCCAGGTATTCCGCGGCATTGAGAGACTCATTCAAAGAAATTCCGAATCCTCGTTTGAGCAAAACAGGGTATGTGTTCTGCCGTCCGATTGCTTTCAGCAATTCAAAATTCTGCGTGTTCCGTGTACCAATTTGCAGCATTACACCGGTTGGTCTATCCAATTTTTCCAGGCATTCATCAATTTCCTCAATGTGTGCTTCATGGGTTACTTCCATCGCAATCACCTTGATTCCATACTTGCCTGCCAACTCAAAAACATAGGGTAGACATTCTTTACCGTGTCCCTGAAAAGAATAAGGGTTTGTACGTGGTTTATAGGCTCCCATCCTCGTGCAAACCTGTCCATTCTCTTGCAATGCCTGGAGCATACGTTCTACATTATCCGGATTGTCAACGGCGCATAGTCCGGCAAAAATATGAAAGCTGTCCTGATTAAAACGAACTCCGTTGTATTCAAAATCAATAGAACCTGTTTCCTTTGAGTGACGTCCCAGTATTCTGAAATCATGGGTAATCCGGACAACACGCTCCACCGCCGGCAGTGATTCGATTTCTTCTTGATTGACTTCGGCGGTATTACCGATTAAATATATTTCAGTAAGACCTTGCCCTCTGCCCTGTACTTTGTGTTTTTTTAAACGTATTTTTTCCAAATTGCTAAGGTGCTTCCACGTATGTTTATATTCTTCACTGTTTTCGTCAGTGTCTGGGATTAATATTACTAACATTTGTTATTTTGCTGATTGTTGATACGACTGAGAATAAAAGAAAGTGAAAGCGCTTAAAAAGGCAAATCGTCGGAGGTTTCATTTTCCAGCCAGCCAGGTTGTTCCTGTGGTATCTGTCCGGATCCGGTTTGGGGAGGTTTTGGAGCAGAAGGGGTTGCTGAGCTTTGTTCTGCAACCAGTTTCCATGCTTGCAGCGTGTTAAAATATTTCACTTGCCCCTGAGGATTTGTCCATTCACGTCCTCTTAAGTCGAATGAAATTTCAATCTGCTGACCTTCCTGAAAAGAATCCAACAATTCGCAGCGGTCCTGCACCATTTCAAATTGCAGAGCTTGTGGATAATCCGGATTGCTTGCGTACTCTACCACAAACTCACGTTTGCGAAAGCGGTCCGAAATTTGTACTGTTTCTGCTATTTTTTTTATTGTACCTTTGATTTCCATAATATTTTAAAAAGTAATTTAATTTCGCGTTAAGCTGGAAGTTCGTTTTCCACCAATTTAACCCAGTAACTGGCTCCGATCGGGAGAACATCATCGTTAAAGTCATAGTGTGAACTGTGAAGCATGCAACCTCCTTCACCTTTTCCGGGACCGATACCAAGCCAGACATAACAGCCAGGACGAGCCTCCAGCATGTATGAAAAATCCTCTCCTCCCATGCTGGGTGTTGGATTACGGATGATATTTTCTTCGCCGAGCAAATCAACAACTGCCTTTGCTGAAATTTCTGTTTCCGCAACTGAGTTGATTGTTGCCGGATATCCTGACATATAGTTGAGTTCACAAGTTCCTCCGTAAGCGGCGCAGACACCTTCTGCTACACGTAACATGGATGAAGGAATTTCTTTTCGGGTTTCCGGTTGAAATGTACGTACAGTTCCATGCATCTGCACACTGTCCGGAATAACATTGTAAGCGTCACCTGCATGAATTTGAGTAACACTGATCACTACAGAATCTACGGGATGAGTGTTGCGGCTCGGAATGGTCTGTAATGCCGTTACAACTTGTGATGCAATTACGATTGGATCAATGCACTGATCAGGCATAGCAGCATGTCCTCCGCGACCGTTAATCGTCAAATCAAACGTGTCCACCGAAGCCATGATTGGTCCGGATCCAACCCCAAAAATACCAGCAGGCATACCGGGCCAGTTATGCAGACCATAGACTGAATCAACGGGAAACATTTCTAACAAGCCTTCCTTTATCATCAACTCACCTCCGCCGCCACCTTCTTCAGCAGGCTGAAAAATAAAATTAACCGTACCTTTAAAATTCTTGCTGTAGGCTAAATGCTTTGCTGCGCCAAGCAACATCGCAGTGTGACCGTCATGACCGCATGCGTGCATTTTGCCAGGATTGCTCGAAGCGTGTTTAAATGTATTTTTTTCTTCTAATGGTAAAGCGTCCATATCCGCTCTCAGCCCAATCGAAGGTCCGTCACCGTTGCGGATTGTTCCAACGACACCGGTTTTAGCAAGTCCACGGTGAATCTCTATACCAAATTCCTCGAGCTTAGCAGCAACCAGATCCGCAGTACGATTTTCCTCAAACTTCAGTTCAGGATGCTGGTGAATATCACGTCGCCATTCAGTCATTTCATCATGGAATTGTTTAATCTCTTTGATCACTGTCATGCTCCTCCTTGGACAACTTAACTAAATTGAACTAACGAACCATTTTTAACTACACTTCGGTGATTGCCACGGTTAGCAACAACGGAAATATCTTCCAGTGGATTTCCGGAAACAATCAACAAGTCCGCAAAATTCCCTTCGCGAATCTGCCCCCTGTCTCCCATCCCCATCAAATCTGCGGCATTTGCGGTCGAGATTTTCAGAGCATCACTGTTTGAAATTCCCAGATCAACCATGTACTGTAGTTCCTGGCTGTTGTCACCGTGAACGTTGAATGGAGTTCCGGCATCAGTACCCATTGCCATCTTACCGCCAGCTTCATAAAACATTTTTATCGACTGATGGTGGCGCTCACGGACACGGATTGTTTTTTCCACGATAAAAGCCGGAATACCATTGTCTCGATTGAGAAAAATATTATTGACCGCTGCAAGTGTTGGCACCAGATACGTTCCTTTTTCCAACATTGCTTCCAGACATTCTTGCGTCATGAAAATCCCATGTTCAATAGAATCCATTCCGGCACGCACGGCATTCAAAATCCCGGCGGCACCTTGCGCGTGACTGGCGCATGTGCGATTAAAACGATGTCCTTCATTGACACCTGTACGCAACTCCTCCTCAGTATAATGTGCGTCTTCCGGATTAACTCTTGGTGTCATAACACCACCAGTGGCCATCAGTTTGATCACATCAGATCCAGCATGAATTTGCTCACGTACTGCTTTCAAAACTTCATCCGGTCCATCCGCAATTCTACCAAAAGCATTTCCATGTCCACCTGTCATACAGATCATTTTACCTGCTGCCATAATTGTCGGACCAAGTTGTCTGCCAGAATTGCAGGCGTCACGCACAGCAAATTCCAAATAATCGCGTCCACCTAAATCCCTGATTGATGTAACACCGCTGCTTAAAGTTTTCTGAGCATTTTCGAATGCGTTCATCACAATCTGGCCTGGACTCGATTTCAGCAGACTGGACTTTGGATCAGCCTCTCCGCAATAAACCAGATGGACGTGACAGTCGATCAGCCCCGGTAAAAGAGTTCCGCCGCTTGTGTCTATTTTTTCACCGCTGTAGCCCTCAAACTCTCCTATAGGTGCAATGCTGGAAATCCGTTCTCCATCAATCAATACTCCGTGATTTTCCAGCAAATTCCCACTGCCGTCAAAAACCAATCCGCCTGAGTATAATGTTTTCATTAATTGTTTTTTAGTTAAGCTGAGTTTTACTATTACAAACGGAACATACATGTTAAGCTTTTCTGCAAATGCAAGGCAAGACACTTGTGTGCAGAAAAGTATATATTACGTTTGGTGGGTATTGATTTTACTTTTTGAGGATACAGTTTAGGGATTAACTGTAAGAGCTCTACCGTACTCTCTTGGAGGATTTAGTGTTTTTTTACTGAGCACATTGTGTATCAACCCTAGGCTCCAGAGAACAAGCAAAATTGACATACTCCAAAACATCCAGGCATAACTTTGCCAGTTAATGAGCAAACCTCCCAGAATAGGACCTGCTACTTTAGCAGAATTTTTTAAGGCACCAATCATTCCGGCACCTGCTCCTGTATGTCGTGCATCCATATTTTCCGCAAAGAGGGCCAGCGTTGAAGGAAAGATCAGTGCTTGAGAAAGTCCAAAAACAATTGCGAGCATGAGCAGGCTGAGAGGACTTTGCAGCAATGGCATCAGTCCCATTGCAAAAGCGGCCAGCAGCATTCCGGAAGCAGCAACCGGAAGATAGCCCAAATGATCGCTTAAACGACCACCAATTGGACGTCCAATCAAATGGATTAATTCCTGAGTCGAAAAGAAGAGTCCTACCCACAGAATTGAGATTCCACTTTCCAGCGCATACAACGGCAAAAAAGTTTTTGTGGCGTAAATTCCGAGATAGACTACACATTCAAGGCTTCCAGCCAGCCAAAGCTCTGGTGTCTTGATGCCTGCGTGGAAGGCCTCCGTTGTTTGTTTTCGAAATGTAACTCTGGAATGTTTTGGATGAGATATTTTTTTTAGTAACAGGACTGGTAACAAAGCACAGGAGCTTAAAAGCCCAATGGCTGTAAAAACGGTTGAGGGTTCAAAGACCAGCAAAAGCGCCGCGGCAATCGTCGGGCCAAGCAGGTATCCACCGCTTCTGGCCATCCCGAACCAGCCTAAACGTTCGGCGCAGTTACTAGCTGAATTTCCTTGTTGCTGACCTTGTTCAATAACCCAGGCTACAGTAACTGGTCCGTAAATCGCTGTAGCCAATCCGTGAATGAGACGTAAAATGAGTAATTCCTGAGGAGTCTTGATAAAGGTGTAAAGGAACGGAATCCCTGTAAACAGCAGTGTGCCAACTAAAAGCCAAATCCAGCGTCCCCAACGGTCGGAGAGAAAACCGAAAAGTGGTTTGAGCAACAAACCGGTCAAGGTTGAAACTGAAACAATCAATCCCAAAAAAGTAGCATTTGCACCGAGGCTGGCTGCGAAGAGGGGCAACAGAGGTGTCTTTCCCATTTGATAGGCAGTGCGGACAATGAAATCCGCCGCGCTTATTTTGAGCAGTCCGGGTATGCCTAACATCTCAAGCCTGCAGCTTGGGAATTCCGACTTGTTCAATTTGCTCGTTGAGTTGAGGAAGTTCCTTTTCTTCGAGCTTTTTCAACTGCGTGAGCTGCTTCTCAACCTTGGCACTCAAATCTTCATAAACAGCATGTGCCTGTTCGGGAGGTGAGGCATCAGAAACCGAAACCACGCTGACCAATGCTTCCATTCTTTCCTTGAGCATGGTGGGGTGACGCAGTCGATCTGATGGAGTTTCGTATTGGTTTTGTGTCAATTGATTTTCAATCTCACTAAAATTTTTCATTAGCAATTCCGCGGCTTTCCTGACTGCAGTTAATGCTTTTTCACTGTCAGTCCCACTGAAAATATCACGCGACAGCAACTCCGTAATTTGCAGGTTTATCTTCCGCACTTTGTTGATTGCGGAGTTTATTGCTGAAACACTATTTCGGATTTTCGACCACAGTTCAAATTGTGCAGAAAAATCCTCAGCAGTGGTTTTTAAACGTGGATCTTTAATGATTTCAAAAGAATGAGTAATTTCATGCTTCCCCAATTTTAACTGTGCTTGATAGTTTCCGGGAGACGCGACTGGACCACTACTGGAGCCTCCACCAAATGGTGCGATACGGCCCAACTGCTGATAACCCGGTTTTTCCAGTGCTTTATCAATTTTCACTTCAGGTCCGGGGTAGTGCATATTCCAAACGAAACGGTTAAATCCGAGTTTAAGCGGCAAATTTGGCTTTTCTTCCTCTTGTTTATCGCCTATTTCTTTAGGGTCAGAGTCAGGTATTTTGCTTGAAAAGTGTTCTATTTCCATTCCTCCGGCGTCTAAGATAATTAATTCCAAAGGCTGATCAGGAATAGATTCCAGAAAATAATTTACAATCACCCCTTCAGGAGGATTTTCACCCATATCCAAATAACGGAAACGTTTTTCACCTTCCGCTGTGGTCTCTAGATAATGTGTTCCGGGTAAACCAAAATCCGGACTGTAGTTTTTTCCGTCTCCAAGAAAGAGGTTAACGCTCCAGTTCAAGGTACGGCGGTAGGTTGTACGTGGCACAAAAAACTGGACATCGCCGGAATCTACATTCTTGCTTCCGGAAGATTTACTGGCGAATTTCCGCAGCGGAGTCAGGTCATCCAGAATCCAGAAAGAGCGTCCATGTGTGGCGACGACCAAATCATCCTGCTTAATTTTCAAATCGTAAACCGGAACAACCGGAAAGTTACCGCCAAGTTTCTGCCAGTTTTCTCCGGAATTGGAACTCATAAAAATTCCGGTTTCAGCACCTACGTACAACAAACCAGGGCAAGTTGGATCTTCGCGGATAACCCTGCTGATTTCAGTTTTTGGATAGTCACCGTTTATGCTACTCCAGTTTTGTCCACCGTCTGTTGATTTATAAAGCAGGGGGCGATAATCATTCAGTTTGTAGCGCGTGGCCGAAAGAAAAACAGTTTCAGGATCATGCACGGAAACTTCAATGCAGAAAATGTAAGACCATTCCGGAAGATTGGGCGGGGTGATATTTTGCCAATTTTTTCCGCTGTCCCGAGAGGTGTAAACTAATCCGTCATCGCTACCAGTCCAATAAATACCGGGTTGGTGAGGCGATTCCGCAAAAGTTGAAATGCTGGCGTAGTGTTCTGCACCGCTGCTGTCAATGGTTAAACCACCGGAAACTTGAAGTTTGCTCTCATCCGCTCGGGTCAAGTCCGGACTTATATTTTCCCAACTATGACCTTCGTTCGTTGTGCGGAAGACATGATTCCCGCAGGTGTATACTGTTCCGGTATCGTGTGGCGAAAAGGAAATCGGGAAGGTCCAAGAAAAGCGGTATTTCAAATCTTTAGGAGCCCAGCCGTATTTTTCTTCGGGCCAGATATTGACGAGACGCAATTGTTTTGTTTTGTGATTGTAGTGCTGAAGTGCGCCTTCTCCACCGGGAGAACTGCCGACCGCGCCGATGTAAACAATGTCCGAATCATCGGGTTTAACCGCAATGAATCCACTTTCACCTGTTCCGGGAAAAGTGCTTTCCTGTAGCGTAATTGCACCATAGGCACTGGCACTTGGAACACTGATGCTCGTGTTGTCCTGTTGCGTGGCATAAACACGATAAGGAAATTCATTGTCAATGTCCATTCGGTAAAACTGCGCTGTGAGCTGGTTATAAATCGTGGACCATGTTTCGCCTCCGTTGTAAGAAACACAAGCACCTCCGTCGTTGCCCTGTACCATGCGTTGCGTATTGTTTGGGTCGATCCAGAGGTCGTGATTATCACCGTGCGGAGTGGTTATTTCAGAAAAATTAGTTCCGCCGTCAGTTGATTTCCACATTTGCAGATTGGTGATATAAACCGTGTCCGCGTGTTGAGGATCAGCGAAAACGTGACAATAATACCAAGGTCTGTGGATCAAATCACGATTTCCGGAAGTTTTAATCCAACTATCACCACCGTTGTCTGAACGATAAAGTCCGGCTTCTTCTGCTTCTATAATAGCCCAGATCCGTCCGCTTTGTGCCGGAGAAATACTGACGCCAATTTTCCCTTTTGTACCTTTTGGAAGTCCGGGATTGTTAGTGATCTCAGTCCATGAATCTCCACCGTCTGTTGATCGGTAAAGGCTGCTGTCCGGACCACCGCTGTTCATGCTCCAAAAGTTACGGTAGGCTTCCCAGAAAGATGCATAGAGAATTCGTGGATTATTAGGATCCATGCTCAAATCGATGGCTCCTGCTTTTTCACTGCGGAAAAGGATTTGTTCCCAGTTTTCACCACCATCTTTGGAACGGTATATTCCTCGATCTTTGTTGGGGCCAAAGGCATCTCCGAAAGCTGAGACATAAAGCAAATCTGGATTTTCAGGATGCACACGAATTTCACTGACGTGCCGGGTTTTCTGGAGTCCTATGTTTTTCCAGGTTTTGCCCGCATCGGTGGATTTGTAAATTCCGTCACCGAACGAGACATCAATTCGGATGGTGGATTCTCCCATTCCGGCGTAAATCACGTTGTTGTCTGAGGGTGCAACTGCTATAGCACCGACAGCCGCACTATTCAAAAAACCGTCTGACACATTTTCCCAATACGTGCCTCCGTCCACGGTTTTCCAGATACCGCCTGCAACCGCTCCAAAATAAAACACCTGAGAATTTACCGGATCTCCTGCCACGGCAACTACACGTCCACCGCGGGAAGGTCCGATACTACGCCAGCGCAGCGTGTCTAAATGCGGAATAGAAGATGATGTCACACTTGATTTCGAAACAGAATTATTCATGAGAGTTTTGTTGGGCTAGTATGATTAAAATTTGAGAGCACAGCATTCATCGTCCACGTAATCTTGGATCAAGCGCGTCACGTAAACCGTCCCCAATGTAGTTGACGCTGAGGACAGTGAGGGCGATGAAGATTCCGGGCCAGATAGCACGTGACGGAGTTATCTGAATAAAGTTTGCTCCATCATAAAGCAATCTACCCCAAGTTGGAAAATCCGGTGGAAAACCAAGACCGAGGAAAGATAAGGCTGATTCTGTGATGATTGCATTGGCGATCCCCAAAGTCGCGGAAACCATGATCGGACTGAGGATATTGGGCAGGATGTGTCTGAAAATGATACGCCGTTTAGGGGTGCCGATGCTGTGAGCGGCTGTGACAAATTCACGTTCCTTGATGCCAAGCACGTCACCTCTCACTATCCTTGCGGTATGCATCCAACTTGTAATGCCGATAATGAAAACAATCAGCATAAAGATACCGGCTTCCGGACCGTAAAGTGTTCGCAGAGTATCACGGAAAAGTAGAATGATTACCAGCAACAACGGCAGAATCGGCAGTGCAAGAAATAAATCGGTCAAACGCATCAAAGGTCCGTCCAGGGATTTGATGAAACCTGCCAGCACCCCCACTAATGTTCCTAAAAAGAGTGCAATCAGCATGGCCAGGAAACCGACCGCTAATGAAACCTGTCCACCTGCTAACATCTGCGCTAAAGTATCATGACCAATGTTGTCAGTGCCCAGAGGATGAGCCAGTGTTGGCCCTAAATTTCTTTCACGAAAGTTGATTGCACTGGGTTCAATATCGTGAATAAGCGGTCCGATTGAAACCAAAAGTGTGATAAAAATAAAAACAATCACACCAGTCATTGCGCCTTTGTGTTTCCGGAACTGTCGCCAGACATCTCCCCAAAGTGAGCGGTGTTGTGTAACAGGCTCGACTGTTTCTACTGGAGTTGAATTTTCAATCATAACGTATTCTTGGATCGAGTATGCCGTAAATCACATCTGCGATGAGATTGAATAGCACAATCAGCACAGCAAAGAGGAATGTCAAGGTCTGAACCAGAGGTATGTCTGCTCCTTCAATCCCAATGATCAGCAGTTGTCCAAGACCGTTGACTCTGAAAATTTGTTCGGTAATGATCGCCCCGCTGAAAATTGTGGGAATTCCAAGAGCTATCAAAGTCACTACAGGAATCAAACTGTTGCGCAGCACATGAATCAATAATACTAGCATTTCTGAACGTCCTTTGGCTCGTGCTGTACGTACATAATCTAAATTAAGGTTGTCAAGTATTGAAGCACGCATAAAACGGCTCAGTTGTGAAGCATTGTAAAGAGCAAGTACGGCGACCGGCATGAACATCTGTTTGACCTGCAAGAGAAAATTGTCCCAACTGTTGACTTCAAGTGTTGTGTCATAAATCATTGGGAACCACTGTAGTTGTACACTAAAAAGAATAATTGCAACCATGCCTGTAAAGAAAGTTGGCACAGAAAATCCGACCATAGTTATGAAAGTTCCTATCTGATCGAACCATGAATACTGTTTGTAAGCGGAAATAATGCCGATGGGAATCGCGATCAGGATACCGAATAAATAAGAAAGTCCTACGACCCAGAGCGTTTGTGGAGTACGCTGAATTATCAGGTCCACAACCGGACTGCGTGTCGCCCATGAAAGAATACGGGTTCGGTTTTCCGCATCTCCAATGGTGATGCCAAAGCCCTCATGCAGTAAATTCAGTGGTTCGTTGACAAAGAATTGTACCAGCCACTTGCCAAAGCGCACGTGCATGGGTTGTCCAAGTCCGAGCGACTCCCGGATTTTTTCACGGACCTCCGCAGGCACTGTCATTGGTAAATTTCCAGTGGGATCGTTCGGCGCCAAATCGAGAATGGCGAAAATAATGAAGCTGATTACCAATAAAGTAGGTATGGCTATCAGCACACGGCGAATGATGAAGTGGATCAAAGCTTGGACGCCTGGAGGTTAAAAAAACGGTTTGCGAACAGGAGCCCGCAAACCGTAAGTTACTGACTAATAACTCGAGTTAATTGCGAGTCCAGTCGGCAATATTCCAGAGTTCTGAATCCCAGGAATTCATTCGTACTCCGGAAAGCTTATTAGAATGAGCTGAGACGTTACCACGATGTATTAGAGGAATCATCGCATAATCCTGCATCAGCATGTCATTCATAGCTTTTGTAAGACTGATACGATCTTTCATGTCTGAAGTGATTGACAGTTTAGCAGAGAGTGCATCATATGCGGGGTTACACCAACGAGGCATATTGTTACCGCCCCACTTGTTTGACTTTTGAGCCATTTCCTTACAAGTCCAGTTTGACATGTATGTTTGCGGATCAGCTCCACTGAAGTTGTTGGTGTACATCTCTATGTCTGTGAAGAACTTCTGGTAAGTGTCAGGACTACCAATATCACCACCAAAGAAGACTGAGGCACTGAGGTTACGCAATTCGGTTTCGACACCGATCTGTTTCCACATTTCCTTGATGAAAGCCTGTGTTGCCTGACGTACCGAGTTGGTTGATGTTTGATACAGAATTGAGATTCGCACACCATCCTTCACACGGATTCCATCTGAACCACGTTTCCATCCGGCTTCGTCCAGCAGTCGGTTAGCTTCCGAGACGTTTGGTGTTTTACACTCATCATTAGCGGATGAAGCATAAATCGCAGGTGCAGGTAGAACATTACAACCGATCCTACCAGCCTTACCATATCCTGCATCTACTAGGACCTGGCGATCAATGGCCAATGAAAGTGCACGTCTTACGTTATAATCGGTCAAGTAAGGATGAGGGTTCCGGTTATTGTTTCCGCCCATGTATTCTGCACGATTTTCTCCAAGTGAAGGGTCAGGGTTGGTGAAGTTTACCATCAAACGTTCTACTGAAGTACCGAAAGCCGAAACAACTTTCCCTTTTCCTGCTTTTTCCATCTTGATGAGGATTTCAGGCTCTACCTGAAGGTTCCAGCCATAATCCATTTCACCAGTTTCCAAAACAGCACGTGCTGCTGAAACGGCGTCTCCACCACCTTTTAAAACTACTTTACTGAAAGCAGGCTTGTTGGCATCACGGTAATTCGGATTTGCTTCAAGAACGATCACATCATTCGGCTTGAAATCCACGACCTTGAAAGGGCCTGTTCCAATCGGGGAAAAATTTTGTTTGTTACATTCCTGTGCTTTTGCTCCCTGACAACCGTCAAACTGTGCCTTTTGTAAAATTGGCGCATTGTATCCGACAAAAGGGGCATAAGGGAAAGGCTTTGGTACAGTGAACTCAACCTTGACAGTGGTGCTGTTAACAGCAGTCACGGACTTGATATCGGCCCAATAATTTGATTGTGTACAACCTGTGTCAGGATTTGAGCAGTATTCATAAGTGAAAATCGCATCGTCCGCAGTAAGCGCAGAGCCATCAGACCACTTAATACCTTTTTTGATTTTCCAGGTGATGGACGTCAAGTCTTTTGAGATTCCACCATTTGCAACGGTAGGTATTTCTTCTGCCAGAAAGGGGACCAGACTCCCATTCTCATCATAACGTGCAAAAGGCTCCAGCACGACCGAAGAAGCTTCAAGCTCCTTGGTTCCACCGGAAAGGTTAGGGTTCATGGTTGATGGAGCCTGCCAGTAAAGCAAGTTCAGTTGACCGTCACTGCCGCGTTTGGCTTCAACGGTACTTGCCAGACTCAAAGCGAAAGCCAGACTCAGCAAGATGTTAATCGTTTTCTTCATTTTATCTCCTCGTTTTATGATAAAAAGGCCAAGTGATTATTCACCGAGCGTAAAAGCATTCCGGAACTTCCGGTCTGCATGAAAAAAGGTACCAACTTTATAGCCGGCGCCCTTTCTGCATTGACTCCTGTAGGTTGAAGCTTTGCAAGGCTAAAACTACAGAAAGCATTTGCATTTTACAGTTCTTGCAACTTATGTCAATCTCGTTTTTAAATATTTTAAACGAGATGGCATGCTACCTGGTGTCCCGGTGCGATTTCCCGCCATTCCGGAGAGTCTTCGAAACAGCGTTTTTCGGCTCTTGGACATCTGGTGCTGAAGTGACAACCTGGAGGCGGATTTGCCGGACTCGGTACGTCACCAGTGAGAATTACACGCTCACGTTTTTTTTCATGTTTTGGATCATGAATTGGAACAGCGGAAAGCAGAGCCTGGGTGTAAGGATGCAGAGGTGTGCTGTAAAGAGTTTCACTGTCGGTCAGTTCAACTATCCGACCCAGATACATAACCGCGACCCTGTCTGCAATATGACGGATCATGCTCAAATCGTGTGAGATGAACAGATAGGTCAAGCCATACTCTTCCTGCAGATCCTCCAAAAGATTAACTACTTGAGCTTGAATTGAGACATCCAGTGCGGCAATCGGTTCATCGCAGATAATAAACTCCGGACTCAGTGCAATCGCTCGTGCGATGCCGATTCGCTGACGTTGACCTCCGGAAAATTCGTGTGGATAACGGTTGGTGAACTCCCGGTTCATTCCTACAGATTCCAGCAATTGTTCTACACGCTCACGTCGTTCACTTCCCTTAAACTTCCCGTGCTCTACCAGAGGTTCACTGATGATACTACCCACGGTCATTCTTGGATTGAGGCTGTCTTGAGGATCCTGAAAAATCATCTGCATCTGGGGACGCTGTTTACGTAGATCCTCCTTACTGAGGGACATCAAATCTTGTCCCTTAAAACTCACTTTTCCGGCAGTTGTAGGATAGAGTTGCAGAATTACTCTGCCGGCCGTCGATTTTCCGCATCCGCTTTCACCCACCAGTCCCAGTGTTTCTCCTTTGAAAATATCAAAGGAAATTCCATCCACTGCTTTCACCGCGCCGACTTGTCTGCGGAAAACACCTTTGGTTATGGGAAAATGTTTGGTAAGTCCCTCCACTTTTAATAGAACAGGACTTGCTTCAGAACTCATTCTTTCTCTCCGGAATCAGGATTCCACCAACAGGCAACTTTGTGGTTTATTCCTCTGTTAACGATGCTGGGATTTTCCTGCAGACAGCGTTCCAAGACATTGCTGCAGCGTGGAGCGAAAGGACAGGACTGGGGTTTTTGGCGAAGATCAGGAGGCTGTCCGCTGATGCTTTCTAATCTTTCAGCACGCTCACCTTCCAGGTTTGGCAGGGTTTTCAGCAAACCCTGGGTGTACGGGTGTTTGGGGTTCGCGTAAAGTTCATCCACTGGTGCTTCTTCAACAATAAATCCTCCATACATAACCGCTACACGGTCTGCGATACCTGCAACCACTCCAAGATCATGTGTGATCCAGATAATGGCCATTCCTAGATCCTTGCGGAGTTGTTTGACAATATCAAGAATCTGTGCCTGAATTGTCACATCCAAAGCGGTGGTTGGTTCATCGGCAATTAGTACTTTTGGATCGCAGGCCAGTGCAATCGCGATCATAACCCGTTGACGCATTCCTCCAGAAAATTGATGAGGATAATCGCCTAAACGGCTTTCTGCCATTGGAATCCCCACCTGTTCCAGCAGTTCTGCGGAACGTTTACGTGCTTTTCTACGGCTTAATCCAAGGTGTTCGCGCATCGGTTCCGCCAACTGATAACCGATGGTAAGGACAGGATTGAGTGAAGTCATCGGATCCTGAAAAATGAAACCGATTTTTCCACTGCGAATTTTTCTCAACTGCTTTGTGTCGAGCTGAAGCAGGTCTTGGTCTTCAAATTTTGCTGTGCCGGAAACAATCTCCGCTGGAGGCATGGGCAGCAGCTTAAGTAGAGACATCATCGTCACGCTTTTTCCGGAACCACTTTCACCGACAATACCGAGAAGTTCGCCTTTTTTTAAGTCGAAACTGATGCCGTTAACCGCATACACCAAGCCATCCTGGGTGTGAAAACGAGTGACTATATTTTCAACTTTGAGAATAGAAGCTTGAGTTGACAATTTCTTTGTGAGGTCAGCTTGTTTAGGAAAAAAGAATTGTTTCGAAAAATGAATTCTAGTCTAGTGAGAGTATTTGTCAAGAAGATTTTAGAAATTTTAAAAAAATAAAGGAGGAACTTCGAGCAGGGTTTGATTTTCAATTGACAAAAAGTAAATTTTCACCGATAATCACGAGTCTATTCAAATGTTCTCATTGAAGCATGAATATTCGGTCGGACCCATTTTATGGGATGGCATCCTGAGAATTATTCATTGAGAACGCAATATTGAGAAAATTATTTCTCAGCTGATTGTAATTCTATAGTCCTCCAAAGGTGCCATCTGAACGGAAACGAAAAATATGCCAGGAAAATCTACCATCAAACATAAAGTTTGCCGTGCGCTCGGTGTCAATCTGATTGGCAGTCCAAGTGCGGCACTTACTCTGAGCCGACGTCCCAATCGTCCGGGGCAGCATGGAGCAAGCAGACAATCCAAAATATCCCCCTTTGGTCAACAGTTAAGAGAGACGCAAAAGCTGAAAGGATTTTACGGAATTGGTTCCAAACAACTGCGCCGTTATTATGAAAAAGCGGCCAGAGTCCGTAAACAAACCAACGTTGCACTAGTGCAGACACTCGAAACAAGACTGGACAACATGACCTACCGCATGGGTTTTGCCGGCACATTACGCGCAGCAAGACAAATGGTGGTTCACTGTCATATTACAGTGAACGGGAAAAGAGTCAATAAACCCGGCTATCAGGTAAGTCCCGGTGATATCGTCCAACTGAGAGAGAAAAGCCAAAAAGTCGAGAGATACAAAGACTGGTACAATTTCTTTGAACAGAAGTTGGGTTATATTCAGCGTGACACAACAAATTTTTCCGGAACTCTGGTGCAGATTCCTGAACGTGAGGAAATTCCAATAGAAGTAGAAGATCATCTTGTCGTCGAGTTCATGGCTCGTTGATTATTTGCCTAAAGCAACCGGTTGTCCTCAGCGGCAGCCTGTTGCAAATGGATTTAACTTATCCAGCCCCTCCTCCCAAGCTCGAACATCTGTTCACAAAAAACAATCATTGACACTTCAAAGCGGATAATGAAAAACTCAAAACAAATTCGACAAGAGTTCATCACTTTTTTTGAAGATCGAGGTCACCGTTTTGTCCGCAGTGCGCCCGTTGTTCCAAATGATGATGCAACTTTGCTTTTTTCGAATTCTGGAATGGCTCAGTTCAAGGACGTTTTTTTGGGCACAGGTGTGCGTGAATATAACCGTGCAGCCAATTCACAAAAATGTATACGTGCCAGTGGAAAACACAATGATCTCGAAGATGTTGGTCATGATAATTACCACCATACTTTTTTTGAGATGCTTGGAAACTGGTCTTTTGGAGACTATTTTAAAAAAGAAGCAATTGGCTGGGCATGGGAATTAATGACGGATGTTTGGGGGTTGCCCAAAGACAAATTATGGGCCACTGTTTTTGAAGGTGGAGAAGGCGTGGAAGCAGATGAAGACGCAGAAAATCTCTGGCGAACTATTACCGACATAAATCCGTCACAAGTTTTACGTTTTGACAAAATGGACAATTTTTGGGAAATGGGTGAAGTTGGCCCCTGTGGACCTTGTTCCGAACTACACATTGATCTGGGAGAAGGCACCTGCCCGCTTTCAGAAGAACACAATTGCTCCGTGAATCTTGAAGGTTGCTGGCGTTTTGTTGAATTGTGGAACCTGGTTTTTATGCAATATCAACGTTTCCCGGACGGTCATCTGGAACCTCTCGCAGCACAGCACGTTGATACCGGGATGGGATTGGAAAGAGTTTGCCGTGTTTTGCAGGCTGTGGATTCAAATTACAGTACAGATCTTTTCGCACCGATTCTGGAGGGCATCAGTGAAGTTACCGGTCAGCAAGATACCCCAGGAGATGTAGGTGTAGCCTTCCGGGTGATTGCCGATCATTTACGCTCGCTGAGTTTTGCAATTGCCGACGGAGCATTTCCTTCAAACGAAGGGCGCGGTTACGTCTTGCGACGGATGTTAAGACGGGCAACGCGTTACGGACGTTTACTGAACATGCACGAACCGTTTATTTATAAACTGGTGCCTGTACTAGCTGAAGTAATGGGAGATGCATTTCCGGAAATAAACAAACAGCAAAAACATGTGCAAAATGTAATTCAGGCTGAGGAAACAAGTTTCGGCTTAACCCTTGACCGTGGACTGGAAATATTTGAGAAAATGGTTTCAACTCCGGAAACCAAAGCAGCAAAAGTGCTTTCCGGAGAAGATACTTTTAAACTTTATGATACATATGGATTCCCGCTTGATTTGACAAGTTTGATGTGCGAAGAACGGGGAATTGGTACTGACGAAAATGCCTTTGAAAAATTGATGGAAGAACAGCGTGCACGTGCTCGTGAAGCTGGAAAATTTAAAGCGACTCTGGATGAATGGACAGAGCTTTCCGCAGGTCCGGATTCAAAATTTGTGGGCTACGATGTTTTCCGTACTGAGTCAAAAATCCGGAGATTCAGTCTCAATGAACAGGGGCAGTTGCAATTTATTCTGGATGTCACTCCCTTCTACGCAGAATCCGGAGGTCAAGTTGGTGATCACGGAACGCTTGAGCAAAATGCTAAAAAGTGGAATGTCGTTGATGTGCAGAAACAAGGTGACTCGATCATTCATTTTTGTGAAAATCAAAGTTCCGAAATTGAAAAAAACTCTCCGGAATCTTCTCTAGAATTCACTCCGGACGACTCTCCGCTGACAGTGGTGGTTGACGAGGAACTACGTTTATCAACAACCAATAATCATACGGCTGCGCACTTGATGCACGAAGCTCTGAGGCAGGTTCTGGGCGAACACGTAAATCAGGCCGGTTCTTTGGTTAATCCGGAAATACTGCGTTTCGACTTCACCCATTTTGAAAAAGTCAGCGAGACGCAGCTGGAGAAAATTGAGAATATTGTCAATGCGGTGATTCGAAAAAATATACCCACAGATATTTATGAAATCCCTTTTCAGCAAGCAATTGATTCCGGAATCACCGCCTTGTTTGGTGAAAAATATGGTGATGTTGTGCGGGTGGTAAAAGTGTCAGATTTTTCTGAAGAACTCTGTGGAGGATGTCATGTAGAAGCCACCGGTCAAATCGGTCAGTTCAGAGTGTTTTCGGAAGAGGCAATTGCATCCGGAGTGCGCAGGGTTGTCGCAGTAACGGGAAGGCAGGCCGAGTTAATGAATCAGGAACACGGACGAGTCGCCCGCAGTATGCGTCAGTTTATGAATGTTCCGGAAGCGCAAGTTCCCAAAATGGTCGAAAAACTTGCTGATGAAAAAAGACAATTGGAAAGAGAGTTACAAAATTTACGCAGCGAGAATGCCCTTGCAGGCGTCTCAGGCTTGCTCGCGGAGGCTGAAGATGTTGAAGGTGTGCTGGTTTTAGCTAAAATAATTGAGGTGGATTCCGCGGACACGCTACGCAATATGGGACAGGCACTCAGCGAACAGATGACCTCTGGTGTAGCATGGTTAGCTGCTACGATGTCCGGAAAAAGCACCTTGCTTTGTGTTGTTACAGATGACTTGATTAAACGCGGCTTAAAGGCCGGTGAACTGGTAAATGCAGTAGCTTTACTCGCCGATGGACGAGGCGGTGGAAAACCTAATATGGCGCAGGCAGGCATAAAAGCTCCGGAAAAACTTGCTGAAGCATTAGCCTCAGCAGCGGATTTAGTCCGGGAAATACTGAAAAACTAACTGATGCGCTACGAAACATTTATTGGCAAACGTTATCTTTTTTCTCCAAGGCAGGATCGTTCGATTTCAGTCATCACCTGGATTTCGATCGGAGGTGTTGCTTTAGGTGTGGTTGCACTAATCGTTTCCACTTCTGTGATGAATGGTTTCCGCACAAATTTGCGTAACGCGGTGACAGGTTCCTTACCGCACGTCACTGTTTTTGCCTGGGATGATGAAATGGATAATTATTCAGGACTGCAGAAACGTTTGACTGAGCATCCAGAAGTAAACGGTGTCGCACCATACATTTTCAAACAGGCTCTGCTCACCGGTCGTAAAAAGCCCAAAGGCGCACTGTTGCGTGGGATTGACCCTAAGCAGGAAGCAAATGTGACAAGGATTGCTTCTTATCTACGTGACGAAGTTTACGGCCTTACTCCATCTCTGGAAAAACAAAAGCAAATTTCAGCGAGATTGCTGCAGCGTCTTTCACATACTGAAGCAAGAACTAATGGTTTGAAAGACGGAATTATTCTAGGCGCAAAATTAGCACGTCAATTGGAAGCAAATGTCGGAGATTCGGTCAAGCTTGTTTCTTCTGAACAACGGTTGACTCCTATGGGCGATGTACCGCGGATAAAAAAACTGGAGGTTATCGGGATTTTCGAATCCGGAATTTCCGGTTATGATGAAGTTCTGGCCTTTATCGATTACCGTCTGCTGCAAAAGATTTACCGTATGCAAAACAAGATAACTGGTTTGGGTGTGCGTATCAGTGATCCCGAAAATGCACCTGATATTGCAGACAAACTTGCTGGACTGAGTGAGGATTATATAGTAGGGAATTGGGCGGATGAAAACAAAAGTATCTTTCAGGTGATGAAAATTGAAAAAATCGGCCTTTTTCTGATCCTCTCGCTGATCATTGTAGTGGCAGCATTCAACATCATTAGTTCGCTGATTATGTTGGTGCTGGAGAAATCCCGTGAAATTGCGATACTCAAGGCCCTCGGCGCAAAAGATTCTGGTATACGGAAGATTTTCTTTTTTCAGGGATTAGTGATTGGTTCGCTGGGAACCATCGGTGGAGTATTTGTGGGACTCGCAATCTGCTGGATCTTAATGAGCTTTGATATAATTGATATTCCTCCAGGAGTTTATCCCGGTGGGAATCGGATTCCCGTCCTGATTGACTGGTTCGATGTGGCGCTCGCGACCGTGGCTTCCTTCACAATTTGTATTTTGGTAACGCTATATCCTGCCTCAAAAGCAGCTCGGCTAAATCCGGTAGATCCTTTGCGCTACGAATAAGAAATATGAATGAGTTAGTATGTTAAAAAAACTTGTTTTTGTGATGTTTCTGTGTGAGTATCAAAGGTTGTCATTAGCTGATAACAATTATTACTTAAAATGAGTGTAAAACTCTAGACCGAATTTCAACTGAGGAGCCGTCGATGACTTATACTGTAACCCCAAACTGCGATAATTGTAAATATACGGACTGTGTAGAAGTCTGTCCTGTGGAGGCATTTCACGAAGGGCCGACTATGTTGTACATAAATCCGGAAACGTGCATTGACTGTAATGCCTGCGTTGAGGAGTGTCCTGTGGAAGCAATTTACGCGGATGTGGATGTTCCTGAGAAATGGGCAAGTTACACAGCGCTAAACGAAGAAAAATGTGAAGAGTATCCGATTATCGACGAAGCAAAAGATCCTCTCCCAAACGCGCGAACTCTTGAAGAAATACAAGCTGCTGAAGGATGAAACTGAACAGTAGCTGCTGATTCATTTTTTGAACAGAAGCAGCAGTCAGGTTGAGCCGCAGATTTACGTTGTTCAGCAATAATCCAGGATCAGTATTCTTTAAGAACGTTGCATATAAACAAATTATAACACAAACACAGACGACCCATGGCCGTACCAAGAAGTAAAACCTCGCGTAGTCAACGTGACCACAGACGAGGACATATAAAAATAACAGAATCCGCGCTTTCAGAATGTACAAACTGTAACGCGCTGATCCGTCCTCATCGAGTCTGCCCTGAATGTGGATTTTATAAGGGTGTTGAAGTAATTGAAGTGAAAGCATCTTGAGCCGTTTGTTCTGCTCTTTCACTCATCAACAGCATACCAGAGAAACGCATGGCAATTGCAGTTGACGCAATGGGAGGTGACAGACCTTTAACTGTTCAAGTGGCGGCGGCGGTACAGGCCGTCAAAGACTTCGGTATTGAAGTCATAATTGTTGGAGCGGAAGCTCAAATAAATCAGCAACTGAAACAATACAGTTACGATCAGCAAAAAGTACGTGTTGTCAATTCCACAGAAATTGTGGAAATGAACGAGTCTCCCGCTAACGCTCTACGACAAAAAAAAGACTCATCTATCAGGGTTTCTGTTGATCTTGTCAAAGCAGGGGAAGCAGATGCTGTTGTCAGCGCGGGAAATACCGGTGCCTCAATGGCAACCGCAAAGTATGTTCTCAAGTCTATAGAAGGAATCGAGCGCCCCGCAATTGCTTCGCTAATGCCCTCCGTTCACCGCAACCATACCTACGTCCTCTTGGATGTCGGCGCAAACACGGATTGCAAACCCCTTTATCTCTTTCAATTTGCCTTAATGGGCGATGCCTACGCACGTATGCATCTGCACCTGGAAAATCCGCGAGTCGCTTTATTAAACGTTGGTGAGGAAGAGGGTAAAGGTTATCTGGATCTGAAAGAAACCTTCGACCTGCTGAAACAGAGTACCCTTAATTTCGTAGGTAACATTGAGGGTAAAGCCATGTTCAAAGACAGAGTGGATGTGGTGGTCTGTGATGGTTTCATCGGCAATATAGCGCTTAAAGTCGCAGAAGGAACTTTCGATTTTGTGCGCAGTATTCTACGTGAAGAAGTTCAGAGATCCTGGATTTCAAAGTTAGGTTACCTTGCTATGAAGGGCCCTTTCAAGCAGTTAAGAAAAAGGGCGGATTATTCTGAAGTTGGAGGGGCACCTTTACTTGGCGTAAACGGAGTGGTAATAATCTGTCACGGGAGTTCAAAAGTTCATACCTTACGCAATGCAATCAAACATGCACAGGAATGTGCCGAACAAAAACTGAATGATAAAATTGCGGTTGAAGTCTCTGAAAACCTGGAAGTCATCAAGCAGGCAAAAATAATGAACGGTGAAAGCAACTAAAGTCAGTTGGTTTTACGGTGCTTTGTAATTTGCTCTGTTAAATATCCCTCGCATGCATCCCAGGACATTTCTTCAAGTTTTAATCTCTCATAAAGTGTGAAAATCACTTGAAATTCCTGCAGCAACGTCAATCCTGATTTTTCCTGTGCCGGAAGCATTTTGTGCCGCAGGACGTTCAGCATATAAACACTTTCTTTTAAACGTGATAAGCTTAGTACTTGCTGCTTATAGTCATATAAGAGATAGCTGAAGATAAAAACACCTCCATCATCAAGCTCTGTTGTCCATGCCCAATCGTCTTTCTGAAATTCTTTGCTGTTTTTAAGCAGATTCCTACCGTCAAAGACCACCTGTGCAAATTCATCATCTCTCTCGAGGGTCGAACCTAGAGAGTCATTCGAATTATCTTCTGGTGCAGATGACATAAAAAGGCGGGTTTTGCTGGAGTTGTTTAAATACGGATTATGGAAAAGCGTTCAAGTAAGAAAAGTTGACGGTAAAAAAATTAACCTGTGAAGAACGGTGATTCGCCCTCAGAGTGATCAGTGACATCAAAAACTCCAACCAGTTCCGGAATCGCCTCTTTGAGCATTACTTCTACACCTTGTTTGACGGTGGTGTCGATCATGCTGCAGCCTTGACATCCGCCGCCAAAACGTACATAAGCAGCGCTGTCTTTGATTCCTTCCAGCATGACATTACCACCGTGTGAGGCCAGCATAGGATTGACTTGTTCATCCAGCATGAGCTGTATCTGATCTTCCAGGGAACCACTTAGTTTACTGATTGACAGCTGAGGGTTTCTGGCTTCTAGATCTCCGTCTTCGTTGATTTCAATGATTGTCCCTTCAAGATAAGAAACATTTTTGCGTTCACTAAAGACTGAAATTCCGGCAACCTCGAACTGGATGCTGCTTTCCAGTGACGATTCTACTAATTCAAGCCGGTAATTTGCTTTTAAAGGTGAAGTCGGCTCAACTATAAGCTGCACACCTTTCAGCGTATCAGCACTTTGCAGTTTATCATTTATCTGCTTCCCTGCGGAATCTGTGATCGATAAATATGAATTATTGGCACTGCTGAAAAGTGCTTCGTAGGAATCCGTAAAGTTAAATGAGTCAAAACCATTGTCATAAAGAATTTCTGCTGCAGTCAATACCTCACCGTCTTCACCACCGTAAAGTAGGATATCTCCGGCAAAAGGCATTTGGTAAATCGAAGTTTCAAAATGCTCGATCGGCAAACTATGTGAACCGGGGATATTCTCCGCTTCATGTGCTTCAGAACTGCGGAGATCAAAAACATAAGGACGTTTGGAAGTGCGGCGTTTTTCAAAAAACTCACGAGGGCTCAGGCGATATTCAGCGATATTGAAATCATTGCCTTCGGATAGATCTTTGAATTTAAACATGGAATCCTTTATTGGAATTGAGTTTTTATGCAGGAAAGGTATGCTTGGACCTTAGTCTCCTGCAACTTTACATTTAACTACAATTTTATACGAACTCCCCTGAGGTGTCAAACTATGGAAAATATTAAGATAATTGAACTAAAAAAACGTCCATGGGTCGTTGCACACAGAGGTTATCGAGCTAAGTATCCTGAAAACACAATTGCGGCTTTTGAAGCAGCAATTGCTGCAGAAGCGGATATGATTGAACTGGATGTCTGCCTGACACGTGACCGGATTCCTGTGGTTATCCATGATAAAACTCTGGATAGAACCACAAACGGTCAAGGATTAGTTTCAGCACATTCTCTCGCTGAATTAAAAGAGCTCGATGCCGGAAGCTGGTTTGGCGCAGAGTTTAAAGGGGAAGCTATTCCGACACTTGAGGAACTGCTGCTGAAAATTAAAGGCAGGATTACAGTAAATATCGAAATAAAACCGGAAAGTTTTGAAGCACCGGCTCCTCCAGACGCAATTGAAGTGCAGGTCTGTGAAATGGTGGAAAAGCTGGAGATGGCGGATTCAGTGCTTATTTCAAGTTTTGAACATTTCTTTTTTGGCAGAATACAACGCTGGTATCGTGATCAAAATATATCCGCGAAAATAAGAACTGCAACTCTGCAGGAGGCTCCTCTTGCGGATGATTTCGCGGTGGCTCTTTGTCAACGGCATCAGGCATATTCCTATCATCCCAATGAATGTTTGGTAACTCCTGAATTAATTCAGCTTTTACAAACGGAAGGTTTACGGATTTTTCCCTACACGGTGAATGCTGAAAAAAGGATGGAGCAGTTGATTAAGTGGGGTGTTAACGGAATAATTAGCGATGAACCGGAACTCTTGTGGAAAGTAATCCGCAGGCTGCAATTCAGTGGATAATGATTTTACAGCTTATGCCGAATCTTGCTAAACAGGCTGGGTAAAATTTATCAGCTGCGTCATTTTTTCTGCTGCTTTACCACTGTCCACGGTTTCTGTTGCCAACTCAACGGCTTCCTTCAAATCATCAGCGATCCCTGCTACAACGATGGCACCTGCCGCATTTACCAGGGCGATATCACGTGCAGTACCTTGCTCTTGACAGGAAAAAATTCTTTCAATAATCTTTGCGCTTTCTTCCGGACTGTCTATTCTGATCTCATCTAGGCTTCCGGTTTTGAATCCCAGTTCCTCCGGGTTCACGTCATATTCGCGGATCTTGCCGTCACGTAGTTCTGCCACATGAGTAGGAGCGGTAACGGTCAATTCACAAAGACCATCATGTCCATGCACCACCAGCACACGTGAACTACCAAGGCGTTGCAGGACTTGTGCGATTTTCAAAGTTAAATCTTTATTGGGTACACCGATCAGTTGGCTTTTTGCTCCGGCCGGATTTGTGAGTGGGCCGAGTAAATTGAAAATAGTGGGTACTCCCAAATCTTTACGTATGGGGCCGGCAAAGCGCATCGCAGGGTGATGATTGATTGCATAACAAAAACAAATATCCAATTCTCTCAGGCAACGTTCTACCTCGCTTAATTCCAAAGTGATATTTACACCTAAAGCTTCAAGAGCTTCCGCGCTGCCACTTTTTCGGGTGTTGCTGCGGTTACCGTGTTTTGCAACCACTGCACCTGCAGCAGCAGCGATAATGGCCGCGCAGGTGGAGATATTAAAAGTACTGATCCCGTTTCCACCGGTACTGCAGGTGTCAATCGCGTTTTCCGGTGCAGCAATGCTGGACGCACGTTCACGCATGGCCAGGGCTGCGCCGGCCATTTCATCAGCTGTTACGCCCTTTGCCTGCAAGAGGGCTAACAAGGCTGCTGCCTGAACCGAAACCGCTTCTTCACTCATAATCCAAAGAATCATTTGACGTGCTTCTTCAAAACTCAGTTCCTCTGCAGTCAGTAACTTTTGCAGTAATTCTTTCATTTGCTTGTTATTTTATAATTTTGAAGAGCTTCTTCAGCCCAGTTGAGGGCTTCAATTGCAAACAGCAGCTGATGCTCTTTGCGTGTTAAAAATGGATTAAACTCCAGACACTTATACCGGACTTCTGTAGATATTGCCAGCCCAAGATGACATTGCCCATTTTTCCTGCTTCTTCTTTCAGTTGTGGGTGGACCGGCCATTCCTGTTTCCGCGAGGGCCCAATCAGTTCCAGACTCTCTGAGCATTGCTTCTGCAAGATCCAGGGCCCGTTGCTGAGAGACACTTGAGTCAGCAGTTAAAGTGCATCCTAAAAATTGTGTTTGCGCAGCCGAACTGTAAAGAATCCGGCCAACCTCAAAATGTCTTGACGCACCGGAAAGGCTGGTAAAGGCTTCCGCAATTTGTCCACCGGTACTGGTTTCCAGCACTGAAAAGCGGTGCGGTTTTTTTTGCAGTTCGCACTGAATGAGAAATCTCTGCAGCTTTTTTGCGGATTCATCAAGTCGCTCCTTCAACTCATGTAAATGCCGCTGCAGTTCAGTTAAGTTTGAAGAATGTATATCAAGGCTGCTTTTTTGTTTTTCATATAAACCGTAACACGTCAGCTGTTGTGCAGCAGTTTCCGGAAGAAACGCCTTAAGCTCATCTCCAGCTTGAGCTGCCCTGCGGATAAGTGTTGATGAGATCAAAAAAAATCTCTGCAGATTTTGCGGAAGTGACGCTGTTTTTATCAGGCTAATACTTAAAGATATTCCGCGTTTTTGTTTTAATTCTTTTAAAACATTTTCAATTTCAACATCATTTCGCGGTGCCAGCAGCAAATGACATCCGCGTGAAATTTCTGCCAGATCCTCATTTGTGAAAATTTGCGGATTGAGCATCCGCTCAAGCAAATCCGCACCTAAGATCATGGGTACTTTTTCTCCTGCGGAGAAAGTGCGGATATGCTCTGCTAGCCGGAGGGGGCGCTCGTAAGACAACTCTCTGCGTGAAATCGCGGTATTATTATTGGTTAGTTTAAACTCAATTCCGGATTCTTCAGCAATTTTCGCAGCTTGTGATTTAGCAGGATCAGTCCAGTCATTTAATGCACTCCTCAATATTTCCACACGTACAGCCGCTGTCGGTATTTTCCGGTACTTAAGAGGATCCGGATGCATGCCGTTGGAAAGTATGAAAACGAGCAGTTGAGTTTCCGGAAATTGCCGGAGAACGGATTCGGCTAATAACAGATGATGATGACCTGCGGGATCTGCAGTTAAAGGAAAATATACGGTGGGCAGTTTAGCCTCTGAAGTTGAGCTACTCATGAATTAACTCTTCACGACAAAGTCGAAGTCATTGATGCTCACTTTTGTAAGCGCTGTATCGAGGTAAATCAACAAACTGTGAGCTTACTGTTCAGCAACTTCTTTTTGCAGGAGTTGCAGGTTGAGCATCTTAAGCGTTGAATTAACTGCGGCAATTACTTGATCGGAATCAATGCCGATAGTCTGCAGACGTTTTCCGTTAACCTGCCAGGTGATAATCGCTTCGGTAAGAGCATTTGTTTTACCTCCACGCGGAATTCGGATTTGATAATCAACCAGTTCTGGAGCCTTGAGATGCACGCGTTTTAAGACTTTTTTGACCGCACTCATAAACGCATCATAGCCGCCGTTTCCACTACCTGCTTCTAGGTATTCTTTTGAATCAATTTTAAGATGAATTGTAGCAGTTGCTCTTAAGTTAAGCCCACTTGAAATTGAGCAGTTCAGCAGTTCAATACGTTGAGAATCACTGGTTTCAAGCACATCAGTAATGATGATCGGCAAGTCCGCAGCAGTCATTGATTTTTTTGTATCACCCAACTCAACAACACGTTTTAGAACTTTCTGCAAATTTTCATCAACCAGTTGAATACCGAGCAATTCCAGATTTTTTGCGAGAGATGCTTTACCGCTCATTTTCCCCAGAGCATAACTTCTTTTACGTCCAAAACGTTCCGGTACAATGGGGTTATGATACAATTTTGCTTTTTTATCACCATCAGCATGGATGCCACTGGTTTGAGTAAAAACATTTTCTCCAACAATCGGTGCGTTGTCGGCCAGTCTTTTTCCGGAAAAGCTTTCAATCATTTCACTCACCGGCGAAAGGTGTGATTCGTCAATCGAAAGTTCCATGCCCATTTTGTCATGCAGCACAACTGCAATTTCCGCCAGTGAGGCATTTCCCGCGCGTTCACCAAGACAGTTCATAGTGCAGTGTATGTTTCTTACTCCGGCCTTGACCGCATAGAGTACATTGGCCACACCTAATCCGTAATCATTGTGCGGATGAAAATCAAAAGTTGCCCATGGAAAACGTTCGAGCATATCCGAAAGACTGGAATAAACTTCATCCGGAGACAGAACACCGAGAGTGTCAGGCAGCATGAAATGCTTGATACCGTCATCCTTGAGTGCAGCCATCATTTCGAAAACATATTCCGGGCTGTTGTGATATCCGTTCGACCAATCCTCAAGATAAACGTTGACGCTAAGCTGATTTGCATGTGCATATTTCAACGTCTGTTTGATGTCGACAACATGCTCCTTTAGCGTTTTTCTAAGTTGGTTTTTACAATGATTTTCACTACCTTTAGTTAGTAAATTCATGACAGTACAGCCGGATTCCTTAATCCAGTCTACACTACGTTTCTGGTCAATGAATCCCAAAACTTCAATACAATCCAAATATCCATTTTCTGCAGCCCATGCCGTGATGTTTTGAACTGAACCTAACTCACCAGCTGAAATTCTGGCGGAGGTAACTTCAATGCGATCGACACCCAGTTTTTTTAACAGGGTTTTGGCAATATTTGCCTTTTCCGGTGGCGTGAATGAGACACCTTGTGTCTGCTCACCATCCCTCAAGGTGGTGTCCATCAATTTAATTTTATTTGCTGAAGAAGACATGCTGTGTGTATTGTTGTTTGAAAAGGAGCAAGAAAAATGTTGTCGTTTATTTTCTGGAAAATTTATGCAAGACCAAACTAGCGGCCAGCACGAAAGTCAATCCCAGATGTATTTCACTCGGAAAATAAAGCACATCCGTTCCGTAAAGCAGTAAAGGAATTCCGGAAAAAATCAATCCCAAACCACTTAAAAACTGGATAATTCCGGATGCTGTATTAAGCGAAAGCTTTTGAAGACGTTTAGCGTGTCCCCTTATATGATCCCATGAATACATGGGAAAAATAACCAAAAAGAAAAAACCGGCCCAGATATGTAATAAGGAAGTCGCGGAAGACTCTTCTGCCCATGGAAACAGCTTTGGATAAGCCAACATTATGCCGGATAGTATCAAAAAAACACAGCTTAAAACAATTAGTTTTCGCAAGACTTACGCAAGGAAAAAAGAGTAGATTGGCAATTCATGGAACGAACTAATAAGCGCATCAGCATAGCTCAAATGAGGAATAAACGCAACTTGTGGCGCAGACAAGACAAGTCAGAGCAACTCGAATTTCGCCAAATAATTGCGGAGCTCGGCAGCATTTTGGAAATGAATTCCGTGGATACCGGAGTTCTCAGCAGCTTCAACATTGACAAGTTTGTCATCGATGAAAACTGTATTGCTTGGTGACAAATCATAAGTTTCTATGAGTAATTTGTAGATATCAGGATCAGGTTTGATTTTTCCGATTTCACCGGAAATGATTTTTCCATCAAACCAGTGCAGAAAATCATAGATAGCTTCTGCTTTGGGATAAGTCTCCGCAGACCAATTACTGAGGATGAAAAGTGGGACCTGATTGTTTTTCAACTCTGCTAAAATTTCAACTGTATCATCAAGAGGACCACCCAGCATTTCTTCCCAACGCTCATACCAGTTGCTGATTTGTGTGGAAAATTGTGGATGTAAAGAGGTGAGCTCAGAGATACCTGTTGAAAAAGGCTGACCTGCATCATGTTTTAAATTCCACTCTTCATCACAGATATTTTCCAAAAACCATTCAACTTCTGTTTCAGTAGGAAATATTTTACGGTAAAGATAGCGAGGATTCCAGTCAATTAAGACGTTTCCGAGGTCAAAAACTACAGCTTTGATTGAAGACATAAATTGAATTTATTGGACTAACGTTTTGCGACTAGACCGCTTGCACGACCAAAATGGGTATATATTGAGTTTGAAATGGCTTTTGCTATTCTTTGACGCGTCTTTGATTTTAGCAAATCCTGTCGATCACGTCTATTATTAAGGTTTGCGATTTCTACTAAAACAGATGTCGGCACCTTGCTGTAACGAAGAACAGCAGGCAGTGTCTTTTTTCCTTTACGGTAAAGATAACCCCTGACTGCTGAGGAAACCCGATGTGTGCGGAGCTTAGTTTTACGGAACTCATCAATAATAACTTTTCCAAATGATTTACTCAGCTTCTCAGAATAACTATTGTCTTTTGCTTGAAAAGTTAATTTTGAATTATATTCCTTAATCCTCCTGTATATTTTACTTTTCAAACGAAAACTTCCGCGACGTAAGCGTTTATCGGGATAATAGACCATCACACCACTCAGTGATGAGTGAAGTGAGTCACCGTGAAGACTGATAAATATTATATTTTCTGGGGGGACTTTTTGCTTCCTCAACTCATTATATATATGATTTACAAGATAGACACGCATATTTACTCCAACGCTTGAATTACGGCTAGAATAACGTGGTGTGACTAATAGTTGTTCATCTTTGTCATGTTGATGAGATAAAAAGCGCACCGGTTTTTTCTGGTTAGGATCACTCAGAGTGGGGTGTACAATCACACCTTCCTTTTTGAGTAGCTCAGACATGCGCTTGCTGACATCATAAACCACTTCATCTTCGTAAATCAGATCTTTATTTTTTCTGGAGCCTCCCGAAGTTCCTGGGTCACCGCCGCCATGACCTGAATCGAGGATGACGTGAATTTTATGAACATTGGTTTTAGTTATTTTAGCAACTATCCTGGTTTTACTTTTTTTAACTTTCTTTTTGGCGAATACGGATTTTGCTGTTTTGCTTTTTTTGATTTTTGTTTTAGATGTTTTGCTGGATACAGCAGCTTTTTTTGCAGAAAACACTTCATTAGTCTGGTTACCCAGGTATTCTTCACTTAACCATTCAAGTGGAATTTTTATATTTTGACGATTCTGAATGAGCTTTGCGTCAGGTATATTATTTAATTTTAATATTTTGTTGGCAACCTGATTTACCTCATCGTTTAACAGTCGTCCGGTAAAACGGATCACAACCGATGAATAAAGCGTCTCACCGGGTTTCATTCGATAATGTGCGAAAAATTTACCTGAAGCTTCCTGCTTGAGTTTCAAAGGCGGTTTTACAGCAACTCGGCGCAGCGCAAGTTCAGGACTGATCCACTTCCAAGGAATTTTGATAACATCACCTTTTTTGAGGATATTCCCTTTTTTACGCATTTTATTGTAGCGTACTAAATGTCCGGACTTTATTCCTTTTTTAGTGAAGAGGCCTGCAATCAGTGTGGTTGTCTCCCAGCCGTAGGTTACCCGATGTTTCCAATAGTCTCCATCTGCTTTGTCTTTGAAAAATACAGCTTTAAGCGCAGAACTGCGGATGACATTGTTAATGACCTTGAACGGAAATGTTATGTAACGATTTCTGTACAGGCGGCGTGATTTACTGTATTTACGGATAGTTTTTAGGCTTCTATATTTTGGTTCGAGAACTCTCTTGGCCAGATTGTAACCACCTTCTCCGCTTTGAGGCTTGAGTTTAACAACAAGTCGCTTACCATTCCAGCCCACTTTCATTTCAGAGTTTCCTGTACTTTGATACTCTAACTGGAAATTCCTCCAGTTTGAACTTTTCGGCGACTTTGCAAATGTCTTTTCCGTCAGTCCGAACAAAGCAGAAAGGACGAGCGCAAAGATGAAAAACTTTAGTTTCATTATGTTAACGTTGGCTGATGATGCTGATTTGGTAGAGCTTTTCTGCTTGAGGCAGTCCGATATCAGTTGAAATTCGGCGTTGTTGCCCAGACTTTTTTGTTTCTGTATTTAAATCTTTAGAGATTCTGTAAATTCCTGGCACCTGATGTACATATTCAGGACGTATCCATTCCAGCGGGATTTTTATTAATTGACCTGCTGAAAGCTGGTGTGCGTCCTTAAGTCCGTTCAAAACGAGTAAATCACTGGCATTTTGACTGCGTACGTAATGCTTGGTTTCACCTATGAAACGTATTACAACTGATGAATAGAGCGTATCTCCGGTTTGAATCCTGTAAAAGGCATAACGCAGTCCAGATTCGTCTTTTTTGATGAAAAGCGGTTCACGTACAGCTAAAGGCTGAAGTTCCAAATCAGTACGTAAAATATTCCAGGGAATGGTAAATGTTTCACCTTGTTTATAAACTTGCTGAGGAAAAGAGTATTTTGCGGATTTAGTAAAAGATTTTGCGATCAAGTCAGGAGTTTCCCAGTCGTAAGTCGTTTGATGACGCCACCCCCCAAATTCAACACGATCATTCGGGAATAGTGCCCGCAGGGCTTCACCCTGAATTGCCCCGATCAGATGTTCAAAAGGTATAGTTAAATAACGTTTGTGATTCAGCGGTTGACCGTTCGTAAATTCACGTATGAGTTGAAACTGATGGGACCCGTCCCTTAAAACACGGAGCGCCAGTTGATATTCCCCTTCATATTTTCTTGGACGCAGTTGCACAAATAAGGAGCCGACCGGTTTAGCTTCTTGCGGACGTATATCTTTCAGTTGCTGTTTGTGCGAATTGTCATGCCAGCCCACACGTAACGGATCACGCTGGGCAAATAAAAATGACGCCAACGGTAGTGTCTCTGTTTCAATTGGCTTTGAGACTGCAGGTAATGTGACAGCAGCAGCCGGACTGTTGAAAAAAAAGAGAGACGTAATTATTGCGGTTAGGTGAAATTTGAATGACATAACTTCTATGTATCGTTTGGTGTCTTCTAGGTGTTCGAGGCATATTCTTAGCTGACTTCGAACCTTGTAACTAAAGCTGATAAACGACTGTTCTTCCTTAAATACAACAAAAACTGTGCCAGTAGACTCAGTAGCAGAAAAAAGAACAGATAACGGGGAAGTTGGAAAAGAAAACGCAGGAGTTAAAAGGGGGACTAGAATGATTATTTTGCAGATGAAAAAGACTTGTTCCGGATGAATCAGCGGATTGTCAGTATATTCAAGTAAGTTGACATTCCATCCATCAGCATCTGCACGGAAATTGCCACCAGAACCATACCCATCAGACGTTCTACGGCAATGAGTCCTCTTTTACCGAATAGTCTGCTGAGTTTTGATGACGAGAGCATGATCAGGCTGGTTACCACCCAGGCACCTAAAACTGCAGCCAACCACTCAAAGATTCGCTCAGGTTCAGACCTGGCGAGTAAAATCAGCATTGCCAACGTTGAAGGTCCTGCGAGTAGAGGAACAGCAAGTGGAACAAAAAATGGCTCACCTTCTGGCATTTCACCCATAATTCCCTTTTCGCTGGGAAAGATCATACGCAGTGAAATCAAAAAAAGTACTATCCCACCAGCGATCCTCACCGCTTCCTGCCGCAGATTTAACCATTGCAGCAGATATTCACCGGCAAATAAAAACAGCAGTAAAACCAGCAAAGCAAAAAATAATTCACGGATTAATATTTTTCTCCGGCGGGATTCATTTTCGACAGTTTTTAAGACTGAGAGGAACAATGGAATGTTTCCCAGAGGATCCATGATCAGCAGCAGAGTCAGGCCTGCGGATAAAATATCCATGGTTATTTAGTTAGAAAAAACAAGGAGAAAATGAATGCTATAAATAGAGTTTTTGGTCGCAACTGTAATTTTAAAACGCCACAAACAGCTTGAATTTGGTCCTCTGGTGTTTTTATTAGAAAAATTAAGCTTAATCAAGAAAAGGGGGGGTGAACAGCTTTTCAACGTAATACTTTCACAGAAAATCCAGCTACCAGCACCGTTCAGCAGGGGCTGCAGGACATCAGCAGTACACGTCCGCCAAGCAGAGGCTTGTTAGAGCATTATAGGATGACTTCAAAGAATTAGAGCGTTTATCCGCTTGGGTTAGTATCATAATCCTTGTTTTCCCAACAGTCCCATGAATCGTCCACCAGAGTACCCATCCCAAGTCGTGAGTCAGCTTCCAGATTTGCTCGAAAGACTTCATTTTTTGAAAGCGCGGGATTCTGTACAACCCGTTCAATTTCACCTCCTTTTTTGAGAAAATTCTTGGTGGCAAGTTCAATGTCTTCACTGGAAGGTTTGCCTTTCGCTGACTTTTTACCAACTCTCGTGTTGGCTTTCCTGCCTCCACCAAAACCCTTACCCTGTCGATTAAATTTGTTGTCCATCTTAAATTTTAGAAAATTTTTGTTTGAGATCAACAGCAGTTTATGCCAGCCATTCAACTGAAAAAACACCATACATATTGTCGCGGTGATGCTAACATCAACCAACACGTTTGTAAAGCTTTAAAAGCTGAAAAATATAAAAATTAATGAGGGGGTATAATACAAAAAGGAGGAAATTCAGAACTTGCGACAAATATAATATTGCGTAAAAAACGTTACTTATTTTATTTTAATATTTTCCAAAAATTCAGACCATTCAATGGTCAACAAGTTTTTTTTCTGTGTATTACAGGATTTACAGCAAGGTACTAGGTTTGATTTCACGCTCCTGCCTCCGCGTGATAAAGGGACCAAATGATCCATTGTCAATTGACGTGCAGGAGTCGGTGTTTCACAGTAATAGCAAATATTGGCCGCTCTCCTGTTTTTCCACCATTGCGATTTCCTGAGTTCTCTTGCTTTTTGTCTTTCCTGCCGGATTACTTTAGCGTCCTGTTCAGTCTGCCAATCATTTATTTGCATTAAAATTTCCTTGCAGTCCAGGTCGGGGAACCTTCTTCAAAATCTTTGGGTGTACGCGTCAAACGCCGTCGTCCGGTTCCGTCCACAAACATAATATACAATTTGTCCTTGCCGGTTGAGGAAGAAACAAAAGTGATTTGACGACCATCCGGTGACCAGGTTGGTTGTTCAGAATTGTAACGTCCCCTTGTGAGCGAGTGATCTTCACCGGTAAACGGATCCATCAAATGGATTTGGCTGTGTCCATTACTGATTTTGGAATAAGCGATGAGAGTTCCATCCGGAGACCAGACGGGGTCACTGCTACTGCCTCGACCAAAAGTGAGTTGAAATGGGATTTTTGTGCCTAGCTGCAGATAAAAGATCTGTTCATGACCTGTACGGTCTGAGACAAATATGAGATGCTTATTATCCGGAGATAAATCAGGAACAGTGTCTATCGCCCGGTGAGTTGTCAAACGTGTTTCCTTCCTTTTTTGTCTGTCAAAGGTATACAAATCTGTGTTGCCCATACGACTTAAAGTCACAATGAGCTGACGTCCCTCGGAATACCAACTGCCTCCGCTTACACTCAGAAAATTTTTTGAAGCACGTGTAGCTGATGTGTTGGAGCGCAGTATCTTTACCGGTCGATTTTTAAAATTATTATAAATAATTGCAGTTCCGCTGCGGCTTAGAGTCGTATAAACAATGGCATCACCCTGTGGACTCCAACTCGGCAGTAGACTGATAGAAGAATTTTTTGAAACTGCTGCCAATTTTTTCCCGTGTGTATTGATCATGGCAATGATTTTACGACGTTTCGGTTGTTTGAGGGTAAAAGCGATTGTGCTTCCAAGGACACCTTCAAGTCCTGTGAGCTGGGCTGACATGTTGTTAATCAAATCCATCAAATCTTCTTCCTGGAAACGATTTTTACTTAAAGGTAAATCAAGTGGGAACAGTTCCGCACCATCATTATCCGCAACCGTAAGCATTAAATGTTTTGAGACTAAAGCACCGGATTCTGAATACCTGCGTTCCAGTTTGAGCAAAATTTTCATGTCGACCTGAGCAGAACCTGCTGTACGGCAGGTTTTATAGCGAGAGTCTGTTACCATGAATACACCGCTCCAGCAGAGGTTACGGTCGATAATCCGCAGCCAGCGTCGCGCGTCAGGATGTTCAGAAAAACTATCTTCTGGAACCATGGCTACACCGAATCTTGCAAAGCCCAGCCCACTGATGACAATCTCCTCGTTGGAATAAGTCTGTGCCTGCAGCGAAGACGTGATACAAAGGCATAAAATAATGAAGAGGAATCTAACTGAAAGTTGTCTTAATAAAATTTTGTGTAAGCGCATAAGTTTAGGAGGAATCCAATAATTAATTTTGGGGTACTATCCGAATCAACACGATGTAGGGAGGATTCTTAGCCAGAGCTTGGGGTAGAGGATCCAGGACCGCATTGCGTACAGCAAGCTCTGCAGCCTGGTCGAAAGAAGGGGATCCACTTTTTGCAATGACTTCATACTCAATAATTTTACCTGATGCAATAATTTTTAATTCGATACGTACGAACAACTCCGTAGGGTAAGTCCCAAGTTTTGGAATGATCTGAGTACGGATGTGCAGATTATATTCCTCTCCTGCCAACTGAGTTATCTTTTTACGCTGCAGGAAGTTTGTATCAGGGATTCCTTTCGTTTTGCTGAGAGGTGTCTTTTCTTGAATTCCTAAATCCTGTAGAGGTTCCTTAAGTTTTATTTCTTCAGGGAATAATTCTTCAAGTCTGAGTTCAGGCTTGTTAGCAACTTCTGCTACAGGTTTGACCGGAGAAATTGTCGGCATATTATCTAAAGTAGGCTGCGATATTTCCGGAAGATTCTGCGGACGCAGATCTAAAGGTTTTGAAAAACTGGGCGTTTTTAATTTTTGTGGTGAAATCTCTTCACGCGAAAATTCTGGTAATTCTATCTGGCTTGGCTTTAGTACAGATTTCCTTGACCTAATAGGAGAAAGAGGAACAGTCTCCTTGCTCAAATTTGGTAAATTAGTAATCGCACCTGTCCTTTCAGCAGAGTCAGGCTGAAGTAGCAAAGGTCTGAGGGGTTCTTTTAAGGCTTGCGAACTTAGTTTGGGACTCTGCTTAATGCTCGGTGCCTTAGTCGTAATCTGAGGCTGAGACATTTTAAGTCGAGGAACTTCAGTTTCATTTATAGCAGGCTTTGGCGGTACATTATTTTTTAGTTTATTGTCAAGAGCAGGTTTCTTCACTACAGGTTTTCCCGGAACAAGCTGGTCCAGTTTTGGTTTCAACCCTGTCTCAAGTTGCTGTAAAACAGGTTTCATAATAATTGGTTTTAGATTTTTACTGAGAGTCGGTTTTGAAGGCAGTTTTGCGTAACTTACACCAATTCTGGCACGAATAGGAGGTGGTTCCTCTACCCATAAATCCGAAATAATTCCGATAGTTAAACCAAGAAATATATGCAGAAATAATGAAGCGATGAAAAGCAGCGTAAACGCACTTTGATCATGAAAAAAAAACAGTTTCTCGAAACTATTGAGTTGCCTGACTGAAGAACGTATTCCTAAGGAAACTGGAGGAAAAACCGCTATTTTGTTTAATTTTTGAAAAAAATCCATTTATTTCTTTTCAAGCCTTGACTAATTTTTAAAATAATAATATTTTTGGTGTCGTTGATGAAAGTTTACCATTATTTTTTCATCGATAACTGTTTGTTCGCTGAGATGCGTATTAGCAGTCTTATTTAATGTATAAGGGTAAAACTAGCTGGTCTGCCCAACCGTATTGTTAATCTTTTATGGGATAATTACTATGACCAAATCTGATCTTATTGATGCTCTTGCAGCAGACACAGGACTTACAAAAGCAGACTCAGATCGTTTTCTGAAGTCTTTCACTGCCACCGTTGAAAAAACACTTAAAAGTGGTGATTCTCTCACACTGATTGGTTTCGGCACATTTTCTGTGTCTAACCGAGCAGCGCGTGTCGGACGAAACCCTCAAAATCCTTCACAAGTAATACAGATTAAAGCTTCGAAAAGTGCAAAATTCAAAGCTGGTAGCAAACTAAAAGCTGCCTTGAACTAAGACTACTATCTTCAAGGTTCAGGGTTTTAACATTTGTTTCAGCCCTGAACCTTTTAAGATGCAGCTTCTCATTTTTCTACACTACAGCTCAGGTTCAATTTCCTTGTTTTCTGTTTTCTCAGTTACTGTCTGTCCGCACCTTCCGGAACGTGACAGATCCAAAACAGGTTCTGTTCCGGTTTTGTAGTGTTCCTCTTTTATTTCTTTAGCATCATCACAGGGTATTGCACGTCTTCCGGATTTGTGTATTTTAACAGTAGTGATCCCCGGAGGTTGTTTAAATTGTTCTGTCGGCAGGTTGGCAACTGCATTTTTCATAAAGTCGATCCAGATTGGTGCTGCTGCCTTAGCTCCTGTTTCCGACCTCCCCATTCTTCTTGGTTTGTCAAATCCTACATAAACACCGGTAAGCAGTTGCGGAATGTAACCAATGTACCACGCATCAACGCTATCATTCGTGGTTCCAGTTTTTCCGGCAGAAGGCCGTCCAATCGCCCGCGCCCGTCTTCCGGTTCCGCTCTGAACAACATCCTGTAACACGTTGCTCAGCAGAAACGCTGTTTCTTCTGAGGTGACTTGTTTAAACTCAGGCAGGCTTGACTCAAGAGTATTTCCTGCCTGATCTTCTACACGCAGGATGTAGATGGGTTTTACTAGACGTCCTTGATTCGCAAAAACTCCGTAAGCAGTTATCATCTCCTGTAAAGTCGTGGATAATGAACCGAGGCATGTGGTTAAATTTTCCATCATATTTGCAGTGATACCGAAACGGCGGCTGTAGGCGATGATGTGTTTTGGTTTTAATTCTTCACAAAGTCCTATTGTAGGCAAATTTAAACTTTTAACCAGAGCAGTACGCAGTGAAACTTTACCCATTATTTTATCTCCATAATTTTTTGGAGTCCATATCTCTGCATCTCCCGCGGTTTCCGCTCCTGTGACATAAGCCCTAGGACTATCGATCAACGCGCTGCTGAGTGTAAAACCCGCGTCAAGTGCTGCTGAGTATACAAGAGGCTTGAATGATGATCCAGGCTGTCTCAGTGCCTGTATAGCACGGTTAAATTCACTCTCTCCATAACGGTAACCACCGGACATTGATAAAACCTCTCCGTTCTTTGGATCCATCGCCAATAAAGCACCATTGACTAGCGGTTCCTGATATAACTCCAGACGGAAGGAATTATTTGTAGTGTCATAATCGGCAAGTCTTACCTGAATTTCATCACCGGTAGAAAATATTTCGGATGGTTTTGCAATTCGGGATGGCCTTTCATCTTTCAGAATATTCCCGTTTCTCCAAGTTTTAATATTGTTCCACTCCAAAGTTCCTGAAGATTCACCTAATTTTACAGAAACTTTTTTCTCACTGACTTCATTGACTATTCCACCTACGATATTTCCGAGAAACAATGAATCAATTTTCACAGTGTTGTCTAAGCTAGAATTATCTCTAGAACTGCTATTATCAAAGTTTAGCTCCTTTTGTAGACCACGGAATCCCTGTCTTTTCGTTAACTCTAAGATCCCTTTCCGTAAAGCCTCATGAGCATATGTCTGATAGTTCAAATCCATTGCTAAAAAAACCTTAAGACCACCTTGATAGAGAACTTTAGAACCATATTTTTTTATCAGGTAACGCCGCACATGTTCGACATAATATGAGGTCGCCTCTGTGGTTGAATCATGGACTCGAATTAAGCTGATTGGCTTATCGCTTGCTTTCTGCAATTCTTGCTCCGAGATGAAGCCTTCTTGACGCATTCGTCTTAAAACAATATTTCTGCGTAGCAAGGCGAATTCCGGATTAACGTGAGGAGCGTAACGTGAGGGTGCAGGAAGAATCCCGACTAAGAGGGCACTCTCCTCGAGATTAAGCTCTACTGCATGCTTGCCAAAATATCCCTGTGAAGCGGCTTCAATACCTTCCCCGTTACCCAAATATACTTTGTTCAGATAGAGCGAAAGGATTTCCTGTTTCGAAAACTGCATCTCCATCCTGAAAGCAAGCAACATCTCCCTGAGTTTACGGACAAGCTGCTTTTCTCTGGTCAACAAAAACAGTCTCGCTGTTTGCTGAGTCAGGGTACTTGCACCTTGAACAATACGGCCTGCTCTAAGATTAGCAAGGAAAGCTATGGGGATTCTCAGCGGGTCTATTCCGAGGTGAGAGAAAAAACGAGAATCTTCACTGGCAACAAGTGCCTGCACAAGATGTGGAGGAAATTGTTTGTAGGGAACTACTATCCTTCTCTGGATAAAAAGTTCTTCAATCTGATTACCTTCACGGTCATAAAGAACAGTCGGTAAAACATCATTCCTTTTGTGGAGTTCGTCCTCCAGATTTTGCGGTAAAGTTTTACTGAGTTCAAACAGAAATACGCCGAGAGCAGACACGGAAATAACACCTGTAATTATAACTAACCAGAATGTCCACTTGATAAACCGAGTCAGCCTTTTCATTGTGTGTCTGCTTTTTCTAATTTGGATTTATATTTCTACTGCTGGTTTGCTGTAAGTCAGAAGGCCGTTGTGCTAAACTCAAGACTTGCTGTTTTATTCATTCATTTTTTGCTGCTTTAAACGCCTGTTCTAACAGGATAATTGCCTGCGTACGAATATCTGTTGAAAAACTACTTGACTCAAACTGTGACATAAAATCGGTAAAACTGTCTGCTTCAGGATTATTTATTATCTTGAGTAAAATGTTTTTTAGCAATAATGCATCTTTAGCGCTAATGTCTCCCAAAGCCGACTTGTGTGTTAAAATCGGCGAAGTACCTTGAAAAACATCATCAGATGTATAAAATAGCTTCGTGGCTTCACAACGGCATCCCGGCTCATGTGGTAGTTCTGGTGGAAATTTTAGCTTAAATTGCTTGCCGTAACGTATTCCGTCACTTTCAAGACATGAACGAGGTGTGTCCCAAGCTAAAAAGGTTTGCAGTTCAATTGCTTCAATTGTCGTGATAAATGGATCAACCTTGTTGTTTCGGTTGGCAAATATCTTATTTTTTTTGCTCCAGAGCCAGTACAACAGGGCTACAGAGAAAGCTGCAATGAATAGTTTTAACATGATTTGGAAACCTTTTGAAACAGCATTACTGCAAAAAATTATTTAAAAATAAGACTAAACTCTAACCTGTAAAAATAAGAGATATGGCTACAACTTTCAAGCCGAAGATTATCAGATTATTATTTAGGATGTCTGACAGGACCTCAGTTTCTGTTCTGAGTTTATTAAACATTATATTGTTCTGTTCAGTGAGTGTTGTCTTTTTTGGCGAATTTGTGGAGAATGGAAAAGCCTTCGCACAAGAAGAAGAGCCGCAGAAATGTATAAAATTAAAAGATCCAACAACGATTCCTGAACTTCAGGAATTTCGAGTCTGTCTTAAAAAACTAACTCGTGAAAGCAGAGGTGAAAAGAGCGCCCAAATCATAAAAAGATCTTATGAAGGATCTCTGAAATTAACGGACAAATTAAATATGAAGTCTGACAACAGAACTTCAAAAAAAATTCCGGAGGAATTATGAAATTTGTGTCTGCTGAAAATCTGTAAAAAAACAAAAAAACTAAAGTTCACTGAATCTTTGGAAAGAAGTTAAAAAAATGATTCAACAACTTATTAAACGCTAAAATAAAACACAGTCCCTGACCTTTCTCAGTAAATAATAATGGAACGACCTTTAAAGTTTATTTTTGAAGACATTGTTTTTGGACCAATACTGCTTTTAGTTTTATTATCAAGTGCGTTGCTGTTTATGTACAGGCACAGGCACCATTATAAACTTTCATATCGCATTCTGTTAGCAAGTTGGGTGATCCTTTTACTTGGAAGTAACACGCTCTTTTTTCAAGTTATTTATCTGCCTTTAAAATATTTAACTCCAAAAAGTGAAAAACACAACAGTGACGCGATTGTTGTCGCTTCCGCAGGAGTTCACGGTTCGGGAGCACCAACACCAGGTTCTGCCCTGAGAGCATACGCTGCGGCTAAATTATATTTAGAAGGAGTAGCACCGCTTGTTATTATTACGGGCGGAGTAACCAAGCCGTACCTTCCACCGGTAAACATCAAAGGTATGGCTATTATTCTACAGGGAATGGGAGTTCCACCTGATAACATCATCATTGAAAACCGTTCTGCAGACACCTATAGAAATGGAATAGAAACTTCTAAAATATTGAAACGTTTAAAGTTAAAAACTGTCCTGCTGGTTTCTCATGATTACCATTTATTTCGCCTCGTTTCTGTCTTTAACAAATTAGGCATCGAGGCTTTTGCATATGCTGCAAATCAGTCATATAGAAAAGAGTCCATCCATTGGTGGCGTTACTTTGACTGGGCAAATTTTAATCGCATCCAGACTATTTCACATGAATATTTTGGATTACTTAGTTACAAATTATCAGGCTGGATATAAGCTGTAATTTTAATACCAATATTATGCCAAAGCGTACAGACATAAAAACTGTTTTGCTAATAGGATCAGGTCCAATCGTGATTGGGCAAGCCTGTGAATTTGACTACAGCGGAACACAGGCCTGTAAAGCTCTCAAGGAAGAGGGCTACAGGGTTGTTTTAATCAACAGTAATCCTGCCACCATCATGACCGATCCCGGACTGGTGGACGCAACATATATTGAACCAATTACAATAAGCGCGCTGGAATCGATCATTGAGCAGGAGAAACCGGATGTTATATTACCCACCATGGGGGGACAGACTGCGCTCAATATGGCGATTAAACTTCATGAACATGGAGTATTGAAAAAATACGGTGTGGAACTTATCGGCGCTTCCATTGAGGCAATAAATAAGGCAGAAAATCGGGAGTTGTTCCTGAAGGCAATGGATAAGATTGGTCTCGGCATGCCTAAAAGTTCCATTGTCCATTCGCTTGAAGAAGTAAAAATTCTGACAGAAACACATCCATTTCCGTTTATCATCAGACCATCCTTTACTTTAGGAGGCGCCGGCGGCGGAATTGCTCATACATATGATGAATTAGCCCGTATCGTTTCCCACGGTCTGGCAGTATCACCGACTAATGAAGTATTAGTCGAACAGTCAATCATCGGCTGGAAAGAATATGAGCTGGAGGTCATGCGTGATCATAAAGATAATGTGGTCATTATTTGTTCGATTGAAAATCTTGATCCCATGGGTGTCCACACCGGTGACAGCATTACTGTTGCCCCTGCACAGACACTGACAGACTGGGAATATCAAAATCTGCGGGATATGTCGATCAAAATTATGCGTGAAATTGGTGTTGATACTGGAGGTTCTAACGTGCAATTTGCCGTTAATCCGGTTGACGGTGAAATACTTGTAATTGAAATGAATCCTAGAGTTTCACGAAGTTCAGCTCTTGCTTCTAAAGCCACAGGATTTCCAATTGCAAAAATTGCCGCCAAGTTGGCAATTGGTTACACTCTTGACGAAATTCCAAACGATATTACAAAAAAAACACCTGCCTCTTTTGAACCTTCTATTGATTACGTGGTGACAAAAATACCGAGGTTTGCCTTTGAAAAATTTTCCATGACAGATGACCGTCTCGGTACACAGATGCAGTCAGTTGGAGAAATAATGGCGATTGGACGTACCTTCAGGGAATCTTTTCAAAAAGCTTTACGCTCTTTGGAAACAGGTCATACAGGGCTCAATGCTCCGGATTATGATGATGATTATAAAACAACAGAAGAGATTCTGGAGGAGCAACTCCAAACTGTAGGTAGTACTCGCATCTGGTACGTTGCTGACGCAATGAGACAGGGCTGGACAGACGAGGGGCTTTTTGAACAGACAGGGATTGATCCCTGGTTTTTATGGCAAATCCGGAGTTTAATTGAAGAAGAACAGCTTATCCTGAAGACTGAATTATCGGAAATATCACCGGTTAAATTAAGGAAATGGAAGAGGCTCGGATTTTCTGATCAACGTATTGCAGAATTACTTAATGTAACTGAAAGTAGGATTCATAATATGCGTTATGAATGGAATGTACTTCCGGTTTTCAAACAAGTTGATACTTGTGCTGCTGAATTTGAATCAGAAACGCCATATTATTATTCGACCTATGATGAGGAAAATGAGTCGCTTCCTACTGAAAAAGCAAAAGTACTCATTTTAGGTTCAGGCCCGAATCGTATAGGTCAGGGAATTGAGTTTGATTATTGTTGTGTGCATGCGTCCTGGGCTGTACGTGAACTTGGTTATGAATCGATTATGCTCAACTGTAATCCGGAAACTGTGAGTACTGATTATGATACTTCGAATCGTCTATATTTTGAGCCGATTACCTTTGAAGATGTAATGCATGTGATCGACCTCGAACAGCCGCTTGGGGTGATTGTCCAACTCGGTGGGCAAACTCCACTTAAACTGGCACAACAACTAAATGACGCAGGTGTTCGTTTGTTCGGAACTCCTTTTGAAAGTATTGACCGGGCTGAGGATCGTGAAAAATTTGCTAAGATGTTGAAGAAACTGAAACTGAAACAGCCCAGAAATGGTATGGCTCGTTCACTAAAAGACGCAGAAAAGATTGCTGAAAAAATAGGATATCCCATCCTTGTGCGACCCTCTTATGTTCTGGGAGGACGAGCTATGATGGTTGCAGAATCTGCAAAAGAACTGGGGGAATATTTCAAAGAAGCTATAAAAGTTTCTCCAGAGCATCCTGTTTTGATAGACCAGTTTTTGCAGGGTGCAATCGAAATTGATATGGATCTGTTGGGTGACGGAAAAAACTTTGAATTGGGTGGTATACTGGAGCACGTGGAACGCGCAGGCATTCACTCAGGTGACAGCGCCTGTATAATACCACCGCAAAATTTGACTTCAACTATGTTATGCAGACTCGAAGAACAGGGGAAAGCTCTGGCCAAAGAACTCAGTGTGAAAGGATTAATGAACATCCAATTTGCGGTTAAAGATAATGAAATATTTCTGATTGAAGTCAATCCGCGGGCATCAAGGACTGTTCCGTTTGTCAGTAAAGCCATCGGTCACCCTCTGGCGAAGTATGCAACATGGCTAATGCTCGGACTAAATTTGAGTGAAATTGATTTTAGCTATGAGGCTCCTCAAACAGTTTCAGTCAAGGAAACGGTATTTCCTTTCGTTAGTTTTTCCGGGGCGGATACAGAACTTGGTCCTGAAATGAAATCAACCGGTGAAGTAATGGGACGCGGAAAAAATCTTGAAGAAGCTTTTATAAAAGCTCAGATTGCGGCTTATCAGTCAGAGATAAAGGAAGGTTGCGTTTTTATCGGTGTGACCGATCAGGATAAGCAGGAAATGATTCCTGCGGCATTCGAATTTCAGCAGGCTGGTCGTAAAATATTAGCCACAGCAGGAACTTTTAAAGTGTTGCAAAAAGCGGGTGTCACAAATCTTGAAAAAACAAGTTTGGACCGCAAAGAAGCAGGAAATATTTTTGAATACCTTGAGCGTAACGAGGTGGCACTGATTGTAAACACTACTCGCTCAAGAAAACGTTCAATAGATTCTACACATATTCGGAGAGTTGCTCTTTTACACAATCTGCCTTATTTCACAACTGTAGAAGGAACCCTTAATTTGGCCCGAGCGTTAGTTGCAACTGATTCCGGAAAAAACCTCAGCTATCAACCGCTGCCGCTGCTACAGAAAATTTCTTCCTAATTTAGCAATTCAGTCTTTAGTCTTTCCTGATTTCTTTTGCCATTCCAGATAACCACGCTGAAAAAATATCTTCTGCTGCTGATAATCAGGTTTTGATATCCGCCCTAGGACAAGATCATCTTCCAAATCACTTAAGGCAGAGAGCCATGAATCTGCTTGACTAAAATCTTCCGCAGAAGTGCCAGGAAGTTCATAGTTCTGCAGTTTAGTCCTAAAAAGAGGATATGCGACTGCACTGACTGATCCAGCGATAATCAATAAAATAAAGGTCCAAATCATCTACTTGCCCTGTCCAAAAATTAAAAGCTTAATTGATTGATAAAATTAGTTGTCTTGCTGATAAAAAAAGATGCTTTGAAGCTGATTATTTCTTGAATAATGACGTAATGCATCATTTAAGCAGCTGTTCAATCCATTAGCGACAGTCAGAACATTTTACTTATGCAGCAGTAGAAATTGAAAATTTGCTAACCGGCAGAACTGACTCCAGATATTCCAGGATCTCTGCACGATTCATCAATTCTTCGAAACGTTTTGTCTGCTTTTCCAAATACCAGTATCCCACCAAACATTCAAATCCGGTAGCCGCACGGTAATCTTTGATAACCGCATGTTTGGGTGGAGAAATGGTTTTACTGTTGCGTCCCTGACGGTATATTATCTCTTCTTCAGTATTCAGGAGAGGATGAATCAGTAGCGCGAGGCGTGCCTGTGTTTGACAACGTACCCATTGAACAACATGGAGGTGAACCAGTCTGCGGTTTTTTAAACGCTGCAAGATCTTCTGTCTGCACCACAACTCGAAAAACGCGTCGCCTAAATATGACAGAGAAAAAGACGAATGCTCATTCAGGGGAATTCTAAGTTCAGAGTCAAATTGTGTGTTGTTCACCAGTTGCTGTCTTGCTTGCAGATGATCTTATTATCACGTATGCGAAATTCTCCTTCTTCCACAGTACGTTTGTCAAGTATCTTATTATCCCGTTCATTGAGTGCAACGCCAAAACTGCCGTCATTACGTAAAACAATTTCTGCACCAGCTTTTACATAAAAAATCTCGATGCCTCTATCGATAACCATCTGTTTGTTAATATTTTCAGGAATTTCGGTAGTTGCTGTTTTGGATAAGCGTACGGATCGGTTTTCACCTTCACCTGTTGATTCAGAACTAAGTTTGTATTCAGTACCGATCTTGTGCACCATCCGTCTGCGGTATGAGTTCATGGGATCCATCTGCAGATGTGTTTCATCCGACTGGATGAAACGTACTATTGCCGCATTTATGTCTGTCATCAGTTCCAGATCAGAACTGCTCAATTCCATATCATCAATCATGTTTTTCGCTTTTAAGCTTATTCCACAACAATAACAGCATCAGTGCCCTCAGGCTGTTTCGAGTTGTGAGTTAATTTCTGTTGTAAATTGTACTCAGTCTTCAGTCGCATATTTTATGATTATGCATCATAAGTTCGCGGTGATTCAGGTACATCTGCTTGAGGAAGAATAGCAACTTCCGGACTTTCAGTTTCATTTGTTTCTGCAGCCTCAGCTTCTATGACTGGAGTTGGCATTTGAGACAGCGCAACTTTCAGGACTTCTTCAATTGATTTTACCGGATGGACTACTAACCCCTTTAGAATTTCATCCGGGACTTCGCTGAGATTTTTTTCGTTATTTTGCGGAATCATGACAGTGGAGATGATTCCTCGCTTGGCTGCCAGGAGTTTTTCTTTCAAACCGCCAATCGCAAGCACTTTACCACGCAGAGTGATTTCACCGGTCATAGCTAAATCACTGCGGACAGGAATAGAAGTAAACGCGCTGACTAGAGAAGTAGCAATGGTTACTCCTGCAGAAGGTCCATCCTTCGGAACTGCTCCCGCAGGTACGTGAATGTGAATATCAGTCTTTTCAAAAACTGAAGAATAAATTCCCAGCTGATTTGCGTTTTTGCGTACATAACTTAGGGCGGCCTGTGCTGATTCTTTCATGACATCGCCTAGTTTTCCTGTCAACTGCAATTTACCTGTACCCTTCATTATATTTACTTCAGTCACTAAAAGCTCGCCTCCAGCCTCTGTCCAGGCTAATCCGCATGTAGTACCGATTTCATTATGTTCTTCTGCTTTACCGTATTTGTAACGCTGTACGCCCAGAAATTTCTGCACACGATTTGGCGTTACAACAACTTTACTTAGATTTGTTGTCTTTACCAGTTGGGTTGCAACTTTACGGCATGTTTTAGCGATTTCACGCTCAAGATTACGTACTCCTGCTTCTCGGGTATAACCACGTATAATATTCAAAATCGCTTTATGCTGGAACTTAATTTGTTTTGAAGTCAGTCCATTTTCAGCTATTTGTTTAGGCAGAAGATGTTCACTTGCGATGTGTTCTTTTTCCAGTTCCGTGTAACCGGAGAGACGGATAATTTCCATCCGGTCTTTAAGCGCAGGCGGTATATTCTGCTGAACATTGGCCGTACAGAAAAATAAGACATCAGAAATATCAAACTCTACTTCCAGATAGTGGTCCATGAAAGTATGATTCTGTTCGGGGTCGAGAACTTCCAGTAAGGCAGCAGCAGGATCACCCATGACGCCGTAGGACATTTTGTCGATTTCATCAAAAAGCAGCAGCGGATTTTTATTTTTTACTTTCCTTAAAGATTGAATCACTTTTCCCGGCATTGCACCGATATATGTCCGTCGGTGTCCTCTTATTTCAGCTTCGTCACGTACTCCGCCGAGACTCACATGCGCAAATTTTCTGCCCAATGCTTCTGCAACAGAACGCGCCAGAGATGTTTTACCGACACCAGGAGGTCCTACCAGACAAATAATAGGTCCTTTCATCTTGCCTACCTGTTGAGCCACAGCAAGGTATTCAATAATACGTTCTTTGACTTTCTCTAATCCGTAATGACGCGCGTCCAGCACTTTTTCCGCTTTTTCGAGGTCAAAATTATCTTCCGTCTTTTCTGCCCACGGCATGCTCAGCAGCCATTCTAGGTAATTCCGGACAACATTTGCTTCAGAAGACATCGAGGGCATCATCTTCAGTTTCTGCAGTTCTTTTTCTGCCATCTCTCTGGCTTCTATAGAAAGTTCCATTTCCTCTATCTTCTTAGCGTACTCTTCCATTTCCGCTTTACCATCTTCACCTTGACCTAATTCTTTCTGGATGGCTTTGACCTGCTCATTGAGGTAGTATTCTTTCTGTGTCCGGCCTATCTGTCCCTGTACACGTTCCTTTAGTTTACGCTCTACTTTTTTAAATTCCTTTTCTTCAAGCATTCTACCATAAACAATTTCCAACCGTTTTTTTGGATCATTGTTTTCCAGCAAGGCCTGTTTTTTCTGCAAATCCATGTTCAGTAGAGGAGCAATACGATCTGCCAGAATGTTTGGATCTTCTGAATCAATGGACAGTTTTTCGATTCCTTCTGTTCGACGTTTCACATCCTTAAGGTAACGTTTGAATTCAGCACGGACATTCTTGCTGAGGGCATGGAGTTCAGGTGCATCAGAAGTTTCTTCAGCGATTGGTTCTACAATTGCGGCAAAATGCGGTTCGTCCATGTGAGCTTCAATCAGCCTGCCTCTTGTTTTTGCCTCAAAGAGCGCTTTTATAGTCCCGTTGTGGAGACGCATAATCTGCAAAACTTTTCCTATAGTTCCTACTCGAAACAGATCTTTTGCCTCAGGTTCTTCAATCAGTGGGTCTTCTTGAGCAACCACAAAAATCTGACGGTCACCTTCAAGGGCTTTTTCGAGAGAGGCAATTGAAAGAGAACGGCCGATGAAAAAAGGCGCTGTCATCTGAGGAAAGACCACGATATCACGCATTGGCAACATAGGCAGTGCAATTTGATTTGGTCCAGTACTTTTTTCCTGGGTTCCGCCGGGCATAAACTTCCTTTTATTGAGTTAGGTGAGTGAAGTCCGCAAAGATGCTTGGCTGTTGTAAAATATCAGCAAACTGTCAGGATGCATGATCCTCTTACATAAATCACAAACTGCCAAGCCTGGATGCTTATAATATTTTATCGATAAGCTCTTCAAATAGCAAGTATTCAAGGTCCTTTAGTTTAATTATGAGCACGCTTTTATAAAGGAGGTAAAGCGGCTACGCTCATTTCGACACAGATTTTCTGACCTTCATTGTAACGCGTAACTTCCTGAAATTCTCTACGGTGATTTTGAGCCCCAATGACGCTTCGCAGATGAAACTCCGCATTACGTTTTGCTCCTGAAACTGCATCTTCAAGAATTAATGCGCAGGCTCGGCTTTTAACAATAACATCAAGTTTTCCATGATCCAGTACTTTGTAGTCAGGATCATATGACGTTTTTATATTCTCAGCAGTTGAGGTACACCCGTTGAATAAAATGATGCAAAAAAAGGATGATAGGATTTTACGCGGCATTATTTTGTTTAATGTAGGCTTGACAACTTTAGAGTCGTTCTCCAAACTAGCAATAACTGCAATCTTGTATTCATGCAGACTAAAAGTTTTCAGTCGAGAAACAAATCTTTTTTAACCTTATACCAGTGCAACCTTCATGCAGATTACAAAATCCACACAATTATTTTCACGAGCGCAGCAAAGTATTCCGGGTGGGGTAAACAGTCCTGTCCGTGCCTTCAAATCCGTAAAGATGAATCCGCTTTTTATCAAACGTGCTCAGGGTTCAAAACTCTTTGACGTGGACGGCAACGAATATATTGACTATGTAGGCTCCTGGGGGCCGATGATTTTAGGGCATGCTCATGCTGAAGTTGTCCGTAAACTTGAAGAAACTCTCCGGAATGGAACATCATTTGGCGCTCCGACTGAAGGCGAAATTCAGCTGGCGGAAATGGTCTGTGAGGCAGTGCCCAGCGTGGAAATGCTGCGTCTGGTTAATTCCGGTTCAGAAGCATCAATGGCCGCGCTAAGAGTAGCTCGTGGTTATACAGGACGTGATAAAATTGTTAAATTCGAAGGCTGTTATCACGGTAGTGTTGATCCACTGCTGGTTCAGGCAGGATCCGGAGCAATGACTTTAGGAATTCCGGATTCACCGGGAGTTCCTGCTGCTTTTGTCGAACTGACTCTACAGGCGAAATTTAATGATCTGGAGTCAGTCATCAAACTTGCGGAAGAAAATTCAGGAGAGATTGCTGCCGTTATTTTGGAACCAGTCGCCGGAAATATGGGGATGATCCCTCCGGAACATGGATTTTTACAAGGTTTGCGTGAACTTTGCGACCGTGAGGGTATTTTGCTGATTTACGATGAAGTGATGAGCGGGTTCCGTGTTGATTATGGTGGGGCTCAAAAGATCTTTAGTATAGTTCCTGACATGAGCATTTTCGGTAAAGTAATTGGTGGAGGGTTGCCAGTTGGTGCATATGGAGGACGTCAGGATATCATGCTTCAGGTTGCCCCTGCAGGTCCTGTTTATCAGGCAGGAACACTCTCCGGCAATCCACTTGCTGTCGCCGCGGGGTTAACTACTCTGGGTATTTTAAAAGAACAGAATCCTTATCCGGAACTTGGTCAAAAAACAGCATGGCTTTCTGGAGAGTTTAAAAAAGCTGCTGAATCTGCCGGAATTCCTCTTCAAACTCAGGCTATGGGGGGCATGTTCGGAATTTTCTTTTCAGCAGAACCTGTCCAAAATTATCAGCAGGCACTCAAGACTGATACAGAGCAGTTCACCCGTTTTTTCCGGAGTATGCTCAAACAGGGAATCTATCTAGCACCCTCAGCATTTGAATCGCTTTTCGTCTCAACTGCCCATTCTGAAGAAGATCTGGAACGTACCGCGACTGCATTTCCAAAGGCATTAAGGGGAGAATGAATTCAATCTGTTGCAGAATTAGGGGATAGCAACTGTGTTTAAGATAAAAACTATTTCCAGCTGGATTTTGGTTTTTCGTCAGGATGAGTGATTTCGCTGATCCTGACGCCAAAACGGTCATTAATCACAACGACCTCTCCGCGGGCAATTAAACGATCGCCGATTAAAACGTCTATCGTAGAACCTGGAATCTTGTCCAGCTCGACAACTGTTCCTTGTTTCCAGAGCATCACCTCATTCAGGGAAATGTCTGTGCGGGCAATTTCCGCCTGCATCACATGCGAAGCATCTGCCAAAAATTTAAGTTTGTGCAGCGTGGATTCCTGTTCAGGAGTTTCTGTGTTCATGTAGGTTTATTTTATTAAGCTAATTTTCACAGGTTGACTTGTTTCATTAATCTTGCGATTATCAGATGAATTCTATTAACTATAAGATCAATTCACATTATACGGCCTAAGGGGCCATGACACAATAAACAGGAGAGTACACTATGTTCGGTTTAGGCATTTGGGAACTTTTAATAGTTTTGGCAATTATAGTTGTTTTATTTGGAGCAAAACGCTTGCCTCTAATTGGTGAGGGACTTGGCGGAATGATTACTAATTTTAAAAGCGCGACCAAGAAAAACAAAGAAGATCAAACAAAAATCGATAAAAATACTACTGTAATAAGAGAAGATAACGCTGATATAAAAGAGGAAAACAGCTGAACGCAGGTACTATTTCCTTGCTTTGGGTCGAATCACCAAGTTCATACTGACTTTTAGTTCTTTGAGTCTTGCTATGACTGGAACAATTGACCCGTAATCTACTTTTTCGTCAGCTTCTACATCAACCAGCCACGGTTGTTTCTGACCCTTGGTCCATTGTTTGATCTTATCCGTAAGCACTCTCTGACTCTCGTTCTCATTACTCCCTCCGATACGGGTGTTTCCTAAATACAAAACTCCAGATTTGTCAATCACCAACCGCAGCGGTTCCTGCATGGGTTTCATTTTGTCCTGGTTGTAACTGTCTTCAGGCAGATCCACCTGAATCACATGGTTAACTATCGGAGCAGTTACCATGAAGATAATCAACAAGACAAGTAGAACGTCTACAAAAGGAGTAACGTTTATTTCGCTAAGTGGTTCATTTTGATCCCAGGAGTTGCCCATGTACTATCCATTCAAAACGATTAGTGAGTTCCATGCCGTAATTACGCATGGTGTTAGCTAAAATCCTGGTCTGATTACGGAAATAATTGTAGGCCATTAAAGCAGGAATTGCTGCCAGTAACCCTGCTGCGGTTGCAACCAATGCTTCTGAAATTCCTGGAGCAACTGAGGCAAGACTGGTAACCCCGGAAGTTCCTATGCTTTGAAAGGAATTTATAATTCCCAGTACTGTTCCGAATAAACCGATAAAAGGAGCTGCGCTTGAAATGGTTGCCAGAATGTTTAAACGGTTTTCTATGAATGCGTATCTTTCATTTATGTTCTGTTCAATCACCCTTTGTAGTTGCTGACTAAAATGTGGAAGCATCGAAGTGTTTTCATTAATGTCAGGTGTTGAGCGCTGTATTCGCTGACTCATTCTGGTTGCTTCCTGATAGGTGGCAGAGTACATCGATGCAAAAGCAGAATAAGGAAAATCTGCTGATACTTTTTTGATTTGATTAAGACTGGATTCGTTGAGGTAGATTTGGTAGAACTTCTGATTATCTTTGCGGATATTTATATACTGAAGTGTCTTTATAATGATGACGGCCCAGGAAAGGGCCGACATCAAAGCTAAAATGAGCAAGACGAGCTTTGCGATAAAACTTCCGCTCAGTACCATCCCGACTATGCTCGATTCGCCTAACCATTCGGTGAGCATAATTCTAAGAGAAGTCTATTAGTGACAGAGTTGTAAAAGTTTTTTTACAGGCGGGTGAACTCTACACGTCGATTTTTAGCCCAAGCAACTTCGTTGCTGCCGGAATCTGCTGGACGTTCCTCACCAAAACTGACCATAGTAAATTGTGATGGATTTGCTCCTAGACTGACTAGGTGGTCAAAGACAGCTTTCGTGCGTCTTTCTCCCAAAGCCAGGTTGTATTCATTGGTTCCACGTTCATCACAGTGACCTTCCAACTGAATCTGTACATCCGGGTTTTCTGCGATCCATTCATAATTTTTCTGAATGATCTCTGCAAAGGCTGGGCTGATTGCACTCTTGTCGTAGTCAAAGTAGACCAGCTCCATTTCATTAACTGCAGTATCAGTTTCTTCAGCTGGTGCAGAAATGATAGTGACAGCTTTTGGTGCCTCAACGCTTTTATCCGCGTCCTGTTCCACCGCTATTTCACTTTTTTCTTTTGCTAATTCCTTCTTTTGTTCTATGGCTAGTACAGCTGCATTCTGTTCCTCAGCTGCTTTCTGTTCAGCAACCTTTTCTTCAGCAACCTTTTCTTCAGCAACCTTTTCTTCAGCAACCTTTTCTTCAGCAACCTTTTCTTCAGCA
>Ga0209251_1000160_pt1 | contig 62675 bp, 49 predicted proteins | sample SaaInlV_100m_DNA_6_FD_184665 | JGI IMG/M metagenome (GOLD analysis project Ga0209251, IMG submission 184665) | Marine microbial communities from expanding oxygen minimum zones in the Saanich Inlet - Saanich Inlet SI073_LV_10m_DNA (SPAdes) (version 2) | ecosystem: Environmental > Aquatic > Marine...
TGGCCGATGGGATGTGGTGTATGTTCTGTCTCGACTTGCGGGTTTGGAAACATCGGTGCTCATCGATGCTGAAGACAATGTCTCAGTCGATTGGGGGAGTCCCGGCCGGGTCGCCCTCGCACCTCCAGTTGGATGCGCTGCACCGTTCAAGGTGTGGACGCACACCCATCCAGGGTTCGAGGCGTATTGGAGTGGAACAGACACCCACAGTTTGGCGATTGCGAGTGGTATTGTCGCCAAGGCGTTGGTGCTCGGGGCACCGGGCATCAAGCAGAGCTTGAACGCAACGCTGGCTACAGTTGACGACGAAGTGGGTCGGATTTCACCCGATGGACCATTGAATCATTGGACGGATGAGGCTGTGACCACATGGGCTTCGTTCTATGCCAAGTTATCAGAACAAGCAATGATCGAGGTGAGCGCATGACGTCAATTCGAGCCCCTAAAGACGAGGACGAGCGGAGGAAGGCGCACCTCGCTGTTGCATTAGGCATGGGGCGCAGTCTTGACGATGTGGTTGAGGAAATCATCGGAGAAATCCCTGATGAAGCCCTCCTCATGGCCATCAAAAATCGAATTCAATTCGCACAAGAAGCAGAGGAAACAATCGATTTTACAGCCCTTGTCCAAGGGATTATTGAACTCCAAAATGAACATGTATAGAGGTGAACAGATGAAGGTCCCACACAACGAATGCACGGCGTTCAATTGTGTACTGTGTCACGCTTGGTCGCCAAGAGAGTCACGCCGCCAAGACCTTCATCGAGCTTGGCATAAGAACCTGCAAGCGATGCCGAACGAACAGGCAGAAGCGACTGTTCAATCCAACAAGATGACATTGGATACGCTGCTCGATCAAGTTCAACCTGACCAACCAGCCGGTGTTTCACTCGTCACCTTGCCTGACGAAGCACCGCAACTCATGGCTCATTGCATGGGGTATAACGAGGCAAATTTGCGCCATCAACTTGAGGCTCGAGCGTTGAAGGATGATGTGGCATTGACTTTGGAAGATTGGCTTGCGTTAACGCCATACATGATGCTTGACATTGATGGCGAGGTTTCCTACGAACAACGCGGTCGATTGATGGGCCGTTTTGATTTCGATACAACGAGGTTTTTCCTAGAAATCTGGCATGGCTACTATGGTGTGAACAATGCCCTCCGGCTGAGGAACAGCATGGTTCGAATTCATTCTGTTCTTGAGGGCCTACCATCAAATGAACGACGGGCATTGACCTTTTTACACGAAACAGTGGAAGCGCACCCTGACCGAATTGTCGTCGAGGAGGATGGAAGTTTGACCGTTCATGGTGAATCGGGCTTGCACTGGCTTATTCTCCCGAGTCATCGAAAGGTGCCAATTGTCAAGTGCAAAGAAATTGGAAACGCTGTCTGTATCCAACCCCATGGCCATGAATTAGAATGCCCGAGTGGTGATTATCCAGCATTGTACGCCATCAGCATGCTCAACGATTTGGCAACATCCCTTCGGGTGCACACGTTGTCAAATGGTCTTGTGTCCGAGTTGAAAAAGGCACGATCAAGAGTTGCTGTACCCGGGCTTCCGGCCTTCAATCAGCGCAGAGAGTCCTTCCAGCGAGTCTTTGGTTGAGAAAATCTCAGTCAAACGGTCAAGTTCCATTTGCAAACCTACTGACAAGTCTGTCTCGGAAGTTGCATCAATCAAGTCGCTTGCCATCTTCAACGCTATTGGGGCGGTTCTGGAGAGCGATTTCATTTGCCGAGCGATGTTCTTGTCTTCTGCATCAAATCCATCTGGGCAGGTTCCTTGCATAATCATCACCATGTTCTCGTCGCTGTAGAACGAAGTAGCGAATGATGCGATGGCTGAATCAGGATGTGCTGGTGAACCGGGGTATTTGTTGCTGGGCTTTCCTTGCTTGGCAAGTTCACTCACACATGCATCCACCGACGCGACATCGACCAAATGGGTCAACAGACCCAAATCGAACCCTGTCTGAGCGTTCATGAAGTTTCCAGCGAGCACCGACCAGCGAGCTGCTGGGATACCACAAATTCGTGCAGGGCGTTGAGTGCCGCCCAATCCAGGATAGATTCCAATCGATGTTTCAGGGAAACGGAATTGTGTGCGACGTGTTCCGATTCGGTAGTCACATGCAAGGGCGAGTTCCAATCCGCCACCAAGTGCTAAGCCTGTGGTCAGTGCCACGGTTGTCTTGCTTGATGATTCCAATTTGTTGAGCATTGTATGGCCATCTTCGGTAAAGGTGACAATATCAGGAATTGAATCCGCTCGAATCTTGTCGACGAAGAATTTCACATCCGCTCCAGCCACGAAGGCCTTTCCTGCACCATCGAGGACAATGGTGTGAACCGAATTATCTGCATTCACTTCATCGAGGGCGGAGCTGAGTTGGCCGACCACAGTTTCGTTGAGGGCATTCATTGCCTCTGGCCTGTTAATTGTGAGGGTTGCAACACCATTCTCAATTGAAGTGTCGACGTAGGAAAAGTTCCATGCTTGGTTCAAAGTTGCTTGTTCGCTGAAGAATGCAGGTACCTTCCACGCTCGGGCTTCATCGCTTTGAGCGCTCAACGCAGCGTAGGCTTCAGCCATGCGGTGGGCTTCTTGGATTCCAACTCGGTTCATCATTTCGAATGGACCTCGTGCCCATCGCAGACCAACCTTGGCGCCTCGATCCACATCTTCCATCGAGCACACGCCTTCTTCGACGATTTGTGCTGCAACACCAAACACAACACCGTACAGTCGTTCTGCGATGGTTGTGTATTGTTCAGGTGAATAGGCATCATCACCAGCAACATCCCAGTGAGCATTGGCTTCAATCAAATCACGCAAGTTTTGGGCACCGACATAGCGGGGGGTGTGCAATTGTTCAGCAAGATAATCTGTTGAATGAAGCGCAATCGGGGGGCCAGTCAGGTTCATCAGTCCAAATGGACCAAGGCCAATGCGGAATGCTTTGCAAGCCGCCGCATCGATTTGGGCTGCTGTTGCAACGCCCTCTTCCAGAAGCAAGCATGCTTCGTTGAGCCAAGGCACGAAGAAACGGTTGACAACGAAACCTGGTCGGTCGCCACAAACGATGACCACCTTTCCAAGCATCTTACAGTACTGAACGACTTTTTCGATTGTTTCAGGGCTCGATGATGCTGCGGGAATAACTTCGACCAAGCGGTTCTTGGCTGGGTGGTAGAAGAAGTGCAGACCAACGAATCGATCGGGGCGGCCCGTTGCTTCTGCAAGTGCATTCACGGAAAGCGAAGAGGTGTTTGAGGCAAGAATCGTATCGGGTCCACACGCTGCATCGAGTGTGGTAAACACGGCGGTTTTTACATCGAAATCTTCGAACACAGCCTCGATGACGAGGTCGGTGTTTGCAGCGGTGTTTTCAACACCGACAACCCCGGTGATGCGCCCTTGGATGGAATCTACTTGAGCCGGGGAGAAAATTCGTCGCTCCACTGCTTCCGAGAGAAAATCGCTGATGATGCCTTGACCGCGGTCAACCCATTGTTGCTCTCTGTCCACCATTTGAACGTCGAATTCTTCCTGAGCTGTCTTCTGTGCGATTCCGGAACCCATGTTCCCCGCACCAACAATTGCCACTCGCTGAATAGGTTGCATGGCTCTGCGAATGGAACTTCGCTCATGAACAATGCGGCCCTGCGTTTCCCTCAAAAGAGGCTGTTGTAAGCATCGCATGTCCGTTGATTGTAGGCCTTCATATCGAACGAATGAGCGTGGGCGACCAGCGTTTTGTTAGCATCTGGCCATCGGTGATCTTCATCTGAAGAGGTGCGTTGCTTCCACCCTTGATGGACGCCAAGCAGAGCAGTCCGCCATGCCTCTGCATCGTCTGCTGGCAAACAAGTGCCTTCTGGCATCAATTCATTGTGTGAGGCTTCGTTCGAACAGAGCACAGGCGTTCCTGTTGCCATTGCTTCGATTGGAGGGTACCCAAAGCCTTCACTGATGCTTGGAAACAAAAGTGCTTCGCTAGCAAATCGCATGTCCATGAGGGCAGTGTCCGATAAATCACCGCCGTGAGCGGTAAAGTGAGGAATGGAATGTGCAGTTGCGAGTTCCACAATCGATGGTGCCCCTGTTGGGGAATTGGGATTCCCAACATGATGAATATGGAGCTCCTGCTTCACTTCTGCATTGAGGCTGCCGAGCACCTTGAACAAGAAATCCATTCGTTTTCTCGGATCGTGGCTTCCAACAATCAAGAGATGGCAGGCCCGCCTGAGGTGTTGTGCTGGTGAACTTGCGCTGGCCTGATTGGCCTGCGAGGGATCAAAACGCTCCATAGAGAGGCCAAGAGGGAGCCACACCGCATTGATGTTTGGAAAGTGCATTTTGCAAGCGGCAAGGGTCGACTTAGAATCGCACAGCAGAAGATCCGCTCTTGCGAGGCCTTCTCTCAATTTCCGTAGGTCTCGACGACGCACTGAGGACGGTCGTGATTGCCCAATCTCCACCTTGCTTTGTCCGAAGGTTTTCACTTCTGGAAACAAATGGAAGAGGTCGTGAACAGTGACCACTGTTGGAATAGCTGAGTTGCGTGGGACCAGATGCGCTTGCTCTTGATCGGTAATGTGAATTAAATCTACAGAAGTTTGGTTCTTTGAGAGCCGTTGAATCCTGCGGGGGTGGCTGAACCATCGCTGACTCACTCGGCGAAAGGCACTCGGCCGAGCCCCGAGATGGTATTCTTCCACGCCGTGCAACGACCAACCGGAAACATTGCCCGCAGCAAGGGTTTCGACCAACGCATGGTGTGCACCGCCAATGCCTGAGTTCGGACCGAGTGTTCCGCCCCGAACGAGCATGACCTTACGACCCATATCGTAACCAAGGGCCAGCCCCTCTTGAAGATAAGTTGTGAGGGAGTGAAAATATATCGAATTTAGATTATTGAAACTTCGGTGTAAAAATGACATTAAGTAGGTGAGGCCGACAGGGTTTGAATGGGAGTAAATATGTCCACGCCACCGCTCAAAATTCCACGCTCCGAATACCAGGCCGTCCGCGCCTCAATCGAATCGACCATCACCAACGGTGGCGACATCCGAAGCATCCTCGGCAACCAAACTGGGGGAGGGGAAGCAAACACGCTCCATTGGGAAGTTCGTCGCGCAGATGAAGCATTGCATGTGTTTGGTTCACGCTGGACCACTGAGATCCTCACTGCTCTTTACATCGCTGGACCGCGGCGGTTTAACCAAATGAAGAGCCTGCTCCAAGGCATCTCCTCTCGCACCCTTTCGGATAAATTGCGGTTTTTGGTTGAAGAAGGGCTTGTGTTGCGCCAGGTCGAGGAGGGCCCACCTGTTCGGGTCGCATACGTTCTCAGTGAGCATGGGCGCACGTGCGGCCGATTGTTATCACCCCTTGTGGCTCATCTCAAGATTCATGCTGGCATGTTGCTCTCAGATGATTGACCACAATCGTTGAACATCGCTGGGATGGCTTAACAAACAAGAAGGCGAACCCAACATCATGCCTTTGCTTGCCCAGTGGGTTCGACAGCGTCCTTGGTTGGCCGCAGGCATCGCATCAGCTGCAGGTGGCGTTGCAGGTTTGGCCGGGGGAATCGCTGCTGCTGCGAGCGCTGTTGGCGGCATGGCCATGGGCAGTATTTCAACCAAAACAAACGCCCTCGAGCACCCACTTCGCCGACGTATTCTTTCAACGCTGGAACAACACCCGGGACTCTGCTACAGGGAGTTGCAAAGCACTCTTAGCGCTGCAAACGGGACCTTGCGCCATCATCTCGATGTGCTCCAAACCCGTCGAAGCGTGACTGTTTTACCGGTGAATGGGCGAACATGTTACTTCGCTGGGGCCCCAACCCAAGTTGAGATTCTACGGGGCATCAATGTGAATGAGGAACGCGCTGCATCGGCCCTTCCAATCGGCTTGTCACTTGTTCAACGGCTCATTGTTGAAGACATTGTCAAAGAAGGCGTTCCGCGCAGCCAAGCCGCTCTTGCCCGCCGCATCGGACGCTCACGTGCTACAACTCATTCTGCCATCAAAGTCCTCCGACGGCGGGGCATTTTGAGAGAAGATCGCATTGAATTGATGCCACATATCAACATGGACATCGAATGGCGAGGCACCAAAGCCGTGGACTACGATTGGAACGACGACCGACGTTGACCGCTTCGACAACACGGTTCATTTTTCGCCGCTTGAGCGCCATTTACTGCACAGTCTTCAAAGACCCTCGTCGGGCCACGCCGTCCATGTTCAGTGTACGCATCCAAGAGGTCCCCCTTCCGACCACTGAACGTGACATCGATGGACTGGTCGCATGGTTCATCGAAACGCTGAGTTTGGTGAGGAAAAGAGGTGAAGCAACTGCTGATCTTGGCCGCGCAGGACCTGTTCATCGGCTGCTCAGAGATTTCCTCTTTGCCCAACCGACCTCGAGTTGGGATGCACAGATGCTCGCTGATGAGTTAGCGCTCACACCCGCATCACTCAATCACCACCTTGCTCGCTTGGTGGAATCAGGCCTTGTTGGTTACACCAATGAAGGGAAAGGGTGGCGGAGGTACTACCTCCGTGGTGGTTCACTGAGCAACGCCATCGAATTCTTCTCCGTTCAGACGCAAACCATCGTTCGTCAACGCTTGGGCCTCATTCAAGCAATGTGGACGCGCGAACCTTTGCGAATGGCGCTTGAGGTTCCTGAAAGCGACCCGCCCCTCCTCAGCCTCGGTGTGGTAGAAGTGCGGCCGGTGCGCAACGAAGAAGAGAACCGACTCTCCCAATGGATGGGGGATTTCGGATTGCTCGGAGAACGACCCGGGAAAGAAGCCAGTGCAACCTCCATTTCTGTTCAATTGTTCGAAATCCTCCTTGCCCGTGGGGCGCCACTGTCCCTCGATGAGGCTGCTGAACTCGTGGACGGCCCCAAAGCAAGATTGGGACGGATCCTCGAACGATTCCGTTCAAGCGGTGCGGTCGAGCGCGTGCCTCGCATCGATCGGTTGAGCATCGCCTTGTGGACAGCCATGCTGGCTCAACACCAGCGAAGAGGCGAAGATTGGATGCTCAAAAAGGGCGGATTTCAGCGGTTGTTGGGAACAAAGCAGCAGTCCTTGCTGCTAAGTAAACTCAAGAAAGGAAAACTCACAGTGGAGGATGTTGACGACGCAACGAAGAGTGTCGAGGCAGCAGAACAGATGCTTCTCCTCAACCTGCTTGGCGGACGACTTCCGATGGGTCACAGAATGTCAGGTGAGGGGCCAGAAGAAACTGCTAAGCGAGTCATGGAACGGCTCGACCGAGTCCTGCGCCGAATGCGCAGGGTTGGTGAACTTGTCGAGCAACTCGATGCATAGGTGAGTGTCCATGCCCGAACACATCGCTCCAAAATCCGGCCCATGGGACGGAGAACCTCGTCCATTGTTCCTCGCCCCGATGGCGGGCGTCTCAGACCTGCCGTTTCGGTTGCTGGCGAAGGCATGCGGAGCTGATGTCACCATCACTGAATTCACGAACAGCACGGCATTAACTCGTGAGGCTGCCGTTTCATGGCGGAAAATGGAATCCCATGAGACTGAAGTCCCCTTCATCCCACAGATCTTCGGCGGCGACCCTAATGATATGGCCACGGCTGCTGAGATGCTTGCACCAACCGCCGACATCATCGATCTCAACTTTGGATGCCCTGCACCTAAGGTGACCAAAATTTGCGCTGGTGCAGCCCTCATGGGTGAACCTGACAACCTTGTTTCAATGGTTGACGGCATTATCAAAAAAGTCGATGTTCCCGTTTCTGCAAAGATGAGGCTTGGAACAGGCCAAGGAGCGAACAATGCCTTGGAGATTTGCAAAGAACTTGAAGACATTGGGACGGCTCGTCTTTGTGTCCACGGTCGAACATTGCGTCAACGGTATTCCGGTGAAGCAGATTGGAATTCAATCAAATCGATTGTTGATGCTGTCGAAACCCCTGTTGTGGCGAACGGAGATGTGGTCGATGCGGCAAGCGCTAAGGATTGCTTGGAAGTTACTGGTGCATCAGGATTGATGGTCGGGAGGGGGGCCATCGGCCGACCTTCCGTGTTTGGCGAAATCAAGGTCGGCCTCGGATGGATGGAACACGATGACTTACCATGGGTGCGAGCCAACGCTGAATCCTGGCATGAATTGTCACCTGTTGGTCAATCGTTTGCCGCTCGCCGATGGTGCTGGGACAAGTACATCGAATTCTCACACAAAACAGCAGGCCTTCAACCTCGATGGATGCAACGACACGCGGTGGCGTTCACCAAGGGGTTGCCGGGTGCAAAGAAAATCAGGGCTGTTATGCACGGTGCGCCAACGCCTGAGGCATTCGCAGATGGAATCAGTTCGTTCTTGTCTGCTAAGAGCAGCGAATGATATAGCCTCAGAAGGTGGATTGCCAATCTTCGAGATCTTGGGCTTCTGCCCAGTCCTCGTCGGTGGTGGCGCCACGAACCTTGAGCACTTCACGGGCCAAGAGCCAGTAGACCAAGGCCAGTGAGCGGCGACCCTTGTTGTTTGCAGGGAGCGCAACATCGACGTTACGAAGGTTGTTGTTTGCATCGACGATGCCCACAATCGGCAAACCAGAGTTCACAGCTTCACGGAGTGCTTGCTGATCAGCGGCTGGGTCGGTCACGAAGAGGATGTCAGGCTCGACGTAGGATCGGAGCACTGGGTTGGTGAGGGAACCAGGGATGAAGCGGCCAACGGCTGCGCTTGCACCGATTGATTCTGCGAACTTGCGAGCTGGGCGTTGACCGTACTGTCGTGCGGAGACAACCATGATGCGAGGGGAATCGTAGCGGTTGAGGAATTCCGCAATCGAGCGGATTCGGGAGTCAGTCAAGTTGACATCGAGGAGGTAAAGACCATCTTCACGGACGGTGTCAATAAAGCGAGCCATATCTGCACTCTTTTGTTGAGTACCAATGTTGACTGCGTTTTCCTCATAGGATTCAAAGGGGACGAGTAAAGTAGTTTCTTCGGACATTGCAAGACCTCAGCAATCGCCCGACTTGAACCCCATATTAAACCGCTTCGTAGTGAATCCAAAAAAGGAACAACCCAATTTCGATAGATTTTGTTGACTTATGCCGTGGAAGAACTCAAGGATGAGACGCTCAACTCCCTCTCATGGGGGAGGAATCATTGGCCAATAATGCCTCCAAAATCGGGACCTACAAAGCCCGTTTGCATAATGACGACTTTTGGCGAGACGAAAATGACGCCGCGTTGAAGTTGAGCGCAAGCGACCTCGAACGCCACGAATATTGCCCAATGTCTTGGGCGTTGTCCCGAGAGGGAAATTCTGGCCAAGGCGAAGCCATTGAAGCCGGGATTCGAAAACACGCTGAAATCCATCAGCAGATGGAATCGTTCAAGGAAATGAAAACCAGCATGAGAAGGGCGACGATTATCTGGACATGGTGGTTCTCTGTGACCGTGGCATTTGTAATCGACGGGATTGCTTTCAATTACATCGATGATGTGGTAACAACACCGCTTGATCTGGCTCGTTACCTTGCGCTCTGGGCACTGGTGCTACTGATTGCTGGACTCTTCGCTACATACTTGCCATGGCGCAAGTGGGTTGGCTGGAATGAAACGGTTGCACAAACGAGATCCCGTATTTTGTTGGACCACGATGAAATCCAACCGGTCATCGAACCACCAAATTTCATTGGTGGCTGGTTCGAAGCGGGCCGCACCGAAGTTTCGTTCTTCTTTGGAGCGATTGTGCTTGGCCTTCATGCCATCGCCCTTGCTGGAGCGGACAACAGGGCTCAGGCAACGTTCATTCTCTTTCTGACAGCCATGGGATGGACCTTGGCGGCCTCTTGGCAACTGCAAAGGGTCTTGCTCAGTGAAAACGCATTGGAATTAGCACGAAAGGATGTGGACTTGGAAGCCGATACTGAGGTGACTTACTCCGACGATGACACCTCAACCAATCTCCTCGTCGATCCAGTGACCGGGCTCCGAGGCCGTCCAGATCAGATTGTAATTGTTGATGGCGAATTCATTCCTGTGGAACAAAAGACCGGAAAGGTACCAAAGCGACCTCATGCCTCTCACAGAATGCAAATTTTGGCCTATCTTCACCTCGTTGAGGTGAGCACGAAGAAAAGTTCTCCTTACGGAGTCCTCCGCTATGGCAAGGAAAACTTGCACCAAATCGATTGGACGCCTGATGCCAAACAAGAATTGTTTTCAGCCATCTCAGAAATTCAACGATTGATGGTTGAGGGTGGCGCAAAGAGAAACCATGAGCGACCCGGCAAGTGTCAAAATTGCTCACGCAGGTATGCGTGTGACGACTCACTGGTGTGAACCTAGTCACACTCGTTGTTCGGCGGGTAAATGATGCAGGTGTTCTGCACGCTTACCGTGATTGTGAACTGATCTTGTGCAGCAGTGCCAGGTACGCCAATACCACGTGCTTCGACTGAGAGGGTCCAGTCTCCGACTTCCAAGGTTGGGTCAGGATTAATTTCGACGGTGGCTGGTTGAACATCTTGGCATTCATTGAGTTCCCATCGCGTGTTGCCAGCAGGATCAACGAGCGTGGCTTGCACGTATCGGGTGAGTCCATTATCAAAGCACGCAATGGTATCCGAACCGGTGATTGAGACCTTTCTGTAAATGACAATCTGCGTGGCATCGGCTCGAACATCGAGCGTAGAGGTGTTGGTGTAAGGTTCGAGTTCAATGCTGTCAAAGACATGGCTCAGCATCATGCTTTCAACGGTGATTGAAGGCTTTGCTTCACCCCGCATTGCCTCAAGGCTTTCACGGGCTGGAATCAATCCTAAACACCCAGCTGTCGTCGACATGAAGAGCATGAGAACCAATGCCACAGGGAGCAGATGCCGCTTCATGGTTCATGCCAAGAACGCCTTCCATATCAATTCAATGCTGTTCCTTGCGAGGGGTTGAAAATCAAAACCCCCTGGCTTGACTTGCCCGAATGACGTCTGGACCTGCCGAGCGAAAGCTGTGACGTACCCTATGAAAGCCGACGGGCGCCTTTCACTTCACCCGATCACTCGAACTTTGCGCCGCATGTACCGCACTCTTTGGCGTCCATAGCCAAGTCTGCACCACAAGCCCCACATTCCGACATTTGTGGTGTCTCAGCGCCTCGACGGCGTGGTGCACGGCGTCGGGCGGGCTTTGCCTTGGAAGATTCTGGATTCTCGTCTGTGAGTGGTTTCTCTTCCTCATCAGCGCTGTCCCATGTGAAATCGGCCGTTGTATCGGAGACCTCGTTTCCTGCCATGGAGGAATCTGTGAGTTTCATACCCACGTGCACCTTATCGCCAGGCATGATACCGTCTTCACCTGTAATCTCGTACAAACGACCACGGATTTTGGCGTCACTTGCACTCAATTCTGAGCCGTCATCGCCATCATCCTTCAGCGAGATTACCTCGCCCTTTGCCTTCAGAATCGCATCGATGTCGACCCCTTCGTTTCCAAGGTCCTCCATGCTCTTCAAGGTAGTTGTGACGGTGTTATCGTAAGCTTCCAATTCCTCTTCAGTCATGTTTTCGCGCTCAATCTGTTCAGCGTTCCTGCGATCGTAAGCCGCTTCCACTTCCGCTTCTGCGCTGATGATGTTTTCATCCCATTCGTCTTCGAGGTTGTCCTCATCGTAGCCAAAGTCCTTGACTGCTTGAGCGAAATCCTCTGTTCCTTCGACAATCTCATCGTCTTTTTCTTCATCCTCTGGGAGTGAGACCATTTCTTTGACCTTCGGCTCCCTTCGTGTGCGCTGTTCGAAGTAAGATGAGACATCTTGGTCTGCACCACAGTATACACAATTGTCCAACAAGTCTGGAATTGATTCTCCACACTCGTCACAATCGTGGAATTGTTTTCTCGCCTTCTTGAGGTTGAAAGCACAGTGAGGGCAACGGTCTTCATCGCCCTCAAGTTCACCGTCGCACGCAGGGCAATATTCGAAAATGTCCCGTTCGACTTCTTCTTCCCGGTCCCTTGTCATCAAAATTGCAGCAACGAGAACGCCAATCAACACAAGCGCACTCAAGCCAATGATGGTGAAAGTGCCCAGTTCCGAATTCGAGTTTAGGTCATCGATGGCCTCATCGGTCAACACTGTTGCGAACGTTCGAGTGAAGGTTGTCGTCACCGTTGGGTCAGAAGGAACCAGCCTCACAGTTGAGAGGGGTGCATAGGCAACAAAATCACATGTCAACGCGACTCGTTCCCCGCGAGTCTCAACGGCGACGCTCGTGTTGCCAAGCATCTCGTTGTTCCCATCCATACAATCAAAGGTCAAACTACCAGTCTCAGTGCTGGTCAATTCGATGCCGATGGTGTACGTTTCACCAGCATCAAGCGGAGAAACGGCTAAATTTGCTTCATCGTCAAGAATGCTGAAAGAAGAAAGCCACCATTCGAGCCGGAGTTCAGCTTCAACTGAAACGGTGCCTGATGCTTCATTGTTGAGGGGGTTGTCATCCCAACTGCCGGCGAGCGGAACCCAACCTGCAACGAACGTGGCTTCGTGAGCTCCTAGCGAGGTCGTGAGTTCAATATCCCATGTGATTGTTTCACCTTTGTCGAGGTAAATGACTGGCGACTGGCTGTCAGTGCCTTCCCATGTGTACTGCAATCGCCCGGATACTCCGATGTCACCATTGTTGCTCATGCTGACTCGCCATACCACCTTGTCGCCCGAATTTACCGAAGGGCTGTCTGCAATTGCAATCGGGTCAACAAAGACATCTGGAATCGGGAAAATCGAAAGAGATGTTGTGCTTCGATCGTTTTCAGTCGACTCTTGGGTGAATGGGGCTGTTCCGAAAGGATCGATTTGTGCTGTGACTTGGTGTTGGCCAACAGGCAAGGCACTGAGGTCACTGGAGGTCAGAGTGTGGCTCCAATCTGTCTCAGCATACCCTGCGCCTGTGAGGGTGACAGTGAATGGAGTCGAGGTGACGAGGCCCCCGTTGCCATCTGGGATTTCCAACCACATTGGCACTTCAGAGGCACCGCTTCCGTTGGTACGGGCAAGTCGACCAGAAACAACCCATGGTCCTTCGAGTGCACCTTCTTCGATGGCCACACTCATTTCGCCTTGATGGTAGACATCCATGCGCGTCTCAACGGTGAAGGAGGCATTCTTTTGCTTGTTCACTTCCGAAGACTCTTCAACGGCGCTTTCGTAATCCGGTGTCGCATAAATCGTATGAGACCCACTTGCTGGTGCAGCAAAGGTCGTGTTGACCCAAGCAGAAGAACCCGCATCGATGGCAGGGGTCGCAAGGTCTTGGTTCGGAGCATCAGGGAGGTCCAAGTGAAGCACGCTTGCACCAGCAGGTTCGCTGCCAGTGTTTCGAACAAGTGAAGAGACTGTGACGGTATCGCCAGCAAAAATTCCGGAAGCTGGAGCGACTTCGAGGGTTGTGACCTTGAGGTTTGGTAGGCCGGTGACGGTGAATGGAACATAGAAATCAACGGTATTACCGGATCCTCGTGGATGTTCAATTTCAATAACGACTTCGTGATTCCCCTCAATCATATTGACCCATTGGGTGGAGACCTCAGCAGTGGCCTCACTATCGATGTCGACGGTCCCTTGCTCAATGATGTTAGGTGAGCCAAGTCCTTCTCGATAAAACGTGTATTCAACATCAGAAGCGAAACTCTGTCCGCTGTTATACATCGTAAGGAAAATAGTCACCGTATCGCCTGCTTGTGGAGCAGATGGCGACAGGGCGACGGTCGAGGCCGAGGCTTGAATGTCGCCGACTTGTTCAGCATTGGCCCCAAGCGGCAACGACGCCATTCCGAGCAACAGAATCACAACAAGGGCCTTCCATGTGTTCGCCATACATAGGGATGACACCCTGCAAAGCACTTGAACCCATCTCAAACAGACACGGAAAATCGTAGTTCGCAAAAGGATTCTCACATCGCCATTGAGCCTCGAGGTAGAAGGTTTTCGAGCCAAATGACAACCCCTCAACCGTCCACCTTTCTCGATTCGCAAAGGGGAGCATTGAAGGACAACCTCACCCGTCAAGGGTCCATGGGAAGGACCGCGGTGACTGCGTTGCTCGTCTTCCTCTTGGCTGGCATGGCCGCCTCACCATTATGGCAACCCTCACAGGCACCACCGACAGCTCTGCAGGAAAATCTCCCCATGGCAACTTCCTCAAACCTCGTGATGAGTTTTTCAAACGGCCCCTCGAGCGGTGATTCAATCACAGGCCAATACCAATTGACCTTCTCATTAAGCGGCGATGCAAATGTGTCCTCAATTCTCATTGAAGCCTCCGATGATGGAACATTGTGGACAACTGTAAACAACCTCACGAGCGTTCCATGGCTGACCTATTTTGACACAACCGCATACACCAACGGCAGTTACACCCTTCGTGCAACCGCTTGGGATGACGATGTCAACGAAAGCGTCGTGGTGACCTCTGATACGTTCACCATTGCCAACCAAATCCCACTCATCACCATCTTTACTGCGCTCAACAGCGAAGCAGGCAGCGGTGATTCCGCAAGCGACCGAGCTTGGTTTGGGATCGATGCTGATGAGGCAATTGCATTCCGTTGGGGCGCAAGCGATGACGACCTCACCTATGCCACGCTCACCAATGTCCCCGGGCCTGGTGCACCCTCCAATGACGGTCCAACATCCCTCAACTATGGATGGGACTGGTCAAGTGGCGCCATGAGCGAAGGGACCTACAACCCGAAACTCACTGTCCATGACGATTCAGGATTATCCGCAACCGAAACGATGTTCATCGGAATCGACCGTACTGGCCCCACACTCAGCGGCCTCACTGTTGGTTCTGGCTCGACATGGCAGAACAGCGGCAGCATCACCATCAGCGGCCTCATCAGTGCTGCTGACGATGGCCAAGGAAGCGGCGTTGCCTCATGCCAATACAGCACAGATGGCACTGCATGGACAACTGTCACCAACGACGCTGCTTCATTTGAATTTACAGAAGGAAACCACACTGTTCAATTTAGGTCTGTGGATCGAGTCGGGAATGTTGGCCCTGCATCTGATGTCGTCATTCGAATCGACCAAACATCACCCGAGCCAAGCGGATGGATTGTAGACGAACTCACAACGAGTCGGGTTGGACCTGCCAACGTGAGTTTCAACGCTCAAGACGACGGCTCTGGAATCGATTTGACCGCTTCGTACATGCAGTATGGTTTCGATACAAACGGGGTGGGGCAGACGCCTGACCTCTCAGGCCGATGGTTGAACTTCGGCGTCACAGGGCTTGATGCCACTGTAGCTCTCTCAAATTGGGCTACCAAATCTCGTCAGCATCTCATGCTCCGCGCAGTTGTCGTGGACCAAGCTGGCAACCAATACAGTTCGAGCCCAAGTTCGTTCCAAATTCTTCCCGGCCTTGACCTGTCGTGGAACAGCACGCAAACCAACCTCGACCGCCTGATCGTCCGCCCTGGTGAGAACTCAGGAAACGTGACCATCACCAGCGTTTTGGAGAGCAATCAAGACTACGGTGGCAGCATTGTTGTGCGATTGGAATCTGCTCCTGCCGATCGAACCTCCGCGGTGAGTTGGACCGTGATGGAGGCGAGAACGTTGCCATCGGGAACACTTTCTGACAGCACTGAGACGCTCATCTGGAACTACACGGTCCCACAGACCGGTCAGTATGATTTACGCCTCGTCATCGACTACCTCAACGTCATTGACGAATACGATGAAGGCAACAACAACAACCACTTGGTGGTCACTGGGGCATCGATCGGTTCACCCGGCCTTGTGCCCTCTTTTGCCCCTTCAATCATCATCATCCTGCTTGTTGGAGTTGCTCTTGGCTTCCTCCAGCGCCGTACAAGAGTTTGAAAAGAGGTCGGCCGCAGGAACCACCATGCGACAACCCCTACCTCGTGTCCCAATGGACCGCATAGCGGTGCTCATCGGCGCAAAGGGTGCAACTGCGAAGTCGTTGCGTCACGCTGCTGGATGCAAGACGCTGGACATTGATTCGAACACGGGTGATGTCGAAGTGGTATGGGGCGAACCGGGTTCCTACGACCCTGTCAAGGCCATGAAATTCCCAGATGTCATCAAAGCAATTGGCCGGGGCATGGCTCCTAAGGCCGCCATCCGCCTGCTCGATGATGATCATTTCTTCGAACTCGTCGACATTCGTTCCTTCGTGGGTAAGCGCTCCAACCAACAACGACGCATCCGTGCCCGAATCATCGGAAGCCAAGGTAAAATTCGCAAGTTGATTGAAAACTTGACTGACACTCAAATCACGATTTACAACTCAACCGTTGTTCTTGTCGGTGAAGAAGAGGGGTTGGCTGCTGCTCGCCAAGCGGTGGAGATGCTTGCCGGTGGAGCTGAGCACGGTACTGTGCTCAATTTCCTCGAGCGAGACCGCCGTCGCAGTCGTTTGGTCAATCGAAGCCTCGACACCATCGAAATCAAAGCAGAACCCGTGCCCGAAGCAGGTGGCTTTGAGAACCTCGTGCCTGGACTTGCTGATGTCGCCAACCGACGCAGCCGACGCATGCGTGCGGCTCAAGTCGATCCTGAAGACGAAGGCGCAGTCGAAGCCATGATGGAATTGGCTGAAGACGAACAAGTCGGTTGGGAAGAAGAGTGATTCACTCTTCCTCGTCATCATACTCAATCTGTTTGACGTGATCGAGGTTCATGTTGAGGACTTCGTACATTGCTTGTGCCAATGTCACTTCGATGCCGTTCTTGTTGGCCCATTCAACCAGACGAGTGACGTCCCGTACAAGGAATTCCTCTGCCTTCGGGTGGCCTTGAACGACCGCTTGCCCGACATCAATGACAACGGCTCTGTCTTGGTGCCACAAGATGTTGAACGGAGAGAAATCACCGTGAACGAGGTTACTTTTCTGCCACGCTACAGCTAAGAATTCAAGCAAATCGTCGAACACAGGTTCTGGCTCTTCCACATGCACTTCCCTCAATTTAGGAGAAGAACCTGTTTCGTGACCCAAATATTCCATCACAAGGACGTTCTTGTGAATCCCGAGGGGCTTTGGCACGTTTAACCCCCAGCGAGAAAGACGTGAAAGGTTTCGATGCTCTTTACGGACCCATATGTCGACAAGGTCTCGATGCCTTCGTCGAAGACCGCCAAACCTTGGATCGCCTTCGATGTACTGGACTAGGTTCTTGAACACCGCATTCGATGTGTGGAAGATTTTCACCGCCACCGATTTTCCATCGATGTTCGTTCCATGGAACACGTGGGCTTCTTTGCCTCGAGCAATTGGATAATCGAGGGTATCGATGACGCCTGTTTTCATCAATTTGTAGAGCGACATCAGCGTAAGGCGGTCAAACACCTGATCGAACACACGACGGTCGACCCAATCGAAGGTGCCGGTTCCCATGGCACCCTGAATTTTGTTTTCGATGTCCCTGAACATTCGCTTGTAGCGTGCCTCTTTCATCCAGCCGTAGCTGATCTGCTTTGAGGCGAGGTTGCTGAGAAATTTATCCTCTTCCGACGAAACATATTCGTCGTCAAGGTCTTGGGTTCGAGAAGAGGGCTTCCCCCTCTTTTTGTTCCGCCGATGATTGTGACGGTTGTGCTTGCCTTCGTTCAACTCATCCCAGTTGTCCTTGGCCATCAAATCACCACTGGAGCGCCATGGGCATCAATTGATTCAACCAAAGAGGTCTTCCAAATCCTCATCATCGTCGTCGCTATCTTCGCCTTCTTCTGAGGGATATTCTTCAACAACGACAAATGGTTCTTCGGATTTTTCATCGCTCGTCTCCGCCGCCTCGGCATTGACTTCAGCGGTTTCTTTCGATTCTGTAGTGGGCTCGTCCCCATCGTCATCCTCTTCGCCAAACAAATCGTCTTCATCGTCGTCTTCTGATTCGTCTGCTGCGCCAAAGAGGTCGTCCTCCTCGTCGTCATCCATCGTACCGAACAGGTCGTCGTGCTCATCGTCCTCATCGACAGCGGTGTTCATTCCAAAGATATCGACATCGGGCGGCAATACGCCCTTTCGAGAGAGGTACATGGCTTGAGTTTTGGTGTAACGGTGCTTCACGTCTGCTTTGGCGTCTTGGAAATCCCAAGGCCAAACAATGATCAGATCACCATCACGGACCCATTGACTTCGGCGCATTTTGCCTGGGATACGGGCCATTCGAGTTTCGCCGTCTGCACAAAGCACGGTCACCCTTCGGCCACCGAGGATTTGCTCAGCGAGAGCAAACATTTCGTTGACTCTTTTGTTCGGCATCTTGACGCGAATTTTGCCTGACGACGAACCTTCTGGAGATTCAAGTCGAGCGAGTTCTTCCTCGTCCACTTTTTCTTCACGTCGTCGACCCATACGGTTGCACCTAATCTACCGTGCAACCCACCCTTCTTGAATACAGCACCTCGGAGGGCGACTCTCTTTGCACAACCAGCGAAAGAAACGCTTCACCACTTGGTGGTGAGGCTCTCCGCAGCGTCGCGACACATCTCAAGCACGGAGTCGCCAAAGACACCGAGCAGAATCGTTGCCACAACGCATATGAAAATCGAGGTTCGAACTTGCCATCCCGATGGTAGCGGTCCTTCTCGTCCTATTTCAGGCGATTCAAAGAACATCACTACAGCCACTCGGAGATAGTAGAACACCGAAATGGCTGAGTTAAGCACCATCAAGAGTGCAAGCCACCAGACCCAGTGAAGATCTCCGAAGGAGTTGACACCAGAGCCGACACCGACGTTGACGATACCCATGATGACCATCAGTTTGGAGAGGAATCCTGCCATAGGTGGTACACCAGCAAGTGAAATCATGAAGATGAACATGGCAAAGGCGAGCAGTGGTTCACGCTTTGCAAGACCACCAAGCGACGAGAGACGGGAGGAATCACCGTCGTTTTCGAGGACGGAGAGCACCAAGAACGCACCGAGTTTGAACGCAACAAGCACGAGCAAGTGGAACATCAAGGCGGTCATCACGAGCAAGGCGGCTTCGCCTTCTTGTCCAGCAAAGGATGGGTCCCATGTCCATGCACCGATCGCAGTGAGCCCAGCGAGCATGTAGCCTGCGTGAGCCACAGAAGAGTAAGCAAGCATGCGCTTCGGGTTTGTGCTGCCGAGTGCTGCGATGTTCCCCCATGTCATGGTAAGAGCTGCGAGTGCGCCAATAGCGACAAGCCAAACTGCTGAACCGTCAGAGGATTCAGGGGCAGCTACAATCAACAGCATTCGAATCAAACCAACCATGCCCATGGCTTTGCTTGCAGTTGCCAGAACACCAGCTACGGGGCTGCTTGCGCCTGCGTATGCATCAGGAGCAGCAAAGTGGAATGGTGCAGCGCTGACCTTGAAACCAAAGCCAACGAGAACAAATCCAATACCGATGAGTGGCAGAGGTTCCGTTCCTGTTTCAGCGAAGGCCAAAGCGAGGGCATCAAACTGAAGCGAGCCCGACCAAAGGTAGAGCATCGAAAGACCGTAGAGGCCAACACCGGATGCAACTGAACCGACGATGAAGTACTTCATTCCGGCTTCTGAGCCGGCCTTGGATTCCTTCATGAAGGCCACAAGCACGTAGGTCGAGAAGGAAGCCAACTCCAGTCCAATGAAGAGCACAAAGAGGTCTTGAGCCAATGCGACAACGGACATTCCAAGACCGCAAGTCAACATCAAGATGTAGAAATCGGCTTGGCGTCGGTTGTTGAAGAGTTGATCTTCGGTGAGTTTTCCACCAGTTCCTTCAACCTTCAATCGGTTCATACTGGCGAACGAAGCGAGCGCCAGTGCACCGAAGAAGATCAGTTCGAAGACACGACTGAATCCATTCACCATGAGCAATTCCTTTGCAGAGTCTGAATCACTGCTCACCACAAGGAGGCTGTCAACGCCCCCATTGAGTGAGTCGAGAACGGCTGCGAACGCACCTGCAAGGGTGATGGTGGCAATCCATGCTGGGAGGCGTGGGTTGCTGGTGAGGCCGTATCGTTGACCGCCCATGAACCAAGGCAGGCGAATTTGCGTCCCAGGGATGCGGAACGTACCCTTTCCAAGGTTCGGGATGATGATGAGGGCGATCAGTCCAACGAACAGAAGCATCTCTGGGAGCATGGCTGAGTAGAACTCGTTGCTGAAAGCTTGTGTCTCACTCATATCAGGCACCTCCCTTGAAAATACCATTCGAAATCATATGTTCGAAGAACGTTCGGCAGTAATCGTCCATCATGTCCAATCCAATCCATGGCATGACACCGAAGAGGATGGTAAAGGCGGCCAAGATGAGCATTGCAATCTTCTCTTCATTGGAAATGTCCGGTACTGGGTCGCCATGAAGTGATGCAGGTGGCTGTGTTTCGTCGCCGCCCTCAAAGATTGTGCGTTGCATCGACCAGAGGTAGTAGGCAGCGGTGAGGGCCAACACGAGTGCAGGTCCAATCATCCAGAGTACGCTCCATCCTTCGAGGTCAATGAAGTACCACAACGCGATGAGCATCATCAATTCTGCAACGAACCCTGCAAGCAATGGAAGGCCAAGTGAAGCCATCCACGCGAACATCATCGAAGTAGCAAGCCATGGTGAATGCTTAGCCATGCCGCGCATTGCACCAATCTCCATGCTGTGGTAATGGTGCTTGAATGCGCCACACACTGCGAAGAGCATTGGGCTGATAATTCCGTGAGCGAACATCATGAACAAAGCCGCAGCCCAGCCCATTGGTTGCATGGTAGCGATACCGATGAGGATGACACCCATGTGTGACACAGAGGAGTAGGCGACCATCTTCTTGAGGTTGGTTTGTCCTAAACAGACAATGGCACCCCAAACGAGGGAAACCATACCGAAGATCATCAATGCCAACTGGAAGTGTTGCAACGCATGTGGGAACATGCTGAGTGGGAGGCGGAACATACCGTAAGCACCCATCTTGAGCATCACACCGGCAAGCAGCATCGACCCACCTGTTGGTGCCTGAACGTGCGCATCGGGCAGCCAAGTGTGGAATGGAACCGCAGGCAACTTCACGAGGAAGCCAAGCATGAGCATAACGAAGAGCACCTTTTGCATGCTTTCTCCCATGAACCATCCATCTTTGTTGGCCAGCGTTGCACTCTCAACGAGCGTTGGAATGTCGAAGGTACGTCCGGTCATTGTGCCGTACTTACCACCCGTTCCGATTTGGTCAGGTTGCATGAGGTACAGGGTCACAAGACCGAGCAACATCACAACAGAGGCTGTGAAGGTGTAGATGAAGAACTTCTGAGAAGCGTACTTCCGGTCCTTGCCACCCCAGTTCAGGATGAGGAAGAACATTGGAATCAAGGTCAATTCCCAGAACACATAGAACATGAACAAGTCAAGGGAAACGAACACACCGATCAAAGCGCCACCCATCAAGAGAAGGGTTGGGAAGTAGGTTGCACCGTTTTTCTCGTGCCATGTAGCGATGATGGTCACTGGGAGCAAGAAGGTGGTCAACCAAACCATTGGGAACGACAGCGCATCCAAACCAACAGTCCAATGAATACCCAGTGCTGGGAACCATTCATACGAATCGTGGAAGGTGTAATTGTTGAACGCAACACCATCGGTTGTGATGTCTGCAAACGAGTTGAAGAACATGGCAGTCGTGTAACCGAACAGCACCAGTGAGAAGGCAAAGCTCGCCATTCGGATTGGGTTGTTGAGTTTCTCATGCGCTGATTTCTTGGCGTTCGCAACGAATGCCAACAAAACAATACCTGCGACAACAGGGAAACCTACAAGTTGCATCGAAATCCAATCAGCACCTGGCTCGAACAATCAAGCCACCCCCCAAACAAGCATGAAGATCGCAAGCATACCAACCGCCACCATGAGGATGTAATCACGGGCGGAGCCGGTTGTGAGCGAGCGAACGACTTCGGAAATTGATTGCGAGCCAGATTCGATGGTCTTGATGGTCCCATCAATAACATCCGAATCTGCGTCAGCAGCCTTTGCAGAGAATCCTGCAACAATCTTGAGCATGGCCATGTCGTAGTAATGATCGATGTACAGTCGGTTTTGCAAGGCGACTGCGAGGGTTGATTCAGCAAAAGCACTGTTGTCGAAGTTGAACCGAGCCTTTACCCACGAGTTGAGGCGAAGAACTGGCATCATCCATGGTTTAGCGGATTCGCCTTCTTCCAACTCGCCGCCATAGAGGGCCATAGCAAGACCGGGGCCTGCGACAGCACCGAGGGCAATGGCGATGTAGGTGAGGATGAAGAAGTATGCATCTTCATTCGCAAATGCGTGTTCCATCTCGTAGATGATTCCCTCAACAAGGGATTTCTCAGACATGAACGCATAGTTTTCATCGGGCGCCCAATGGGTGAAGCCCATGCCGGCAAAGAAGACTGAGGAAAGGCTAACGAAGGTCAGGAGGAACAGTGGAATCTTGATCCAGGTGTTGGTTGGACCGACGTGGGCTGCAACCTCGTTGTTTGGCTTGCCTGCGAAGGTCTTGAGCCACATTCGGGACATGTAGAACCCGGTCATTCCAGCACCAATCAGCACGCACATTGCTGGCAAGAGGAACTTTGGATCATCTTGAGCAACTCGCCATGCATTGGCGATGATGCCTTCCTTGGACCAGAATCCGCCAATCAGTGGAAGCCCCATGATGGAAGCTGAACCAACGAGCATTGCGGTTGCCGTGATTGGCATCTTTGAGGCAAGCCCACCCATGTTCTCCATGGATTGAGCATCAAAGTGGTCGTCATGGTGATCATCATCGTGATCGTCACCGTGGCCATCATGGTGGTGCAAATGGTGGTGAGCGTGATGCACTTCGTGAATCACCGAACCACTGGCCATGAACAGCATTCCTTTGGCCATGGCGTGGTTGAACAAGTGGAACAAAGCAGCACCGAAAGCGACAATCACGATGTAATGGTCCTTGTCATTGTGGTGCCAATCAAGTGTGTTCGCGAGGTAGAGCGCACATCCAAGGCCCGTGAAGATGTAGGCGAGTTGACTCATTGTTGAATACGCTAAGACCTTCTTGAGATCCATTTGGACAAAGGCGATGGCTGCTGCCATCACGGCGGTAATACCGCCGACAACGGCGATGATGTAGGCCAGGTCTGCAAGGTCGCCGTGAAGCGCTTCTGCTCCGAAGAATGGGAACATACGAGCCACGAGGTACAATCCGGCGTTAACCATGGTTGCTGCGTGAATGAGCGCAGATACTGGTGTTGGGCCTTCCATAGCGTCTGGCAACCAAACGTGAAGTGGGAATTGAGCAGACTTTCCAACAGCGCCGATGAACATGAGGCCAAGCGCCCATTGGAGAGTGCCTGCAGAATGTTCTGCGACATGCTCGATGTTTGCGGAATCAAACACCACAGTGTAATCAAGCGAACCGAAGAGGTCCCATAGCATGACCAAACCGATCATGAGGAACACGTCGCCGATACGAGTGGTGAGGAATGCCTTCTTTGCAGCGTAAGCTGCGCTTGGGCGTTCATAGTAGAAACCGATGAGAAGGTAGGAACACAGACCCATAATCTCCCAGAAGATGAACAGCCAAAGGAAGGAATCTGCAAGGACCATGCCGAGCATACCAGAACAGAACAAGACGAACTCAGCATAGAATCGGTGGTTTCGGTTGTCATTGATTGGATCGGTGTTCATGTAACCGATGCTGAAGATGTTGATCAACAAGCAAAGGAAAGCAGCCACGAACAACAGCATCACGGTGATGTGATCGACGTAGATGCCAAAGCCAAACTTATCGGTACTGACGCCAGCTGAAGTGCCGTCCCAGACACCAGAGGTGAACCAATGGAACACTGAGTCGTGACCTGCTTGCACTGAGCCAATGAAATCGGCAATTAACAACAGGGAAAGCACGAGCACTGCGCTCATGACACCAAGGGCAATAATGCCCCCTTCCTTCACTGCATTTTTCCAAGTTGGGTTTCCGTTGAACACCTTACCAAGGAAGAGAATCACCGCAAAGGCAATCATCGGCAAAAGCACGATGAGGGGTGCCAGTTCGGTAACGTGAGGCGCTGCGATATCTGTAACTTCTGAACCTGCCATCATCTCACCTCAGTTCTTCAGGACATCCACATCGTCCAATGATATCGTGTCGTGTTGACCATACATAGCGAGGAAAATTGCCAGTCCGATGGCAACTTCACTGGCCGCAATGGCAATAGCAAAAATGGTGTAAACCCATCCGGTGGTGTCACCGTGATGGACGGCTGCTGCGGCAAACTGCATGTTTGCGGCGTTGAGCATCAATTCAATGCACATCAAGACGATGATGGCGTTCTTTCGAGTGAAAGCACCACCAAGTCCAATGACGAACATGAGGGCTGAAAGAGCGGATACCAATGCTGGATCAATCATTCTTCTTCACCTCCAAATTCCCACAAGAGATTCTCCATTCGCTCGTCGCGAACAAGGTATGCTGCGCCAATCATGGCCATCGACATCAGCACACCAAGGATGAGCAATGGAAGCGCCCAATCGGTAAGCAATGCATCAGCGAGACCGCTGGTGGTTGGCTCGTCCTCACTTGCGTCGGCCCATACAGCGTCTGCGCTGAGCACGGAAACAAGGATCATGCCAAGGGCGAGCAAGCCCATGCGAGTTGCGAGGGAGAGAACCTTCATTCGAAGTCCTCCTCAAGGATTTGACGGCGTGTGAGCATGATACCAAACAGCACCACCAACCCAACACTTGCCAGATAAACGAGGATTTGAATGGCTGCAAGGAATTCTGCACCCAAGAGGATGAAGATACCTGAAACAGCCATGAAACTGAAGATCAGTGAAAGCATCGAGTGTGCAACACGTTGTGCAAGAATGAGCCCGAGCGCTCCCCCCAATGCAATGGTTGCAAAGAGGAAAAAAACACCGAGTTCAGCTGCATAAGCAACGTCCATTTCAAGCACTCTCCTCAGATGCAGCCTTTGCTTCTCTAGCAGCCTTCTTGGCCCGCTTGTCGCGTTCCTTGTTGGCTCGCTTCGCAAGTTCTGTGTCAACCGCTTCTTGGTGGACATTTGGCAGCACTCGAGTTCGACTGGCGTCGAACCACAGTTCTTGACGAGTGAATCCGGACATTCCGTCGTACTCGTTGGTCATGAAGAAGGATGTAAAGCCACAGGATTCCATGCACAGTCCGCAGAACATGCATCGGCCCAAGTCGATTCGACCTGATACAATTTGATCGTCAGCCACACGAAGTTCGCTTTGTTCGACTTCGACTTCTTCACCGGAATCGTTCCAACGAACGGTTGCAGTGTTGCCGGTCAAATCGAGCACTTCAGCAAACCGCCACTCGTTTGGTGTGTCGGTGTGCGCGGTTGCGAGGTTGAAATCTTCGAGGGTAGCAGCAACTTCTGGCTTGAGCATAGCAGCGTGGCCACCGACTTCGAGGTCTGCTCCAAGTCCTTCATGCTCGCCTTCTGCGTTGTCGAGGACGTCGACACGCAACTCGGTGGTCATGTGAAGGCAGTCGTTCGGGCAGATGTTGACGCACATCTTACATGCTGTGCAGGTTTCCCAAATGACACCGATTCGACCGTTGTAATTTCCTGGAACGAAGAGCCAAGGCTCCATTTCCTCAAGTCGTTCATACGGGTATTGAACAGTTTGTGGTTTCCAAAGTGTTGGGAACAGGTCAGATGTGACTCGGTCGGGTGCGAATTGCTGATTGCTGATGTCGTTGAATTCCGACGTTTTGTCAGCGCGGACTTTGTCGCCATCGCTGAGGAATTCTGGGTGCTCGGTGTTGTGGTACCCCATGGCCAAGCGCTTTCCAAAGATCTTACCAAAGAATGGGAAGGTTCGGAGCGCCGTGATCAATGTAATTTTGAAAGGGTACCAGAATAGGTTTCTAAAATTAGGTCGTGCGTTTGGGTGCATTGGCATTCTAAATCACCTCAGTCCTTTCCCGGAGTGTGCGTTCCCGCGGGTTGTAATGTGTACACGTGGTACATACGATCTGGAGCAGCGTCTTTGTCCTCATCGTTCAACAGAAGGAAGAAGACACCCAACCACAAGAGCGTGGTTAAGAGCGGCAGAAGCATTGGAATTTCAAGGCCTGGAATCATCCAAGCATTGCCGCCAGCAGCGGTGTCCTTCATGCTCGCTGGGTCGAACAAGAACAAGCGGTAGAGCGTTGAGAGCACCAATTGGAGCACGGAAAGCGGCAAAAGCATGCGCCATCCAAATTCGAGAATTTGGTCGGTGCGGATTCGAGCAAGGGAGAAACGAGCCCAAACGAAGACGACCAAGAACACAAGCCACGATTTGAGAAGCACCACGATGGCGCCAGGAATCAAGACGTAAGCATCACCGAGCAGTGGGATTTGGCTAATGGTGCCTTGGAAAGGCAAGTGCCATCCTGCAAGGAAGAAGTGAGTGAACAAGAAACACGCAGCGTAGGTTCGAATGTATTCTGCCATGAACAGCATACCGAATCGCATGCCGCCGTATTCAGTCCACCATCCTTCGACAAGTTCAGCTTCAGCCTCAGGCATGTCGAACGGAACACGTTCCACTTCTGCAATCATGGTGACCAAGAAGAGGGCTGCACCAAGTGGCATCAAGAACAAGTTCCAAGCCCCAGCGCTGTGCTGGAAGTGAATGCTTTCGATGATGTTGAAGGTTCCAGAAAGGACCGCAACGGAAAGCAATGTCAGCAACAAAGGAATCTCGTATGCTGTGAGTTGTGCAGCAGATCGAATGCCACCGATGAGGGTGTACTTGTTGTTTGAAGACCAACCTGCGAAGAACACACCAATCGGTGCGATTCCGAAGATAGCGATTGCATACAGAATCGAAAGGTCAGGGTTTGTGGCATAAATGCCGCTTGAGAGTGGGATGATTCCGAGGATCAAGAGTGTTGATGAAACGATAAGGAAAGGTGACACCTCGAAGATGAGTTTGTCAGCACGGCGAGGGACCATGTGTTCTTTGAGCAGGAACTTCATTCCATCAGCGACGTTTTGGAAGAACCCGGGGAAGATGGAATAGCCCATCCATGAACGGTTGTTGACACGGTCGACGGTGGCGAAATTTTCGTCACGGTTGCCGAACTTCTTGTTCAGCCAGCGGTTGACAGCACCGACGGGGACGCCGGCACCGAATGGTAGCATGTTCCACCATTCACCTGCGGTGACACCGTTTTCTCCGACCCAGAGGGAACGGAGTGCAGTGGTTGCACCACGGCGGTCGTTCATCCGAGCGACCGCTTTTCGCTCGATCCATAGGATGGCGAATTGGCTGAAGAACAGCATGAGGAACACGATGTTCACAACAGCGAATGTACCTGCTGCAAAGGCAATAGAGCCAGCGCTTTCCTCGAGAGGGGTCCCTTCAAGGGAGGAAATCACGAGGTCGCGAACTGGGCTGTCTTCGCCCAAGAAGATGCTTCGTAGGTCGTAGATGTCATCCATAGCAATCACCTCAACGGTCGGTTTCTCCAATGCACGGGTCAAAGCTACCCATGATGGCAGGAATATCTGCAATCTTGTAGCCGATCATCGTCTTGGCAACGAATGGAATGGTGATGAACATCGGTGAACGGATGGACAAACGGTATGGGTTCTTTCCACGACCGTCGCCACCGCCTTGAATGTAGAACTGAGAGGCACCTCGAGTGCACTCGTAGTTGCTGAATCCAGTTGCGCCTTCAGGGGCTCGGGTTGGAGCCTTGGTGAAAATCATCTCATCACCGGAAGCGTAGTTGGTGTTCATGCCGCCAGGAATCTTGTTGAGTGCGTCGAGAATCATGCTGCAGGATTGGCGCATTTCTTCCATACGAACACGGTAACGATCGTAGCAGTCAGCACCCTTCACGGATGTTGGCTTTTCGACGGCTGGCTCCCAGTCAATCTCGTCGTAAACCGAGTATGGGTGAGCCCAGCGAACGTCGTAGTTGACGCCTGCCGCTCGAACGTTTGGACCCGAAACACCAGCGTTGACCATTTCTTCAGCATTGGCGTAGCCAACCCCTTGCAAACGGACCAACCAAATGGTCGATTCATCGAGCATCATTTCGTATTCATCGAGTCGCTTTTCGAACAACTTTGTCTTCGCAATGACACGGTCTGCAAAGCCGATTGGCATGTCTCGCTTGACACCGCCGATTCGAGGGTAATTGTAGTGCATTCTTGAGCCGCCAAGTTCTTGCAAAAGATCGAGGAACATTTCTCGGTCTCGCATGCACCAGGTCATGAGGGTCAAGTTTCCAATGTCAGGTCCAAAAGCACCGAGCCACATCAAGTGAGATGCGAGGCGTTGAATTTCTGCTGAAATCAAACGTATGTATTCGGCCCGCTCAGGAACATCTGCTTCCAGCAAATCTTCTGCTGCGTAAATGTAAGAATTGGCCCATGTCATTGCGCTCACGTAGCACAATCGGTCACAGTAAGGAGTGACTTGAGTGAAATCTCGTGATTCACAGATTTTCTCCACACCACGGTGAATGTAGCCGAGTTCTGCTTCTGTATCGACGACGGTTTCTCCATCGACCTTTACACGAAGCGTCCACAAGCCGTGCGTCATTGGGTGCTGAGGCCCCATTGTAATCCACATTTGTGCCATGATAATCCCTCACTTAACACGGCCCTCGTCCGCAGGTTTACGCATGAAGCCTTGAGCGTCATCGTACATTTCGTTGTGATCGTGATAGCGAAGTTTGTGTTGCTTTTGCAATGGGTGGAATCCTTCTGGGCTGTCGTGGGGATTCAGCACACGGTGCATGTTTTCATGGCCTTCGAAACGAATACCGACCAAATCCCAGGTCTCTTTTTCGTTCCAATCTGCACCGATCCAAATTGATTGAATGGAGGGCACACTGGGTGAATCGCCTTGAGCGAGTGGCATGAAGACTTCGAATTCCATTGGAATATCCATGCCCGTCAACTCTTCTGCAACGATGACGTGGTGAGTGTTTGGCGTTTGGTCTTGAATTGGTTGGCGGAGGAAGTGGTAAGCAACTTCCCATCCACGTTCGTCAGGGCCGTCTGGGAAATGCGTCCCCGTCACCATCGAGCAGTAGTTGACGCCGAGATCGTGGCGCATCCACTTTGCCAACGCAATCCAATGCTGCGGTGGGCACGTCATTCGAACGAATGCGTACTTCTTGGCGTTGCTGTGATGTTCCACAGAGGCCGTGATGCCTGTGCCCTCAAAGCGGGCGTTGATTGCTTCAAGGCAAGCTGTTGCTGCAGAGGCGTTTTGTTCTTGGGTGATGCTCGTGCCCATGTTCAGTCCTCCCCTACAATCACTGGCTTCTCGCTCATGCGATCTACGCTTGGCGCTCCGCCAATGCGGATAATTTTCTCACGCAGTAGGCCGAATCCATCGATGAGAGCCTCTGGGCGAGGTGGGCATCCTGGAATGTAGACATCGACTGGAATGACCGTGTCGACGCCTTCGAGGATGTTGTATGATTGGAAATAAGGTCCACCGGAGATGGCGCATTCGCCCATGGCGATGCAGTACTTCGGCTCGGGCATTTGCTCCCACAATCGAACCACTTTGTCGGCGAATTTCTTCGTGATTGGCCCGTTGATCAGCAGCACATCGGATTGACGGGGTGAGGAACGGAACAGAACACCGAATCGGTCACCGTCGAATCGAGGCGTAGCAGCTGCTGCCATCTCGATTGCGCAACACTTGATTCCCAAGTGGAGGGTGAACAATGACTTGCGACCTGCCCAATTGAAGTAACGGCCTGCGAGGACGCCAAGGAACTTCTTGATCCGAGTTGCCTTGAGGGCTTCATCGGTGACGCCACCGACCATCTCGACCAGCGCACGGCTGTTGAATGCTGCAAAGTTTTCTCCTGCTTCTGCCATAATATCCACCTCAAATGTAAATGCGACCTCGCTTGCGGAACACGTACCAGACGCCTAATGACATCGTGGCAAAGAAGACTGCGAGAACGGTAAGTGCACTGACGGCTTCATCGACGGCGCCTGCTGCTGCACCTTCGGTTGTGGCATCTGCCGCAACCATGCCGCCAAGCACCATGAACATGAACGCCACGTCAAAGACGAGGAAAATGATGGCGTACCAGTAGTATTGGAAGTGGAATTGAATCATTGCATCGCCAACCGGTTCGCTCCCACATTCGAAGGTGGTTAAACGCCGAGGGTAGAGGCTATGATCGCGCTCGTAGCCTTCCAAGAGGTACGACCGAGTGATGTGGGGTCGGGCCGGATCGACACGAGGCCGGACAACCCATGTGATGAGGAAATTTGTCAAAGGCATGATGATGCCAAGGACCGTCAAAAATCCAATTGAAAGGTAAGCGCTCGGTACTGATTCAAGTCCGGACATGTGTTCACCCTGTTGCAAAGCATACGCTCCGCAATTTCTTCGACTTGAGGGACCCACATAAGCGTTCCCGAATTGAACTCGTGAGTATTGACATTCTTAGCCCGTGTTAACTGGCCCACTGCGAGGATGTCGCAGGTCAGAAACAAACTCCTTTTTCAAAGCCGCTCATGCGCCCTTGCAAGCCTTCCAAACCAAGAAATCTTGGCGTATGTGAAAACATGTCGACGATGACTCAAGACCGCGTGAAGAAGAGTGTCCAAGAGGTGTTGAGTGAATCTTCGAAGGCTTTCCATGTGACAAAGACCGTCCACATGTAAGCTGCGGTGGGCACAATGGTCTTGATGAAATCAAAACTCCCGAACGAAGGAAGCTGTGTGACAATCAGCATGCTTCCACCGCCAAGAACCATTCCAATAAACGCCCACATAATCACGAAACCAAGGGAGAGGTTGGTCATGTGCCCAGTTCGTGCCTCAAGTTGTTTGACGCTGCGCAAGAAGCCGAACATGCGAGCAAGCATCCAAAACGGTATGGCAGGCAGAATTGCAAGGAAGATGAGATGCCAGAGCTTGAAGCCGCCTTTCCCAACGTCTGCGTATTGCTTCATCTCATTGGAATATTGATGGTGAGAGATCAGTCCATAAATTCCTAAAGTTACGACACTTAGAGCAAACTGGCTCTTTGGGTTTCGATACGGAACTGGGTTACTTACCCTCATTGTGTTCGTGGATAGTCCTTGGTGCCCCGTCATCGATTAATTGCTGAACGTGGGCGTTCTTTCGCCCTCGACGGCTTGTCTCCATCGTGCCCTGAACTGCAGGCATGCCTACACGATAAAAGAGCAAGAGTAAGGGTAAAGCCAAGACAATGACCAAGCTTGTTTGAACTTGTTCAGCCGACAAGCCGAGACCAAGCAAGCCCTTAGAAGGCACACCGAGCACTTCGAATTCGATATTCTCTCGATCCACAACGCCTGTCTCGATTGGTTGAACCGATATTGTAAATTTGAATGTGTCCTCAATGTCGATCTCAAATGGAGGACGGACGCTGATACGAAGAGGAACAACTTCACCCACATCAACATCACAAATGAAGTCAGAATCTTCTAATACACAACCATCAAAGTCACTCTCAATCAAAATGTTCCAGCCTCGGAAACTTTCCGAAGCAAAGACCAAGACCTCTGTTGGAGTGTTGCCAGAGTTGGTGAAATTGAGCGTGTATTCCAGTCGCTCTGGATAGGTAAGGCTCATTTCAGTCTCGAGGTTTTCCGACTCGAATTCGAGCTCGTATACGATTTGCACATCGAGTGTGATGGAGATTTTTCCAGATCTGTTCGCTGCGTTTGATACGCTTGTCACCGTCAGGTCCAAAACGCCACCTTCGCCAGTGTTTGCCCCAGGATTAACCGTTAACTTGAGTTCCATTTTCAACTTGAACGGACGCGCTTCATACGAGGTATTGGAATAGTCTGGCAATTCGAGCATGATGGTTTGAGCGCCATTTTCCGTTGCTGAGGTGATTGGGCCTCCGTTTCCTGAGAGGTATGTTTGGTTCTTAAAGTCCCAAATACCGTACCCCACTGGTACGCTCACAGGGCCCTCCACTGGAAGTCCGTTGATCGTCAATTCACGAGTTGCGATGCCCTCCAACCCTGATAAATCGAAAAGTGCTTCATCGTTGCCATCGCCTGTGTTCATCACCCATAGCAAATATGTTTGGCTGCCTGAGGGCGGGAGAACCGCTGTACCAGTTCGCTCATCGAGGCCACCATCGATCAAACGGACGTCCATTGCAAAATTGCGGTCGGAGAGAATCGCTAGGAATTCAAATTCCCTCTGATTATCCGGGACACCATCGCCGTCCAAATCAGCCGTGCTGCTGTCATCCCTGTTGGTGATTCGAGATGTAATTCGTGTGTAAGCGAGTTCTTCTTCACCATCGACACTGACGACCAAGAACACTTCAATGCTTGAACGAGGTTCGATGTCAATGTCAACGAATTGGACACCGTCTGCGTCCTCGTAATGTACGCCCCAAGCCGGTGTCGCTGTCTGTTGCATCACTGAGCATCGGAAGGTATCCTTGACGTTTCCGAGGTTCTCGATGGTAATCGGGAAGCGGACTTCACTCCCTGAACGTCCGGTTTGATCGGTCGCTGGAGCATCTGCTTGCATCCCGTGAACGGCCTTGACAGTCACCCTCAGGACCACCTCGTCATAGGCTGCACCGCCGCTTGAAGGTCGAACTGAGAATGTGAGATCGATCTCCTCGGTGGCAAGCGCATTGATTGGAACATCAATGGTGACCGACACATCACTGCTCTTTTCAGAGCCGTGCTTTGAGCCGACGCTCACGGTCGTTGCATCAAGGCGCACCGCCCAACCGCTTGGAGCGCTTGAAGAGGAGATGCGGAGGTTGTCTGGCCCGTTTCCATCGTTTGTGACGGTGAGAGTTGTTGTACCGTTGCTACCCGGTTCGATGTTTGAAAGCAGGGATTGCGAAACGGAAATACTTGCGCCGTACGATTGGCCGACCTTGACACGCAATTCCTTGCTGCACTTCACGGCGTTACCATCTTTTCCGAGAATGTTGATGACCGTTTCAGAACCTGCTGTGACCGAATCGTCTGGGGAGACTTTGAGATCGAAGGTACGGGTTCCTTCCCCGTCATCGTATGGAAGGAGTCCGGAGGAGGCCCCATCGTAGGCGACCCAACTTGACCGGCTTGCTGGTGTAGCTGATTTACCCATGGTCACAGACCAATCGCTGTTGCCAGTGTTGGTAAGGGTGGCAGTGAGCGTGCCTTCTGCACCCGGATTGACCGAAATTGTGGATTTCGACAAGGACATTTCGCATTCTCGCAATTCAGGAACTGTGAGGCTAAATTCTTCAGAATCTGATGCGTCTTGAGTCGGGTCGTTGGTGACGACGCCTGTCACTTCCCAGCAGTATTTGTCCGCTGCTTGTCCATCAGGAACTTCAACCGAAACCACAACTGTCTCCGATTCATTCTGATCCAAGTTAACGGATTCTTCGTCTAACTCCACTGTAAAATCGTCTGTGTTTTGGCACCCGGCTCCATCCGTCTCCTCGACTGTAAGAGCGATCGTCTCGTTGGTCTGTCCCGTGTTTTCCACTTCTACATTGTATTCGATAATGGATTGTCCACCCCATGTTTTGGTCGTAGTCGGCATGCTAACTTCGACGCCAAAGAGCGCACTTCCAGAGCCGTCGCCAGCCGTTGTGGTCACTGTTTTGGTCTCAGTTGCAGGCTGTCCTGGTGTTTCTGGAGGCTCTGGCTGTTCGGTCGCCGTTGCTGAAATAGTGGTATCACAACTGCCTTCTGCGTTTTGAGTCAACGTGACGGTCATGGTGGTCTCACCATAGTCACCAGACTCAATTGGGCCTGGAATTTGCACAATGTTTGAGGAGTAGGCCCCACATTCTTGCGTTTGTTCTTCGGTTGAGGAAAGAGAAACTGTGATCGGCGTTGAACCTTGGTTGTAGACTCGGACCGTGTATTCACCCGAGTCTCCCGGGTTGACTTCGAGCCCATTTGCTGGGCTTGTGGTAATGAATATACTCGCATCCCTCGCGCCGTCAGCACTCGCCACGGGGGCAAGGGTTGGCACGACGGAAAGCAGGAGCAAACCGACGAGCAAAATTGCACGATGAGAAGCGTGCTTCGATGATTTTCGACGGGGGTCCATGACCCCCGGTGGAAGCCTTAGTATCAAAAGGCTCCCCAGTGTTGTGCACGAAGCAAATTGAACTCACGCCAAGACGAACGTTGTGGCATCGGCGGAGCAATTTACGCATGCCTCCAATTGACCCGCTTGGCATGTTGGGACATCCGAACGGTGGTAACGAGCGCCGCAACCCGGGCAGCCTTGCATGGGACCTGTAATGGTTTGACGGCATGACCAACACATTGGACCAGAAGCAACTGCAGGTGTTTTCGGCACGGTTGTGGCCGGTGGAGCAACGAAGGCCGGAGGATGCTTTCCTTGTGCAAAGGCTTGGGCTGCATCGGGTTTTGAACGGCGCATGACAAGAGCGCCAAGAACACCAGCGAGCATGAGCAGGACAATTGGTCCAATCACCGTCACCGGGAGAGAGCCGCCCGAGGTCGCCGTTGGTTCGCCCACTGATTGAACTTCGAGGATCACGCTGGAGGTTGAAACTGCGGGTGCGTCTGACAAAGCAAGGGCGATGGTGCCTGTTCCTGGTCGGGTCGCTTCGACGAGCAGTCGTACGGTCATGGACTGGCCTGGCTGCAAATCTGCGATGTCATCGCCGTCAATAAACGCATACCAACCTTTACTGGCATCGGTGGTCAATTTGTGAGAAAATTGCGTGTTTCCGGTGTTTGTGAGCGTGACTTCGAGCGTTGATTCTTTACCCGTATCGAACGGAACGGTGCGTTCCTGGACCCAAGATGCCTCCATGACACTGGCCACATAGAGGCCCACAAGTTCAGTTTGCTCCACGCCATTTCCGGCAAGGGTAATGCTGAACGATGGTTCGCTCAATGGAGCCATGCTTGCAGGGATGAGAACCGTGCATACAACCGGTGCGACCTCATTGAGTGCGAGTGGTTCGACATCCAAACATTCCCCGAAAAGCCCTTGACCAAGAGCAATTGATACTTCAGGAGACCACTCGACATCAGCGCTGTTGCTGGCCAGCCAAGTGAACACCAAAGGCTCACCTGCTGGATGCGACCCAGGGCCTAGTGGGTTGGTGTAACTCGAACCATCTTGAAGCACAAGACTCACAAATTGAAGCGAGGGTTCAGGCAGAACCTCAACCTCGAATTGTCCTATCCATGTGGTACGAAGGCCGTCTGCATCAAGGTGGAATTTCACTTCACCGCTTCGGGCTGTTCCATCTCCTTCGATGCCAATAAGGATGTTTTCTGTCGAAGCCCAGTTGAGGTCCAGTACCGACAAGCCAGAAGTTACGCTCCAACCAGTTGGAAATTCAAAGGAGGGTGTGAGGCTCAAGTCGAGGTTTCCTTTGTGCTCGACGGAGAACATCATGCTGAATGTTGAATCTGGCCGAAGCACCCCGATATTTGTCTCTAAGTCAATGTCGATGGTTCGCACTTCCTCGACCTTAATCGGAATCTGGAACACCCAACTGTTTTGGATGTCGGTTTGTGAAATTGCGGTCAGCTGAACGATGCGTTCTGCTCCAGCCCCAGTCATGACCTGTGGAGGCGTGAACGTCATGCCGATTGGCTTGTAGGTATCGAGCACAATCAAACCAGTGGACCCAGAAGTAGCTCCCGGGTCGCTTGCCAGATCATCGAACCCTGCGTTCCAGCCAGCCGGTGCTTGCAAAAACAAGTCGTAACCGATATCTGCATTACCAATATTGAACAAACGAATGTCGATCGAGGTTGGATCCGAGGGAGACACTGGTACAATTTGGTAATCATATTCCAAGCGCAAGTTTGCTAATTCTGGAACAATGAAGTCAAGCGAGTATGGGTAGGTCACACCGTTATCGACATCAAGGCCCAGAAGTTCAATTCTGTACGTGCCAGGTGTGGGTGGCGTCGGATGAACAAGCGTCACGGTGATGTTTGCGGAATCCCGCCCCTCGAGGGTGAAATTAGATTCAGTCGCCCCAACATACCAAGATTCAGATTGACCCGTGTTGATGTTTGTGATCCCGTTGGTGCTCATGCTTGCATTGGTTGAAATCAGTGCGGTATTGGTGAGGGAAACATTCCATGATGTGGTAGAAGCACTTGTGTTGAGCAGCACTTGCTGTTGTGGTTCCGCTGTCAACTTCACCCCAGGAGCGGTGACATCGACCTCAATGTCGTGCCGATTGTTGTTCTCGAGGATTTCCTCAATGTCGTCGTCTGGGTCGATGATGAAGGAGAGGGTGGTGTCGCCGGAAGTCTGTGGCGTCCAATACCAAATTTGAGTCTTGGTTGAGCCAGCACCGACATCGGTGTTCTTGCTATCAATCAGCACATCATCAACTCGGAATTCAATGTCAAAGAAATCCGCCCGAACGTTGCCGACGTTGAACACTTTCGTCGTCAACTGGAGTTGGTCACCAACTTGAGGAATGGACACGGACATTTCGAATGCGTCGACGATGAACTCTGGATCCGGCCGCAAATCATTCACGCCGTGCCCGCGCACAGCGATGGCGAAAGGTTGAGCCGTGCTACCGCCATGGAGTGTGTCCTTGACTTTGACCGTCCAAATCCCAACCTCAGCACTGTCAATGAGCACCACTTCGAGGTTGTTGATTGTGTCAGCATTGCCACCTGTGGTGGATTGCCCACTTGCAAAATCATTGCCAAGGTAAACAGTCCCAGACGGTGCAGTGATTTCCAAATCGAGGTTGTTGACAAGTTGGTTCGAGGAAAAGGTCGAGCCACGTTCGTCCGACCATGCGAGCACCGATTTGAAACCGCCATTGGATTGTGTGATGTTGAACGTGTAGCTTTTCGAATTCCCAGAACCTGAAAGCACAGAGCGGTCATCGACCCATATACCTTGACCCGAGGTTGGAGCGAGGGTTTCTCTCAGGTTGACTTTCCCCCATCCTTCGTTATCATTTGGAATGTCTCGGGAGCCGAGGTCCGTTGCCCCTAACACCATGAGCGCCTTGACAAGAGCGCCTTGGGGCGATGGGCGTTGAGCGATTTCCTCGAGGTATTCCCGAATCATTGTCGCTGCTCCTGCTGCGTTCGGGGTGGCCATTGAGGTCCCTGTGTATTCGAGGTAATACGTGCTCGACCATGTCGAACTACCTGTATCGGCTGCTTCCTGAGCGCGGCATGAACGAACGTAGCCACCCGGTGCAATGAGGTCTGGTTTGATCCGGCCGTCGTCGGTTGGACCCCTTGATGATCCAGACATGATGGTGTCTGGTGCGCCGGCATATCGGTTCTGATGATTTCCGACGGAGATGATGTTCTTGGCTGTTGCAGGTGCGCCGACGGTCCCGGTGTTTGGCCCATCATTTCCTGCGGCAAAGAGAATGGTCAAGCCCTCCCTTCCGTTGTAGTAACGGTCGTAGTAATTCGCACGGTCATCAACGTCCTCTGCAGACGATGTGTACTTTCCTTGGTCACTGGCTTGTGAGGAACCCCATGAATTGGTGTGTGTTCTTGCACCCGCTGAGTATGCAGAATTGAGGAGGTAGTTGAGCGAGGGGGATTGGAAATTTCCAGTGTTGTCATTTTCCATGGCTTGGAAGAACAAATCTGCTTCCGGTGCCACACCAGCATAACCTCCCTGAGCCCCATCACCCAGCACCGTGCATGAGACGTGCGTGCCGTGCCCTGAATGTTTGTCAGCTGTCGAACCATCTCCGATGACATCGTTGTTGCCGACTACTCGGGTTCCAAAATCGCCATGATCTTCGTCCAAACCGGAATCTGCAACAGCCACAATTTGGCCGGAGCCGTCTAAATCAGTGGTGAAGTACGTCGTCATTTGACTGGTCTTCATGTGGCTCTTTGCGTTGGTGTTGTAGGTCGTGAACGCAGGGTCAAATTGGAACAATCGCAGGGATGGTTGAGCCATCAAGCCCAGCAAGTCAGAGGTTGAAAGGGTCCCTTCATACCTTCCTTCATCCCATTTTTTGACCTCTTCGAACACCAAGGGTGCCACATCACCTAAGCCTTGAATCAAGGATGTGCCAATTGCATCATGGAATTCAATCTCATCAAGTGGCCCGACTTCTGTCCTCCACCCCTCAATGCGCATCAGCTCACCTTGAAGCGAGGCAGTACCTGCTTCGAGCATCAGGACATCAAGCACCGCTTCATCCACCAGCATGCCCATCGGAACGGAGTGCTGAGCGGCAACACCATCGATCAAAGAGGCTTGCTGGAGAGCGTATGGTGTGCCCTGAACCATCAAGCCTGAAGGTGAAATGTATTCACGTACGCTGACGCCTTCCATGGCAGTAATGTGGTGACGCACCGTTTGCAGTTCAACTGAGGTGTCAACCAAAAACAGACGCAAGTCTGCCCTTCCCTCTAACCAAGCGCTTGACAATGCTCGATCAAGATGAAGACCATCAGCATCGAATGTGCCGATGCTTGAATCAGCAGTGAGGGTTCGCGTTTCCGTGATGGATACCTCGTCGAAGGAGCCAATTGCCTCGCCATAGACGCCATCGACCAAATCGAATTGGACCCATTCCACACCATCGCTATTTTGCAGGGGCTCATTCGCCGCAGTGTCGTTCAAATCAACGGTTGAAAACGTGCTCTGCAAGACAAATAGAGTGACGAGAAACCACGCCCCCAGCACCGTACGGCGTGCTTGCATGATTTGCGCTTTCGTCGCCGTGCTTTATCGCTTGGGGTCTGTTGAACAGGTCTCATGGCTGTACAGGCCTTCAATCCAAAGGCCAGATTGTGCGGTCTGCCTTGTCGTAGAAAAATTCTGTAGCCCAATAACCAACCTCATGTTCCCAAGATTCGCTTTGTGCTTCACCTGTGTAATCGGTCCATTCCAATTCTACAGTGATTCGGTATTCATCCCACACGGTGTAACCAACGACAAGCATCTCGAGATCGTCACCTGCAATTGAAGAATGAGCGCTGATGGAATCCACTTCAATGCGCATTGTTTCGTAAATCTCAGAGCCGTTGGCCGACTCAAAGTGAACCTGAACCACAACATCTGTGATGGCACGGCTACCTGTGTTGTGAATTTCCGACATCATGAGGTGACCGCCTCGTTGCATGTATTGTGTTTCCACATTGACTGAATCGCGCGGTAGCATCCAATACCATCCACTGAGCAAGACACCCATGAACATCAACAGGACAATCCCTGCTAAAGCCACCTGTCGAGGTGAAATTTTCTGGCTGAGTGCATCGACCGCTTCTTTCGCCCGTCGAACATCTTCCATGGTCTCTTCCATGTCTGCATCATAGTCGGCATCCAAGGCAACAAGGTCGAGCAATCCGGTGCCGCCCTGAAGGTCGTCTTCGTGGACCAGCAGTTCTCCCTCCTTGCCAACAGGAAGAATGCGTCGTTCACCACTCATGCCTTCACCTCAGAAAATCATTGCCAAACCACTTGCAATAATGGATGTAACAGGTTCGACGAGCAGAACGTGCCGTGTTTCGACAGTGCCACTTGAGAGTGTACCAATGAGCGAAAGGTCGGTCACCATACCGTTCACGCCAATCGAGGAAGCGGTTGGAATGATGCCGGTGAATTGTGTGTCAAGAAGAACCCCTCGCCCTTCGACTTCCCAATCCCCCATGAAAGGAACATAGTAGCCAGGCTCCATGGTGATCTCAGCGCTGGCAATGATTCGCCCATCTGTAATATCATCGAGAACAATGACCGGGTATTGCATTGGCCCAGTGTAAACATGTATGGTGGCTGACCGTAAGTTTTCGCCGATGACTTCCACACGCTCCATCGTGACACCGGGCGCCGTTGGAACATCCGTTTGCTTGATGTAGACTCGCTCAACACCTTGACCATCAGAATTGATGCGCATGCCCCAGTCATCTGTGGCTTGCATAACGAAGGTTTTCGGCAAGCCCTCGGCCAACATCAGCACGTCACCTTTGGTGTCCACTGCACGGCCACTTGCGGCAAGGTAGAGGTCCATGTCCTCAGTGTTCGAACGGTAATCGAGGGTCATCATGCCTTGGAAGGAAACATCCGCACGGATATCGAATTGTTTCTCGGGCTGAGCTGCCAGCCGCATCTCACCGGGCAAGTTCCTCATGAACGCTGTGGCAGGCCACCACGTTCCGTCGATGTACCGCATTTGCTGGATCATTAAGGAATCTGCAGAGTAGCCCCGTCCTTCGCTGGAGTCAGGTCCGACTTGGTATTCAGCAGGCACTGTCACGTTGATGAGGAAAATATCACCGATCGTTGCAGAGAAATCAGTCGATTGCGGAACGCCAACAATCAGGGCTTCGACACGGGTTTCAGCCCGACGATCGATGAACACTGCATGGGCTGAATCCAAACGGGTGCCCAAGTCGTAGGTCATGTCGATTGACACCCGCGGCACAGTCAGGTTGTCTTGAGTTGAGAACACAGCGTTTGCCACGACGTTGTTCGGTTGTGTGGTGTCCATTCCATCGATGATGAGTTGTGCATCTCGACCTTCGAGTCCATTCACAATCAGACTGAACTGGTCACGGAGTGGCTGCCAAGCATCCATGGCTAAATCGATTTCATAGACTGGAATTCCACTGATCATTCTGAAATCATATTCGATGAAAATCCGTCCCGATGGGAGGCTTGGCATCCAAGATTTCATGTGCCATGCTCGGCGCAATTCAATGGAAATGCCTTGGTCGACCCAGGCAGATGTATTGACACCCACCAGTTCACTATCGAGCACGACCCCATCTTCAAGCAACCTTGCGGCTAACTCCGGATAGGATACATTCGCTAATTTGAGCGCTTCAATAAAGGCTGGAGCCTCTGATGGCGTCACCTTGTAATCCTCGAGAATTTGATTGACGGTGCTTCGACCCGTGAGCGTGAAGGTTGGCATTCTGCTGTAGTTGAAACTCACAAGGGTCGCTTCATTGAAGTTCGCTGACAATCCATGTGCCCAATCGGGCTCTTCATTGACGTTCGAACCCTTCTTGACGTCGGCAGTGACGTTGAACGCTTCACCGGTGACCAAGTCAATACCGAGCGACATGTTGTTCTCCTCTGTGCTTACGCCACCGAGGTCAACCGTCATTCCGTAGACAAGATCGTTCACCACCGTCCCGAAGTCAACCAAATCACCGAGGAAGAACGAAAGCGCTTCAACGCCATCACCCTCATCGAAGGTCGGCAATTCAAGGCCTGTGGAATCAACTGCGCTTGGGTAAGCGATGGTGATGTCTGCTGGCAGAGGGTCGATGGCAATGCGGCCATTCATACCTTTGAATTTGTCAACATAGTCTGTTTCATCCTCAAGGATGACATTGAATGGAGCCGATTGAGCACGGGTCATCTCGATCCGAGAGTTTCCTTCCGGTCCAGAGGACCCAGGGTCAAGAGGTGAGAGCCGCTGGACGCTTGTGACTTGTGAAATAGCAACGCTGAGGCTTGCTTCACCGATGTCTTCGTCCACCCAGAATCTGAAATGGTCGCCGTCCATTGTGAGTGGAGTTGTGGCGTTCGTCATCTGAATCTGAATGGATTCCATCGGTTCGTTTGCGACGTACCCCACCGTGTCGCCAAGCACCAGTGAGAAGGCTGCTGGTAGTCCATTCAACCGGATAGCGTTGCGTTGCGTTGCGCTTTCTCCACCGTATGTGATGGTCCCAATCGGGCTGCTGGCAGAGTAAGTCATGGCCTCGGGTGTTTGGGTGAGGTTGAACGTGCTCGGGCGGTTTGAAACTGTGGCTGACTGGCGCGTTGCATTCTCCAAGTCACCGTCGGTGTGGCGCATGTGACCGATGAGAAGTGGACCGCCTTCTTGGCCTCGCAACTCCATTTGTCTGATGTCATTGATTGGGTCGTAGGAATGCTCGACATCCGTGATGCCACCGATCCGCGCACTCATCGCCACTGGGACAAGAGGTGGCATAGGACCAAGTCTTCCATCAACCGATTTCGCTTCTGTGTCTTCGGAAAGCAGGATGTGGTCGATTTCGGGTAACCACGGGTTGTCTGTACTGGAAATTGAGAAGGTGACCTGCCCGATCGGCATCGGGGAACGCACCGAGGTCGCGAGCGTACTTCGGACTTGGTTTCGGCAATGCAGGCCCACTGCTCCACCTTCTGAGCCAGCGGTGCCGACAATGGATTCTGGCAGACCATTGACAATGTCGCCCACATCGAGAATAACCTCAACAATGGTCAGCAAAGCATTGTCAAAAATTTGAGCAATCGTGCCGAGGTTTGGATTGTCAAAGTTGACTCGACTGAGTCCACTTTCAGGGATCATGAAACTCCCTTCGACAATAATGACTTTTGGAACATCATCGATGGTGAGTTCAAGTGAAGAGCGATCTGACTCATAGCCGCCCCGTTTGAAGGTGGATTTGTATTCCAAACGGTCAATTGATTCGGTTCCTGCAATGAGAATCAATGTGTTGGGTGGTTCTGCAGGATTCACTGGCAAGGTTGGATCATTGACGTTCGTGGTTGAATCACCAGTGAAGTTCTTGATGGCAATGATGAGTGAAAGACGCTCTGGGACATCTCCAGGAAACCCTTGGCTGCCTGGTGCTTCGCCAATCATCGTGAAAATGGCTGCAATCTCTTCAGTGGGCATGGTGCCTGAAGGAAGACCGCGAATCCAACTTCGAGAATCTGTGATGTTACCGAATGGGTTGTCGCCTTCTGCTGTGTTTGAACGGTCTTCGAAATAGTGGAGGAAGAGATCAACACCTACATCTGAGAAGATTTCCACCGTGTCAAACGTGTTTTGTCCAAGGTTATCGTTTCGAAGTGTGATGTCGATTTCCTCCGGAATTCGAGTTTCGCCTTCCTCCGGGTGGAAGCCTACATCGATGTAGGCCGTTTCGAGCACAGGTGCTGAAGTGCCACCACCATAGCCATCGAACCGTATGAACCCGACACCAACGCGGAGGGCGCATTTGTGTTCATCGCTCTTGGCAAGATGATCTGCAATCGGGTCGAAGTACGATGCATCTGCACAATCAGTTTGGCGATTGCCGCCTGGTGCATCTGGATTTGAAACACGAATTGCGTATGGAGCTGAAATGGAAGTGAGGCTCAAATCTGAAGGGTCGATTGTCCCGCCAAACAAACCACCGATGAACGCTGCCGTATTGGTCACCAATGCATTCACTTTGAAAGCGATTTTTTGGAGGCCGACGGAGAGCGTGTACTCGTGCGGAGGTTGGGTAAATTGAGTATCGATAACAACAGCGTAGGATTCTGAATCATCAAGGGTTACATCAAACGCAAGCCCCTTCATCAAACTCACTTCCAAGTTTGCTAAATCATCCCATAGCGGGTCGTTTTGGTCAAGAGCAGTCACCGCCCATTGGAATGTTGGCTTGATCCATAATTCTTCGATGCACGGAACCGTCACATCGGGAATCCCAGGTGCTGGGCTCGGCGTGGTGACGCAATCTCCGAATTCCAATCCAAATCCATCGCCTTGAGTGATCAGGCCTTGAATGGTCAGGCCTACTGACAAGTCGTCGCCGCCATCACCGTCAATGTCGATGTAATTATTGAACAGCACAAGGTCCGTACCGACGAGGAGTTCGCCTGTGAACGTACCATTTTGCCATGCCTCAAAGGATGGACCGTTATTGCGAGAGGAGTAATTGACATAGATGGCATAGGTGTTGATACCAATGCCTAAGGGGTTGTCCAAGCCGAGTGAGTTGACAGAGAACAACGTCTCAAACAGATTGTACGGCCATCCATCGGGCTGGGTGGACGTGTCAATTAGGAATTCGTAAGGACGTGGGTGATCGATTTCAAACGAGGAACTGTCACGCAACGAGACATTGTCGAGGTAAGCGCTTGCTTCGCTGAGTGCATCATCAGGACCGATTAGCCTTGCATTTGTATCCACTTCATTGAGAGCGGTAAGAGCTGCTGTGGTGGCTAATTCGCCTTCACCGCTGTCCGTACGGGCGTTGAGTGTTTCCTCAAGCGCATCGAGAACGCCGTAGTCATCTCGGGTGACTGACAGGTCCGCTCCCGCTGGTTGGGCGATGGATGCAAACATGACCACGACGAGGAACACAGCCATGCGCCTTGGGTCCCTCTGTTGAGGCAACCCAGCTCGCACAACACGAACAGCCACCTCATCCATGCACTTAGCAAGAAGAGCCACTATGAGAACCCATCCCCTTCGTGAACGGGTCAGATGGGCATCTGAAGGGCATGCTCAGCGGTTGGTTAAGCAGTGACGATGTTGTCTGCGTTGCACGACGGGCAAGCCACAATTGCTTGCGGAACACCTGCTGGTAACGTAACGGAAAAGCCGGTGTTGCATGCGGCACATGTGAGCGTTTTGGTGGTCGCTTGTTCTGCAGGAACTGCAACTGAAACAGGTTGCTCGACCGGTGGTGCGACTGCGGGTTGCTCTTGCGCCACAGATTTGGAGTGGGTGCCTTCTGGAAGCTTCACTCCGCCGCTCCTGACAACGGTTTGAGGGGCTTCTGCTGGCATCAAATCTTGGTCCATTTCGGTGGGCGCTGGCGCTTCAGGCTCACTCGTGATCGATTCGTCATTAAACAGAGCCATCGCATCAGAGGCGGCCATTTGGCTGCCTGCACTGAAGGACGGGTTTGCTGTTGGAGGGGCAAAGGCTGAACCGGTCTGCACGGAGTTGTTCCCACCGTAAATCGACTCGAGTTCTGCTGCCTTCGCATGTTCCTCTTGCGCTTCTGTTGACGTGACTTCGCCGATATCAAGGCCGGCAAGAACGGTTGCAGAAGCGAACAGCGGTGTCTTTCGAGCGTCCACCACATTGGCAATGTGTGCTTTCGCTTCAGGGACAGAGAGGCCTCGTCCGACGAGGAGATCGACAGCAATGCCGTGTTGCCAGCGGCGATGACCAACAAGGGCGATGCCCATTGTGAGGGTTCCGATGAACAGGACAATCAAGAGCATACCAGCGATGCTGCCTTCTTCTGTTGGTTCGCCAATGTTGAGGGTGAATGCATGGTCGTCGGAGTTGTTCGAAGGGTCGAAAACAGTGACGACAACGATGTACGTTCCAGGTTGTTTGAATGTCAAATCCGCAGTGCTACCTGTTCGATCAGGGTCATCCCGTGCATCGCCATTTCCATCGCTGTCGAGTTCGGGATTGAGGTCCCAATGATAACGGAGGGCGGATGCATCATCGAATGGATCGTTTGCCTCGACCGTGCAGGTGAGGGATTGGTCAATCATACCGCTCGATGGAAGCACATTCAGGGAGGTTTGTTGAAGCACAGGCAAGGTGTTGTCGATGACAACAACCGTGGTCGCAGTGGCATTGGTGTTGCCTGAAGCATCGGTCACTGTCAGCACAACTTCATGGCTTCCAATCGATGCCCACGAGAGGAGCACCGAGGAATTTTGCCCAAATGGTGAACCGTCGAGGTTCCATGCACATGCCGATATGAGGTGATCGTCGCTGCTGCTGTCGCAGTTCAGCACAAGTGCGTCGTTGACGAGCAAACGCCAGCCCCCTGCAACTGGCTGGCCATTGCCTCCAATTCGAGCGATTGGATCGATGACATCATTCACGGTGATCGTGGTGGTAGTGGAGGCCATTTCTCCCGTTGGTGAGGTCACCCAAAGCGTGACGGTGCGGTCGCCAGGTGTTGGCCAAGAGGCTTCAGCCGTGAACCCCGTAGCGTCTGCGTCGTTGTTCGGCGTGCCATCGTTGTCTGAATCCACGTTTGAATCGAAGTCCCATTGCACTGCATCAATTTGGTTGAGGCGATTGGGTGTTGAAGAAGCATCAAAATTCACGCTTGCTCCAACCGTCGTTGAACCATCTGCATCATTGGAAAGCACTGGATTGAGCGTTGGTGAGAGTTCAACGCGAACGGTCATTCGAACCGTTTCGTCGCCGTTTGCACCGCCGACTGGAGTATCGGTGTTGTCGGCTACTAAAATCAGTGATTCTCCATCCAACTCATTTGGCACAATCCACGAAAAGGAAGACGAACCTTCGACTGATTGCAACGACGCTCCAGTGATCGAGAGGGTGCCAACGCCTCCCGTCGTGTAGAGGTTGTTCATGTTCTCGGTTTGAAGGTAAACATCGCCTTGAGACTCAAGCGACCAAGCACTCACCACCACGGTTGTGCCCGCATCTAAACGCAATGCATCGCCAGAGAGAAGTGTTTGGTGGGAGTCAGACTCCATTTGAATCAAATCATGATAGGGTGTCCAATAGGCTTCGTTGATGGCTTGAACATTCAGACTGGCCCTGCTGTCGTTTCCACCCAAGTCGCCCATGCCTTGATCGCCATCGTGGTCAAGGTTGTCGAACACAATGTACCACGTTTTCTGAGAGAGAGAAGATGGGACCTTCCAGTGGAATGAATACGAACCTAAGGCGGATTCAGTGGATGGAATTTGCTCATACGATGAGCGATAGGATTGACCAAGGTCATAGGGTTGAATGGTGTTTTGATCGAATACGAAAACATCCATCGCATCATCAATGATGTTGATGTTGATGTCGAAGACATCGCCCGGCATCAATACGCCCAAGGAGACCTTGACACATTCTCCATCGGAGATTGCATCGGAACTCGAAAATGCAGCCGCCGTCGTTTCTGTGCAGGAAGGTGCAGCACGCCCTGCATCAGCGAGTGCGGATGGCGGCACCATGAGCATGACGAACAGTAAAACCGCCACAAGAGAGGAACGCATGCTTTGCTGTTGTTCATCGTCCACTTGAATGATGTGGAGGATTGTTTCACGCTGTCCAGCCATTTTGTGACCAAGAACGATGGGTCACATGGCCATTGGTGTGGAGGTGAACTCGGTCACCGTCATTGGCAAAAGTGATGCTGAGTGGTGACCCTTCACCGGCCTTATTGGCTTCTGAAAGTGACATGTTGCCGTCTTTAATTCGAGCGCTGAAATGGGTGAGCACGAGATGGCGGGCGCCGCATGCAAGAGCTGTGCGGACGGCCCCCGTGGCTGTGGAATGGAGGTGCTCTGTTGCGTGGTCTTTCGTGTCTTCCAAAAACGTGGCTTCGTGCACCAACACATCCACGCCTTCCAAATCGATCAATCCCGGGGCCTGCTCAGCAGTGTCACCAGAAATCACGAAGCGGTGAGGTCGAATCGATTCACTGCGGAATGAAGAGGCAAGAAGCACTTCACCGTTGTCAAGCGTGACATCTCGACCTTGCCCCAATTCTGTTTGCTGTTCTTTCGACAAACGCAACTCTGCAGCTTTCAACCGGTTGAATTTACCTGATTTTTCTTTCGATTCAAACATCCAAGCGCAGGAGGGGACGGTATGCGTGGTGGCAAGTGGAACGATTTTCACTTGCTTCCAGCCCCCTGGTTGCGGCATGGCGTCAAGAGAAATCGAGCCACCCGTTTCAGGATTGAGTTCAATCCATTTGTCAGCGACTGTATCCCCAAGGATCCAACGTACCTTGTAACCAAGTCCTTCACTTGTGGCGCCCAAACTGTGCCATGATTGCATTTGTCGTGCGAGTTCAGCCGGTGGTGCTGTTGGTGGAACTGGCAGGCCTGCGCACAATGCCTCGAGCGTCTCGCTGGAGGTGGGGCCGATGACCAAAAGCGGCTTTTCTCGGCGGTCGAGTGCCATGGTTTGCAACCAAGGTAACAGGCCCCAAGTGTGGTCGAGATGCCCGTGCGTAAGGCACACTGCATCAATTTTGGCCGCTCTCAAGGAAACTGGAGGGGTTTGTGATTTGAGGCGTTTGCGATGATCTGCGTACCGAGATTGAAACCCTTCACCGGCGTCGATGACAGCAAGGCCATCTTCGCACGAAATGAGGCTTCCACTCACTTGACGTTGACTCGCAGGTCGCGCCGATGCTGTGCCTAAGATGTGAAGTTCCAATCGTGTCACCGCCTCAGGAATTCAGTGGGATTGGCGTTGGTGGGAACCAGCGCAACAGCACGATTTGATCGATGGCCCGAATCCAACGCCATGGAATTGCCACATGCACTGAACCTTCGACAAGTGCTTCGTCGGGATCGCGGACGAAGAGATGCGTGCATTGCATTCCGTTTGCATCGACAACGGCGTCATGAACGACACCGAGCCTTCGTCCATCCGGAAGAAACACCTCAAGCCCGGTCAAGCGGGTAACGGTGTCTTCGCCTTGAACCATGGTTGAGCCTCAGATATGCGAGAAGTCGACGGGAAATAAATCAAACCCGAATAGATTCGAAACCAAAGCGATTGGTCGCCAAAGCATGGGGGAGCGTTCTGCTCACTTGCCACGGTTGAGGTTTGCCTTGAGCGAAGGTCGCAACTTCTCTGCTCCCTTCCCCTTGTTGTGCAAACCACGTCCGCGCTTTCCAGCGGAGGTCTTGCCACGGTAAGCTCGTCCACGGTGGGACTTCTTGCCGTTTGCAGCACTGAACACACCGAGTTGCTTGTCCTTGATGATAGCAGGGTGGTGAGTGTCGATCAGGATGACTTCGTAGAACTTGTGCTTTCCATCTTGGCCAACCCAGTAGGAGTTGAGCACTTCGAGGTTAGGGAAGTGGCGTGCAACACGCTCTTCTGCCATTCGCTGAGTGTTCTTGGCCATGGTGATCTTCTTGATACCAGCCTTCGATGGCTTTCGCTTCATGTGAATCTTACCCTTGCGCAGTCCACCACGGCGGATGCGGGTTCGGATCATGACAACACCTTGCTTGGCTTTGTAGCCGAGGCGGCGGGCAGCGTCGAGGCGAGTTGGGCGCTCGATGCGGCAATTGACAGGTTCACGGCGCCATTGAGCCATGCGTGTCTGCCTGTACATGTGAGGCAGTGCATCGTTTGGGCGCTTCCAAGTTTGACGAACGTGTTGGTACAATCCTTGAGCCATAATGAACACCTACGCTTCTCAGCATCCTGCCGACAAAACTCCCCTTTATGAGCCTGTCCACGCGACCGGAGGACTTCGAACTCCTCCAAAACGCGCACTGCATGAACAGTTGAGGAGACAATTCTTAGTTTGTTTCCAAGCCTTCCGCAAGGATGGAACGCCATCCGAAACAGAGATGAAACGCCTGACTGAAGCACATATTCCTCAGTTTCTCAGCTGCATGAATTGCTGAAGGTTTCCATGAACCTCGATCAATTCGACATGAAAAAACAAAACAAGACTGAGGTTTTACTGGCGATTGCTCCCCTGTTGCGGAAAAAGTGGATTCAACCCCTCCGACAAGCGTTGAGAAACTTGCCAACATCAAGGTTGATGATGATGTGAAACTTGTGAGGGATGGTGGGCTATTGGCCAAGAATCACCCTTACGCCCACTCAATGCTGGAGAATTTGATGGATCTTTTCTGCTTGTTGCTTCGGTGATAATTTTAGTTCTAAGATCCGGTTCCGGCCATATTTAGACCAGTTCTTTCGGTTTTCTGAGTCGCGTGCTTGATCTAAAGCTGCATGCCATTCTGTGATGTTCTCTCGGGCGATCAATCGGCCGCATTTACCATCAATTATTGTGTCTCTAAAGCCCCCTTCATCAACAAAAATTGCTGGCGTTCCAATTGAAAAAGCCTCGATTGGGGTCAAACCAAATGGTTCTTTGTGGGCCATGCTTACGATGGCAAGGGCATCAGACATCACCTTCGCCAATTCAGACGAAGAAAGTCTTGGGGCAATCCACAATTGCACTGAATTAATTTTTGCGTGTTTTTGTAACTGGGCCTTTTCTGCATCGGTACCACCACCAACATGGGCCAGGGCGATTCCAGTGCCCGAAAGCATTGAGATGGTTTCCATCGTTGCTTTAGCCCAGTTAGCGGTACCAACTGTCACAACATATTCGGCTTGTGTCGTTTGTTTCATTGGGTTGATTAGATCGCCAACGTCGTTGGAATATTCTTCTTGGTCGACACATGGATGTAAGATACCACATTCTATGCCATACACATCCCTTGACCGTTGAGCAGAATACGAGGAATTGCCACTCACCAAAAATGTGGAATGGTTGGCAAACTTCCGAACGATTGAGAGATCATTTTTCCGACCTTTGGAGAGGACGAATTTGGTAACCAGGGAAGGGCGCTTGAGCTTCCCGTTTAGTTTTCTATGCAGCGAATCTTCATGGTATCCCCTGTGGGGTTCGTGGAGATAGAGGTGGGCGGTCTTATTTTTTGGCACAAGTTCCATCATGGCAAGGTATCCATCGCCGCTAACAATGTGAAAACAATCAAAATTCCCGAGCGTTTCAACCAGGCCTTCACACATGTTCCAAGAGTGGGTTGAAGATTTGTGGACGCCGTCAAAAATTTGTGAAATAGGGGTATTGGGTGGGTTCCAGGGCGTCGGAGGTGCGAAAATTTTGATGCCTTTTTCACGACAAATATTTGACAACTCTGTTGAGGGGTTTAATGTGGCAACACTCACATCGTACCATTGTTGTAAATGCGGTAAGCACCTGATAAGATCCCTCTCTGCACCCCCCATCCGGTTGATGTTGCCCTTAGCGACAAGCAGGCTCGGCTTCCTGTCGCTCATGTTGTTGGGTAGATGTGACAAGTATATTTTAACAACGATTAGGATGTCAGTCTTATTTAGAAAATATGATGCCGTCATCGCCTTCTTTATTGGCGTACATTTGCTTGAGCATTACACCACCAACATCGATTGGGTGGGTTTCGTTTTTGCTTGGAATGGTTAGTTTTGTAAAATGGTTAGGAACGAGCGATAAGAATTGTTCCACAGATACATCGGCTACGTTCTTTAGGTGGTGGGGTAAAAATTCGATGATTAATGTCGTACAATTTGAAAGTATTTTTTCCATGCCTTGCATGGCAAAATATTCTGAACCTTCGATATCGATTAAGACCAAATCAAAATTATTCTCATCAAGATAGTCATCGAGAGCGTGGGCTTGTATTTCAATGACCTCTGGGTGATCGTAGCGGTACATGTATTCGTTATTTTTTGGAAGACGTTTGCTACCGCCTGAATTCACCACATTCATTTGGAATTTTATTGTCTCTTGCTGAGAGCTAGCGGCGATGTTATGGATGGTTACGTTTTCTGATTTGTTGAGGTGTAAATTGGTTTTTAGTAAATCGAAGTTGTTTGGATTGGCTTCAATAGCAACTACTTTGTTACAGTTTTTAGCAATTGGAATGACGAGTGAACCGATATGTGCTCCGACCACCAAAACATTTGATTTACTCGTGATGAATTGGTTTATTCTCGTTATTTCATCGAAGCCATAACTGCCATGAGTTCTGAGCTTATAGCCGACCTCTAGATCTCTAGGGTCAACTGCTAAAACTCCGTTTTTACTTTCAACGATGACAGAGATGACTCCGTTCCCCAATTGTCGGTTAATCTTGGCCGATTTTCTATTCTTAAGAAAGAAATTAATTCGCCAAAATAAGGCTTTGAGCATATCAATAACACCTACGCTTCTCAGCATTCCGACCACAAAACCCCCCTTTATCAGCCTGTCCACGCGGCTTGAGGGCTCCGGACCCATCTAAGACGGATACTGCACGACCTGTCGAGGGGCTATTCTTGGTTTACTTCCAAGCCTTCTGCGAGGATGGCACGCCATCCGCCCCAGAGAGAAAACGCCTGACTGTAGCCCATATCCTTCAGCGAACGGGCCGCAATTGCGCTACGAAAGCCACCGCCACAATAGAGGACAAGACGAGCGTCTTCTGCAAATTGATGCTTCTCAATGTCGCGTTCCAAGACACCTTTGCCAATATGCACCGAGCCATCCAGATGACCAGCTTCGAATTCATGGCGTTCCCGCACATCGATTACATGGAGAGGTGAGCCGTCCGAGAGCATCGTTCGGAGGTCCCTTGCGTTGCACTCAGGAATTGAGGCCCGAGCGGATTCCACAATTTCGAGAAATTTCGGGCTGTGTGTTTTCGCCATGTATGCGCCAAGTCGGATAGCCTCATGAGGCCTGCGGCCCACGCAACCCCATGGCGGGACAAATCACAGGGGCTGAGGCTGTGCTTGAAGCCCTTCGAGAAGGCACTGCCATCACCATGGTTCTCGTAGATCGTGAAAAAGACACGGCAGAAATTCGCTCGTTGTGTCAAGCGGCAGGAGTTCCGCTCGAGGAAGGTTCCACCAACGATCTGTGGCGAATGTCCGCAGATGGCCATGTGGATGCTCTAGCCTTGGTTGGGCGAACACCACAAGCCACGCTTGAGGAAGTGTTCGAGCGAGGGGGCACCATCTGGTTCTTTGATGGCGTCACCTACTCAACGAACCTTGGTTTTGCCATTCGGACCGCTGAGGTTGCAGGCGCCGATGCTGTCGTGCTCAACGTCACTAAAACTCATGAAGAGCGAAGGACAATTCGACGCTCGAGCATGCGAGCAGATCGGTTTATTCCGGTTGTGTACGACACCACTGAAAGGATTCTTGCTGCTGCAAAAGACAGTGATGTTCGAATCATTGCAGTCGAAGACGTCGGCACGCACGGACCTTGGGATGAAACCTTGACTGGCGATGTGATGCTTGTTGTCGGCGCTGAGAAGGAAGGGATCAGTCAGACGGTGCTCGATGCAGCAGATGCATGTGTGTTGTTGCCAATGGACGGGTTTGTCCCGTCCTACAACCTCCAAGTGGCGGTCAGCGTTGTTGCTGTTGAAGCACTTCGTCAACGACGCCTCGAATCAACCGAATAAACTTCCCAGGCCCGAGAACTCTTCATCGTCATCATCATTCGAAGTGGTGTCTGGCAAAGCAAACAAACTGCGGGAAAGAATGTATTCAACCACCGCTTTTTCGGCTTGAGTTTCGCTTCCTTCGTTCAAATAGTTCTCAATCAGCCCTTGTTCATTCGACGAAATGGAGTTGGTGATGTAACGCACTGAAAGGAAGTTGCGAACCAGTGGGTGTTGAATGGTGCACAATTTCTGAACGATGAACGTGTGCCAGATTTCATTCCTGTATTGAAGCAGGTGGATGCAATCCTGTAGCGCATCCTCCTGTGCCATCTCGATATAAAGATCGAGCACATGACCAAAAACGCAAGGATCGTTGAACTGAATCAATCGCTTCAAAATAGGGAGGTACTCTTTTTGTGAAGGGGTCACAATCAATCCGATCATCTCGATTGCACTCACTTTTGAGATGGTATTGTCGCTGTTGGAAAATTCAACAAGCAAAGGCATGTAAGGCTTCATGTTGATGCCTCGGCCGTAGAACAACGCTTCCAATGCTGTCACCACGAAGGATTCGTCCTTGGCTTGATGAAGCGTCTTCTTCAATTGACGCAAGGAAGCAGCGCATGCAAGTTGCCCCATTGCTCGCAAGGTGTGTTTCACCACGCTGTCGTCTTCATCAGCGAGCATGCCTTTGAGTTTGTCAAATGGCATGAATTGGTACAATGTCGAAGGGTACAATGACAGCGGGACGCCTTTCGATGAAAGCAACATGAGCAACGCTGCGCAAAGGTCGAGGTCAGGGACTTGGTGATTGTAATCATCACCCATCTCAATGCAGATTTCATTTGAATTCACGAACGCCGGCACATGACCTTGTTCCCAGTAATCTTGGTTTAAGGAACGCTCTGCGCACAATCGAACATCAATCTGAATTTTGACGCTGTCGAGGTATCCGACGGCTACAACGCCGTTGGAGGTGTTCTCATACTCAAGCGACCCGTTTGAATCATTGACGATGTCATCAATCCAAGTGAGCGCCAACATGTTTCGTTGCACATCAATTTCGTCAATCTCCTCTGAGACCCTGATGACGCCGAAGGTACTCGAGATGTTACCCGCTGAAGTTCTGCGCGGTTTCTTTGGTTTCCTTGCTCTCGCCATGAGTGCAACATCGTTCGAGGTTACTTAAACGCCGAGTTCATTGGATTTGAGCCCAGAATTCGTCGATGACTTCTTGGTCAATCATTGGACCAATGTGACGGTCGATGACCATCCCATCCTTCCCAACAAGGATCAGCGTCGGTGTGTTGTTGATTTCGAAGTCTTGAGCAAGACCAACGTTCATTGTGAAAGGAGCGGATACGGTGCTGTCTTCCTTGCTTTCGTTGACCTGTGTGTGCCATTCTTGCAACTTCGTTTCACCACCATCATTGGCATCGGTTGAAACCACAATGTACATTTCGCCGTCCAGATGGTTGGTCACAGCGTGCATGGTCGGGCGGCACTGATTGCACCATGATGCGGAAAAGTGGAGAATGTAGTTCGTTCCGAGCAGGGACTCATCCCCGTATTCGAGGCCATCGTCTGCAATCATCGTGAATTCGGGAACGGTTTCAGTGGATGAGGCATCGTCTCCACCAAGGCAACCTGGAGAAAAACTGAGCGCTGCGAGGAGCATGGTCAGAACGAGCGCTTTCTTTTGCATGGCCAGCCGTCAACTTGGTCCTTTTCAATCCCTTCCCTTTCAAGTCTCATGAGCGCCATCGGATGGAGGGTTTGATAACCGAATGGGCCTACGAAGAGGCATGCGTCGATTCCTCGTTTGGATTTGTTTGTTCCTTGTGGTCGGCGCTGGCATGATTGAACCAGATGATGCGCCTTCGACAGAACTGTCGCAATCTTTTGTTGCGTTTGCCGAAGGAGATGAAGGCAACGAAAGCAACAATGGTAGTTCAAACAACGAATCTGAAGAATGCCCCAATGGGAACGGAACCTCGACGCATGACAGAACCGGATGTTTGGACACAGATGGCGACGGTTATTCGGATGCAGATGCAACATGGAACATCAGCATGGGTGCTGATGCATTTCCTGAACGCGCCGATGCTTGGAGCGATTTAGACGGCGATAATTTTGCAGATCAGCCCAACCTTGACATCACTGACGATTGTCCAACCCGCTTTGGAAAAAGCCGCTCAGTGTTGTTCGGCTGCTCCGACATGGACCTTGATTGGATCCCAGATGTGCTCGATACGGACATCGACGGCGATGGAATCTCCAATGAACTGGAAATAGCCTCCTCTGGCGCCCTTTTCCAATACGACCCAATGGACGCCAATTCATACCCCATTGATACCGACTATGACACCATTCCAGACGCCGTGGACGAAGATGATGACAATGATTTCTGGCCCGATGTCATCGAACTCGACCGCGGTTCTGACCCGTTAGACGCCGAGAACACGCCGTTCAATCGTTACTTCGGGGTGCCGACTGGATTCTTCTATTATGGAGGCTTTGAAACCGATAACAAATATGACGCTGAGGCACTTGAATTGTCACTTTCCGGCCTCATGGAAGTAGTAACTGAAGAATTAGTGATTCCATTTTTGTTGATCCCGATTTACTTCTATGTGTTTTTCTCGCGCCGCCAACGATTTGAAGCCCTCCGAGAGGAGATTATTGAAGCCAAGAACGATGAAGCGTTGTTTGAGCTTGAAGTCCGTGTCAATGAACTCATTAAAGACCGTAAGATCAAAACACTGCACGGCCTTATTCTGAGGAACACCATTGAAGAACAGGAAAATAAAATCAGGTCTGTGCCAACCAGTGAAGAAGAATGAACGGTTCATTCTTGTTCGCTGGAGAGGGTCTTTGGCTCTTCATCGCGTCGCACGATCAACAGCAGTAAGAGCAACGCTGCTGCGCCACCGGTGCCCATTGCAATGTAGAGCAAGATGGTTTCTGGTGCCAGTGGCTCATCCTCTGCTGCGGTGGAATCCGAGGGTGTTTCATCCTCTTGAGTGACGCCAAAGGAGCTGCCGACCGTTGGAGCAGTCGAGGCGTTGTGACTGTCCATGTCCTTGAACAGGCGAATTGTTCCGTTGGCAACGGTCCCATCAGAGCGCAGGTCTTGATAGCCATAATCGCCTTCTGTCCAATTGACATCAAAGAGAACAAAGAACATGTCCGTGCAGTTCGCGTCGATTTTGGTGTTGTTTTCATCGGTTTCACAGTAAGCATGCAACTCACCAGAATCCCAATCGAAGGTGCCATTGTACAGGCCGTCTCCATCATGATCGTAGACCAATCGATGCGTGATGTTTGAACCATTATCGACGTTGTACCAAATGATGGAATCGTTGTGGAAGATCTCTGGAGAGCTTTGTGAAAAGCCGTCGTCCTCCACGAGAACGGTGAAGGCACTTGCAGTGTGTGCGCTGGATTGCACGGGCACGAGCACAATCATTGAAAGCAGGATTGCAACAAGAATTGAGGAGGTCATGCGCCGCATGGCTGGAAGGCTGCGGCACCGATAGATAAACAATAGCAAACCATTGAAGTTGTAATCTGGTGGAAAGGTCCAATTGAAATACAACACCTTGAGTCAAGGGCCATGCAACCCCGACGTTTGCTCATGGACCGTGAAGCAGCAGACCAACTCATCACCTACGCTTTCGTGGGATTAGTCATCATTAGTTTGCTTTCTGCAACCGCCTACCTGGCGCTTGGTGGCGACAAAAACGTTGAGGAAATGGCAACATCAGAATGGGTCGATCCGGTTGTTGAAATCGAAGACGCAAACCACAGCCACACTGATTTGTTGGCGCACCGATTGCAAACCGACAACATGCTCCTCATCGACTACCACAACCTCAACTGCGACGGCAACGTTGCCCCGCCCGCTGAACTTGACAACGTCGCTGGCCGACCATGCTACCCCGAATACAAGAACGTCGGACCAACACCCGGTGATTCTTCTGAGATCTCAATTGAAGGCAACTTCATGGAAGACTGCGTCAAGAACCCTGACGGAACCGGTGGATGCTATGCTTATGTTTCATCCTACAACCAATTCGAAATCTTGGACATCTCTGAGCCAAACAACATCGTCCTTCTCTCGACGTACTACGCTGAGATCGGCCGCATGATTGACATTAAGGTCACACCAGACAACAACTGGGTCCTTGTCAACCACGAATTGACCAACAGCGACCTTGACCCAATTCCAACCGATGACGATGCCAACAGCGGCGCAAACCGATTGGATGTCATCTCTGTGGTCAACAAGAATGAACCAATCAAAGTCGCAGAGTGGAACAACCCGCCAGCAGGATTCCACAACCAAGACATGCACGTGGACTGTGATTGGGAGCCTGCCAACCCACTCTGGTCGATTGAAGAATGCCATCTCTTCCTCTACGGAGCAGATCCTTATCCAGAAATGGTCGAAGGCGACTCGGGAACTTTTTACAAGGGCACACAGATTTTCTATGTCCCGCTCGGCTTTGAGTCTTGGAACCCAACATCAACCGATGAACAACAAAACGACAGTCGACAGATTCTCCGATGGGGCGGCTACTCTCCTGAACCAGAAACCACATGTGGCGGCTCAATTTTCAACCACGACAACGTGTTCCACATTCACCCAATCACCGGACAGAAACTCCTCTACATCTCCTATTGGGATGCTGGACTGCGAATCGTCGATGTCTCGAACCCACCAGAAGTGCCAGACCCAGAAGGCGTCACATGGCCACAGAACAACGAAGTCGGACGATGGCTTGGATGCCCAAGCGCTGACGATGGATGGTACGGCCCAGATGGTGGCGGTCACGCCAACATGTCTTCCGAAGAATGGGGTGGAAGCAGCGGCGCACTCAACGGCAACGGCTGGATTCACTACGCGGTTCCATACGACCACCTCTTGTGCAACGGAGCCAAGGACACCGACCCAATGGAAACATGGGACGCAGAATGTGGAACAGGGCCAAACGATGCTGAATTCGGCATCAACTGGCGCCACTTGACCATGATTGCTCCTGAGTACGGTACCAACACCAACCACACCGGATACATTTGGACCATTGACACCACCGATCCTGCCAAGCCGTTCTTGATGAGCAAGTGGAAGCTTCCGGGCTCCAGCATTCTGCCAGACGGCAGCGAGCACCCTCACCACTACATCCCAGGCGGCTACATCTACAGCCCTCACAACGGTGACACCGGTACCAACGGCAACGTCTACTGGACGCATTACCACGCTGGTAACTGGGTGACCGACCACAGCGATATCTGGCAAGACCTCGTTTGGGTTGACGGCGTGCCAGCACCTGAAATCGGCTTCCCAGCCATCGCTCAAATGTCCGAAACCAAGACCATGGGTTACTTCCTGCCTTCGGGCCCGACATGGATTGATGACCCAGGTGCAACGCTTGGCTATGACATGGCTGACTGTTGGGCTTCGTGCATGATTCCATTCGACTGGGGCTTGCAATACGACCCTCGTGGTTACCTGTTCATCTCTGAAATGGTGACGGGCGTCTATGTGGTGCAAATGGATGAAGACAAGAATCCAAACTTTGTCTATCCGCCATTGTATCCATCGACTGAAGACGCCTCAGACGAGTGAACCTTCACCGTGTGACAACAGGATTTCGGAGAGTGGGACCTCTTCGAGTGCTGTCGAGATTGCAAACACTGAGATGCAGTTGAGAACGACCAAAACACAACTCAGAAGAGCGATCATAATGGCAATGATTGTGAATTGAATGATGAAGAGAGTGTGAGAGAGAAATCCCTTCCTTTTTGGGACCTTCAACTCAGGCTTGGTAACGATTTCATGAGTCACATTATTACAGGGATCGACAGTTCTTAAAGCATGATTTTTCGGGCAAAACGGAATAGAGAATTGAGAAAACCATCACACCAACTTGGTCTGAATTGAACCGCTTGGACGCTTGACTGCGGTGTTAAGTTGCCACACCTTGCCGACCGCTTGCCACATCGATGCGTGCATGAGCAAGGCCAGTTCTTCCACCTCATCGCTTGCCACATCCCCTTCGTGGACCACGATCCCCCCTTCGGGCACAGCGTCGGATACGGTGAGCCCATCGCGCAGCAATTCAGCTACGTCACCGACCGTATCGATGTCATTTTGTTCACACATCGAAGCGACTCGCTCTTCCATCCAAGAGGGGAACATGTTGCCTTCATCTGCATTCAGTGAAGCGTAGGTTTGTTGCCTGTTGGAAGCAGAGGCAGCAATGCACACCTCAAACCCGTGATCGTGCAACATTCGAGCCACTGCCGAGCCAACAATACCGTCGCCGACGACCACATAGGGGCCTTCGTTTTGACCTGGATTGCGATTGATGTGACCTTCGTATGCATGCATGTCAAGGCGAGTTTCATGCGTCACAACATCCCGTTTACGGACCACACCCATCACTGGCATTGAGGGGAAGAAGGGGCGGTCAAACAGCCCGTGGCACCATTGAACACCAACCACGGAGGATGGGTCGCGCCCGTCGAGTGCGTACTTGTCATTGAGTGTCTGCCCGATGTACAAGGAATGTTCCAAAGACTCTGTCCAAAGAGGCACTGCTTTGCCCCACGTCATTCGCAGGTTGTTGTGCAATTCACCGTGGCGAAGCAACGAACGCTGGCACAAATTCCACAGCGTCAAAGGTGATGCTGCGTATTCCATTTCGTGATCTTTGAGGCGAACCACCCGTGGGTCATCCGATGTCTCTCGCCACGACTGAAGCGCCCATTCAGGCAAGTTCGATGCATCGTACGGATCGCTTGCTGCGAAGATGTGATGCCAAGGGTGTTCGCGGAAAATAAGCAATTCATCGAGGTACTTTTCTGCAGACTTGGTGCCAACTGCCGCCGCCTCTCTGGCAACCCTCATCGGCGAGAGGAAACCATAGTGGAAGGCTGCGGACAAACGAGAAACTCCAGTCGGATCAGCAGCGTTGTTCCGTCGGCGAGCATAGCCGTTCAATCCCTTGTCGTAGAACCGCTGCCACTTGCTCAGTGCTTCTTTTTCACCGCCGCGCTCGTGCCAAACCGGGAGCACCGAAGGGTCGATTGAGCACTTGCTGAGGAGTTCAAACCGCTTTGACAGATTTTTGATGTCTTCATTCACATTGACTGGCTCGAAGGGCAAGGGGCCAGTGTAGGCTTCTGGCCGCGCCCCGATGGTGGGCCATGTGGCTTGCAACCTCTTCTTCCGCATCTTCTTGGTCGCATCTCGAAACTTGTACGGTCGGTCAACTGATTTACCAAACAGAGGCATTGGGATTACGCAATGGCAGTCAACATCAAACACAGGGCACGCCGCTGAAGCAGCAATTGAATCGACCCAGTTGGTCCAGGGTGGAAGCGGAAACAAATCGGTGATGATGCAACTTGCTGATTGGCTGAACGCCTTCATCACCGAGGGCCTATGGCCGTCTCGCGCCACATGAAGCACGTAGCGAAGCCCTGCTTTTCTGCACCCTTCGTCCATGTCAACAGCTGCATCGAGCAGCATGGTGTGATGGCGCAACGAAGCGTGAGGATACCGCTCATCGATGCCGTGGTAGATCAGCAACGGCCGATTGTGTTCAGCCGCAATGTGCCGGCCAAGGTCGATTGCCGGGTTCTCATGGAGTCTGAACGAGGACTTCAGCCATACGACAACCGGACCAGAGCCGTGCGGTGACGGAACGCTGTTGCGATGACGGGTTCGCTCTGCCAAATGCGAGGGGAAACCATCCATCATGGCCCTTGGTCAGTTCAGTGGGCTATATACCGCTGTTTTGCCACAGCCGAAAGGAAGGCTACTCAGATTCAGTTGCAAAATACCGGAAAAAGAAGTACACCGACAAACCGGTCAAGAGGTGCCACAAAGCGTGGTACTGGAACAGGGAGTCCGGATTGCAAGCAGCCTCATCGTTGTGGCCAAAGCGCCAGACAATGTTCGCCACCACATAACAGGCAACGCCAATCCACAGGTGAGGGCTCGCCTCTCGAACGAGCGTGTGGCCGGGGTTGGAGTGGAGGAGGTAAGCAATGGCGATGAACAAGGCACAAAGAATGACAATTTGCAGGAATGGAACGCCAACTGAAAGGGTGACGCATGCGATGAGAGGCAGAGCAATCATCCAGCCAATTTTGTTCTCTGTGAGGTTTTTTGTTTCCTGAATGATCCACGTTCCAATGTACAGCGACCACAGGTAATCACGGGTTAGGCCGGACAAACGGAGCCTGCGACCATCCGAGAAATTCTCAATCAACACGATGTTGTTGCTCGTTGCGTAGGTGTCAAGCATGGCTGTGAGGGCAAACACGGTGAAGAAAACCGTTGCAAAGAAACGGTCCGTCCACTGGTACTGGCGGGCTAAGTTGTAATACACAGGGAAGGAGATGAAGAACAGCATGCCCGTCCAATCCATCACAGTGCCCCAGTCTGTGTTCGTACCATGCATCGCAAAACTACCGACCCCGATGTACATCGAGCCGGTTGCAAACAGGATTGGATACATCCCTCGCCCGAGCATTGGGTTGGCTGTGTTCGCCTTGCTCGGTGGCATGTTCCAGAGAATGAAGAGTCCAACGAAGACATAGGTGAGGTTCGAAAGGGTGTTCATTGGCTCTTTTACAAGGCCGTCAGAGATGCCTTCACAGAAGTTTGTCGCTGATTGAATGGGGTCGACAGCCCACCGCGTGGAGCCAAGGATTCCGTACATACATGCAAGGAAAATGAGCACGCCCATCGAAATGAAAAACGCTCTTTTTTCTTCAACCATGGCTGAAAATTGGGACTTCTCCATGGCCGTGTGTCCGAGCAGTAGTATTTGTGTTTGAGTATTGCCGTTGAGTCCAAAACACGCCGATACTATGGCAGGCGACCTATCGGGACAGAACTTAAGAAATACAACAAGGCCAGCGAATCATGCCTCATCGTTCAAAAACCGCAGCATTCCTCCTCGTGGTCCTTCTCATGTTCATGCCTTTTACGGCAGTGGTATCCGCCGACGGAGGCGCACAAGCCCCTGCATCCTATGCTTTCTTGCCAAGCTGGTCCGGAGCAATTTCAGGCGACCTCGATCAAACTGGCGACTCGACCACCCACCAATTCACAAATCATGATTTTGATGATGAAGGGAACATGTACTACGTCGTGGGAGATGATTACGGGAATTGGATGAACAACCAATATTCCGCCAACGGCAGAGGTTTCCATCTTCTAAAGATTGACGCAGAAGGCCTTGTTGAGTACGGTGAAAAAATCACCTGTAGTAATTATTGTAATACCCCGGACTATTCTTACTCGAAGGTTGTGGGAGTCCATGTTATTGATGAAGACCAACTCTACCTTACCTTCTCAACGTACAACTCATACCTAACGTTCGGAGGCACCCAATATTATGCATCATCCTACACCTACAATCTTGTTACGGCATTCTACAATAACGGCTCGTGGGATTGGGTTGATCTAGAACAAACCACTGGATACGCCTACAATTCTTTGGCCTATCAAGATCTTGGGGAAGATGGAACCTTGTACACGGTTCTAATGGGGTCATCTGCTTCAGGATACCTCGATTACAGCATTACATCTGCAACCACGACAGGCACAAACTGGGTACGAATGCTTGAAATCCCATATGAGGCTCCAACATACAACTACATGACGCCATTGTTTGATGTCAATGAATCTGGCCTTCATATGTTCCTTACCACATCGAATTCGATTAAGTACGATTCACAAACGATATTGTGCCCGCTTGGAGGAGAAGAAGGATATTGCAACATGTGGGTATCAGTCGGTACGAACGGAGCCAAACAATCGATGGTCAGTTCACCATATACCTCCATCCATTTCACTGACATGATGATTGAAAATGGAAGCATGTATCTTACCGGCAACACTCGGGATTTTGTATCTGGCTCGGATACTGAAAGTAATTTTACTGGGCAGAAAATCTCCCATTCCCCAAGATACGCTCAATACATTGCTGTGATGGATAACAC
>Ga0209251_1000163_pt1 | contig 62319 bp, 55 predicted proteins | sample SaaInlV_100m_DNA_6_FD_184665 | JGI IMG/M metagenome (GOLD analysis project Ga0209251, IMG submission 184665) | Marine microbial communities from expanding oxygen minimum zones in the Saanich Inlet - Saanich Inlet SI073_LV_10m_DNA (SPAdes) (version 2) | ecosystem: Environmental > Aquatic > Marine...
TTCCACCGCCGAGGATCAGATCGATGCCATCGCCGTGATCAAAATCAACAAGTTGTTTTGCTATGTCGCCACAGCCACGTTGCCGAGCATAATCAGGCGTAGAGCTATCGTTTTCCCATTTTCTATCTGGGGAATGCGCGTAGACAGCTGCTGGCGTAGCATCTGTAATGCGCGACGTCGAAATAAGACCTGTAACCAAATTTGCATCTTCTGCAATCTCAACCAAGGATGGAGATGAATCCTCACTCACTGCATCGCAATCTTCTCGGGCGAATTTCGGCCCAACCCCGATAACGCCTGAACGTGTTTTTCTACCTGACATAATGGCTGTCATGGTGCCAGCTGAGTCAGGAATTTGGCCATCTGTTGTGTAGGTTTTGATGAAAGCTACGTTCGGAAAGGCTTCAAAACTTAGAGAATTTTGTTCTCCGTCTATATTGAGCTGCTGCCCCTCAAAAATGCGGGCAGCGGTAATTGTGGTGATACCCATGCCGTCGCCGATAAAAATGACTGCATTTTTAGACTGAGCATAAGGTGTGTAGGCGAGCAATAGCCATACGGGGATGAGTAGTAAAATTCGCATCTCACGGTCTTATATTATTATTATTTTTTAAGACTCTAAGTTTAGGCGTTACCGAAAGCAACACTTTACTTCAAATCAACGGTTGCAGCTCTAGTATCGTCAGATTTTTAACTTTGAGAAGGCTTTGCGCCCTTTCCTAGGCGAAGGCCTGTACACTCGTATTTGGGTAGGAAAAGCACAATAGATTTTGTCAAAAAAAAGCGAACAAACGTTCGCTTTTTTACTACTGGTTTGCGTATGGTCTTTCGACTATAGACCCAAAACCAATTTCGACATGATGTTGCGTTGAATCTCATTTGATCCAGCGTAGATGCTCACTTTACGAGTATTAAAATACTCTTGAGCCACACCATTTGATGCCTGCGGGCCAACGCTTTGGAAGTTGTCGCCAGGTGCGGGCGTTGATGAATCTAATGGCGACGCGTAGTTACCGGTGATTTCCAGTGCTAGCTCTGTTACCGACTGCTGTAGCTCCGAACCCCTGGTCTTCAACATTGAGCTCTCAGGACCCACGTTTTGGCCTGCGGCTAATGCGCCCAAGATACGGAACTCTGTGAATTCCATCGCCAAAATTTCTACTTCCACTTCATTGAAACGCTTCATGAAATCTGGGTTTTCAGAATAGGTAGCACCGTAGCCATCTTGCTCAGCAGCCGCAGCGCCACGTAGATGTGCCATTGCGCCCTTGAGTGCGGGCGAATATGCGTTGCCGCGCTCAAATTCAAGCAGGTACTTAGCACAGGTCCAACCTTTGCCTTGCTCGCCTACTAGGTTTTCTTTAGGCACTTTAACGTTGTCAAAGTAAACCATATTGATTTCTTGGAAGTTCTCAGCGGGCGTATCCAATGTGACAATAGGCTTAACGCTGATACCCGGTGTGGTCATGTCCATTAGAATGAAGCTGATGCCCATTTGGCGGATGTCTTCGTTGCTGGTTCGGACCAAGCAGAACATCCAATCAGCATGCTGAGCTAATGTGGTCCAGGTTTTTACGCCGTTAACCAAGTAGTGATCGCCCATATCTTCGGCTTTGGTCTTGAGGGACGCCAAATCTGAACCGGAACCTGGCTCTGAGTAACCTTGGCAGAACCAAACATCAGAGTTAAGGATAGAGGGCAAGAACTTAGCTTTTTGCTCGTCTGTACCAAACTTCATGATCACGGGTGCAACCATGCTCATTCCGAATGGGATAACACCAGGCGCGCCGACTTTGGCTCGCTCTAGGTCCCAGATGTAGCTTTGAGTTGGTGTGAACGCTGCGCCGCCGTGCTCTTTTGGCCAGTTGACTGCAGCCCAGCCCTTTTCTGCCAAACGCTTCTGCCAGCCGACTAAATCGTCTTTAGACAACTTGCCTAATGCGCTACGTGCTTTCTTGTCGCGCATTTCTTGTGGCCATGCGCCCTCAAGGAAAGACTGCACGTCTTGTTGAAAGTCCCGGTCTTCTTGTGAAAATGATAAGTCCATTACAACTCCAAGTTTTTTGATTCAAGTTAAACTTTATTAATACGACCATCGAAAGGATGTGAAAAACCTCCTCGATAGCACCAAAATTACGTTCTAGATCAAATAGATCTATTTTAAATACGCCGCAAATCCTGCCTATGCGCTGAGTCTAATTACGCGCTTGATCGAGCAAAGACTTACCTACTACCCGAATAGCCAGTGTTTCTTCCGCGCCTTCAAAAATCGAAAGGACGCGAGCATCAGCGAAATATCGGCTCACTGCAACTTCTTCTGCATAGCCCATGCCGCCATGTAGCTGTACGCCTTCTCTGGTTACCCACTCAGCGGCGCGACAAGAGAACAACTTTACTAAACTTGCTTCCATTTGCCCAAGGCCTTGATCCATTAATCCGGCTACATGAGCAGTAAACTCTCTAGAAACGCTAATAAGTGCCCCCATTCTTGCCAATTTGGCCAAAGACAGCGGATAACTGGCGACAGAACGACCAAACACTTTACGGTCTTGGGTATAACGCTTACTTTCTTCAAAGGCGGCGCGCATTAGGCCGCACGCTCTGGCGGCGGTTTGTAATCGCCCTCCCATAAACCCCCGCATGGTGAAATAAAAGCCTTTACCAATGCCCGCTTCACAGCCGATTAGACAATCGTCTGGTACAAAAAAGTTGTCGTAGAACATTTCATAGGAATGCATGCCGCGATAACCCAAGGTAGGAATCGCGCGGCCGGTCATGCGCCCGCCCTGCTCCTGCTCGTATTCAAAGTCGTGGCCTTGATAAGCGGGTTTTTCAACGATGAATAGAGACAGGCCCTTGTGTGCAGGCTTAATGTCTTTGTCTGTTCTTGCGAGTACTAATAATGCGCTGGCAGCACCTGCATAGGTGCACCAGGTTTTGCCGCCGTTCAACAACCAGCCACCTTCGGTTTGTGATGCCCGTAAGGCAACGGAGGCAACATCAGAACCCGTGTTGGGTTCAGTTACTGAGACCGCACAGAGTGTGTCGCCGCTGGCAATAGCAGGCAGCCATTTGGCTTGTTGTTCCTCTGTGCCGCCTTCCATCAGTGCGCGGGCCATAATTTCTGGGCGCGTAATTAAGCTGCCGGCAGCGCCGAGTGAGCCTCGTGATAACTCTTCAGTTACTACGACCATACCCATACTGTCCTCTTGGGTATCTGGCTTAAGTCCGCCAAACCGCTCGGGAATACTCAGGCCGAATACGCCCATTTGCTTTAGGGGTTCCAATATTTCATAAGGCACCAGCAGGTCTTTTCTATGGATGTCTTCTGCTAATGGCATAACCACCTCTTCTGCAAACGTTCTGAAGGTGTCGCGGATAATGCGCTTGTCTTCATCAACATCGCTTTCAGGCAGGCCGTCATCCAAAAATTGCTGGCCTAATGCTGAGACGTATTCTGGAGATAGGAAATCTTGCAGGCTCTCTAAGTTCGGTAACTCCGCCGCTTCAAGGCCATATGTCTTGGGCCGTACGGCAAATTTTTGTGTGATAGAAGTAATCACGTCAGCGACAAAATAGTTGGCTATATGGGTCAGGTTAGGATTTTTTTCTACCCCCGCCAGTATTGTTCTAGCGGCTAAAAGATCGGCTTGAGCGAAGGAAAGGTTGTAAAGTTCTATCTGCTCTTGGTCCAAATCGCCTTGCAGAAAGGCGCAAGACTTGCGGATGAGCGTATCTATTTGGTCGAGGACCGGAGTAAATTGACAATTGTTCATGGGCGGCAGTATGCCCGTTTTTGAGCGATTGAGGAATAATGCCGGAAGCTTTTAGTTCACCTTTGCGTGGACACATTTTTACCTGTGTTTAGGTCGGTATTTATGCCTGCCCTGATGCCTATAATGCTGCCGACATTTGGGCGGCAAACAATAGACAAAATTTCTAAGGTCGTTGCAGCGGTTAATCCGATAGGCAATAGTACCCAGCCCTACTTCAGCGAACGAGTTAAATGATAGAGCAGGTCACCGCTTACTTCCTAGAGCTGCAAAAATCCATATGCGACAACTTAGCCGCGGTAGATGGCGCCGCTGAGTTCTCTATTGAGCAAATTCACCCGCCAACCGGAGGCTTGGCACAGCCTCGCGTCTTGGCTGACGGCGCGCATATCGAAAAGGCTGCGGTGCAGTTCACGCACTCGGTGGGCGCATCGTTGCCGCCTGCGGCTACAGCACGCAACCCGCACTTAGCGGGCTGCCCTTTCCAAGCCACGGCCATTTCCTTAATCGTGCACCCGCGCAATCCTCATGTACCCATTACTCACATGAATCTGCGTTTCTTTTATGTCGAGGCAGATGAGCCGTCTTGGTACTTTGGCGGTGGCTATGACTTAACGCCCTGCTATCCAGTAGATGAAGACATTGTGCGCTGGCACAGCGCCGCTAAAGCCGCCACGGGAGACCATTACCCGGCCCTGAAAGCGGCTTGTGATGATTACTTCTACCTTTCTCACCGAGGCGAGACCCGAGGCGTGGGCGGCATTTTTTTTGACGACTGGACAAATGGAGGCTTTGATCAAAGCCTTAAGTTTGTGCAAGGTGTTGGCAATTCCTTTGAGCCTACTTACCTGCCTATCTTTCACGCACGCATGAACACACCGTTTACTGAGCAAGAGCGGGACTTTCAGTTATACAGGCGCGGGCGCTACGCAGAATTTAATTTGGCACTAGACCGCGGTACTGCATACGGGCTGCAAAGTGGTCGCCGAGTGGAGTCAGTATTGGCGTCGCTGCCGCCATTGGTGAAGTGGGTTTACAACTATCAACCGCAAGCAGGTAGTCCTGAAGCCAAGCTCACTGAGCATTATTTGAAACCTCAAGATTGGCTTAAAAATTCTAGCAAATTCAGTTAGATAAGTAATTTTTGTAAAAATAATATTAAGTATTTTACTCAACGATAGTCAATCGATCTTCGACCCCGTTCACACTGCCGGTTTCGCCAGCAATGCGTAGGGCTTTTTGCCGCGCGTAATCTGAGGGCACTCGCCCTCTCAGCGTGACCACGCCTTTTGCGACCGAAACGCCTACCTGTAGGCCTTTCACCTCTGGGTCGTTGAGCAAACGCAATTTCACTGCGGCTTTGATTTGAACGTCGTCAGCAAATTCGCCGGTTGTCCTCGTCGATCCATCGCTATAGGCCTGACAACCCAGCAGAAAACTCAGTAGCATCCCAGTGCAAAGCAAACGAACTGTACGCATAACTATATCCTTATCCATAGACCCGGTTAGAATGCGAGATTGAATCACGGAGAGATTAAAATGCAACCAGAACTGAAAATTCTTGCGACAAACCTGCAATTCCCAGAGGGTCCAATCGCTATGCCTGATGGCAGTGTGCTGCTTGTTGAAATCCAACGTGGCACCCTTTCCAGAGTGCAAAGTGGGCAAGTGGAAGTGGTTGCCGAGCTAGGCGGCGGACCCAATGGCGCAGCCATTGGCCCTGATGGGGCGTGTTATATCTGTAATAACGGCGGCTTTGAGTGGATCAAAGCAGGCGATAAAACTTATCCGGGTGAACAACCCCGTGACTATAGTGGCGGCAGAATTGAGCGTGTTGATTTGGTCAGCGGCGCAGTCACCACCCTTTATACTCAATGTGAGGGTCAGCCACTGCGCGGCCCCAATGACATTGTTTTTGATCAAACCGGCGGTTTTTGGTTTACAGATCACGGTAAAACAAGGCCTAGAGATCGAGATAGAACCGGCGTGTTTTATGCGCAGCCGGATGGTTCAATGATCACTGAGGTGATTTTCCCCTTGGAAGCGCCAAACGGCATTGGCCTTTCTGCCGATGAGAAGACGGTATTTGTTGCTGAAACACCCACAGGCAGAGTTTGGGCATTTGACTTGGCGGGTCCGGGCGAACTTGCAACGGGCAAAAACTCTAAGCGCTTGCTGGCCGGGCGCAGCGGGCACTTTATGTTCGACTCGCTCGCCATTGATGCTAACGGAGATGTCTGTGTGGCGACGCTTTTGGACGGCGGTATCACCACCCTTTCCGACCGAGCCAACTCCTTTTCAAAACAAGAGTCAGAACAAGAGTCATACGAAGAGCGGAAAGAGCCACAATTTGTGCCGTTATTTGTACCTATGCCAGACCGAATCACTACCAATATCTGCTTTGGTGGCGAAGACTTAAAGACCGCTTACATTACTTTGTCCTCCACTGGACAATTGGTGGCAATGGACTGGCCCGTGGGCGGTCTACCTTTAAACTTCCTGAATAAGTAAGCGCAGATCATGCTCAGAATTCTTATTGCCTTCGGTTTGCTCTGCTTTACTGGTATTTATTCTGTCGCGCTGGCTGATGATGCGGTTGACGCGCGCCTGCATATTGTTATTCCAGCGGGTCCTGGTGGCGGATTAGATGCCACAGCTCGCGCCATTGGCAGAGCACTGGTGAGCGATCAAGAGGTCGCTAGGGTGAGTTACGAAAACCGCACTGGCGGCGGTGGCGGCAAAGCCATGGCCTACTTTGTGGAATCTACAGACTCGTTGACCGATACCCTGTTGGTCAACTCAACTCCGTTACTGATCCGTTCACTCCAAGGTCTATTCCCGCACTCCTATCGTGATTTGACGCCCATTGCAGGGCTGATTGCAGATCCCGGCATCATTGCTGTGCGGGCTGATTCGCCCTATCAAAGCTGGGCGGAAGTTGTTGCAGCCATGAAGCAGAGGCCAGCAAAGTTGTTTGTTGGCGGCGGGTCGGTGAAAGGCAGCCTAGATCATATTATTTTATCGCTACTGGTTGATAAGGCGGGCATTTCACCCCGCAGTGTTCGTTATTTGCCTTACGACGGTGGCGGCAAAGCGATGCTGGCCCTGCTCAGTGGCGAGGTGGATATTATGGTCAGCGGTTTAGGCGAGACGCTGGCGCAGCAAAAGGCCGGCAGTATTAGGCTGCTGGGTATGACGTCTGAGCAAGCCAACCTCAGTTTCCCCGAGGTGCCTACATTTAGAGCGCAGCAAGTAGACGTGGTTTTTTACAACTGGCGGGGGTTATTCGCGCCCTCCTCGACAACGCCTGTGCAACGTGCCCAATGGATTGCGCAATTATCTAACACAGTTGCTGGTGCACAGTGGCAGCAACAGCTTACGCGCTACGGATGGCAGCCACTTTATCTGCCTGGAGATGAGTTCTCCAGGTATCTTGCGCAGCAAGAAATCATGCTCAAAGAGGTGCTCACTCAGTTAGGCTTGGTGCGCTAGCCACTGCCATGATCTATCGCAGCATTCTTGTTTCACTGTTCGCGCTAGGCGCTGGCTATGTGCTGCTAACCTCCCAGATTGTGCTGGACCCTTGGAGTGAAATGGACGCCATCAATTCGCGCACGCTGCCATATCTTTACGGCACAGGGTTAATGCTTTGCGCATTTATGCTCGCTTGGCAACAACCCAACAAGGTGGAAGTTTCGCGGCGACTATTGCCACTGGCAGCGGTGTGTTTGGTGATCATTACTTTTATCATTTTGTTGCCCTACACCGGCTTGTGGTGGGCACTGGGCGCGCTGCTATTGCTCAATATGCTGATCATGGGCGAGCGTCGGCTACCTATTCTGCTTGGCACGTCAATCAGTGTACCTCTCGTTGGCTGGGGGTTAGTTGAGCAGTTACTTGAAATGGTTATTCCACTCTAGTCATGCTTGAAGGCGTAATGACAGGCATAGCTACCGCCCTAACGTTGAGCAATTTGAGTTGGGTGGTATTTGGCTGCGTCGCCGGCACGCTTATCGGCATGATTCCGGGGTTAGGCCCTATCAGCGCAATCGCGTTGATGATTCCCATCTCCTACTCGCTAGACCCCGCAGGTGGCCTGATTATGATGGCCGGTGTTTACTACGGCGCGGTTTTTGGCGGCTCTACCTCGGCAATCTTGATTAATGCACCCGGCGTTGCCAGTACTGTGGCGACAAGCTTTGCGGGCTACCCTCTGGCCCGGTCCGGTAAAGCGGGCAAAGCCTTGGCAATTGCTGCCTATGCGTCTTTCTTTGGCGGCACCTTTGGCGCTGTGATGCTGCTTTTCTTTGCTTCAACGTTGGCGCTATTGGCGCTGCAGATTCAAAGCCCAGAATATGCCGCCCTAATACTATTCGCCATGACCAGTATTGTTGTATTTGCCCAACCAGGCCAGCGCACCCCCAGTGCAGTGACGCTTTTATTAGGTCTAATGCTAGGTACTGTGGGTACAGATCAACTAGGTGGGGTTCAGCGCTTCACCTTCAATCAGATTGATTTAGCCGATGGCATTCACTTTGTCCTGCTTGTTATGTCGACCTTTGCCTTGGCTGAGGCATTTAGATTATTTATTGCTCAATCACCCCAAACTGAGCAAAAAGTATCGCTACGTGATTTGAAACTGGCTAAATCTGAAGTGCGAAAATTAACGCCGGTTGCCGGAAGAAGTGCTCTGCTGGGATTTATTGTCGGTGTTATGCCCGGGGCCGGTGCAACCCTTGCGAGTTTCTTTGCCTATGATTTAGAAAAGCAGATTGGTGATGGCAGTCTTGAGGCCGGTTTAACCGCCCCGGAAGCGGCTAACAACGCCGCTTCCACCGGATCATTTGTGCCGTTGTTGAGCCTGGGGATTCCAGGTTCTGGCACCTCAGCGGTATTACTTGGGGTAATGCTGGCCTACGGGCTTCAGCCCGGCCCCACTTTGATCGTTGAGCAACCAGAAATCTTTTGGGGTGTGATTATTTCAATGTATGTGGGCAATTTAATGCTGCTACTGCTCAATCTGCCGCTGATTCCATACCTTGCCAGACTCATCAACCTGCCAAGTAAGGTTTTGCTGCCACTGGTGATTGGGTTTTCGCTGATTGGTGTATTTCTCACCACGTTTAGTGTTTTTGATTTGGGACTGATGCTTGGTTTTGCTCTAGCAGCCGGGCTTCTTAGAGCCTACGGCTTCCCATTAGCACCCATGCTTCTAGGGTTTATTATGAGCGGTCTATTTGAGGAGAACTTGCGCCGCGCACTGTTGCTCAGTTCAGGGGAACTGAGTTATCTGGTGGAGAGGCCAATTACCCTTTTGATCTTGATCGCCAGTCTGTTAATTTGCTGCATACCGCTATGGAATCGGCGCGTCGCATGACATACCATAGCGCCTTTAACGCAAGCTAGAATTCGAGGGGCATTATGCGTAGACCTTTTGGTAGAGGAAGAGACGAGGAAGGAACAGAGGCGATTAACCTAACGCCAATGTTAGACGTGGTATTTATCATGTTGATTTTCTTTATCGTAACGGCGACTTTTGTGAAGGAAGTGGGTTTAGATGTAAACCAGCCAGACGAAGACAAGCCTAAGACGGTAGATCCGAATAAAAAGAGCATCGTGGTTAAGATTACTAAGCGCGATAGAATTCAAATTGCCAAGCGTGATATTGATCGCCGCGCAGTTCGGGCAAATATTGAGCGCCTTCATGCAGAAAATCCTGAAGCACCGGTTATTATTCAGCCTCACCCTGATTCAACCACTGATTTAATGATTCATATCATGGACTCAGCGCGACAAGCTGGCGTTTATAACGTCTCTCTCGCAGCTCAGTAGATAAGTACAAAGGATCGCTAGTTGAGGCATTTTTGTTAGCTAACAATTGCGCTTCACTTATTTAAAAAGGCCGGTTTACCGGTCTTTTTTTTGCCTGTAAGTTATCTCCAACAACGAATGACCGATAGTGATGTTATGAATTCGATAGACCTTCGCAGCGACACTGTAACCCAGCCCTCCTCAGCCATGCGCGACGTGATGCGCGATGCACCTGTCGGGGATGACGTTTACGTAGAAGACCCCACCATCATTGCCCTTGAATCGTATGCGGCTAATTTATTGGGCAAGGAGGCGGCGATATTTGCGCCCTCAGGGACCCAGTCCAATTTGCTTGGTCTGCTGGCCCATTGCCAGCGCGGTGATGAGTACATTGTGGGCTCTAACGCACACACTTTTCGCTATGAAGGCGGCGGCGCTGCGGTATTGGGTAGCATTCAGCCTCACAGTATTCCAATGGATCAACAAGGTTGCATGAGCTTGGAGGATATCCGCGGCGCAGTTAAGCCGGATGATATTCACTTTGCTTGCAGCAAGGTGGTCTGCCTGGAGAATACTCATGCAGGCACCCCGCTGCCTGCTGGTTATGTGCCTCAAGTGCGGCAACTTTGCGACGAATTTAGCTTAGCCCTGCATCTGGATGGCGCGCGATTGTTTAATGCAGCAGTGGCACAAAATGTCAGTCCTGCTGTTATCGCAGAGCACTTCGATTCCGTGTCTATTTGTTTATCCAAAGGCCTTGGGGCGCCGGTAGGTTCGTTATTAGTGGGCCGCGCAGATTTAATCAAGAGTGCGCGTAGATGGCGCAAAGTATTGGGCGGCGGTATGCGCCAAGGTGGCATTATTGCCGCTGGTGGCCTGCATGCATTAACCTATCATGTAGACCACCTTGTTTTAGATCATCAGCGTGCAGACCGCGTGGCGAGGGTTTTGCAAAGCAAATTTGGCGCAGGCGCAGTGCGTTTGGCGACCAATATGATTCACCTGAATCTGCCGCCTGCAAATTATGAAAAGCTTGCTCTTTGGCTGGCCGACAGCGGCATTAAGGTGGGTAGACCAAGGTGGGTTTTTCACCGTGACATTGATGACAATGCAGAAGCTAAACTTTGCGACCGCATTAGCGGTTTTAATGCCAGTTAACCGCGTTAAATACGGCTTACAAGGGCGACTATTGCGCCTGTGACCAAAGTCACCACTGTGCCGCTGAGTACTGAGCGCGGCGCAATTTGCAGGTATTCCTCTTTACGTTCTGGGATCAATACTGCCAAGCCACCGAGCAAAATACCCAAGCTCCCTATATTGGCAAAACCGCACAGCGCGTAAAGTAAAATAAGGCGACTTTGCGGGGAAAACAGCTCAGCGGTTTGGGCCAGCTGGATAAATGCCACTAACTCATTCAGCACCAGTTTAGTGCCGAGTAGCGCCCCGGCGGGTATGGCTTCGCTCCAAGGGATGCCGATCAGCCAGGCAATGGGCGCAAAACACCAGCCTAAAAGTTGTTCAATGGAAACGCTCTGCCCGTTGATGACAAAGTTACTCAACAAGATATTCGCCAACGCAACAAAACTCACCAAAACCAGCAACATAGCGCCTACGTTTACGGCCAATGCAAGGCCATCTTTTGTCCCCTGACTGAGGGCGTCCATAGAGGACGAGTAGGTCAAATCAATGCGGGTATCAACGCTTACGGTGTCTTGAGTTTCTGGGATAAGTAGCCGTGAAATATAAATTGCGCCGATCATGTTGATCATTGAGGCGCCCAAAATATGGCCAATGATGCCTGGTAAAACGCCCTCTAGAATGGATGCAAAGAGCACCATTACGCTGCCTGCCACGGTGGACATCCCCAAGGTCATAACAGTGAAAAACTCGGACCGGGTAAGTCCAGCCAGGTAGGCTCGAATGACCAGTGGCGTTTCAACCATGCCTAAAAATAGGCTCGCAGCGCCTGCTGTGGCGACACTGCCACTGACTTTGAGGGATTTTTGCAGCCCCTTACTCAATACGCGAACAATGCTGGGTAGTATTTTCCAGTGCCAAAGTAGTGCAACGACTACAGAAAAAACAATGACTTGAGGTAATACTCGAAAGGCAAATAAATAAGGTGCGGAGCCGCCATTAAGGTCTACTGGAAATGCCCCGCCACCCAAATAGCCAAAGAGAAATTCAGTGCCGGCTCGAGTGGCTTGTTCAATGGCGCTGATAAAATAATTCAGGCCTAAAAGAACTTCCGTGATCCACGTCACGCGCAATAAAATCAGCGCCAGTAGAAATTGAATGAACAATCCAATGGTGACAAACCGCCATGAGACCGCGGTACGGTTTTCACTAAAGACCCAGCAACTGCCGAGAAGCAAGGTAATGCCTAAAATTGCCTGCATTTTAATTAATCACAAAAATTGTTAACACGTAGTTGCCCTCAACCTGCCAATAACCCTTACCGGAATGTAGGGCGCGGTTGGGCTGATGGGCGCCAAAGTATTCAATAGTAAACGTCTGCGCCGACCAATTTAGCTGCACAGCGGCCTCTTGAAAGCCAATAAACTGCGCGCCTGTTGGAAATATTGCCTTATAGCCAGATTCCTTTGCTGAAAACGCAATAGCTGGAGCAACGCTTGGCAAGCCCGCTAAAACAGCGCGCTCGGTCTCGGTAAACAGCGCTGCAAAGAGTCTTTCTTTAACCCTGTCTGTCCGCTCTATATCAATACCAATGCCCTTTAATTCGGTGGTAACGGCAGCCGCCGCTGCAATATCGCAATGGCTAATGCTGCCGGTGTAGGCAGTTGAAGGCCATACAGGTGACCGTTCTTGCCTAAGAATGGGTTCTGCGGGCAGGCCAAGTAATTCGTTGCAGCGATGAGCGCAATAACGACCGCTGGAAAATTCCCGCTGACGCTGCCCGGCCATAGATTCTAGGGTGGCACTCTCGCCGCCAAGCAATTGTTCGCGATAGTCCCTGATCGGCGCTAAAACCAAGGCGGAGCCGGGTAAATTCGGCATGCCATCAGTTAGGGGTGTTAAGTCAGGGTGTTCACAATCGCGGTGCAATTTTTCAATTCCTACTTAGGGTGTGAGAAGTATACACAGGCAACCGGTGTTGCATTGTCGAATTAGCGCTCGCTCATAGTTCGACACCGCGGATCGCCACTTTAAATCGCCCGCAGGTACAAGGCTACCGGTCGCTAAGACAAAGATTCATTATGAAAAACCGAGAAACCACTGTCGCTCTTTAGTAACATTGCCGCTTTCCAGCCGACACCGTTTAGTTCTTGCTTGGATAAAGCAGAGATAGAGCTGGGATAGAGCACAGATAGTGCGCGGGTAATGCCTTAACGGCAGTGGCAGATTTACAAGACTGAGAGTTTTTGATGGGTCAAATTATATTGCTGAACGGATGCTCAAGCGCTGGCAAAACAACGCTCGCTATAAAGTTGCAGCAATTGCTTCAAGCCCCCTACCAACACATGGCCCTGGACCAGTTTCGTGATGGTATGCCTAGTCGTGTCCGTGGCTTGAATTCTCCTCCCGGAGATCCGGGTGCGTCTGGACTAAACGTAGTTCCTGCCATGCAAGAGGGTGAATGGGTTACGCAAATTCAATTTGGAGATTATGGCGAGCAGGTGTTGAAAGCCATGCGGCGTTCTATTGCGGGATTTGCGGAAATGGGTTGTAACGTGATTGTCGACGATTTGCTCTTTAAGCGGGAATATCTGGACGACTATGTGAGTATTTTAAACCCTGAAAAGACATGGTTTATTGGCGTGAAATGCTCGTTGGATGTGGTGCTGGCGCGCGAAGCGCTGCGGCCTGGTCGATTTCCGGGCACCGCTGTATCGCATTACAAACAAGTACATGAACACGGCCTAAACTACGATCTTGAAGTGGACACAAGTGTCGCGAGCCCCCGGCAAGTGGCCGAGGCTATTGTTGACAGGCTTGGCACCCCGCCCGAGGCGTTTACGGCAGCGCAAACTCTACTTTAAAAATATCAGCGATCTCCTCGCCGTTTCTTCTCTCTCGCGAAACGTAAGCACGGTTGCTAGAGCCTCTGGCAAACGTAATGGCCTCTCGCTGTCCGATATAGGGTAAAGGGATTGCTCGTGCGGGCTGGCTTAAATCGCCTCGATTCAACAAATAGGCATCTTGCAGGGTTGTCACTAACAGGTTGCTGCCACTGATACTCATGCCAGTAGGCATGCCCATGTAAGGTGCCGCCTTGCCAAACAAGCCCTCTTCACCCTGATTCAGACGAGGAATGGAATCAATGTCCGCGATTTTTTCGGCCACTAACATTGTGTCGTCCACTGTTTTGATTTGTTCTAACGGGATGCGGTAGAGCTCATTTGGCACATGGCGCTTGCTCAGAAATAGTATTTCCCCTCGGTTGGTATCCACTGCTACCGCTTCGCAGTCTCTAGGGCCATTTGGATAACGAAAATTTTGCTGCCAAACAGGCGCCAAACTTTTTCCGGTATTGCTACCCAGTTCAGGTTCTTCTACAACCAAGACTGAAACAAAAGGCCGCCAGCGCAGATTGTCACCAACGTCGGCGAGCAAAAGGTACGCCTTACCTTCTATAACGAAACTGTCCATGGCTTCCCAGTCGGTGGGATTTGCAACATTAATGTGCCATTGACCTAATGCTGCTCCGGTTGTACTTAATGCGAAAATGCGCGCTGAGTCACCGCTGTCGTTGAACGACCATAGAACCTCATCTGACAAGTTACTGCTGGCAAGGCCACTAGACTCGTTGAGTTCTTGGTCTTGGATATCGCCTACCCATTGCACTTGGCTGGCAATAACGCTGGGGTTGATCTGTGTAAAGACAACTTTTTGTTCTACCCTCTGCCAAGCAAAGCGCCCTGCATTCGCCACATCGTAGCCCTTGTGCATTGCTACAAACGCTGTACCTAAGACAAGGATTGATGCGCTTGAAACAAGCATTAATATAGCCAGCTTGATGTGTTTATACATAATGAACAGGTATCGTTTGGGGTGGCCGTTGATTTGTTGCTTGACGGCTCTGGTCAAGGGTCTAATTGATTCGCTAGTATCCATAATGATGATAGGTCTGACAATGTAAGTGTCCTATTCAATCAAAAAGTTATTTAGGTCCAATACCTAATTTGGGAGCGGCAAAATCGATAATCAAAACCATTCAGGTAGCAAAGCCATAGAAGCATTGGCTCAAATGCTCAAGAATTCCAATGCAATAGTATTCTTCACGGGTGCGGGTATCAGTACAGAATCTGGCATTCCGGATTTTCGTAGTCCCGGTACAGGCCTTTGGACCAAAATGCAGCCTATTCAATTCCAAGATTTTATGGCGTCAGAAGAGATGCGGCTTGAATCTTGGAAACGCAAATTTGGCGGTGACCAAGTGATGCTTACTGCACAGCCTAACGAGGGCCATAACGCAATTGTAGCGTTGGATAAGATCGGTAAGTGTTCTGGGCTGATCACACAGAACGTAGACAACCTGCATCAAAACTCTGGACTGGCCGAAGAAAAAATAGTTGAGCTGCATGGTAACGCCACTTATGCGTCCTGTTTAAGCTGCGCGCAGCGTTATGAATTGGATGAGTTAAAGGTTCAATTTGAGCGCGATCAGAGTGTTGCACCCTGCTCTGATTGCGGCGGCATAATTAAAACGGCAACTATTTCCTTCGGCCAATCTATGCCTGAGGTACCCATGCAGCGGGCAACCAGCATGGTCGAAGCCTGTGATTTGATGATTGTTTTGGGCTCCTCCCTAACGGTTTATCCTGCTGCTGGATTCCCAGAATATGCAAAGCAATTGGGCGCAAAACTGGTTATAATCAATCGCGACGAAACCGGGTTAGACGCTATCGCTGATCTAGTGATCCAGCAGCAAATCGGTGCTGTTATGCAGCAGGCACATCAACGCCTGCACTCGTTGCTGCAACCGCTATAGGCAAGCAATTGGAGCAAAGTTTAAACACTTACTTTGTCTCAAAACGCGCGCAACGCGCCTTTGACCGACGCTGTGAACAAGACCCGCAATTAAAAGCGCGCTGGCAAAAAATGGGCGCTGGGGATAGGTCTTTAGATTACCAAGAGCTAAATACCCTAACTAACGAAAACTTAGTGCCACGGGACCTTTGTCTGCTGGCGGGTAGACAATTTCAGATCAGTGAATACGGTATTTTAGGCTATGCCATGAAAAGTGCGCAGACACTTGCTCAGGCATTGCACCTTGCATCGAAATATCATCAAACAGCTGCGCCGTTACTGAGCGTAGATTTTGCCGTCAACGATGACCTTTATGAGGTGATTTTAGAGAACACCTCATTGCTCGACGAGGGCCTGTTTGCATTGCTTGTAGAAGAGTTGATGGCCACCTTTCCAAGAGTGATTTATCAACTCACTGGAGAGGATATTCTAGCGGAGAAAATTGATCTGTCTTACGCTGACACCGATCATTGGCAAAGCTATCAAGAGGTGTTTAATTGCCTGCCAACTTTCAATGCGCCCCGCTGCGTTTATGCTATTTCTCTGCAAGCCTTGGACCTGCCTTTGCTCGCTAAAGATTCCAATATGCTCGAATTGTTGGACCGTCGTTGCCAAGACTTATTGGACTTTGGCAGCACCGCCAAAGCGCTGAGTCAAAAAGTCACGCGCTTGCTGCTACAGCAGTTATCGTCAGTGAATAGCGCCAGTGATATCAGTAGTTTGCTCAATATTAATGAGCGTACTTTGCGGCGCAATCTAGCCAAAGAAAACACTTCATTCCAAGCACTATTGGACGACGTTAGGCAGCGTTTCGCTGAAGATTGCTTGCACACCACTACCCTTACGGTACAAGAGGTCGCCGAGTTGGTAGGCTATACAGAGGCGTCAAATTTCCGTCGAGCATTTCACCGTTGGACAAGTCGAACGCCAGATAATTACCGTATGAGGTCCCCTATTCTTGAGTAAAAGATGCGGCTGAATAAAAGCAGGATTGAATAAGGGTATGGATTATCAGATATCGCCTAAAACTATTGCCGGGTTGGTAAAGCATATTCGAATGCTCATGCCACACTGGCAGAGCGATTCACTTGGTGGCTTTGAGTACCTTTCCGGCGGTTACAGTAACGACAACTACTGTTTTAATCGTAGCCAAAGGGACGGTAGCGAACAGTTTGTTTTAAGAATGCCTAAGGTGAAGCAACCCTTTGTGAGTCGCGAGGTGGAGTCACTTTTTTATCAAAGGTTGCCTGAGCATGTTGGGGTAAAACCAATTGCCTTAGATGTGAATTCGGGCGTCATGATTACGCCAATGTTAAAGGGTGAAATTTTAGCGGAGGTTTATCTCGACAATTTTTCCGAACAAGATTTGCTAGATCACGTTAAGAAATTGCACCTTGAAATGCCCGCTATTGATCGCGAATACAATATGTTGAGGCTAGCGGAGTTGTATGAGATCGACACAGCTTCCCTGCCGCCACCAGATTCGCTGCAAATGTATCATTCCTGCCACAATGATCTGAACCCGTGGAATATTATGGTAACCGAACAAGGGTGGCGCACGCTCGATTGGGAATTTGTTGGGCTGAATGATCCCCTGTTTGATTTGGTTGCGCTGCATCAGGGCCTTGAACTGCCCGCTTCGGGACTTTTGGATCTAAGCATTCAGTTAATTGGCGTTGCTGACCCCGCTAGATTACTCAAGGTGCAAAAATCCTTTTGGTATCGCGAGTGGGCTTGGGCTGATTTTCAAATACGAGCAGGCAATGTGCGTGAAGAAATTGTTGCCCAACATGAATTTGCAATGGAACATTTGGCTGGGTTCTAGCCAATTGAGAAGTTGGCAGGCATTTTCTTGAGCGCGGCTAATGCGCTATTAAGTCTGCTTTGCCCCACACCGTGAACCACATCAAATGACAGTCCTCGCAATGTGAGTTCGCGCTCATATACCGCAAACAATCGCTCTCTATCGTGTGGGTTCTCTCTGAGGGGATCCGGCTGCCAAGCAAGGTCAGGCGCACAAAGTAGGTAGTGTCGCGGGAGCTGAGTGCTCATAGTGTGTTGAAAAATTTCCGGCACTGGACCGTACTTTTCGCGCCACCAAATAATTAGAGTCAAAATATCGGTGTCTAAAATAAGGCTGTCTGCGCCCTCCTCCGAGTTCATTTGAAGTTCAAGAAGCTGAATTAGGTCAGAGGGTTGATAGTCAGGTTTAGATGCCCTTGGTTGAAGGAAGTTGCGTGCGTGTTCGTGAACGACGGGAAGGTTCAATTGCCTACTTAACGCTTCCGCTAACTGCGTTTTCCCACAAGATTCGGGGCCGGTTAAAACGATAATCACGAGACTTCACGCATACTTTTTTGCCAAGCCCTGAAGCCCATAACCGCCATGGCAAGATAAACCGTATACAACCCGGCATAGAGAAAAAGCCCAGGCTGGCCGTCTATGCCTTTGATGAAATACAAGGCAATCTGTACCGCATCAATGACAAACCAAGCAACCCAACTATAAAGGTGTTTTCTTGCGGTCATCCACATTGCGGTGAAGCTAGCGACCGTTGTGAAACTGTCTGCATAGGCCAAATCCGCCTGAGAAAATTCAGAAAATGCCCAGCCCATCAAAATACTCCCGATGAGGGTAATTGCGAATAAGTTTAGATTGGTGCGCATGGCGGTTTTTATGGGTTTGAGGATGCCCGCTTGACGATGCTGGTTGCCGCCATATAGCCAGTAATACCAGCCATAGGCATTCATCAGGACATAGTAAAGGTTGAGTAAAACATCTGCGAAAAGGTTGGCTCTGGCCACCACGACCACTGTGATGAATGCGTAAATTAACCCTACGGGAAAAGTCAGTGCATTTTCTTTAATAAGAAGCCACACGCAAACAAGCCCGCTGATTACCCCAGCGAGTTCTAACCAATTATTTACAAGATATTCTAGCAACACACCATTGCCTTATGAGCGTTTGGATTTGAACGTAATTCTACCGTGTGCAAAGTAGCAAAAGTTGCCGGGAAAGGCTCGCTTAGCGTTTGTTCGGTGCTCGTTAAGCGCTAGTTAAGTATTTATTAAAAGGCCATGGGCGCGGGACAAAAATAAGCCGCGCTGGCTTGGGAGGTAGGACCGGAACTTGGTTAGGCTGTTATGTGAGCCGCTGTCTGTGCGGCAGCTGTAGATAAAGCTGCTTTCTACGCAGCAACCTTCTACGCAGCAACTTTCTCTGTAGGAACTTTCTCTACAGGAACTACGGTCACCCATTGGTTTTCGACCAGTATTTCAATGGTGCCATATTTTAAGTCGAAAGGTACCAAGGCGGGGCAAGTTGCTTTAGGCATCGCCTGAGCTTCACTTAGTTTATGCAGTACCTCCTCGGTGAAGGGTACAAAAGCTAAATTGTCGTTGTTTGCCTGTTGCGAGGTATTTAAGTCTTTATTCATTTGCCTACGCTCTTTGATGAGGTGGGTATTAAGCTCCAATATAATCAAAGGATATGCGACAAATTCATGAAGGATCAGTGAAGATAATGAAGAAATATGGAACCGCATAGCGACCTAAAGAGATCTGAAGTTGGGTTCACTAGGTGGGCGTGAGGCGCGCTCTTGCAGCGCTATCTGGTACTCAAAATGTTGAAATTAGCTCAAGCGAAATTTGTCGTTATTGCCTTCAAACCAGCTAGAATACACGCAGTACATGAATTGAAAGGTGTCTATTTTGGCAAAAAATATCGTCATTGTTGAAGATGATCCTGATCAGCGATCAAACTATATGGATGCAATTTCCAAAAAGGGTTATACGGTACGCGCTTTCGGCAGCCGCGAAGAGGCCCTTGCTGGGTTTGATGAGGCGCTACCAGACTTAGCAATTCTCGATATTATTCTGGGTGAAGAAGTAGATGCAGGCTTCCAACTTTGCAGAGAACTGCTCACCCGCTCGCCAAATTTACCGGTCATTTTTCTTACGGAGCGAATAAACGAAATCGACAAAATTTCTGGCTTACGCTTGGGTGCTTGGGACTACTTACCTAAACCTATTTCATTAGACTATTTGGCTGAGCGCATTTCATCTTTGCTGCGCATCAATGAGGTCCGTAGTGACCAAGACCGTAATGAAAGTTCATCAGAAAAAAGTATTGGCGAACTTGCGCTAGATCAAGATGCCTTGTTGGTCTCTTGGCGTGGTGAGCGCATAGACCTGTCGGGTACAGAGTTTCGTATGTTGGCCAAGCTAGTACGCATGCCCGGACATGCTGTGAGCTACGAGACGCTTATGAATGCCACTATGCAAAGCTTGGTAACCAACAACACCATTAATACTCATATGCGCAACATTCGCAAAAAATTTGAAAAAATTGACGCTGGATTTTCGTGCATTAAGAGTGAGTACGGGTTTGGTTATCGCTGGTTAGATCAGTAAGTTGTCAGCGGCTTAGATGGCGTTTAAATTCAAAATTCGCGGGCCTAGATTAGGCACTAAGCTTGCAATGATGGGTCTTGCCCTGCTGGTTATTCCTTGGTTCAGCTATTTGCAATTGGTAGAAATGGAGAGGCTACTGATTCAGGGCCAATCCCAGGCCCAGTTGTTAACCGCGGAAGGTATTTCCACGCTATTCAATGGACGGGAAGATTTGTTTAACGATTTGCCCGTTAACGTTGAGGATTTTGAACCACTTTACGCGCTGCCGTTGCAAAGCACTATCCGACTTGACGGTAATGCAGATGACTGGGGGGAAGACGCGCAGAACGCTTATCTGCAATTTGGCTCTACCTCTGGTGGCAGTGACAGCGACTTTTCTCTGTTGCTTGGTGAACGCGCAGAATATTTATATGCGCACATGCGCATTCAAGACCAATCTATTGTCTACCGCGACTCCGACTATTTGCGTTTGGATAACGCTGACCACATTCGCTTGAACTTTATTCGCACTGACGGCGCTGATGGTCGAGTGTCCTTAGTGTTTCAGGAAAGCAATGTTATTACGGGCTTCTCTATGGATGAACAGTGGCGCTACTCGGATACGGGTAACGCAGATAACCGCATACAGGGTGTGTTAACACCTATGCCTGAGGGTAATGGTTTTTTTGCGGAATTCCGCATTCCCCTAGATTTGCTGGGTTCTAGAACTTTTTTCGGTATGACCTTTATTGACGTGGACGACGCCGTTGATCGAGAGATTGTAGCCAGTACGCAAACACTGCCGCCCACAGAAAAACAGAATTTCAACTTAGTAGTGTTGCGCACGCCAGAAGTGCGGAAAATTGTCCAGGGCCTTGGCTATGCTGGTGCGCGAATACTCGTCATAGACAGTCAACAGCGGGTGCGCGCTGAAGCCGGCAGTGTTCGCCCCGAATCCACTGGAGATGCAGAGCAAGGATGGCTCACTATAATAACCGAGTGGTTCGATGACATACGTCCTTGGTTGCATCGATTGGTCACAGGGGAATCGTTGGATCAGGCGCAAGGCCGTAGCGCTGATTCCACGGTGGGTAGCCTAGACGGCGTGCTTGATAATCCAGCGGATAAAGCCATTGCTGTTAGCCTAGGCGGAGAACCCATTGCACTGCGCAATAGAATTTCGGACACACAAGAACTTATATTGGCCGCTCACCCAATTGTTTCCTTGGAGGAAGTCATTGGCACCGTAATTGTTGAACAAAATATTGATGACATTCTGCGCTTCCAGCGCTCGGCGCTAGAGCAGGTGCTGCTTTTGTCATTGCTCAGTTTGTTTGCCATTTTTGTTGCGCTGATCGCATTTGCGGGAAGACTGGCATGGCGCATACGCAATCTCAGAAGAGAAGCCAGTTCTGCCATTGACGCGCGCGGTCGCTTGAAGAAATCGCAATTACTCAGTGAAATACGTGCGGGTGATGAGATAGGTGATTTGGCGAGAAGTGTATCTAACATGTTAGAGAAACTGAATCAGCACAATACTTTTCTCGAAAGTATGCCCCGTACGTTACGCCATGAAATCAACAACCCTCTGAACACATTGAGCACTTCACTGCAAAATCTGGCTGAAGAATACCCAGGGCTTGGTCAAAGCAAGTATTTAGAGAGTGCCCAGCGTGGAGTCAACCGCATTGGTTCTATCGTCCAAAATTTGGCAGATGCAGCTAATCTTGAAGAATCGTTAGAAGCTGAAGAGTTGGAAATTATTGATCTGGATATTTTGCTTTCCAGCTACGTTGCTAACTGTTCGCTCAGTCACCCCGGCATAAATTTCGCCTATAGAGGGTCGAGTAAACCAGCCTATGCCTTAGTTTCAGATTTTCGTATTGAACAGCTTATGGATAAGGTTATCGACAATGCAGTAGATTTTCATCGGCGCGATACGCCCATTAGAGTTCAGTTAGATTGCTTCCGCGACACCTTGCAGATCTCAGTGGCTAATCGGGGCCCAACCCTGAGCAAGGATGTACGTAAAACGGTCTTTGATTCTATGGTCAGCCACAGGGGCCAAGAAAACCGCTTACATTTCGGTTTGGGACTGTACGTTGTTCGAATAATTGCTGAACACCACGGCGGCGCAGTAAACGCCCTGAACTTGCAGGACGATACTGGGGTAGTGTTTTTGGTTCAATTGCCGTTGGCACGACAATCTCTTCTGGAGGATGACGTGTTTAGGACCGAGCGGAGCGTGTCTGCTGGCTAAATCCGGCAATTAGTTTTGGCGAGTTCTAATCTAGTACTTTTTTGGTTTAAAACTTTGGCCTTGGGTTTTGCTTATACCGAAACCTAGGCATAAGCCTAAAGCCAAACCCATTTTTAAAAAGGCTTTAAGTCAGGTTGTACTCGCTGTCCATCGTCACCCCATTGGAGCCGTTGACGGTGCCCTTCTTCACCAAGTTTTCCATGGCCGCAAGTACGCTGCGGGCGGCCGCCGGATACATAAATTCAGGTGTGTCTTTGTACATTAGTGGCACCATCTCCCGAATCTTATAAGTACCCCCTTCAATACAGGCAATAATTTGCTGCTCTCTTTCAAGGCGATGGGCAATATAAGCTTCAACGTGGGCTTTGGGTTCGTCGATACAAGGTCCATGGGTTGGCCAGTAAATTTCATCATCGCGATCAAGCAGCAGTTCAAGGCTCAACATATAGTCGGCCATATCACCATCTGGTGGCGATATGATGCTGGTAGACCAGCCCATAACGTGGTCGCCGGTAAACAGCGCCTTTTGCTCTCTTAGCTGAAAGCACAAGTGATTAGAGGTATGCCCTGGTGTATAAACGCACTCCACCGACCAATCACCGCCTTGAATGATTTCGCCGTGAGTGACCAAGTGATCTGGATCAAAGTCCATATCGCCACCCTCTTCAACTTGCACACCCTGCTCAATTTTGCCTGCGCCGTGAGGCCCATAAGCGTAAGTGGGTGCGCCTGTTTTGGCCTGCAGCAGCCGACAGCCTGGCGAGTGATCCATGTGCGTGTGCGTGACAAGGATATGAGACACCGTTTCGCCTGGAATGCTGGCCAAAATGGCGTCTATGTGGGCCTCATCGTCTGGGCCCGGATCTATGACGGCAACGCTCCCTGTACCCAAGATATAGGTACCGGTGCCGTGAAAAGTGAACGGGCCTGGGTTGTTCGCGATGACCCTTCTTATCCCTGGTGCTAAGACTTCAGCCTTGCCATATTCAAAATCTAACTTGCGACGATAGGGAATCTCAACAGCCATTTCGCACTCTCCAACAGAAAAAAAATTTGTCCCGCAATATAAGAGTCAGGCCCTGCAAAAGCAATAAAACTCGGGTCCCAGACTACATATGGGGCTTAGCTGTCGCCCCATTTTTCCCGTAACGCGATCCATGCGGACACATCTGGATTTATCGTTAAGGCCAAGTCCAAATATTCTTTGGCCTTAACTTGCAGGTCGTATTCATAGGCCTCTTGCGCTATGTCCGCTAGGCGTTGCGCGCACTCATTCAGTAACGCCAGTGCTTTTTCATTGGCTGGGTCAAGTTGTAGGGTTTCTCGCAGCAGGGCCGTGGCGTTGCTGTTTATTGGGGCTGTAATGTACCCGTCAGCCATCAATTGTTGCGACTTCTCAAGCAGTACAATGACTCTTGCTTTGCGCGTTCTTTCGCCTTCAATACGCAAGCGTAGCTCATTAATCGGCTCCGCTGGCAGGCCAGCTGCTGACGCTTGGCCAAGCAGTTCCTCTGCTTTGTCTATATTGTCTTGTGCTAATTTGCTGCGCACATTATTCAAAATTTGCGCGGCGACCTCATTCAACCCCTGTAAGGCGACCATGTTATTGGGGTCGGTGGCTAGGACTCGTTGATATAGCTCCGCTGCATTGGCACCAGGTGGGGAAATGAACAGATTATCTGCCCGTAATCGCCTTGCCTGTACTAAGAGTTCGTTAATGGCCGCTTGGGCTGTAGCCGCTTGGGAAATGAGTTTTCTTACATCGTCCAGCGCACGCAGCTCGTTATTGGCAGCCGATGCTCGCTCCAGCAAGCTAATGGCGTTGTTAACTTCTCCGTTCTCGGCAGCTGTCTTGGCCAAGACAATATAATGAGCAGACAATTCGGTTAAACCCCGCTCTGCACCTGGGTGCTTTGGCGCAATGCGCAGTATTTCTTGATAAGCCTGAATGGCAGCAGCAGCACTGGGGAGATCTGACAGGCCATGACTTGTAAGCAGCGCTTGGGTGCTTTTTAGCAACCGTTCTGCGCGATAGCGATTTTGTAGGCGCAGTGACAATACTGTCAGTTCAGGGTCTTCGCCCAATACACTTACAGCCTCTTGTAAGCGCACATTCGCCGTTTCTAGGTCCCCGCCTGCCAGGGCTGTATTGATGCTATCGCGCCAAACTGTGACCACTTCTTCTAAGGCGATTTGTGCCTCAAGATCATTTGGTTCTATTGAGAAAATGCGTTGATAGGCTGCGGCAATGGCAGCTAGGCCCTGGTTTGGGTCTTGGCGCAGCGATTCGGCTTCAGTTCTTGCAAAAACCAACTCTGGATTTTCAATGACCCCTAGAGAACTGCCCACGTCAGTGAGTGACTGAGTCACCTCATCCCTCAGTACAAAGACAACGCTGAGCAAAATGCTGGTAACCAGTAACACGGCAAAGCTTTGTAGCGCGACTTTTCGTCTACGTTTACGCCGCGCTCTCTTTTTCTGTTCTGATGGGTCTAAGGCAACAGTTCTCAACTCGGCACTTAGGACAAATATCTCTTGGGTTTTAATCGCCTGAGTTTTAATGGTGAGATTGGGTAGTTGTGTGTCCAGCGCAATAGACGCCAGCGCATCGCTGAGCATTTTACCGTTCTGAAAGCGCTGTTCGCTCCGCTTGGCGAGTAATAAATCAATGACCGATTGCAGCGGTGCGAGATGGTTAGGTAGTCGAGGTATGGGTTCTTGCAAATGCTTTTGCAGCATGATTTTGGGATCTGGATCCGTATAGGGCAAACGCCCTGTCAAAATCTGATAAAACACAATACCAAGACTATAAAGGTCCGTGCTCCCACCTAGTTCGCGGCCGGTGATCTGTTCAGGGCTGGCATAACCTGGAGAAAGTTGTGCTGTGTCGCCACTGGGATTGTCGCTTGCGGCACTTTCGCCAATGGGGCTGGCACAGCCATAGTCGATGAGGCCAGGGTTACCATTGTAGGTGAAGACAATATGCTCTGGTTTTATGTCGCCGTGGACAAAACCAAGGCTGTGCAGCTCGTCCAATGCCATGGCAATTTGGCGGATCGCTGAGATAACAGTCTGAAGTTGAACGCCGCTCGCCATGCGATCTGTGAGATTGCCGCCGTCAAAGTCCTGCATGATGGCAAAAAAAGCATCCTCACGCTGACCCGAGGCGTAAAGTTTAGGGAATATCGGGTGCTTCGTGCGGGCCAAGATAGATGTTTCAGGCAGAGCCTTTGGCGCAAACTTCACCACTGCATTGGCTAAATCGATAATTCGGGTGGCACGGTAGACGTTGGGGTGCTGGTCAATGTGATCACCCCGAACTAATTCGGATATTCGGTACCCTTGAATAATTTGGCCGATCATTTTAGCTACTGCCGTTCTCAGCGTTGCTGGCCACAGTATCCACTTCTGGAATTTCCAGCACATTGCCACTGACTAACTGACCAAGGATGAATTTGCCGTCGGGTATCAAGAGGCGTCCGTCTAAACTCACCGCAAGCCCTTCTCCGTGGGCAAGGCCATTGATGCATTGAGTTGACTCGAACATCCACTGCCGACCCATGTGGTTTAGTGCGCAGGTAGCGTTGTCGACCAACAAGCGTTCCAGTTGCAAAGTGCCCGTGCGCCACTGCTGAATTTCTGGCTGAGCGCCGGGTTGCTCCTTAATACCCCAACCACTTTGGCTGTTATCAAAAAACTCGCCGCGATAGATTGTGCCGTCGCGCCAATGAATTACACCTAAACCACTGCGTTTATCTGCGGCAAACATACCCACATAACGATTGCCATTGGGCCAGTACAAGGTGCCTTTACCTGAACGCTTGCCCTTGGAGAATTCGCCGATATATTGTCGGCCATCGGCATAAACCAAATGCCCCTGCCCATGCAGCACGCCCTGCAAAAAGTCCCCGTCATAGCTTTGACCCGTATGCCAGTGCATTTTGCCTTTGCCAGAGCGCACATCAGCCAAGAAATCGCCACTGTAGGTGTCCTTGTTGGCCCAGCTGAAATTCCCTGCGCCTTGGATTCGGTTAGCATTGAACATGCCCTGATATTTATCGCCATTTGCCCAGGTCAAGGTGCCAAAACCATGGCGCTTGCCGAGCAAAAACTCACCGTTGTAGGCGCGACCATCAACCCACTGATAGATACCCCTGCCATGGGGTAGATCGTTTAGAAATTCACCTTCATAGCGATCACCATTGGCCCAGGTGTACAGGCCCTGACCATTGAGAATACTGTCCTTGATTTCGCCCTCGTAGCGATCGCCATTTTCTAAAGTAATAATCTGCGTGGCCGCAAGTCCGGAGAGCGGTAGCAGGGTTATAGAGAGGAAAAAGAAATTCCGTAATATCTTTAAGTTCAAGGTTTCGTTATACACGCCAGCAAACTCCGGTAGACTCATCAGCAATGGGCTTATCGCTCGCCGCTCACATTACTGTAATTGGAAACTTATTTCTTCATCTCGTTGTGCTTAGCCTTAGGTTTGTTCAGTGGTTTCCTGGGCGGCCTGCTCGGTATTGGCGGTGGCGTAGTCATAGTGCCAGTACTGTATTTTTTGTTTACCCTCACCGGACAATATCCCCCTGAACTGGCGATGCTGGTGGCTATTGCAACGTCTCTGTCTTGTATTGTTTTCACTTCTGCTTCGGCGGCATTAACCCAAATCAAAGCACAAAGAGTTAATTGGGACATAGTCTACAAGCTGTTGCCCTTCCTTCTCATTGGCAGCTTTTCTGCTGGATACATTGCACCCAATTTGCCGCCCGGAATTTTGCGTTGGATGTTTGGCCTATTCATTGGGCTGGTCGCCATCATTATGCTGACAAACTGGAAGCCACAGCCAAATCGACTTCTACCAGGGTACGCGGGTAGCTCTCTTATTGGTGTGGTTGCCGGCCTTATAGCGGGGTTAGCTGGCATTGCTGGCGGCAATGTCATAGTGCCCACGCTTATTTTCTTCAATATCCCAGCGCACAATGCGACCGCCACAGCCAGTACTCTAGGGGTGCCTATCGCGGGAGTTGGTGCAATAGGCTATTTCGTTTTGGCACCTGCTAATGACCTGCCTAATTTGTTCGGTTATATGGATGGCGTGGCGTTTTTATCCATAGTCATTGGCGCAGTGATTACCGCGCCATTGGGCGTTAAATTTGCTCAGAAAGTTCCAGCAGACAGCTTGAAAAAGATCTTTGGGGCAATGCTTGGGCTAGTTTCCCTGCGCATGTTACTGGGGCCATTTTTACTTTAAGCGACTCATACTGGAGGGCAAAGCCCCTGCTTTATAGCGAGGCCACAGTGCTACAGCCAATGCTCGATAGCGCCTAAAGTCATTTGCGCAAAGAGAGTGCTTAAAAAGAGTGCTTAAAACGCTTGCCTCTAAGTTGGGCTCTCCAAAATAGATCTAATTTGGATTGCTTCCGTTGGCTGATCTGCCAATACATCCGAGATGACCACGACTTTATCGTTAGCAGCAAAACCTTCCTTTTCACGCAGTACATCAAAGGCCCTTTGCAGAGTCTTTTCCGGATTGCTACTGAACGCCATGCGATGCGCATACACCGCCCTATTCAGTGCAAGTCGGCGTCTAGATTGGCTGTTATTGGTAAATGCATAGATGGGTACGTGCATAGGCCTGGCGCTGGTGACGTAGTCTGCTGTTAGCCCGCGTCGAGTGATGACAATAATACCTTTCGCATCTAGTGCTTCGGCAAGGGCCACTGCATGGATAGCCACATGCTGTTTGTCTTCGCTAATTTCCAGGGATTTCTCATAACCCAAGCCCGGAAAGCGCTCAGATTTGCCCGCTATGTTATCGAGTTGTTCGACACATCGAACAGGGTACTGCCCCACGCCAGTTTCACCTGACAGCATTACCGCATCGACACCTTCATATACTGCATTCGCCACGTCGGTCACTTCAGCTCGGGTTGGAATTGGGTTGTCGATCATAGATTCTAACAAGTGGGTGGCGACGATACAGCGCTTGCCGCCTTTTGCGCAGGCGTGAACAATTCTACGTTGCACGTTAGGTAAATCAGCGATGTCTGTTTCTATACCTAAATCGCCACGAGCCACCATGACGCCGTCAGACAATGCAACAATCTCATGAATATTGTTCACACCTTCCTGATCTTCAATTTTTGCGATGATCTTAATGCTTTGTTGTTTTTCGGCTAACAACTCTCGCAACTCAACAACATCGTCTGGACTGCGGACAAATGACAAAGCTATAAAATCCACTTCATTAGCAATGCCAAAGGCAATGTCTAATCTGTCCTTTGCGGTAATGGCTGGCAAGTTGACGCGTACCCCGGGAAGGTTAACGTGTTTTCTACTGCCCAATGTGCCGCCATCAATCACCTCGCAGGTAAGTTGGCGGTCCATTTTTTGCAACACTTTGAAGTTCATCAAGCCGTTGTCCACGGTGATGATACGACCCACTTCCACAACGTCTACGAGTTCGGTGTAGTTCACATGAATTGATCGTTGTTCAATCATGTCGCCATCGCGAACAGACAGCGTGACCACATCTCCGGTATTCAACTCCATAGGGTTTTCTAATACCCCGGTTCTGATTTCTGGCCCTTGAGTGTCCAAAAGAATTGGAATGGGATAGGCAATTTGTCGGTTGAGCGTCTTAATCCAATTAATCACTTGCAAGGCACTTTCGTGATCTGCGTGAGACATGTTAATCCGCACAACGTTCATACCCGCATCGTAGAGCTTTTTAAGCATATCGAAGCTGGCAGTCGCAGGGCCTATGGTACAAATAATTTTGGTTCGTCTAGTCATGGCGCTAGCTTAGTCTTCGCGTGCCGACATGTCATGTAACCAGTATGAATTAATTGAAGTTTTTACCTCACTTAAGCGCATTGAGCGGGGTTGCCAGTAAGCCGGAAAGAAATTTTGAAATTCGCGTCGCTCAAACCTTGGATCAACTAAGCAAATTACGCCCCGATCTTCCGGCGAGCGAATCAAACGCCCGGCTGCCTGAATGACTCGAGCCATAGCAGGTTGGTTGTACGCCATTGTTTGCCCTAGCTCGCCGTTTTCGTTGCCCGCAAAAAATTCAGCCATGAGATTGCGTTCTAAGCTGGGCGGCGGTAGGCCCAGACCCACTATAACCACGCCATTCAATTTAGCTTCACCAAAATCTACCGACTCACTGAGCCCGCCGCCAAGAACAACTCCCATGACAACGTTCTCATGCATACAAAATGATGCCATCAACGCTTGCTGCGCATCAGTGTCTTGACCACGCTCTTGGTACAAAAATTTGCTCGCTTGTTCAGCTTTAGAACTGCTAGCTATATGTTCATTTCTAAATTGTTCCAAGTACGCGTAAGACGGCATGGCCAAAAGGTAACGACCGGGCTTACTCGCGGTCAGAATATCTAGCAGTTCGCCAATCTTTGGCAGACTTTGAGTTCTTTGCTGCAAATAGGTAGGAATATCCTTGATGATCATCACGTGGGTTTGCGCCGCACTAAAAGGCGTTTTTGCGCGTTCGGAAAAATCCGCTTCTTTGGTAACTTGGCCATGCAACTGCTGATAAACAGCGAGCGGCGAAACCGTTGCCGAGAACCTAATTGTGCTGGCGTACTCAGACATAACCTGGGCTGCATAGTGCCCTGAGTCTAAGCACACTTGCCGAACTTGGATATTTTTGTCCTTCACTTCAACAAGGTAACGAAAACGCTTTTTCTCAAACCAAGAAGTGCCTTTGGCCCAACGTAAACAGGCAAAATATAGACGCTCTAAATCCTCTTCACGATCTTCTAGTTGTTCTGCATGGTCGTAATTTTCGAGAAATCGAGATACGGCTCTGTCCAAAGTGTCTGTTTGCGCAACACTGTGCTCGCCCTCGTCTAGGCCCTTGGCAATTTTTTTTATTGCTCGCTCTAAAGAGGTGACCCGCTTAAGCATCAGTTTATTCTTAGTGGTTTTCGCTGTTCTAATTTCCACTGAATTGACCTGTACCGCCAACATCGACTGAACTCGCGGACTCAATTGATGGGCCTCATCTACAAGCAGGTGCATATTGGGCTGAGCAATAAAACGCTGCAGCCTAACCACAGGATCAAATATGTAGTTGTAGTCGCCAATAATAAGGTCAGACCATGTAGCAAGATCTAGACTCAACTCGAATGGGCAGACCTTGTGCGCTCTCGCGACCACCTCGATTTGTGCTTGATCAACAACACCGCCCTGCTGAATCAACTGTTCAACGGCTTTGGGCAATTTGTCGTAGTACCCTGCGGCATATTCACACAGCTCTGAACTACAGGGCATGCCCGCCACCAAACAACTTTTTTCTTTGGCCGTGAGCTGCACCGCGATAAGTTGTTCAGCGCCTTTGCTATTCGTTCGCGTGACATCTCTTGCTGCGTTAAGCAGTGCATCAGCGCCGCGGCTTTTGCTTGTCAAGAAAAACAGTTTGTCGCCGACTTTTTGTCCGCGTAATGCAGGATATAGAACCGCCATGGTTTTACCGCTGCCGGTGCTTGCTTCTAGCAGTAAATTCTCGCTGTTACGCTGAGCCTGAAAAACTCTGCGGGCAATGGCGCGCTGGGACGGACGGAAATCTCCGTAAGGAAACAGCAAAGAGTCAGCCCATTTATGACGCAGTTGATGACGATGTAAATCTCGTTGCATACGGCTTTCATAGCAACACAAGCTCAGTATGAGTTGAGCAACGGCTTGGCCTGCATCTATAGAAAATTCATAGCTATGTTCAACCAGCGTATCTGGATGTACATAAATAATGCGCAGCACTATGCTGCCGCAAAGGTTTTTTCGCAAAGCCCACAATCCTGCGTAAAGTAGGCACTGCCCATGATCTACGCTGTCTAAAGGCTTATTCTCAGCGCGGGTACTTTTATACTCCTCAATTATCCAGGTGCCGGTCGCACTTTTACTCAGCCCGTCCATTCGACCGCGTAACTCGCAAGTTTCATTGAGCAAGGTTACCGAGTGCTTGACCGAAACCTCTGCTGCGTATTCTGGGTCATTTTCTGATCTGAGCTGTTGCAGCTTTTGTTGCGTTTCAATGCCTTCAATAGCTTCCACTCTGGGACCCTGAAACGGCGGATATAGGTCGCCACTGCGAAAAACAAAGTCCGCAAGCGCGCGCACAGATAACGTATTCACTTGCACAACTGCAGTTTTATTACACGCGCAGGTACGTTCATTCGATTGAACTCTTCAAACCATGCTCGTTGTTGTGGTTGTAACTGATCCGTTGGCCCTTTTACCTCAACGTATTCCACCCGGCCTGATTCGTAGCAGACAAATAGATCAGGAAAGCCGCGCCTATACTCAGAGAGATTACGAATTAGAAAGTGGCTTAGTTGTCGTAACTGAGCGATAGGTATAGCGGACAGCCATTCGTCAACGGGAATAGATTCAAGCAACCCCCAACTGACAAGGCGGTTGGCGATGCCTTGTTTTTCCGTGGCAACGCGGGTGATGTGAGCAACAAAGTCTGCGTCTGATGAGACCGAGGCTTCAAGGGCTACTATGGCATCCATGCGCTGAAGAAAAAAATCTGTTTCAAAAAGATCGTGGGGGCCGGATTGGAAAGGATTGGTAAATGCGCCGGCAATGGGAGCAAAGCAAATTGGCCAATAAATTAAACCCGTTAGCGTTTTTAACATCAGGTTTTCACTGTGCACACCCCAGCCACCCTCTTGGATCAGTTCCATTAAGACAAAGTCCTCTACCGACTCCGGTGTGTCTTCAATTTCGATTATTGTTGTGGGTGGCTGATAGCCCCCGCCACGGTTGCCAAAGCGTTCCACAAATAGCCTTTCAGTTGCTGAAATCGGTGCGTTTTGCATTTCCTTAAGTAAGGCGTTGGCTTCTTCAACCTTCTTTTCCTTAGTTAGAATTCTCGCTTGCCGTTCTCGTGCTGGCGGTATATCAGTGCCCGCATAGGCTGCAAGGGCGAAGTCTAACAACTTTTCTTTCTCAGCCCATTTGCCCAAGCGTAACAAGCTGCGCTGTCTTAACCGATGGCGCGAGCGCGACCCTTGGCTGGTAACTACAGTGCTGGCTAGTTTTTCAAGTAGCGCATCAGCAAGAAAGGGAAATTCATCTAAACGATAAATTAGGCTGCTATAGAATCTCTCTTCTTGGTAGTCTTGAAGGGCTTGTCTGGTTTCAAATTGCTGGGACTGCAAGGCAACATTTTCATAGGCTAGCTGGCCCAAATCTCTGCGCACAAATGTCGACCAATCCTGACCGGAATTGCCAAAGTACAATGTGCTGATAAGCCACCAATGATCTGGGGCCGCCACGGTTATCCAACGCGTATGTTTGGCGCAGCGCTGGAAAATTTGCAGGTCACTGCCACCACTTAGCAAGTATTCGACAATGTCTCCTTTACTGGTTTTAGCCACCGCCTTTGGCAAGACAAAATAGTCGAGGATTTGCGCCTTTGTCAGTAGCGTTAATAGTTGGTCGCCAGGCACAGGTGAAGATATTTTGAGCAGGTTCAGATCACTCAGTTCGCTGATGGCCAGGTCTAGTTTGGAGACTTCGGCATATTTCAGCGAGGCAGTTAGGAACGTTGGACCTTTGCGTGTGAGCAGTCGGGCAAATAGCCTCTGAGCATCACTTGATGCCCCAAGATAGGATTGCAGATCGGTAATAATTGAGTCATCCGCAATACCCTGAAAACGCGCCAATACGAACTCAAAGACACTACAAAAATTGTTTTGGTAGTAATCTGCGGGCGCTGGGTTTTGGGGCGTTAAAATAGATTCAGTCACAAGATGAATTAGCGCACGTAACGACGTAAAAGATCAATGACCAGTCCAGCGGATTCGCGCAATGGTAAGGATTAGTACCGCATTCGCGGTCACAGTTAAACGCGATGCGTGCTTGTTTAGCGCAGGTGATTCTTTGTAGAGTATTGTCGAGTCCGCTGCTGCTACAGCAAGAAAAACCATTGATTAACCCAGTTTTGTAGGAATTCAAGATGGAAAATAGTCCCATGCCCGCTTACCCGCATTGTGTTGTCGTTTTGGTGACCCAGCGGGCAATTGAATCTATGTTAGAAAGTTCAGGGCAGGGATTTTATCGTGACACCCACCCTTGGGTTGTCGCCGCGCAATTATTCGCTCAAGCCCAGGCTGAGCAAAGCCACATGCCCATTCTTTTCGCCAGTGTAAGTGATGGACAGGCAGCGGCTTATTCCCATTGGAGCATGATCAGCAAGATTGATGTTTTGAGTTTGACGAGTAATCGCTGGGAGAGTCGCTGCGAATTTGGCGAGTTACATGCGGTTAACCCCATATGGCAGGACATAGACAGCGTTATGCATAAAACCAGTGCCGAGCAAATTTTGCGCGAACAGGTTGAGGGCATTAGAACTCTGCGTATGCCGTTACAGGAGAACCAAATTCACCCGTATGCTATTTGTGAGACCCCTGCGTTTGTTCTTACTGAACGACAACCAACCGCCTAACCGCCCCACTTACCCTGTTATCCCAGTGGGGATTGTCAGTGTGTGCGTTCGGAATCTGCTGGATCTTCGTCATCCATTTCCTGTAACAACTGCGGTGTGATAGGTTTCTTCACTCGAGCACCTAGCTCGCGGAACTGCTCTGCTTGGCGCACCAAATTGCCCCGGCCAGAAGCTAGGCGAGCATAAACGTTGTCATAGGTACCTTGCAGCGTGCCCAACTGCTTACCTAACTTGTCAACCTCCTCCACTACACCGTTCAATTTGTCGTATAAGGCACCGGCCTTGCTGGCTATTTCTTGGGCATTTTTATTCTGCTTTTCAACCCGCCACAGGTTATTGATGATCCTTAAGGCCATCATTAAGGTCGTGGGACTGACCAGCATAATTCGTTTGTTGAATGCCTCAGTAAACAGCCGCCGATCCGCCTCCATTGCCAGAGTGAAGGCAGATTCAATGGGAATAAACAGCAGCACAAAATCAAGTGAACGAATGTCTGGTAGTTGATCATAGTCCTGCTCAGATAGGCCTTTAATCTGGCTACGCAGCGCAGCCAAGTGCGCGCGCAAGTACTGTTCGCGCTCGTCATCCTCTTCGCTGGCGACCGCCTGCTCATACGAGACAAGGTTCACTTTAGAATCTATAACGACATCTTTGCCATCCGGCAGTCTGATCACCACGTCCGGGCGTTTTATCTGCCCTTCTGCATTGCGGCTACTGGTCTGGACAAAATACTCGTAGTCTTTGCGCAGCCCAGATTCTTCCAAGACTCGCTCCAGGACTAGTTCGCCCCAGTTACCTTGGAGTTTATTGTCACCCTTTAACGCCTTAGTCAGATTCTCGGCCTCCGCATTGATGCGCTCGCTGGCCTTTTGTAGGTTTTGTACTTCGTTTAGCAGTGATGCGCGCTCTTTGGTGTCGCTTTGGTAGACCTCTTCTACCTTTTTCTTAAAGTCGCCGATTTGTTCGCGAAACGGATTGAGCATGAGCTGCAATGATTGTTGCTGGCGTGTGCCTTGGGCATCAAAAACTTTGTTCGCCAACAGCTCGAATTCTTGCTTTAGCTTGTTACTGGTTTCGTTAAAGAGTTTTTCTTTTTCCTGAAAACCGGCTTTGATTTCCTCCATTCGTGCACTGAGCGCGGCGAAGTCGCTTTGGCTTTGACTCAAATCTGTCCGAGCTGAGTTGAGAAATTGCTGTTGTTGGTCCAGTTGCTGGGTTTGTACTTCAAGCCGAGCGTTTGCTGCGGCTAAATGCTGTTCTGCTTCACCCAGTTGTTGCGCTTTGAGCGATTGACCTTCGTGCAAACCCTCTTGAAAACCTTGGGCCTTAGCCAGTGTTTCCGCAGCTTCCACTTCGCTGAGCAACGCCTGCCGGTGTTTTTTATGCAACAACCCTGCGCTGACTGCAGCGCCTATTGCAGCACTGAAAAACAGATACATTGCTAAATTTAGCCATTCGCTCAAGTCAAATTCCTCGCCTTAGATAGGCCCTACTCAAAAAATAGGCCTAATATTTTTCCAACACCGCTTCAGTGTGGCGCTGGGTGATGCGATAAGGGTACCAGCATTTTTCGGCGACTAGCAGCGCCGAAAATACTTATCGCCGTCAAATCATCAGCGCAGATGATTAACCTAGCTTTAGAAAACAACGTACTGTTACCCTAGGTCACCCCGGTTGGGTAGTAGGTAAAGCGGGCTAATCTTTGATGAATTTGGGAGGGTCTATGAAAAAGCAAATTGGTATCCAATTACCTCGTCAAGCAAACCCCGAAGCGGTGGCAATTCGTTATTCTTTGGAGTTGGAAGCTCTGGCACCCATAGCAGATATCATTGAAGTGTCAGCTGACACCCCTGAAGAGTTTGCTCAAGGCGTTCGGGGCATGGACGCAATTATTACGTCTTGGGGGTTTCGTATAGATGCAGACCTTATCAACCAACTAGAGCAATGCGTGGTGATTGGTGTGGGTAGCGTTGGTGTAGATATGGTGGACATAGAGGCCGCCACTGCCGCAGGCATTGTGGTGACCAATGTGCCGGATGTCTTTATTGAGGAAGTCGCTGACCATGCAATGATGCTGTTGCTGGCAAGTGCCCGACGCATGAAGGCTATGGATCGTATGAGCGCCACAGATCAGTGGTGGTCTGGACGTCCATTGTTAAATCACATCCCGCGCATGATGGGTCAAACTTTAGGACTCTTCGCCTACGGCAATGTCGCTCGATGTACTGCAAGGCGCGCTAAAGCGTTCGGCATGCATGTCATTGCGTATGATCCCTACGTCAGCGAACTGGTAATTTCGCAAGACGGTGTGGAACCGGTGAGTTTCGATGAATTGCTCACCCGTGCAGATTATTTGTCTGTCCACGCGCCACACAATGAAGAAACCCACCATAGTTTCAGCGCCGCTGAATTTGCGCGGATGAAACATACCGCCATCATCGTGAACACCGCACGCGGGCCAATTATTGATGAGCAAGCGCTGATACAAGCCTTGCAGTCCGATGCAATTGCCGGCGCTGGCTTAGATGTATTGGAACAAGAACCCCCTGTCCTAGATAACCCATTGCTTAGTATGGAAAACGTTTTGATTAGCCCCCATGTGGCATCTGCAACCACCCGCATGCGACCAGAAACTAGGCGAAGGGTTGGCCGTGAGGTCGCCTTAGTCTTACGTGGCCGTTGGCCTATGAGTTGCGTTAATCCAACAGTGCTACCCAAGGTAGATTTGGAACGCTGGCAACCCTACCCCATGAACAGAGGTCCAAACCGTTGATTAACCCCATAGTTGTATTTCATTGAGTCAACGACGGTTCAATTTCAGCCCAGAAATACAGCGCAGTTTTACCTACGAAAAGCTCAGTGAATTTACCTTGCCCGGTGCATTGGTGCTGTTGGAAGGCGGCGTTGTGGGCGTTATTGCCGCCAAGGTCTACGATGTAGAACCTTTCACCTTAGCTTTAATCAGTGCTGCGCCAATGTTTGCTAACTTATCTAGTTTGCTTTGGAGTAAATTGGCCAGTGGTAGGCGCAAAGTGCCAACCATGACGGTGATTCAAATTGTTGTCATGCTCTGTGTATTAGCCGTAGCAGTGGCACCTATTAATGAGATGGGCGCCTTTATCTTGGTTGGCTGCATGATTTTTTCGCGGCTTTGCGTTGCAGGGCTAACGACTTTGCGCAGTGTGGTCTGGAGCCTCAACTATGCGCGCCACAACCGAGCCAAAGCCACCAGCCAAATCCAAATGATCAACAGCCTAGTCACGGTGGCTATTTCTTCTATCATTGGCCCCTTTCTTGACGCATTCCCGACCAGTCTTGGTTTGCTTTACGGCAGTGGCGCGGTGCTCGGCATTGTCGGCATATTCCTCTTTAGTCGGGTTAACGTTCAAGGTGAAGCCGAGCATTTGTTGGAAGAAAAACGCCAGGGGGCCAAACAGGAAAAACGCCTAGGCTTCATTCAAATATTAAGACAAGACAAACGGTTTGCCCGCTACCAGCTCTCTATGTTTGGTGCCGGGTTCGGCAATATGCTCATGGAGGCACCGTTAATTTTCTTAATCACTCGGGAAATGCAGGCCTCTTACACAACGTCACTCATGATCGTTATGGTGATTCCCATGGTCATGAGCTTGGTATCGCTGCCCCTGTGGGCCATCTATTTAGACCGTGTTCACGTAGCCCAATTTCGCGCAAGGCAGAGTGTGCTTTGGGTTGTTGCACAATTGTTTACTTTTGTTGGCGCTATTCTTGGGTCTATTACTTGGCTCTATGTGGGGCGTTTTATTATGGGTATCACGAGAGGCGGAGGCACCCTTGCCTGGCAGCTTGGGCACAATGACTTTGCACCGGCTAATCAACTGTCCCAATACATGGGGGTGCACGTAACCCTTACGGGTTTGCGAGGCGCCACCGCGCCTTTCATAGGCATCTTTTTGTATACCGGCTGGGAAGGTATTGGATGGTCGGGCATTGGACCCTGGATTTTTGCCTTAGCTGCTGCAGTCAGCGGACTAGCTGGGTGGGGGTTTAATCGTCTTTACCAGTCTATGAAACAAGATGGCTCGCTGGGTATTTAGCACACACTTGGGTACTCACTGGGGCGGCTACGCGGCTTTTATGCCATAAGTTCAGCCTTAAGCGCCCTCTCCGATAATGTTGATGAACAAAAAAGAGCATCCACAAAAAAGCCGAGACAAGCTCGGCTTTTTCATCAGTGGGCGTCAAATCTAGCGCTCGCTGGCGTCTCTTCCGTCCTTCGGTGCACCTGTGCCCGATGAACCCATAAAGACTTTTCTGCCGTCTTCCAAGGTCACGTCACGGCCATTTGCTCGCTTGGACCGATCCTTAGACTGATAACCGTCAACAACAATAAATGTGCCAGGCACCAAGGACCGCTTATTCAGCCCTCGGCGCAGCAAAGTATTCGGTGTGCCGCCCTCAACCATCCAAACCTCTTTATCGCCGGCTTCCGTAGTGTGCTCCATGTGGATCCAAGCGTGAGGGTTAACCCATTCAACTTTAACCACGGGACCTCTAAGAATGAGTGGTCGATTGGGGTCGAATTCCGCTCCAAATGCATGGTGTGCGCCCACTTGAACTGAACCAAGCAATAGTGATGCACTGCCCAGTGCGACGATTGCGCCGAGTAAACGATTAATCTTCATGGTTTTGCTCTCTTCCTCTTTTATCGGTCAATGTTATCAACACAATGATTAGATCTAGTGCGATAGATCTAATTTGGTAGATCTGATTTGGTAGATCTGCTGAATCTAGATGCGACTATTGTCCTAAAACTTGTCTTTTAAACTCGTTCTCTAAATTTGTTCTTTAAACTTGTTCTTTCAGTTGAAATTGCCCTGAGGCTTCACTCAACGTCAATGTATAAGTGTTGCGCCTTCAGTTCAAATATTAAATAACTGCGCTCAGGATAGTAACCCCAAAACTGTCGGCCCGACCTAATTAGTTACCCCGGATTGTTGCGCTTTTTCTATTGTTGGGCGTCTTGCTCGAGTAAACGCGCGCCTCGCATAATATTGCCCAAGGCATAGTTACCCTCATGGCAGGCGTATTCATACACTTTGTCGTTGGTTTTAGGCCAAGGATAGTCGCCGCCCCAAGGGGTTTGCCAAACCGTAGCGTCGTTTACAACAAAACTATAATTCAGCGTGCCGTCTGGCTGTTTTTTGAACCTTTCCACAACGTGCAGGTTTTCTGTCGCACCGTACAAGGCAGGTTGAGCGGTGAAGTTCGTGGTATCAACCACCAAGGTGTCGCCTTCCCAATGACCAATGGAATCGCCCATCCAAGTCTTGATATGGCTGGGTCGATGCTCGGAATTAAGTCTAATGACTCTTGCGTCATGGACCATTTCCACCAAGATCATCACATGTTCATCGGTTTGCACAATGCGCTTCACATTGTTGTATAGGGCGGGAAACATGGGCGGGCCGGCAACCGGGCCAAAGCCAAGAATGCACCGCTCGGCTAGAGGGCGCAGCTCCATATTATCGTAAGGACCTTGGCGATCCTCCTTAACCCACCAAGCCGAGCCTTGATTTGGGCGATAGTTTCTTACCCTCTCCATTCTGGCCTTTTGCCCTGCAGTGGTCAGCGCTGGACGGCGACCATTTTGAGGCTGAGTCAAAATTGAAGTTCTAAACTTACCATCGACCGCAAAAGAGTCATTGCCGTTATCTATCCAAAAGGCATTGTAGCCACCTACATTACCCGCAGCACCGGGCGAACCATCGCCGCCAGCAGGTGGCGCTTCTCTGTTTGGATCGCTTAACTCGTTGGTTTCTGCTTTACGTGCTGCGTCGGCTGCGCGAATTTTTTCTGCATCTTCACGGCTGAGGTACAACTCATTAGCAAATGCTTTTGGTCGTTCAAGGGGGGTTAACGTGGCAACGTCATAGGTGCCGCTTAAATCTGGTATCTGCTGGGTCGATTGAGCAGTAGCCGTTTGTACAAATGCAAATGCACACGCAGCAATAGCCAACGGCGCGGCTTTTTTATGAAGGTTAAACAAAGAAATACCCCTTTAGATTAGAAGGTTAAACAATCGAGCCCAAATTAACGTAGCCAAATTCTGTTTCTATTTTTCTTGTTCTTATTCTTATTGTACTGATTGTACTTATCGCACTTACTGCGCTTGTCGTTTCTTTTGGAAGGACACTCGATCTTAAACCAGGTGGCGCTTACTTCGCTGTACGTGCAGTACGAAGTAAGCTTTTTGCATCAGGACACCCTGACGTTAACGCGGTAGAGGGTTCCTGCGCCACTGGCCAAACATCAATTCTTCAACAAATTCTACACAGCGAAATTCCATCATTTGCGCATTTTCTTCCATGCGGCGATACAGCGGCATTTTGATCGTCCATGGTTCAGAGAACGTTAATGGATCCTCAATAGTCGCTTCATACATTAAATGATAAGGACTCATGGGCGTATAGCGTTCTGTGACTTTCATTTGATCACTGTGGTGATTGCCGGCCCGGTCAAACCAAGTTGAATCGTATTGACCCGTGACTTCCACCACAAGGGTGTCGCCTTCCCACTTGCCCGCAGACCATCCCATCCAGCTGTCCACTGGCGCCTCGCCTGGATCATCCATATACACTTCACGCACTGCGCCAGCATATTGGTAAGCCATGAACACCGAGTCGGCGCTCTGAAAAATTTGGAAAGGTTGAGGCATATAAGTGGCCCTAGGGATGCCTGGTAGATAACACTTTACTTCCGGGTCACGGTCAATCCAGTTAGCTTTGTTTTCGTTTTTCTTTGCCAGCGCTTCAGGCAAGTAAGGGATTTTACCCCCAACTACTACACCAACGCCTGGGGGCACAGCGCCAACGGCGCCAAGATACAAAGTTTTGACCGCAGGTAAAGGACCGTGAGGGCCTTCTCGCAGTTGCAGCGAATGACTCGCTGTGTGCATTTCGATATCGTAATGGGCACTGCCTACTGCCTGCCAGAGGCCGTTGAGGTCTGGGTGCACGCCACCGGGTCCACGTGGTGCCTTGTATTCTTCAGCATAAACGTTGCTAGAAAGCGCCACTACCAAGACAGTCAAGATGTTAAAAAGTCGCATAAATCTCCCCAAAAAAAGACATCTCCAAATAAGCTAAATAGCATCCCACCTGGAACACATAGTGGTCAACCGCTAATCGCTGGAAGTACGCTTGTAAAGGCTAACAGGGGATTCGATAGAGAGGCTGTCAATGTGGACACGCAGATTGCTTTGCAGCAGTAAAAGCAGCAAAGTAAAAAACAGCAATTGCAGGTTACTGCCTGCAATGTATGTCGCTCCGTGTAAATACGAACACAAGAGCGATCAGAACTAGAAGAAGCGCAAAAGTAGTAACAAGAACAAGAACAAACAAAGTTTTTGCAGGTCTAAAGGGGAGCAAGGGTTATGGGCAAGGATTCACAAGTCGCAAATGCCAAGCAAGACGATATGGCGCACATTAGACTGGCCGTGCGGCAGTTATGCGCCAAGTACGGTGAAGACTATTGGCTGAATATGGATCGAACCTCAGGCTATCCCAGCGATTTTGTCGCAGAACTCACTGCCTCTGGTTTTCTTGGCGTGCTTATACCAGAGGAATACGGTGGTTCTGGACTGGGCGTAGCTGAAGCCTGCGTCGTTATGGAGGAAATTTGTCGCTCGGGGGCTCACGCCGGCGTTTGCCACGCGCAAATGTACGTTATGGGTTCAGTGTTGCGTCACGGTAACGAGGCGCAAAAAAGACACTACCTACCCAAAATAGCCAAAGGCGAATTGCGCTTGCAAAGTTTTGGTGTCACTGAACCCACGACTGGGACTGATACCACCAGCTTAAAAACCACCGCACGTAAAGTGGGCGACAAGTACGTTATTAATGGTCAAAAGGTCTGGATCAGCCGTATTGAACATTCGGATTTAATGGTGCTGCTTGCCAGAACCACAGACCTAAACAAGGTTGCGAAAAAAACCGAGGGCTTGTCTACATTTCTTATTGATGTGAAAGCCGCTCAGGGCAATGGTCTAGATATACGCCCCATTGAATCTATGATTAATCACCACTCTTGTGAGCTGTTTTTTGACGACCTAGAGATACCTGCCGACAATTTGCTGGGCGAAGAGGGTAAAGGTTTTAAGGTGATCTTAGATGGGATGAATGCAGAGCGTGTTCTTATTGCTGCGGAATGCGTTGGCGATGGTCGCTACTTTATTGATAAAGCCTCCGCTTACGCGTCCGAGCGTGTGGTATTCAATAGACCCATTGGGGCCAATCAAGGTGTACAGTTCCCAATTGCCAGAGCCTACACCCAGGTTGAAGCCGCGGCATTGATGGTTGAGAAAGCTGCGCAAATGTTTGACCAGGGGCTGCCCTGTGGCGCCGAGGCAAATATGGCTAAGATGCTTGCGTCAGAAGCCTCTTGGGCCGCTGGGGATGTGTGTATGCAAACCCATGGCGGTTTTGCGTTTGCAAAGGAATACCATATAGAACGCAAATTTCGCGAAACCCGCCTTTATCAAATAGCACCAATTTCAACCAACTTGATTCTCAGTTATGTGGCGGAGCATGTGTTAGCTATGCCCCGCTCTTATTGATAAAGGCAAAAAGCCCAAAAGAACGAAAAAAGGCAAACAGCAAAAAGCCAGACGCTAAACTAAGCCGCTTTCGAATTTTTGCTGCGGCATATATATTTAACTCAAATACAACACGCTAATGATTAAACGACTATTTCTTAAAAACTAAATTCTTAATACTAAAGAGAGGAACGAAAATGGGTAAATTAACAGGCAAGGTTGCCATCGTAACCGGCGCAGGCGGCGGACTTGGTCGCGCTCACGCAATGTTGCTCGCCCATGAAGGCGCGGCAGTGATAGTGAACGATCTGGGTGGCTCAAGAGATGGTACAGGCAGCGGCAGCTCAATGGCCGATACCGTAGTTGACGAGATCAAAGCCGCGGGCGGCCAAGCTGCCGCTAACTACGGCTCGGTTACCGATGATGGCGCTGCTGAATCTATGGTGAAATCTGCCGTGGATAATTTTGGCCGGTTAGACATTCTCATCAACAACGCAGGCATTCTGCGCGACCGCTCGTTCAAGAATATGACCGACGCTGAGTGGGATGCGGTAATCGACGTGCATTTACGCGGCAGTTACCTTGCTACCAAGCACGCTTGGCAACAAATGATGTCTCAAGGCGAAGGGGGGCGCATCATCATGACCAGTTCAACTTCGGGTTTGATTGGTAACTTTGGTCAAGCGAACTATGGCGCGGCTAAAGCAGGTGTTGCTGGCTTTATGCGCGTGTTGGCGCTTGAAGGCATGAAGTACGGGATTACCGTGAATGTATTGGCACCTGCCGCGTTGTCGCGCATGACCGAAGATTTAATGCCCGATACTCCAGAGCTAGCTGACCGCATGGCCCCAGAAAAAGTTGCACCAACTATTGCATGGTTGTGTACCGATGATGCCGCAAAAGTTACTGGTCGACAGTTCTGTGTCACCGGTAATCGCACCTCACTGCTGTCTTGGCAAACTCAGGTGTTGGCAGAGAAAGATGCCATGGACGCGCCGTGGACTGTTGAAGCCATTGGTGAGGCCATTGAGAGCACCATGGAGCAGTGGCCTAAGTTGCTCAAGCCGATGGAAGTCTAAAACGCCATCTCTCCATGCCCTGCTCACCCTCTTTACTCGAGGGGCAAGGGGCATGGGGCAAACAAGATAAGAAAAAGACAAGTGGTTCATCGACTCTAATAACGGGTGCATATAGGCGCGCTCAAAGGTCAATAAACTGCTGATAGAAAAGGTCGAAGAGGTGTCATGCCCTCCTCGGCCTTTTTTGCTTTCTCCAGCAGCAAAACAGGCCTCAAAGGCTTTTTACGAATGTTGATATTAAAACGTCATATCGTAATAAAACTGTAATATTAGATACGCAGAATCGTCGAACTTTATTTGACTAGGAATTAACTATGAGTCTAAGAGCAATAGCAGCGCTGGTGCTGATAATGGGCGCTACTGGGTTAGCCCAAGCAGATGCGACTTCCGCATCATCGAAGCAAGAGGCTACCATCCAAGCGTTACAGGCGCAGTTGGTCGCGCTTACGGCGCGATTGGATGCACTTGAGAAGGAACAATCACACACTATTACTTCCTCTAAACCTGTCGTATCAACGCAGACTGTTGCTCAGGCGAAAGCGTTAGAGGGGATAAAATTCAAGGGCGACTTTCGCTTTAGGCAGGAGTCCTTTGATATTGAGGGCCAAGATGATAGGCATAGAAGCCGCCTGCGGAGTCGCGTTGCTCTTGTCGCGCCAATTAATGAAGATATGTCAGTGGGCTTTGGTTTAGCCAGTGGCAGCAGTGACCCCACCTCTGCTAATCAATCTTTGGGTGCGGTGTCGTCGTCGAAACAGATTAACCTGGACCTAGCCTATGTGAATTGGAACGTACCCAATTCAGACATTGTCGTGCAGGCAGGTAAGTTTAAAAACCCGCTAAAGAGAGTCGGTGGCACCACGTTTATTTGGGATGGTGATGTTAGACCCGAGGGCGTATCAGCGAGTATCAACAAAGGCAGCCTATTTGCTACTGGTTTAGGCTCCTGGATCGACGAAAACAAAGGCGACGCTGACCTTATCTTACTTGGTGGCCAAGTCGGCTCAACGTTCAAGCTGGAAAACAACGTGAGCATTTTGCTTGGCCTGGGTTACTACAACATTACCGCAAGTGAAGGCGCAGATTCGTTATTTGGCGTTGCTGCTAACGACAACCGCTTGGACGCTAATGGTGGTTATCTCAATGGCTTCCAAAACATCGAAGGGTTCGCTGAAATAGGCATTCCCACTGAACTGGGCAAGGTCACCCTCTACGCCGATTATGTCCAAAATTTAGACGCAGATGACTTCGACACGGGTTATTCGCTAGGCGCAAAAATCAAAGCTAATAAATGGAGCTTTGGCTGGGAATATAGAGACCTTGAAGCAGATGCAGTATTCGCCGCATTTTCGGACTCTGATTTCCTCGGTGGCGGCACTGATGGCGAAGGTCATATTCTGAAAACAGGCTATGCACTGAGCAAAAAAATCAGCCTTAATAGCGCCCTGTTCTTAAACGACCGCAACGTCGATTTTGGCACGGAAGAATCGTTCAAGCGCTTAATGCTCGATATTAGCTTCAAGCACTGAAATTAGAGCAACAGCAGAGGCGAGATCAATGATCTTTTTGCCAATAAACTGTCATCAGAATGTCATATTTGCAGAGCAAGCTATTTGTTCTGTAAATACGGCGACTAAACTCCGGACACAGCTGACCATATGAACCACCCACAATCTAAAACAATTTTGGTATGTTTGTTGGTTGCGGCAGCAATAGTTGGCGCTGCCTCTGGCTATCTTGGTTGGGCTTTATTTGCCGCTGCGATCATTTGGATTGCTCTGCAAAACAGAGAATTCAATAAAGTGCAAAAGTGGACCGAGCGACCTTTAACGCCGCCTAAAAATGGCTTGGACGGTTGGTTTGAATTGGCCTACGAGCCCTATCGCGTGATTCAAAAAGAGCGCGAAAGAACCAAAGACATCACTGCAAGGTTGCGGCAAATATATGATCTTGCGGAAGTCATTCCAGATGCGGTGATTATCCTTGGACCCAATGGTGAAATAGACAGCCTGAACAGTTCGGCAAAAAAACTACTGCGCTTGAATGATCGTGATATTGGTTTGGGTCTTTCGACAATTGTTAGAAACCCAGACTTTGTGGCGTTCTTAAATGCCTCAAGCTTTACTGATCCATTGGAATTCACCTCGCCCTTCGACCAAGAGCAGATTATGGAAGCGCGCAGATTTGATGTGGGCATTGAACGTAAAGTGATTTTGGTGCGCGATATAACCGCACTGAATAGGCTGCTGACCATGCGCCAGAACTTTGTCGCTAATGTATCGCATGAGCTACGCACGCCATTGACCGTTGTCAACGGTTACTTAGAAACCATGACCGACAACGAGCAACCTGATGATTTGCGCTTGTCGTTGATAGCGAAGTTAGATTCACCAATGAGGCGAATGCAGTCGTTGGTGGACGACCTTCTGCTACTCACCCAATTGGAGTCGAGCGCGCCGATGGACATGGAAGTGCCTATTGAGGTTGGCCCCATGTTGCAAAATGCTTTCTTGGAGGTGCAAGGGCTGCAGACCGCAGAAAACCAAATTACTGTTCGCTGTGAGTCCGCAATGGTCATTAATGGATTAACCAAAGAGTTGCATTCGGTGTGCGTTAATCTTCTAACCAATGCTATTCGCTATAGCCCGGCTGGCAAAGCGATTGAAATTTCTTGGGTAGACATTGACGGCGGTGCTCGGCTGCAAGTAGCCGATCAGGGCTTTGGTATCGCTGAAGAACATTTACACCGATTAACAGAACGTTTTTATCGCGTGGATATGTCAGGTTCGCGATCTAGAGGTGGCACAGGTCTTGGCCTAGCCATCGTTAAACACATTCTCCGCCGCCATGGTTCTGCACTGAAAATCCAGAGCAAAATTAATGTCGGCAGCAAGTTTTATTGCGACTTTAAGCACCCCGATACAGCTTTAACGGGTGCTTAAGCGTATTTCTCAAACAAATCTTATAGTTAACAACTCATTGAATAGGATGAATTATGAAATTAATGATCTCTAGTAGTTTGCGCGCATTAGCGTTGTTGGGCCTCAGTTTAATTGTTGTTGGTTGCGGGGGCTCTGAAGCGCCAATCAAAAAACAGCCCTCGGCAGCTCAGGCACCTGTAGCCATGACCGCCGTTGACATTCAGACCGTTGATGTTGAAGAAAAAGCGGCTCAGGCGCAAAGCACTGAAGTTTTTGAGTTAAAGGAATACCAACAGGCGTCAGGCATATCCGGTAATTTGTCAAGCATAGGCTCAGATACCTTGGCAAACTTGATGACCCTTTGGACTGAAGGGTTCAAGCGTAACTACCCCAGCGTAAATATTCAGGTACAAGCCGCTGGCTCCTCCACCGCGCCCCCAGCCCTTACCGAAGGTACCGCCAATTTTGGCCCAATGAGCCGTGCCATGAAGGACAAGGAAATTGAAGCCTTTGAGACCCGCCACGGCTATAAGCCAACTGCAATTCGCGTGGCCATTGATGCATTGGCGGTCTACGTACACAAGGACAGCCCAATAGACAGCATGACCATTGAACAAGTGGACGCGGTCTTCTCTACCACTCGTCGTTGTGGCGGTTCAGACAGTCTTGATAGCTGGGGCGACCTCGGCTTAGAAGGCAGCTGGAACGACCGCCCAATTCAGGTTTATGGGCGTAATTCAGTTTCTGGTACCTACGGCTACTTCAAAAAAGTGGCTTTGTGTTCTGGTGACTTTAAGAACAGTGTGAACGAACAACCTGGTTCTGCGTCGGTGGTACAAGCAGTAGCGTCATCGCTCAACGGCGTTGGGTATTCCGGCATTGGCTACATTACATCGGGTGTTAAGGCACTGGCTATTGCAGCAGATGGTGGCGAAGCAGTGGCAGCAACCAAGGCCAACGCTGGCTCCGGTGCGTACCCGCTTGCCAGATACTTATATGTGTATGTAAACAAAAAACCCGGCCAGCCTCTCTCGCCAATTGAGCGAGAATTCCTTACTCTAGTGCTGTCTAAAGAAGGACAGGCTATTGTGCAAAAAGATGGCTATGTGCCTGTTTCCGCCGAAGTAGCTGAGCGAGAATTACGCAAGCTTCTGTAAGCAAGCTGTATTAGTTTTTAGTTAGGTAAGCAAAATCTATGGATGATTTAGTTCAGACTGGCCGGTTGTCGCGTAAGCGCTACTGGTCTAACAAGGCTACCCAGTGGGTGGTCGGTCTAGGGGGCGCTGCTGTCATCGGCGCCATCACAACCATATTTGCTTACCTTCTATGGGTGGTAGCCCCCATCTTGCTGCCTGCAAGCATAGACAGCCACTTAGACTTTGCCGTGGTTGAACGACAACCCTTATTAGTGGATGTCAGCGAAAATGGCGAAGCGATACTAAGAATAAGTGCAAAAGGCATCTTAGATTTTTATGATGCTGAATCAGGGCAACCTATTGCCGCCTATAATCTAGGCCTAAACATTAAGCGCGCTCAACGGGTTTATCCGACAGTAGATACCTACGCGCTGCTTGATGAAGAAAACCGCCTGCTATTTGTCAGCACGCAGTACATTGTCGACTTTGATGATGGCACCCGGCGACTGACCCCAAAATTAGAGTTCCCGTTCTCCAAAACACCCCAAGCCATGGGCAACATTGAGTCGTTTGATGCACAGTGGTTGGACGATGAACTGGTCATTGCCAGCAACGCGGGCGCTACAATTAACCTGCGCTACTTCAACAAAATTGAAACCGGATACCCCCTGCCTAAAGCATTTGAGGTTTCTGTGTCTTCAGTAGTTGATGTGTCATCGCTCTTTCTTGGTCCAAGAAATCAATGGCTTTACGCGGTAAGTGCATCCGGTGACCTAGACGTCATCGGCATTAAGCCGAAAAACAAGATAGCGCGACTCTACCAAGGCTCCCTAGCGACGAACGACAACGAAGTCACAGCCGTCACCGCCCTTTTAGGTCGATATTCTTTGATGGTGGCGGACAACGCAGGGTTCATTACCCAATGGGGTATTTTTGTCAGCAAAGACGGTACTCAACTGGAACCTATGCGCCAGTTTGAAGTTGAGCGCCCCAGCGTTCGCATGATTACAGAACCCAGACGTAAAGGCTTTATGGCGGTAGATGGCGAAGGTGACCTGACACTCCTCTACCCTACCTCAGGACGCGTATTGGCAGATTTTGCAGCGGGCCTTAGCCCTGACGCAGTCATAGCGATATCGCCCAGATCAAACCTTTTAGTCTCTGCGGAGAATCCTTCGCTGATACAGACATTTCATTTGGAGAATGAGCACCCAGAGATATCACTGAGCAGTTTGTGGGGCAAGGTTTGGTACGAGGGCTATGAAGAACCCCTATACAGTTGGCAGTCGTCTTCTGCGGACAATGACTTTGAGCCTAAGTTCTCGCTCACGCCACTGGCCTTCGGCACGCTCAAAGCCGCCTTTTACGCGCTGATTTTTGCGGTGCCCATTGCCATTATGGGGGCCATTTACACCGCCTACTTTATGGCCCCGGCCATGCGTGCTTGGGTGAAGCCCAGTATTGAAATTATGGCTGCTCTACCGACGGTTATACTTGGCTTTATTGGTGGCCTTTGGTTGGCGCCCATTATTGAAGAAAAGCTCTCTAGCGTTTTAAGTATTTTCTTTGTCCTGCCCGCTGGGTTGTTTCTCTTTGCCTTGCTGTGGTCAAAGTTTCCAGAAAAAGTAACCGCGCGGTTTGCTGGTTGGTATGGGCTAATTGTTACACCGCTCATTGTCATCACCATTTATCTAGCCTTCGATGCCGGCCCCTTCTTTGAAGAGCAATTCTTTGGCGGCGACAGTCGAGCGTGGTTCAGAGATGTTCTGGGACTTAACTATGATCAGCGTAATGCATTGGTTGTAGGTATTGTCATGGGCTTAGCGGTCATTCCAACCATCTTCTCAATTGCAGAAGACGCTGTGTACGCGGTGCCCACACACTTGGTGCGCGGCTCGCTGGCCTTAGGTGCTACACCCTGGCAGACATTGGTTAAAGTCGTTTTGCTTACCGCTAGCCCCGGTATTTTCTCTGCCGTAATGATTGGCATGGGCCGGGCTGTGGGTGAAACCATGATTGTATTAATGGCCACCGGCAACACCCCGCTCATGGACCTGAATATTTTTGAAGGCATGCGTACGTTCGCTGCAAACATTGCGGTGGAATTGCCTGAGGCCGAGGTGGACAGTAGCCACTATCGAATTCTGTTCTTAGCGGCTCTGGTTTTATTTATGTTCACATTTGCACTCAACACCCTTGCGGAAGTTGTGCGCCAACGACTGCGCGCGCGCTATGGAAGTCTCTAAAATGGCTAAGTCTAATTCTTTTTTTCGTAGTTGGTTTGCTTCTGGTGAGCCTTGGATCTGGATGAATGCGGCAGCCGTTGGGCTGAGCATCTCCGCTGTGGTGGGTATTTTATTACTCATTGCAGTTAAAGGTCTGGCGCATTTTTGGCCTTCTGATGTGGACCTAATCACCTACACAACCGAAACCGCTCAGGTGCAGCAAGTTTATGGCGAGTTTGTTGAATTGGACCAAGTCTCGGTTGAGCAATTTCTAGAGTCCGGTGGTAATCCAGAATGGGTGCAACCTAACGCAGAAATTATGGATCGCTGGTTGGTGAAAACCGGTAATCGCAGAATCAGCGCGCCTGATTTCAGATGGATTTTTGTTGATCAAATCAGTGCAAGAACCACGCCTGACGATGTCATGGTCCTGGAGCGCATAGAGTGGGGAAATGCGTACGGCGTGCCCACCACTTTAGTCACAGGCGCAGATCCTTCCGCGCCGATCAGCGGGCCAACTTTGGTGGCAGCGCTGAATCAAAGCATTGCAGCGGCAAATGATATCCGCGATCAAATCAGTGATTTAGAAGGCGGTATCTTAAACAATATCAACAATCGGTTAGAACGGTTGCGCTTGGAAGAGCGCGGGCTATTGCTCAAAGAAAGTGAAGACACCGAGCGGCTTCAAGAGATTTCGGCAGAGCAAGCTACGCTGGCCGCAGAGTACGCTGTGAGTGAGAGAAAACTGCGCGGTTTGTACCGTGAGCTTGATCAAGACGAATTGGTGATCACCACGGCAGACGATATAGAAATTAATGTGCGCGTAGCGGATATTTTGCATGCGTGGCAGCCCAATGCCATGAGCGGTTTGCAGAAGACTGGCCAGTACTTCAGCAATCTTTGGCGCTTTTTGTCCGAAGATCCTCGCGAAGCCAATACCGAAGGCGGTGTTTTTCCCGCTATTTTTGGCACCGTGCTGATGGTCTTGTTGATGTCCTTGATCGTCACTCCCTTTGGCGTAATAGCTGCCGTATACCTGCGTGAGTATGCAAAACAAGGCGTTTTGGTGCGCATCATCCGCATTGCGGTAAACAACTTGGCCGGTGTGCCGTCTATTGTTTATGGCGTATTCGGGCTAGGGTTTTTTGTCTACTTTTTGGGTGGCAATCTCGACCAGCTATTCTTTCCGGAGTCTTTGCCAGCGCCAACATTTGGCACGCCAGGACTGGTTTGGGCATCGCTGACCTTGGCTCTACTGACAGTCCCCGTGGTCATTGTTTCTACCGAGGAAGGCCTCACACGTATTCCCCGCTCGGTGCGCGAAGGCAGCATGGCGCTGGGTGCAACCCAAGCAGAAACACTGTTCAAAGTGATATTACCCATGGCAAGCCCGGCAATATTAACGGGCGTAATTTTGGCCGTGGCTCGAGCCGCTGGCGAGGTTGCACCCCTTATGTTGGTGGGGGTGGTTAAGTTGGCGCCTACGTTGCCGATAGATGGCAGCTTCCCTTATCTGCACCTAGACCGTAAATTTATGCACCTAGGTTTTCATATTTATGACGTGGGCTTTCAAAGCCCAAATGTCGAAGCGGCTAGACCCTTGGTCTATGCTACTGCCCTTTTACTGGTCACACTTATTGTGGGACTAAATTTAACCGCTATTACTTTGCGTGGACGGCTAGAACGCCTCTACCGCGGCGTGGAAAGTTAACTTATGAGTGAATCATCAATGTCGCAACCCGATACTCAGGGATCATCCCCAGCACCCACAACTGGCTCAGAGTCAGGAGCCGATACTGGGCTTGAAACCAGCTTAGAGGTGAATAACCTGTCATTACACTACGGTGATAAGCAGGCGTTAATAGATATAAACCTCGGCATTGCGACCAAGAAAGTAACTGCATTTATTGGGCCTTCCGGCTGTGGCAAATCTACCTTGCTACGCTGCTTCAATAGAATGAATGACCTGATTGATGATGTGACCATTACCGGCAGCATCAATTTTCAGGGCTATGACATTCACGATACCCGGGTAGACGTGGCCGACCTGCGTAGAAAAATTGGCATGGTGTTTCAGCGCCCTAACCCATTCCCTAAAAGTATTTACGAAAACGTGGCCTACGGCCTGCGCATTCAAGGGGAGAAATCCAAGGCGATTATTGATGAGCGCGTTGAATGGGCGTTAAAAAGTGCAGCGCTCTGGGATGAGGTTAAAGACCGACTGAAAGACAGCGCATTAGGGTTGTCCGGCGGACAACAACAGCGTTTAGTGATTGCTCGCGCCATTGCGATTAAACCCACTGTACTGCTTTTGGACGAACCGGCATCAGCCTTAGACCCAATCTCCACGCTAAAGATCGAAGAGCTGATTCATCAACTGAAAGACGACTACACCATTGCCATTGTGACGCACAACATGCAGCAAGCTGCGCGAGTTTCCGACTACACCGCGTTTCTTTACATTGGTGAAATGGTCGAGTTTGGCGAAACAGATACTATATTTAGAAATCCTAAGTCTAAACAGACCGAGGATTACATCACGGGAAGATACGGGTAACGACAATGCATAAGCACATATCAGAACAGTACGATAACGATCTACAAACCATTAGAGATCTACTCATGGAAATGGGTGGCCTTGTGGAAACTCAAGTCAATGATGCGTGTACTGCACTGGTGAACCATGACGTGGAACTCGCCGAGCAGGTGCGCGAGGTTGAATCGCGGCTCAATCAGTTTGAGGTGGAGCTAGATGACCAGTGTGTGTCTATTATCGCCAAGCGTCAGCCTACTGCCGGTGACCTGCGCACAGTGGTCAGCGTGATGAAGGTGATCACTGACCTAGAGCGCATTGGTGACGAAGCCGACCGCATTGCGAAGATGGCCATAGATTTGTTAGACGCCGACATCCTAGAGGACCACTACAGTGGCTTTAAAGGCATTCATAGCGGCGTAATCAAGATGTTAAAACGCGCCTTGGACGCCTTCGCAAGGTTAGATGTAGAAAACGCGCTCAGGGTGATTGAAGACGATCACGATATTGATACAGCTTACAAAAAACTGGTACGTAATTGCATTAAGCAAATGGAAAACAATCCAGACAAGGTTGAAGATTACGTTAGCCTTATTTGGGCGTCTCGTGCGCTAGAACGCGTAGGTGACCACGCAAAAAATATTAGCGAATACGTGATCTATCAAGTGAAAGGTCAAGACGTCAGGCACGCCAGCAGCTTAGACAGCTAACAAAACTGAGACGCGCAAATTTATCTAGTAAATTGGCCTCAATTTGTTGCTACTGGATTAGAAGATACGTAAGATCTGCGCCTTGAGTGCCCAGGTGATGGAATTGGTAGACATGCTAGATTTAGGTTCTAGTGCCTTACGGCGTGAGAGTTCGAGTCTCTCTCTGGGTACCAACTCAAATTTTGTAAAACGCTCTTTAGGTCCTTCTTATATTTTCAAAGCGCCCTTATAGTTTTTATAAGGCACTTAATCATGTAAAGGTCTTGAAGAGGTTTTGAATTCCCCCCGCTTGTGCTTTTAAGCCACAGCCAACAGCATCTCAGGCATTAAAAAGTGCGAGCCCCTCGCTCAGGTTCTACCCCCGTCTATTGTTAAACTCTGGCCTGTCATCATAGCGCTGTCATCGGCAGCTAAAAATAATGCGAGATTAGCCACATCTGCTGGCAGCAAGCGCTTTTGTAAAGCCACCTGCTCCATCCATGCAGCCTCTGCCTCTGAGGTTAGCCAGGTATCGAGCTGTTTTTGTGTGACCACCCACCCAGGTAAAATTGCATTAACACGAATGTTAGCGCCGCCGAAGTCTTTGGCCAAAGACTTGGTCAGTCCCATAATCCCAGCCTTAGCGGCCACATAACCGGGCATGTTAGTTGGACCCAGTAGCGCGTTGATAGAGCTGAAGTTAATGATTGAACCGCCCTGCTCGTTGTCTTGTTTAGTCATCAGTTCAGCGGCGGTCTGCGCTGCAAAAAAGGTCGCATCTAAATTGATTGCCATAGTATTGCGCCAACTCTCCGGTGTGACATCAGCAGGCGCATGACGCATATCATTGCCCGCGTTGTTGACCAATGTATGCAGAGGCCCCAACTCGGCTACAGCGTCATGAATAGCCGATTGCAGGGCCGCAATGTCGGTGATATCCAATTGCCTAAACCAAGGCCGCATGCCGGTACTTTGTTCAATGTTTGTCACTAAGTCATGGGCCGCATCACCGGCTAAATCAACGAATGCTACTTTTGCGCCCTGCTCGCTATAGGCCCTGACCATAGCCGCGCCAATACCTGTCGCACCGCCGGTGATAAAGACGGTTCGGTTTTTTAGGGATGGGTATTTTGTCTGGTCGGTCATGAGCACTCTTTTGCTTTGTTAAAGTTTTGCTTTTGCTTTTCCAATATGGGTCATAGCTAAGTGGGCGCTAAGGTCAGCGCTATTGTATGAGTAAATTTCCTAGGTGGCCCCTCCTGTCAATCCTAACCGGAAATCTATTCTCCCGCATGTATGCCTTTTGTCGCTGCTAGCGTGTAGGCAGCAAGCGCTGTTTGGCAATTGTTAAACGCAGGCGTGCCATGTGTCGTTGAGAGTTGTTATATTCTTCGAATTGGCTCTGTCAGTTTGGGGCCTCGTTAACGTGGGCTTTTATCAGCCGGTCTTATCGACCGCTACCAGCTTTAGGCAATCTTGGTGCTTTTTATGGATTTCAAAACTCAACGCGCTTGGCAGACGCCAGATATAACCTCGCAACATAGAATGCCCGTCCATACGCCGCTTTCGAGCTGGCGCGACGCAGATGCGGCTAAAATTGATGCGGTAAGTGATGCCATTCTATCGCTTGACGGTACTTGGCAATTCGCGTTGTTTGATAGCGTTGAGGCTGTGCCCAACGCGTGGCCTGCACCGTTACCGAACATGAGCGATATGATGGTACCCGGCCACTGGCAGTTGCAGGGGTTCGACCATCCCATTTATACCAACGTGCAGTTTCCGTTCCCATGTAACCCACCGATCGTGCCCGACGGTAACCCAACGGGTTGCTACCAGCGCGTGTTTGCAATTCCAGCAACTTGGTCTAGTGAAGAACAAATTCGGATCATATTTGAAGGTGTGGACAGCGCCTTTCACCTTTGGTGCAACGAGCAGTGGGTAGGCTACTCCCAAGACAGCCGCTTACCGGCAGAATTTGATTTAAGTCGTTTCCTTGTTGCAGGGCAAAATACCCTCAGTGTTTTGGTTATACGGCGCTGTGATGGCAGCTACATGGAAGACCAAGACATGTGGAATATGAGCGGTATTTACCGCTCGGTGCGTTTGCTGGCAAAACCTCGGTCACGGATGACTGACCTGCGTACCACAGCGACGCTGGATGATCGTTATGAAGAGGGTTTGCTGAAGCTTGAGATTCAAACTGAAAGTGCAGAAAACTGCTTTGTTGCCGTGGCGTTATACGATTTGGAGGATGTATCTCAGCCTGCTGTACTGCAAGACAGCTATCCTGTTGGGACGCCGCATATAGACGAGAAAGGCGCTTATGCAGATCGTTGCCACCTGTCTATACCCGTATCGTGTCCTAAGCAATGGAGCGCCGAATGCCCGGCCCTCTACCGAGTCACTGTCACATTACTGGATGCCAAGCACCAACCCATTGAGACAGAGGCCTATGATGTGGGTTTCCGCTCAATAGAAATTATTTCTGGGCAACTTTGTGTTAACGGACAACCGCTCTTGGTGCGGGGGGTGAATAAGCATGAGCACGATCCCGCAACAGGTCATAGCGAAAGCCTAGCTCTGGTTGAACAAGACCTGCGTTTAATGAAGCAGAACAATTTCAACGCCGTACGCTGCTCGCATTACCCCCATCAGCCTGGGTTTTATCGACTATGTGATCGCCTTGGGCTTTACGTGGTAGATGAAGCCAATATAGAAACCCATGGCGTAACACCCATGAGCCGACTGGCCAATGACCCTATGTGGGCCAATGCCTTCTTAGAGCGTATGACAAGAATGGTTTCCCGCGACTTTAACCATGCCTGCATTATTCTCTGGTCTTTGGGCAACGAGTCGGGTTATGGCGCGGTGCACGACGCCATGTATCAGTGGACTAAGCGCATAGACCCCTCGCGGCCTATTCAATATGAGGGCGGCGGATCAGATACTTATGCAACGGACATCATTTGCCCAATGTATGCCAGAACAGATTCCGAGACGCTGCAACATCGAGACTTGGGCAATAAGCCGTCCTTAAATAAATGGGTAGGCTTTGCCGATGAGGAGCGCCCAATTATTCTTTGCGAGTATGCCCATGCCATGGGCAACAGCTTAGGTAATTTTTCTGACTATTGGGATATGTTCCGCGAACATCGACGCGTGCAAGGTGGTTTTATCTGGGACTGGGTTGACCAAGGCCTGAATAAAACCACAGAAGAAGGCGTAGCCTACTGGGCTTATGGAGGCGATTTTGGCGACGAAATTAATGATCGTCAGTTTTGCATAAACGGCCTGGTGTTCCCTGATCGAACGCCGCATCCAACATTGTTTGAAGCCAAACGCTGTCAGCAACCCTTTACTGCGCGGCTACACAACAACCAAGGGGTTACCGTCACCATCGCCAGCGAACACTTGTTTAGAGCCAGTGATAATGAACGTTTGCACTGGGCGTTTGTGACCCAAAACCAAACCTTTGGGCAAGACAGTATTGCACTTAATTTGCCCGCTAGAACTGCCGAGAAGTTTCATTTGGAAGCAGCGTTTCCGCAGTTGACTGAGCCATGCTGGTTGAATGTATGGATTACCCAAGTCAGCGAAACGCCTTGGTCCGATGCAGGCCACGAAGTGGCGCGCTGGCAGTTTGCCGCGCCCTCCCAGCTTGCAACGCTACCCACGCCGCAAGCAAAATATTTAGAGATTAATGAGGGTTTGAACGGCTTTGAGGTCACCGCAGGTCCAAGTATCTGGCATTTGAATCGCACCAGCGGTTTGATCGACAGCTGGACTAAGAACGGTGCAGAACAGTTAGTTGCGCCGATAATAGATCACTTTTTTCGCGCGCCTTTAGACAACGATATAGGCACCAGCCAGGCCAATCACGCAGACAAGTACTCATGGCTTGCACGGTGGCAAGAGGCTGGAATTTTTGACCTGCAGCACCGATGCCTAGACATTCGAGTGGATCATAAAGCCGGTTTACTAGAGGTGGATCATGGTCACTATCACAAGGACAAATTGCAGATCAAAACCTGTTGGCAACATAGATTTACATCCAATGGTGAGATGACTGTATCCATTAATGTTAGTGTCGACGGCGACATGCCGCCACTGCCTCGGGTGGGGGCAAGCTTTCGCTCCACCCAAGTCGCCAATGAGGTGTCTTGGTTTGGTCGTGGCCCCCACGAAAACTATCCTGACCGAGTGGCAAGCGCTGACTTTGGCACGTGGCAGCAGTCAATTGAGGCTATGCATACCGATTACATTTTTCCCTCGGAAAATGGTCTGCGCTGTGATGTCAGCGCATTGACCTTGGGCGACCTTCATATTGCGGGACAATTTAATTTCAGTGTCAGCAAATATGGCCAGACGAAACTGGCTGCGGCGCGGCATACTCACGACCTAACGCCGGAGGCTGGGCTATATGTTTATATTGACGGCTATCACATGGGCGTTGGCGGCGACGACTCTTGGACACCCAGCGTAAAACCCGCATTTAGACTGGATGCCAGCCGTTACCATTGGGCATTTTCACTCTCTTGATGAGCCACCGCGCGGGCACTGGCCGCAGAGCACGCTCATTGCCTGCTTTCTGCTACGGGTTCCGCGCCTTTGTCGTTTATTTAGGTTTGTATCGCTCAATCTTTTGCTCTTTAGTTTCGTCGGGTTTTCTACGTATTTTTATCGTTTATTCGTCTTTGTATGAAAGGGCAGACGATGTCCAAAAAACGGTTATAAAAAACTCGCTGTTAAGCTGATTTCCACCTGCAAACGCCGCCCTATTTGACAACGCCTTGACCTGCAGCCCCATAGCATGTCCATCCATTATTTGAACGAGTAACCCCATGTACCACCTGAGCGAAGCTTATGCCATGGCCTCTTTTATCTGCCTCTTATGCGGCTATTTAGGCGCACTGATCTTTGCTGCTACCGCAACACCTAGGTTCGCGACAAAGCATCTAGATAGAGCGGCTTGCGGCACCTTACTGGCCAAGCACTGGCGCGGTGCACATAAACTTGCGGTGATCGGGGGTTTAGTGTTCACAGCGGTCTGCGCCTTGGCGTCCGGTAAGACCGCTCTGCCCAATGCTTACGCGTTAATGCTGCTGTCCATATCAGGACTAATGACCATTTCGTTTTATGTCAGTTTGCAAACGCTGCCCACGTTGAGCGAGTCGCCAGACGGAAGGTTAAAATTCTCAAATGTAATTCTCTTCTTTACCGGAATTTTAACGGGGCTGGTGCTGACTGCTGCGTTGGTCTACGTGCTTCCCGGTCAGTTCACCTTTTGGCCCACAGCCCAGTAAGAAAATTGTAATAAATTTGCATCAAAGGATCACAATTTGATTAATTCTTCGGTAAGATGCACGCGTGTGCCCGGGTGGTGGAATTGGTAGACACAAGGGACTTAAAATCCCTCGGCTTAACGGCCGTCCCGGTTCAAGTCCGGGTCCGGGTACCATATCTATCGCCCTCTGTGGCGAGCCTTTCCAGCCATCTACCTTTCTTTTCTGATTACACTAGGATCGTTTTTGAACGGCCAGTGGCCACGAAGGGTTCATTTCACAGTCAGTTACTGTAAATTCTTATCTGAGCAAGCTTAAGCCCGTCATACTGAGTGCATAAACAAACCTACCCACCGCCCTAACCTACTCTGGAAAAAATATGTCTGATAACAAAGGTATCAAAGTCATTTATGACGCTGACGTGGTGCATCTGGTGCTTGACCGTCCAAAACAGCTCAATGCTCTGAATGATGATATTCGGCAGGTCATTGCAGCGACACTTAACGAATTGATTGAACGTCCTGATATCCGTTTATTGGTGTTGTCCGGTGTGGGGAAATCATTTTGTTCTGGCGCAGATTTAAAGACCACGTCCTATCCAAAAGTGGAAGGCAGTTGGTCAACTCGGCGTAACCGCACGGCCACTTGGCAGCGCGTGTTGGAGCAGATGGAACGTATTCCCCAGGTAACCATTGCGTCTATGCAGGGTCATATAGTCGGTGGCGGCGCATTGCTAGCCACAGCCTGCGACTTTCGAGTGATTACAGAAAATGCAGTGCTGCGCATTCCAGAATTGGCTTTGGGCATTCCCAATGTATGGAACGGTACGCCTCTGTTGGCGCGCGAAGTGGGTTTACCCACAGCCAGAGATTGGGTCATGACAACGCGAAAAGTTGCCTCAGATGAATTGATGCAAAGTGGCTGGGCGCAACGTGTCGCGCCCGACACAGAGCTGCAAACAATCACCCAGACATTGCTAGATGAGTTGCTGGCGGTACCGCCCGCTGCCTTGGCAATGACCCGTTCTATGACCTCAGCATTAGGCCGCTCTGCGCCGGGTATGAACATGGGTTGGGCAGACGCAGATTTGCAACAGTGGGCGCTGACTGAAGAGGAATACAAAGAAACTGTCCGCAACTATGCGCGCAAGGTGGGGTCAAAGTCTGATTAGCGCTTGATCAAGCGATGAGCGTCACTGCTCAGCACATTATCTCAGCACGTTAAATCAGTGCGTTATTTCAGTCTATGTAGCTCTGGTTGCTGCAATTTTCAGCAACCTCTTGCGGATCTCTTGCGGATCTAGTGCAGACCTAGCGCTGAGCTATTGCTGATCTATTGCCTATCAATTGCCTATCAATTGGAGAACACAGCGCCCCAGCACCGGCTTTTAGCTTAATACCACTGCTAACTCTTTGGGTCCACCCAAATCCCCAACTGTCGCTGTTTTGGGGCTTGTTAGAGTCACATTGCTGTAACGACGCGCCAACTCCTCTGCCACAATTTTACCCTCCAGGCGGGCCAAGTGCGCGCCTAAACAAAAGTGAATACCATAGCCCATGGCCAAGTGCGGGTTTGTGTCGCGGTCAAGTTTGAATTTGTCTGGATCAGTAAATACCTGCTCGTCACGATTAGCCGATGCAATCAGCGGCACAACTAACTGCCCTGCCGCTATTTTTTGTCCTGCAATCTCAACGTCTTTGGTCGTGCGGCGCACAGTCGCCGAGAACGGCGAATAGAATCGCAGCGCTTCCTCAACAAACGTAGCCGCGAGTTCAGGCTTTTGTTTCAGTTCAACTAATGTATTGGGGTTTTCGTGAAAGATGCGCGCCGAGGCAGTAATCAGACCAGTGGTCGTTTCGTTACCGGCGATCAACAGTAGACGACAAAAACTCAATAATTCTTCATCATCAAGCACGCCGTCTTCAGTCTCTGTGGCCACCAACTGACCTAACAAATGGTTTTTGGGGTGTTCGCGCAGATCATTTATCCGCTGCAAAAAATAGGCGTTCATTTCTTCTGCTGCGCGCTCGGATTCTGGGCTAGGTGTGCCAAATAAAATTTCGCCAATATTGCTGAAAATTTCGTCTGACCAAGCTTTAAAAGTAGCCATGTCGCCGTCTTCTACACCCAACATTTCTGCAATGACCATAACCGGCAGTGGCGCCGCTAGTGCAGTAACCAAATCGACTTCGGTATTAACTGGAATAGCATCCAAGAGGTCGTTACATCGCAGCCTAATCTGTTCCTCTTGAAGTTGGATCTGGCTGGGTTTGAAGGCGACACTCACCAGCCTGCGCAGGCGGTGATGCACAGGCGGGTCGCTAAACAGCATACTTGGCGCGCCACGCTTTTCTTCAGGTTGCATTGAAACATCCGATGAGAAGGTTGCATGGTCGCGTAAAATCGCGTTCACATCCGCGTGGCGGGCAACCTGCCAAGGGCCATCAGCCTCAAGTTGGCTCACGGGGGCATGCTCGCGCAGTAACTTAAACCCTTCATAAGGATTCATAGTTTCCAAGGATTCGCTCATCAGTAGTCCTTACAAATTTGTTAGGTATATACGTCGCTAAGCTGAAGATTAGCGACGATTAGAATGTTCATAGGTCAAAACTGGCCTCATGTTTATGGCGTAAGGATAACAATAATTTGCAGGTTAAGGACCTAGGAAAAGCGCGCCATGCATTTCACGGCGCAGTTGGCGGTGCGTTTTGAAAAAGTGTTTGTTGAGGACCTGTTACATAGGCTTTTAACGCGAAAGCTGGGATTACATTGGCCAGGCTTTCCGCATTCTTCTGCTATTTTTTGCCAAGCGCGAGACACCCCAAAAAACCAAAGATAACCAAAGATAACTTAGGTTCTACTTGTCATGCGTTCATGGAGCTTTGTAATAATGCTGCTCGCTGTCTTCTGGAACATGCAGGGTATGAATGCGTGTACTAAGACTGCAACGCCAGCTAAGAGCAAAGCAAGTGCAAAACTCAGTGCGCACACCATATGTTGGTAAAAATTTTCGTCTAACGATCTAGGGTGATCCAAAAATATACGTGCAAACATATCGCCTTCCTTATTTAGTGACGAGAGATGATAGGCATCATTAGCGTCACAACGGTCCCAAATACCCCTCTAAATCGATATTAGATTGTGAAATTATCCCAAGTTAAGGTTATTCTTTGGGATATGGATAAAATTGATTACAAGCTCTTACACATTCTCCAACACAATGCAGATACATCTCTCGACGAAATCAGCGACAAAGTCAGCCTGTCTCGCAACGCGTGCTGGCGTCGCATAAAACAACTTGAGCAAACTGGGGTTATTGAGCGGCGCGTGGCCCTACTGAACCCAGCGAAATTGGACCTGCATTTAAAGGTATTTATTCAAATAAAGACCGCCCACCACAACAGCGAATGGACAGAAAAGTTTTCGCAGACGGTAGCGGCCTTTCCAGAAATTCTTGGTGTCTACCGAACCTCTGGAGAGCTAGATTACTTGATCAGCGCAGTAGTGAAAGATATGGCCCATTATGACCGACTGTACAAACGCCTGACCGGCGAACTCACGCTAACCAACGTCTCGGCAAGTTTTGTTATGGAGAGCATCAAGGACACAACCGAGCTGCCGCTATAGTGACCTTTTAGCGTTCCTTAGCGTTCTTTTAATGTCCTTTCAATATCGTGCTCACGAAAGGGTTCTAGGAAGGGACGCGGACCCACCGAACTACTCAGCGCCCCTCTCTTTAAGGTCAGGCAAATCTAATCTAAATCGGTTTTTGAACTGGGGTCTATTGCTAACATGTCGCGGGTTATGACTCTTTCCTCAACGGAATATAATTCTTTTCATTTATTCCATATACCTAAACTTGATCTGGCTGTCTAATGCCCTCGTTCGCTGATCGCACTGTTTAAAACAACTTTAGGACCCATGACATGCAACAGGCTACTCTCGCTCAAAACGCTACACCACGCTTCCAACCAGAAGTTCAGGAAATTAAGAAAAGCCTACCTTTGCGTAAGGTAGATGAAACAAAGTCCGAGTTTGAGCGTTCACGTCAGGCCAGCAAAACGTGGTCAATGGGACAGGATTAATCACCCCAAGGTATGTCCGTTGACTGCACGCTCAAAGCGCGCAGTCAGTGGAAATAAAGCAGCTCCCCGCTGCCCACCCCAAGGCCAGTATGCAT
>Ga0209251_1000164_pt1 | contig 62153 bp, 46 predicted proteins | sample SaaInlV_100m_DNA_6_FD_184665 | JGI IMG/M metagenome (GOLD analysis project Ga0209251, IMG submission 184665) | Marine microbial communities from expanding oxygen minimum zones in the Saanich Inlet - Saanich Inlet SI073_LV_10m_DNA (SPAdes) (version 2) | ecosystem: Environmental > Aquatic > Marine...
GGCGTTGGATATGGCCCGAACTGAAACGAATCTAGAGAGCTTAAAGCGGGCCTTAAATCGCGCCGATCAGCTCTATGACAGTAAGATGATCAGCCCCGATGCCTTCGATCAAGCCCGATTTAACTACGAGCGCGAAGCGGCAGCGCTCGCCTTACTGGCCCACGATCTCAGTGAGGCGACCATTCGGGCGCCAATCAATGGCGTGATCACGGTTCGCCACATTAAACTGGGCAATACTTTACAACCGAATTCCGAAGCGTTTGAAATGAAGCGCGCAGACATTATTGAAGCGATTCTAAATGTGCCCGAGCAAGAGCTCCTGAAACTGAAGGCCGGGCAACCCGCCTCCATTGCCGTGGACGCCCTGACAGGGCTGGTTGTTGAAGGGGAGGTGCTGCGGATCGCGCCCGAGGTGAATCCGGCGACGGGGACCTTTCGAGTGACGGTGAGCATGCTCAACCCAGAGAGTCAGTTAAAACCGGGCATGTTTGCGCGAGTGGATATTCTGTACGATCGATATTCCGATGCCCTTTTGGTCTCCCGTGAGGCGGTTATCACCCAGCGGAACGAAAAATCGGTATTCGTACTTTCCGATGACATCGTGAGCCGAAAAATTGTCGAGACGGGCTATGCGCAGGGCGCGCGCGTTGAGATTAAAAAAGGCTTAGCCGTGGGAGACCAGGTCGTTGTGCGTGGGCACAGTACGCTGAAAGATGGCGGCCTCGTTCGTGTTGTTCAGTAGGGCCCCGTTATGACGCTCGCGGGGCGCGCCATTGCGCGACCGGTGACAGTCTGCATGGTGACCATCGCCGCCATGCTCTTCGGAAGTATCTCGCTGGACCGGTTGGGGCTGACTTTGTTACCAGAGTTGACCTATCCCACTTTAACGATTCGCACTGAGTTCGATGGTGCTGCACCGGCGGAAGTCGAAGAACAGGTAACCCGTCGAATCGAGCAACGGGTCGGGGTCGTTAATGGCGTGCGCAAAATGCACTCCATTTCTGCAGCGGGCCAAAGTGATGTCATCTTAGAGTTTCGGTGGGGCGCCGATATGGACATGGCGTCCATTGAGGTCCGGGAAAAATTAGACCTTGTTCGACTGCCGATTGAACTCGATAAGCCAGCCCTGTTAAGACTCAATCCGAACTTGGACCCGATTTATCGGTTTTCACTCACCCTAGAGACCGCTGATGCCGCCTCGGTCGATGCATTGCAGTCGCTCAGGCGGTATGCCGATGAGTTTTTGAAACGAAAGCTAGATGCTGTGCCAGGGGTTGCTGCAACGATCGTTGCCGGCGGCTTTGAGGACGAAGTTGCCGTCTTTGTCGATCAGTCGAAGCTCGCTCAGTTGGACCTGACGGTTGCCGAGTTGGGGCAGAAACTGCAGGCAACCAATGTCAATTTATCCGGCGGCACCCTCGAAGATGGCGCGCAAGAATACTTGGTTCGGACGCTGAACCAGTTCGACACCATTGAGGACATTCGATCGACCATCATTTTTCAACGCGGTGGCCAAATCATTCGGCTTGGGGATGTCGCGGAGGTAAAAGAGGGTCAAAAGGATCGGGATGCCATCATGCGCGTCAATGGACTGCAGGCCATTGAGGTGTCCTTATATAAAGAAGGCGATGGGAATACCGTTGAGGTTGCGGCCAATATTCGCGCGGAGATAGAACGCTTAACGAAAAACTTGGGTGAGGGCATGGTGCTGACGCCCATCTATGATCAATCCGAGTTCATCGAGTCGGCGATCTCTGAAGTCCAATTGGCCGCATTTCAAGGCGCCGGCCTGGCAGTGCTGGTTTTGTTTTTGTTTTTGAAACAGATCCGAGTCACTTTGATTATTGCGGTGACGGTGCCAGCCTCGGTCATGATGACCTTCGCAATGATGCGTCTGTTTGATATCAGCCTCAATGTCATGAGCCTGGGTGGGATTGCCTTGGCGGTTGGCATGCTGATGGATAATGCCATTGTCGTGCTGGAGAACATTGCTCGGCGGCGAGAGCAGGGTGAGTCCCTGCGGCAAGCGTCAGAAACGGGCGGTGCTGAAGTCTCGGGCGCGGTTCTGGCCTCGACGATGACGACCATCGCGGTCTTTCTGCCACTGGCGTTTGTTGAAGGTATTGCGGGTCAATTATTTAAAGACCAAGCCTTAACCGTGACGTTTGCCTTGCTCGCGTCTTTGATACTCGCTGTCACCTTGATTCCGATGTTGTCCGCATTGGGGGCGCAATCAGAGGCTGCGTTGCCGCCATCGGCCGCGAGTAAGCCAGAGCAAAGGCAGGTCGTTCGGCGAATTTTTGGGGGATTTCTTCGAGGCGTTTATGGGGTCTTGGGTTTGGCTTTATCGGCTCTGCGCTTGATCCTTCGTCCAGTGATGCTTGGCTTTGATCTGCTGTATGCGGCCTTAGCGCAGGGATACGCGCAATTGTTGGTGCGCGCCCTGCAATCACCAGCGACAACGATTTTAATCAGCGTAGTGCTGCTTGTGAGTAGTGGCCTTTTGCTGAACCGGTTGGCCCTTGAGTTAATTCCCAACATCTCTCAGGGGGAATTTCAGGTGAGCCTTGAGTTGCCGCCGGGTACGCGGATTGAAAGTACTGATGCGTTGATCGAAAAGGTCCAGCAGGGCCTGCAGGACGCGGAAAGTGTTGCGCGAACTTATTCCGTTGCCGGCACGGGTGGGCGAATGGATGCGTCCGCCGTGAGTGGGGGTGAAAATTTAGGGCGTATCACGGTTGTTTTAGCGCCGGATGAGTCTGGAACGAAAGAGGCGCGTGTGATGCAGCAAGTACGCCGCGTCCTCGACGATGAGCCAGCGCTTAAATATAGTTTGGAGCGCCCACAATTTTTTACCTTTTCGACGCCTTTGGAAATTGAAGTGACCGGCACGGACCTGGATGGAATCCGGTCTGTGGCTGAGTCGCTTGTCTCTTCAATGACGCGTTCTGGTAGTTTCTCCGATGTTGAATCGACCATTTTGTCGGGCTACCCAGAGCTGCAGATTGAATTTGACCAAGATCGTATCGCGGCCCTTGGATTGACGGTGCCGCAGGTGGCCGCCCGAGTAGTCGATAAGGTCAAGGGCAATGTGCCGACGGAATTTACGTTTCAAGATAAGAAAATTGATATTCGCTTGCGAGTCGATGAAGGCGCAAGGGATTCCAAAGCCGATATTGAAAACCTGATTGTGAATCCTGAATCGAGCGAGCAGGTGAGGCTAAAGACCGTGGCCAAAATTTTTGAGGCCGTGGGCCCGGCTGATATCCAGCGCTTGGGTCAGCAGCGCGTGGGCATTGTCCGGGCAAATCCTATTGGCACCGATTTGGCGGAAGGCGCGGCAATTGTCGAGCAGTTATTGGATGAGATTCCCCATCCCTTAGGGATCAAAAGCCATGTTGGCGGTCAGAGCGAAGAAATGGCGGCGTCGTTTAATTCTCTGGCGTTTGCGTTATTGCTGGCTTTGATCTTGGTTTATTTGGTCATGGCCTCTTTGTTCGAGTCTTTGCTGCATCCGTTTGTCATTATGTTCACAATACCATTGGCCGGTATTGGTGCGGTGCTGGCGCTCGTGCTCACCAATACGCCGGTGTCCGTTGTGGTCTTCATCGGCGGGATTCTGCTGGTGGGCATTGTCGTGAACAATGCGATTGTGTTGGTGGACCGGGTGAATCAGTTTCGACGGCAATCAGGCTATACCAAGCTTGACGCGCTGGTGGCAGGGACGAACGAGCGCCTTCGTCCCATTATGATGACAACGCTTACGACCGTGCTGGGTCTACTGCCCATGGCCTTGGGCTTTGGGGAAGCGGCTGAACTTAGAACCCCCATGGCGGTGACCGTCATTGGTGGTTTAATGATGTCGACGTTACTCACATTGGTTGTGATTCCTGTGGTCTACCTTGTTTTGGATCGAACTGAATGAACTTAGCAACATTTGCTGTAAGCCGACCGGTCACGATCTCCATGTTTTTTTTGGGCATGGCGATGATGGGGCTCTTTGCGGGTAGTCGATTGGCCTTAGAGGAGTTTCCAGAAATGGAGATTCCCTTTGTGGGTATCGGGATTCCCTATCCGAATGCGACGCCAGAAGAGGTTGAGGAAAATCTGGCCAAACCCGTGGAAGAAGCACTGTCGCTGATGAGCGGCGTCCAACAAATCAACACCAGTAGCTACCAAGGTTACCTCTGGGTCAGTGTTTTATTAGATTTCACGATGGACATTGCGGGCAAAGGCATCGAAGCCAAAGATCTGATCGAGAATACCCGCAACCGATTGCCGGAGTCAGTACGATACATCGAATTACGGCAAGCCGACCCGAATGCCGAACCGATGCTCAATGTCATGTTTACCGCGCCAAATCTAGACAAAGCCACCGCGTTCGAGCGTTTGGATCAAGAGGTCAAACAACGTATTGAACGCATCCAAGGGGTCAACTCGGTCGAACTCTTCGGCGCGGATGAACGGTATGTCATGATTTCCCTCAATCAGTTTAAGCTCGAAAGCTTAGGCCTCGACATGTTTAGTGTTCGCAGCCGCCTGCAAGCTGAGAATTTCTTCACCTCCGCGGGTGGCGTCGAAGTCGGTTTGACCGAATTTCGAGTGCGACCTGTCGGGCAGTTCAATCGTCTTGCCGATATCGAAAACCTCAGTTTCGGCTCGCTCGGGATTAAGCTTCGAGATTTTGCAACCGTTGAATTCGTGCCTCAAGATCGCGCTGATCGCCGGCGGGTCAATGGTGCCGACTCGTTGGGGATGTCGGTTTTTAAAAAACCAGAAGCCAATTTAGTGGCGGTGGCGCAGGCAGTCGAAGACGAGCTGGAGGCTGCATTCTCAGAAGCGGACTTGGCCGATATTATCGTGACCCCGGTGGACAGCGCGGCTCGAGGCGTGATTACAGCACTTTCGGACCTGCGAGACAGCGGCATTTTGGGTGGGTTCTTGTCCCTTGTGACGTTACTGCTGTTTATTCGGCGTTGGCGCAGCAGTTTGGTGATTGCAGCCACGGTGCCGTTGTCGCTGTGTGCAACGCTTGGGGTCATGTTCTTTATGGGTATGACGCTGAACATCCTGTCCCTAGTGGGGTTAATGTTGGCGGTCGGTTTGCTCGTTGATAATAGTGTGGTCGCGAGTGAGGCCATTGATTATCGGCGCCGGGCAGGGTTATCGCCAAAGCAGGCTTCTGTCGCCGGCGTAAAAGACATCAATATGGCGATCACGGCCGGCACGCTGACGACGGTCATTGTTTTTGTTCCCAGCTTCATGACGGATATTCAACAGGTTGCGGTGATTCAGCAGAATATCGCCATCCCGTTATGCGTGTCGCTGCTGGCCAGCTTACTCATTGCGCAAACTTTAGTGCCGACGGCCGCCGCGCGATTGATTGTCGAGGACGTGGCGGCAACGCCGATTATTGATCGAATTGCGAGGGTCTATACCCGTCTGATCAGCCTAACCTTGCGGCATCGCTTGATCGCATTTGTGCTCAGTTGCCTCGTGCTGCTGAGCAGCATTTGGGCTTATCAGCAGCTCGACGTGAATATGAATCCGGATTCTGAGTCCCCAAGACTCGACCTTCGATTTTATATGCGGGGTTCTGTTGATATCGATGGGATCGAAAGTTTTGTTGATGAGCTCGAAGACTACTTGATCGTCAATAAGGAGCGCTTTTACATTAAAGACATGTTCAGCCGGTACGACGTGGATCGAGGCAATATCAGTCTTGTTTTATATGAAGATGCCCCCCTGTCACCGAAAGTGATCGAGCGTATGATCGAAGCCAAACTGCCGGTAGTGCCCGATGTCCGAGTGCGCTTTGGCGGTCGGCATCGCGGGTTCGGTGGCGGGAATAATGGTCTGTCGTTACGGTTGATCGGGCCCTCGACCGATGTCTTGATTGAAGAATCCGAGCGGCTTATCGAGGTCATGGAGACGGTCGATGGGCTGACCAACGTTAGAACCAACTCGGAATCCCGTCGGCAGGAAGTGGTCATTCGAATGAAGCCAGAGGCGGCGGGTCTTTATAACATTACCGCCCGCCAAATTGCCCAATCTGTTTCAACCGCCTTCGGCATTCAGTTGTCGCGAGGTCTACAGCAGCCCAATCGGGAGTACGAAATCTGGATGGGGCTGAAAGATGGGCGAGACGCAACGCTGACTGACCTTCGAAACCTGCCGCTCCTCGCGCCGGGCGGCGATCGAGTGGCCCTAACGACGGTTGCTGATTTAGAAATCAGAAGTTCCTTGCGGTCGATCCGGCGAGAAAATCGGGAAACCGAAGTGCAAGTTCAGTTCGATTTGAGTGAAGGTACAACCCCAGATCAGGCCAGCGCTTTGGTCGAAGCCTTGATGGAAGACTATCAGCTGCCGCCGGGTTACCGCAGCGAGCAAGGGCCCGGGTTTTCAATTGATATTGAAATGGCGCAGGAAATGCTCATTAATATTTTGTTCGCGATTCTCTTGATTTATATGTTGATGGCGGCTTTGTTTGAGTCGGTGTTGTTCCCAATTGCGATATTGGTTTCAATCGGTTTTAGTGTGGTTGGTGTCTTTTGGTTTTTGTTGCTAACCGGGACGACGTTTACGGCGATGGCGAGCACCGGCATGTTGCTCTTGGCGGGTATTGTGGTGAACAACGGCATCGTCCTGCTCAGCCGCATCATCCAGTTGCGGGACGCGGGAGTGCCACGCCTTGAGGCGATATTGGAGAGTGGTCGACATCGGTTAAGGCCCATCTTGATGACGGTTTGCACAACCGTTGCAGGATTATTGCCACTCGCATTGGGGGATGTTCGGGTCGGTGGACTCGGGCCCAGTTATTTCCCGATGGCCAGAACGATTATTGGCGGTTTGGTCTTCTCAACCCTGATTACCCTCGTCGTGCTGCCGCTCATTTACGTGCTGCTCGATGATTTGAAGCAGTTTTCGTATCGCGCGTTAGCCGCCATGAAGCGGGGGCTGCGGCAAGTTTAAGAGGATCTTGAAGGCAATTCATGCTCAAAGCGTTGGCTATTTCAAATTATCGATCGATCCGCGCGCTGGTGCTGCCTTTGGGGTCGCTTAATCTGGTGACGGGGGCCAACGGATCGGGCAAATCAAACCTCTACAAAGCACTTCGGCTATTGTCTGACACGGCGCTCGGCTCTGCTGCCGGCAGTATCGCGGGTGAAGGCAGTTTGGCGTCGGTACTTTGGGCTGGGCCCGAGCAGTTCAGTCGCGGCATGATTCAAGGCGATGAGCCGGTTCAAGGAGGTCCCCGAAAAAATCGGGTGAATCTGAGGCTGGGCATCGCAGGGGATGACAGCAGCTACGCGATTGATTTTGGTTTGCCCGCGCCGGTTGCACGGACCCTTTTCGACGGGGATCCAGAAATTAAACGCGAGGTGATCTGGATTGGCGAAACCTATCATCATTCTCGGCTAATGATTGACCGAACGGGCCCGGTGGTTAAGGCAAGAGATGATTCGGGCGCGTGGCAGGTGCTGAACCGTCATCTTCCGGTCTTTGACAGCATGCTCGCAAGATCCTCCGATCCAATTCTTGCGCCAGAAGCGTTCGCGCTGCGAGAGCACATCCGGTCGTGGCGATTTTACGATCAGTTTCGGACTGACCGAGATGCGCCCAGTCGACAAGCGCAAATCGGCACTCGCACACTGGTGCTCCATCATGATGGTCGCGATCTGCCTGCCGCTTGGCAGACCATTTTGGAAATTGGCGATGCAGCGGGACTAGGGCGGGTCTTGGCGGATGCCTTCCCCGGGGCTGAGGTGTTTATAGAGCGTGACGGCGGTCGGTTTGCACTCAAGTTCCATCAACGCGGCCTACTGCGGCCATTAGATCAGTGGGAGTTATCAGATGGCACGCTGCGCTACTTGTGCTTGGCTGCGGCGTTGCTAACACCACGCCCGCCAACGCTGATGATTTTAAACGAGCCCGAAACCAGTTTGCATCCGGAGCTCCTGCCGGCGCTGGCGCGCCTGATGCTGCGGGCCGCGGAAACAACGCAGTTATGGGTGACGTCTCATTCTGATGTGCTTATTAGTCTGTTGCAGGAAAATCCAGTCTGTAACCATTTGCGGTTGACCAAACGTTTGGGCGAAACCCAATTGTTGGATGTTTCCGCCGCGGATATTCCGGCTTGGCGATGGCCCAATCGTTAACCCTGTTATTTTTAAAAATACGGTGCAACTTAGACTGGTCCAGCTGCGCTGAGCGAAAAGCCTCGACTTGTCAGGTGCCGATAATTAGGTTTTGATGCATCCAAGCTGATGGTTGAGAGTCTCTCGAGTCTCGACGTCAGAATGCAGAATCAGCGCCGCCTTAAACAATCAAACCAGTGAATAGCAAGACGATCAGGAGAGAGACAAGATGAAAGAATGGAAATGGAGTCTGTTGTCCATACTTTTAGTGATTGCGCCAGTGTCGGCGGCGCGTTGGGAGGCTGACATTACAAGCCGCACCGATGCTCATACAAAAGAGGTTGTGGCGCTGAGGCACTGGTTTCATGCCAACCCTGAACTCGGTAATCGGGAGTTTAATACGGCCGCTCGAATTGCGAGTGAACTTCAAGCGCTGGGCTTTGACGAGGTGCGCGAGGGCATCGCCCACACAGGCATTATTGGAATATTGCGGGGTGGTCGACCGGGCCCAGTGGTCGCGCTTCGCGCGGATATGGACGCCTTGCCCGTCAAAGAAAAAACGGGGGTGCCCTTTGCTTCAACCGTTACCACCCTTTGGGAGGGCGTCGAGACGGGGGTGATGCACGCCTGTGGGCACGATGCCCATATGGCAATACTGCTAGGGGTTGCCCGAGTGTTATCGGATCTGCGCGCTGAGATACCCGGCACGGTGATGTTCATCTTTCAGCCCGCAGAAGAGGGCCCGCCAGGTGATGAAGAAGGCGGGGCTGAATTGATGTTGAAAGAAGGCATCTTTGCCGGCCCAGATCGACCGGGGGCTGTTTTTGGACTACATGTTTTTCCAGGACCAACGGGCTCAATTATGTACCGGCCGAATGGCTTTATGGCGGCCTCGGATTACTTAGAGATTAACGTTGCAGGTGTGCAGACCCATGGCTCGATGCCATGGCATGGGGTTGATCCGATCGCGAGCGCCGCGCAGGTGATCAACAGCCTGCAGACGGTTGTCAGTCGTCAGATGGATATCAGTAAAGCCCCGGCGGTCGTCACCATTGGCACCATTGCTGGGGGCAATCGCGGCAACATTATCTCAGATGGCGTCCGCATGACGGGCACCATTCGCACGCTAGATCCGGGCATGCAGCTTGAGATTCATGAACGTATCCGCAATACCGCAACCGCTGCTGCGGCCACGATGGGCGCGACCGCTGATGTCATGATCGACGTGGGCTATCCTGTCACGGTGAACGATCCGAAGCTCACCCAAGAGATGGCGGGCGTACTGGATTGGGCCGCTCATGGCGAAGCCAGAGTAGTGCCGCCTATTATGGGAGCAGAAGATTTCTCCTATTTAGCCATGGAAGTCCCAGGTTTGTATTTTGCGCTTGGGGTGTTACCCGAAGCGGGAGATGATCGGGTTGTCGGGGTGAATCATTCGCCGTATTTCTATGTCAATGATCGAGCCCTGCCTGTGGGCGTGCGAGCGCTGTCAGGCTTGGCGTTAAACTGGTTGTCGGCGCGCGCGCCGAAATGATCCCGGCGCGCGTATTACGCTTGCCGCAATGCTCGAGCGTGCTGGCGGGGAGGCGGATGCGATGCCGTTGAGTGTGTCGGATCATCTTGCTTTGGCCCTGGATCAAATGGGTCCTGCAACCTGTAATGGCCGAAGCAATGGCGACGTCCGGACCGCGTTAGGCCAGCCATCAGATGAGCAGTATTTACCGTGCTTAGAAAGTCAGGGTGATGCGCCGTCCGGCAATGTTGTGTCATTTGATGATGTCGCATCAGAGCGCTACCCCGGCACCACCCGAAAAATATGGTTGTATACGCCTGCAATGCGGGTTTTGACGGCGCCGAATCGCTTGATCCTTTTCAATGATGGCGGCGCTTATCTGGCGCGGGAAGGGCCGGCCCGAGCGACCAAAGTGTTGGATACGCTGCATCAAACCGGTGAACTGACCAACACCTTCGGTGTCTTTATTCAGGCGGGTCAAAGTGCTGTGATGCCGAAAGCGTCGCCTTTGGCCTCTTATGGTATCGCTGAGGCGCAGCGCAGTTGGGAGTATGATCGGTTAACCAACGACTACAGTTTCTTCTTGTCGGATGAGGTGATGCCGTTTGCGGCAAGTCAGTTGGACATCAAGTGGTCCACCGCACCGGCGGATATTCTTTTATGCGGCATCAGTAGTGGTGGCATTGCCGCTTTTACAGCGGCGTGGCACCAGCCGCAGCGGTTTCAAAATGTGTTGTCCCATTGTGGCTCCTTCACCAATATCTGGGGTGGGCATAACTTCCCCTATCTGGTTCGCACGACGCCCAGAAAGCCGTTAAAGGTGTTCCTGCAAAGCGGCGCGAACGACGCGGAGACGCTATTCGGTGATTGGGCGACGGCCAATCAAGCGATGTTCAAGGCGCTGGTTTATGCCGGTTACGATGTGCGATTCGAATTTGGGGAAGGCGGTCATACGCTGCGGCATGGCGGCGCATTGCTCGCGGATAGCTTGCGCTGGTTCTGGCCGGTCTGATTTTTCGTAGAATGACGCGGCATTAACCGGTTGCGACGCTCAGTATTCTAGGCTCGGAAGGCGACAGTTCACCTTTGTCATTTGGTCTAAATTACCTTGGGTCTTTAGTCTCGCTGCGATGCGTCGTCAATCGGGTTACAACGGGCCCCGGTTCAGGATTGAACTTGTAGGCTGAAGGTCTAATTTAAGTTCTTTCTCCATGAGATAGGGGCTCCTTTTTTGTAGGATGCTCAAATAACAAAAATACAGTGAGCGTGAAAATGAATGACTTCAGCGGGAAAAACATCGTTGTGACCGGCGCAGCGTCTGGCATCGGAGCGGCGGTTGTTCGCCGCACCTTGGAACTGGGCGCGCAGGTCATTGGCTTGGATATCAACCAGGCAACAGGTGAATCGGTTGGCAATGCCAAGGGGGGGCAGTTCTATCACTGTGACGTGAGCGATGTTGCGAGCTGGGAAGAAACCACGAGCATGCTGAGTCACCGCTTGGACGCAATTGACCACCTGCATCTTAATGCGGGCATTCAGATCGCGCCGCCCGAGGCGCCGCTCGCGGAGTATCAATTCAGCGCAATGAATTTAGCGCGTTATAAAAAAATGACTGGGGTTAACATCGATGGGGTTGTTTATGGGCTGCACCACCTTTTACCCCTGATGCGTGCGGGCGGGAGCATTGTGGTCACGGGATCCCTTGCTGGTGTTACGCCTTATGATGTTGATCCTTTGTACGCCATGACAAAACATGCGGTGACGGGATTGGTTCGAAGTCTTAAGCGGGAGCTTGGCGAACGACAGCTTCGCATCAATGCTTTGTGTCCCGCTGGAATTGACACGGGCATTATTCCGCAGGCCCAACGGACCCAAGACGCTGTCTTTATGACGCCTGACAATGTGGCGGATGAAGTGCTAATGCTGTTTACAGTGCAAGACAGCGGTGCGACTTGGGCCAAGGTGCGCGACAGTAAACCGGCTTGGATTATCCAACCCCCGGGCCAGAAGAAACGATCTAATTAAAAAGCGCTGATAGAACGGTTTTCGGCATAAGCCGATGTGCCGATCGCCTGTGAAGCGACAACCCGCCGCGCTGGCGAGGCGTCTACCCGAACAGGACCCGCGACTTCGCATTCCGCAGTCTTTGAGTTACCGCGGCTATTGATGCTGCTGGTATTGGCTTATAGGCCTGCTTGCAGGATCTTCCTTTAAGCGACTGCGCACTCAGGGCGGTACGCTGCGCTCGGAAACAGGCCCCGTCAGCTTCCTAGGCGCGTTTTGATTAAGATTGAATAATTTGGCAAGACAGTCGATATTCGTCTAAACAAAAACTAAAAAAATTCAAGGTCTATTCCTATGGACATCAATGAGACAGTGGCGGTGGTCACGGGCGCAGGTTCAGGTATTGGGCGCGCGTTGGCTTGCCGGCTTGTGGCGGCCGGTGCACGATTTGTGGTTTGTACGGATATTGATGCAGACGCCGCGCGAGAAACGGCTAACCTGATTGGTTCGAAGGCCTCTGCCGAGGTTTTGGATGTTGCCGATCAGGCAGCGATTGAAGATCTGGTGACGCGCGTTGAGGCGGCGCACGGCGGGATCGATCTATTTGTCTCAAATGCCGGTTATGCGCTGGGCGGTGGCCTAAACCTCGATACGGATCAGTGGCGGGACATGATGGAGGTGCACCTTTGGGCACACTTGAACGCGGCGCGGGCCGTGGTCCCTGGAATGATAGCGCGAGGGCGAGGCTACCTGCTCAATACGGCGTCGGCTGCAGGCCTCTTAACGCAGCTGGATTCGGGCCCCTATGCGGTGTCCAAACATGCCGCCGTTGCACTGGCTGAGTGGCTTGCCATCAACTATGGCGACCAAGGCATTGGCGTTTCAGTGTTGTGTCCACAGGCTGTCCGCACCAATATCTTGGGCAAGCCGTCTGGTCGCCGTAGCCAACAAAAATCAAACTCAAATCAGGCGGCCCAAGACGGCGTTCTGGCGCCTGAAACCGTCGCGGATGATTGCATCAACGCAATTATCGCTGAGCAATTTTTAGTGCTGCCCCACAAGGAAGTAGCAAAATATTTCGCCAACAAAGCCAATGACTACGAGCGCTGGTTAAGGGGTATGCGCCGCTTCCGAGACCGCTTGCGCCAAAAACGTAACCAACCCTAGAGCCGCCCGTTTGACATGCTCTGACAGTTGGTGTTTCTTGATCACTCTACTGCTAAGTGAAGACCTGCAATGCCTAGACCAAAACAACCGCAGCAATACTACGATGACATAAAAGCCAAGTTCCGGGATGCGCGAAATCTGCGCTTGGGATATCGTCCGCCCGGCACGGATCAATTTATATCGGAGTTGAGCGGCGACTTATCAAAGTATGCGGTTGACCCCTATGCGGCAGACGTGCCAGACCGGGCGCCCATTACCGATGAGGTGGAAGTGTTGTTGATTGGCGGGGGCTTTTCTGCGCTGTTGACCTCTGCACGATTGCGAGAACGCGGAATAAAAGGGGTTCGCATTGTGGAGCGCGGGTCAGATGTCGGGGGCACCTGGTACTGGAATCGATATCCAGGCGCTGCGTGTGATGTTGTGAGCTATGATTATTTGCCGCTTTTAGATGAGCTCGACTACGTACCGGTCAATCATTATTCACGGGGCCCTGAAATCTTCGGTCACTGTCAGGCGATCGCCCACAAGTACAATCTCTATGACCTTGCGGTCTTCAACACCACCGTTACCGAGACGCGTTGGGACGAGACCGAGGCGCTTTGGCACGTCAAAACTGATCGCGGAGATGTGATGCGCGCACAATTTGTTATTTGCGCAAACGGCACCTTGGCGAAACCGAAACTATCGGCTATTTCGGGGATGACGGCTTTTAGCGGTCACGCCTTCCACACGTCTCGATGGGACTACCAGTACACCGGACAAAATCTGGAACACTTGAAAGACAAGGTTGTCGGCATTATCGGGACCGGCGCGAGTGCCGTACAGATTGTGCCCGAGCTGGCGAAGACGGCAAAGGCGGTCTATGTGTTTCAGCGGACACCCTCATCGATTGATGTCCGGGACGATTGGCCAACGGATCCAAATTGGGCGCGTAAGCTGGAACCAGGGTGGCAGAATAAAAGGCGATCGAAAGTACTTGCAGCCGTTGAAAATTCGCTCGAAAAACGGGCGAGCAAAGGCGCGACATCGCCTGAAGAAAAATTGAAAAAGCAGGAAAATGCGAATATCGATTACATGATGCGCATTCATCGGCGGATTGATGAAATCGTTGAGGATCAGACAACTGCTGATGCGCTCAAACCTTGGTATATGTTTATGTGTAAGCGGCCGTGCTTTCATAACGAGTATCTACCCGCTTTTAATTTGCCGAACGTACATCTAATCGATACAAAGGGTCAGGGTGTTACGGAGATCAGCGCCAAAGGACCGGTCTTTGATGGGCACGAGTACGAATTGGATCTATTAATCTATGCCACCGGTTTCGAGGTCCAACAGACCGGTATCTATAACGATATCAAGGGCCAGGGCGGCGTCAACTTGCAGGATAAGTATAAGGATGGCATTCGGACGCTGCTCGGGATTCATACTGCGGGTTTCCCCAATCTGTTTATCATGGGCGGTTATCAGGCGTCGTTCCAGTTCAACCTCACCGATATGTTGCAGACCCAGGGCGACCATATTGCAGAATGCATAGACTATGTGCGCCGCAATGGACATCACACACTGGATGCAACGGACGCAGCTGAAGCGTGGTGGGTCGGGCAGGTCATTGAACATCGCGGTAAGACCAACCGGTCGGAAGAATGCACGCCCGGCTACTACAACTTTGAAGGCAATGAACAGCGCCGGCAGGATGGTAACTATAACGGGGGGTTCCGGCAGTATTTCGAATGCCAAGGCCAGGTGCGAGAAAAAATGACAGAGAATTTCCATCTTGCGTCGAGGAAGCCTTCCTCGTCATTAGACAAGGCGTAGGGCATGTCGTATCCGTTATCCGGGATTAAAGTTCTTGACCTATCGCGCGTTCTAGCGGGGCCTTTCGCGGGACGAATGCTCAGCGACTTAGGAGCGGATGTCGTTAAACTTGAGCCACCGGAAGGGGACGTGACCCGGCACTGGGGCGCCAAGCGAGGCGACATCTCTGGTTACTATCACCAGCAGAACGCTGGAAAACGGAATATTGCCGTCGACTTAAGACATCCAAAAGGGCTGCTGATTGTTAAGTCGCTTGTGAAGCAGGCGGACGTGCTCATTGAGAACTTTCGGCCGGATGTCATGGCGCGGTTGGGGATCGATTACGAGACGCTGGCTGAAATCAATCCACGCCTGATTATGCTGTCGATTTCTGGTTTCGGTGCCGACAATCCCGATAGTCGTCGCGCAGCTTACGCGCCGATTATTCACGCGGAGACGGGTTTGATTGCTCGCCAGGCCGCGCTGACCGGCGCGTTTCCCACAGAGTTACCGCTTTCTGTTGCTGACACGAATGCCGCCCTGCATGGTCTGGTTGGATTGCTTGCTGCGTTGTATGCGCGCGAGCAATCGGGTCGGGGAGATCATGTTGAGATCGCGATGGTGGATGCAACGATTGTGACCAACGATGGGATGCATTACGCGTTGGAGGGCCAATCGATGGGTGTCACCAATGAAGTGCATGAAACCGCCGGTGGTTTGCTGATGCTGGCGGGTGAGTTCAGATATATCTGGAAGTTACTCAGTTCGGTTTATCACGTCAGTGATGGCCTGGACCCAGCGCAAGACGTGACCTTGTCTGACAAAATCGCAGCGCGACGAGCAGCCTCTAAAGCCTTCTTCACAAAGACCTGCGGCGATCGCGATGCGGTGATTCGTGCTTTGGATAAAATGAATATTGCCTGGGGGGACGTAAGAGACGCATCTGACGTACGTCAGCTCGCCTCGGTTAAAGCGCGCGGGTCGATTCAGGAGGTTGATGACCGAGCCGGCGGCACGAGACCGATCCCTGCATCACCCTACAAGTTTCGACATTTGGCGTCAGAGGTTCGAGCCGGGGCGCCGCATCTCGGTGAACACAATCAGGCGGTATTGAGGCAATGGTTGGATTGGTCCGATGAGGCGATTCAGGATGTCGAGGCAGCCTTACTAACCACAACCGGTCACGGACTCGAGGAGTAACCGATGCAAGATTTTTCAGGACGAACTGCGGTCATTACCGGCGGCGCGAGCGGTATCGGGCTGGGTATGGCGCGGTCCTTCGCTGCGCGCGGCATGCGCCTTGTGCTTGCGGATCTAGATGATGCCTTGCTCAAAGCGGCTGAAAGCGAATTTTCGGAGGCGGGTATCTCGGTCGTGTGCCAAGTCTGTGACGTGTCGAAGCTCGAAGACGTCGAGCGATTGGCGGAAGCGACCCTGGATCATTTCGGCGGGGTCCATGTTGTTTGTAGTAATGCTGGGGTCGGCCTGCCAACGTCTGCCCGTAACCTTAAACTGTCTGACTGGGAATGGATCATTAATGTTGATCTTTGGGGGCCAATTTACGCGGTGAAGACGTTCCTACCCCTTATAGAGGAGCAGGGCTTTGGCCATATCAATGCCACGTCTTCGATGGCGGGGTTGGTCTCATCCCAAATGATGGGCGCCTACAATGTTGCCAAGCATGGCGTGGTGGCCTTGATGGCGGCCGTGGAGCGCGAGTTGCGGGCCAAGAAAAGCGCTGTCCGGGCGTCTGTGCTGTGCCCAGGACCCATCAACACCAATATTAGTCGCCACTCCGTCGATTTTAGGCCCGGTCGGGGAAAGCCAAAGGGGGATTCTGAAAAAGCGGGCAAGTTGGCCGGCAACATCCAGTCGGCGCTGGAGAATGGGATGCACCCAGATGAGGTGGGTGAACTGGTGGCAAAGGCCATTGAGCAAGAAAAGTTTTGGATCCTAACGCACCCGCATTGGACCAAGACCGTCCAAAAACAATTGGATGCCATGATCCTTGATCAGACGCTGATCCGCGCGTAAGCCTTTCCTGAGCCAACTCGCAATAGGCTAAACAATCGACACGACGGTTGGCGATATCAGGCGGGTCAAGCAATTAAGGCGCGTCAGCGCCGCCACGAAACCACTCACTCAGAGGCGGGGTGTGTGCGCGAGGTCCTGCCGCCTGAGCGTTTGGGTTGTTGCCGCGATTGAACGGCGGGTTGCCTTTTGGCTCGAAATAATTGTCATCGCGAAGCGATGAGTGCCAGGCCCCAGATTGAAATTCGGCCGCGGCTTTTATTTTCTTGGGTTCGGCAGGATCGCGAGGTCTTGAAGTTTAGCAAACCAGCGGCGCAGCATGACCTCGGTGTCGACACATTCAGCGAATCCCGCTTCCCGCAATTTGATGGTGCTCAGCAATGATGGCGGTGGGGGTTGGGTGCCGCCCGCATTGAAGAGCGCGTCTGCATAGAAAAAACTGTCCCCAACAACCCCTCGAAGGCTGTGCGGTTTGAGGTTGTGATGGGCAACAATCTCAGTCCAGATGGTTTCCTGGTCATAGCAGGTTTCTGACAGCAGACGGGGCGCCGGGGGTCCAGCGTCCATATTAAAAATGTCACATAAGATCGGCCAGATGTCCTGCATTCTGAAAACGTCCCCATTGGTAATGTTGAAGGTTTCATTTACGAAGGCGTCGTTTGACCAGGCAAAGCGGATTGCTCGGGCTAGGATGTCGGCGTCAATGGCCTCCATAACACCCGATGGTCCACCCGGGTAGCTTAGGCTGAGCCCTTGGTGCGACTGCAGCGCAGCGTAAGCACCTAGCGCGGCGAGCATATTCATCGGCGCGTTCAGCGCATGCCCAAAAATAATTTGAGGTCGCCAGATCGTGAAGGCCCAGTTGTGTTGGGCCGCTTGCTCACGCAGAAAATCTTCCTGCAACCAGTAAAAGTTTTTATGTGGGTGACGGGCTTCACGCTCGCGCCCGGGTATTGTCATGGGGGCTACATGGGCGCCGTACGCTTTAGTGCCTTGCAATAATGTAATGTGCTGAAGCTGAAAGCTTTGCTTGGAAAGCGGGGTCATTAGGTTCGATAGCATCGTGAGATTTTGCTGCATCTGTTCATCATTCTGCCAGCCGGCAATCAGTCCAGGCTGCTCGTATAGCGCCGCATACACCACGTGGGTGACGTCGCGCAGGTGCGAGTCAACGACTTGATGGCACTGCGACGCGTCATTAAGGTCGAGCGCCACGAAATGACTGTCGGGTAGATCCGGCGGGCGGCGCGACAGCGCAACGTAATTAATGCCGGTTACGGTTAAATCCTCGAGTATGGCGCGACCCACCACGCCGCTGCCGCCGACAACCGCTACTTTGATATCCATCTCACCCCCTCGATTGTGCATCGAACTTGCATGATAGTGTCTTAAGTCCTTCGGTGGAATGCGGGTTCCTAACTCATTATGCCGCGGGTTTCAGCGGGCTAAGTCGCAATGGCGCGGGGCAGATGTCGCGTTCATCCGCCAGCAAGGCCATGAATTGGGCCATCAGATACAGTGGATCAGCGCGCGGTCGTTTAACGCCGCGTCACATCGTGTTGTTGGCGATCAAAATAGGACATCGCCCCCTGAGGGTCGACGCACGGCTGGACTCGCACGACTGATAAACGGATCCTCGAGCCGGACAAGCCCAGAGCGGATGTGTTCAGCGGGGCTTAACGCGCCGCAGAACTGACCACTCTGTCGCCATGCGCGGAGCCGAGATAGAGCCGGTCACCGACTTTAAGCGCGACGGTGGCAAAGCCCATCGGCGCGCCATCTTGAGCATGAACCACTTCGCTCGTCATGGTGCTGGGATCCGCCTTAATAATCTCATAGGGCAGCAGACAGGGGCCTGCCGTCACGAAGGCGCAGGATTGGCCAATGGGATCATTTTTGTGCGAGGCCACCCAAAGATTCCCCTCGGCATCAACCGTTATGTTGTCCGGTTGTTGGACCGAGAATTCGCCTTCTCTCATGGCGGTGGCCCGATCAATTTTGATGGTTTTGCCGCCGAAATAGATGTTCACAAATAGTTTGGTGTTGTCATGACTTACCGCGATTCCGTTGGGCATTAGGTCGTCTGTCCCAGGCACTTTGGTAAAGCCTTCATCCGGTTGCCACTCGTAAACCCAGCCGGTGGATTCGCCTGCCAATAATTTACGGGCCACCTCATCGAAAGCGGTTGTTTTATCCCACATATGGGTAATCAAGAAACCACCATCATGTAACCCTGCCACATCATTGATGAAGGGATCGCCCGGCGGCAGCGCGCAACCCTGCCAGTCAAGAGACCAGACGCCATCGCTTTGTTTTGGCTCAAAAAACTCAATGGATTCTCGGCCGCCGTGATTCACCACCAATAGTTGTAACGGCCCATCATCGAGCGTCACGAGGTCAATCCCGTGGGGGCTGAAGGCCTCGATGTCGGGCGCCGGACAAGCAACATCGCCCCGCTTAGACTCAGTGCTTGACCACGCAATCTTCAGCATTTCTCTTTTGCCAGAAATCAGATTCAGCATCGAAAGCCTGCCGGGCGCGTCGGTTAAAAACTCGCCCATTTCACTAACGATAAGAAACTTGCCGCCCGGCAGGGCGACCAAATCTTCTGGGTTTTGGTAGCCACAGTGCACGGTCATGTCAGGGCTCGGTCGGCAATCTAATAGTTCGGTCGCAACCCCGGGTTGATACAAACCCGAGGCCTCGGCCAAGGCGGACCGCTCATCGGCTTCGGTTAGCCTTTCTGATGACGCGTTATCCGCCGTCGGTGGAGCGCAGGCGGTCATCAATATCAAGAAGGGCAATAAAGCGGACAAGTTGAAATAAGCCATTTGGAGTGCTCCGAGGTTACGTCGTTTTGGGGTCAAACATTACCAAACAAAAAGCAAGCAACCTAATGCAGACTTGCGCCTCAAGCTCAGCATGCCATCAACCGAATTCTTCTGAGCCCAAGAGTTTGATGGCTAGGGCCGGTTTGGAAATGCCTTGATTATGAGGTTTGATCGAGCGGGGTGTTGTGAGCCCAGGGGTTATCCAGCCAAGTCTCTCAGCGCGTCCGGTCGACCCATGTCGCCATAACAAGGTAATATTGAGCCTCTCCAAACAGTCTAAGTAAATGGTTATGCCCATGACCTTTGGCCGCTATGTCGGCAACATTTCGAGTCGCTTTGATGCCACTGAATTGATGGCGCAGTTGGCGTCGGTGCCGCAGTGGCTCGATGCAGGTCAGGTGCTTCCGCTTTCTGATGGACATGATCAGGTTCTGAAATCTGATCTCGTGATGGGCGGCCAGGCGGTTAGTGTCGCGATTAAGGTATTTGGCAGACAGTCCCTTTTCAAAGATTGGTTTGATCGTCGCAATGGGTCAAAAGCGGCGCGTTCCTATCATGCGGGCGCGTTTTTATATCAGAAGGCATTGGGCACAGCAGAGCCGATAGCCTGGCTGGACCGCTGGGATGATGGCCGTTTGGTCGAAAGTTATTATCTGTGTATCCATGTGGCGGCACCTTGTTTTCGGGACGCATTGATACAGATCTACGAACAAGAGCAAAACAACGCTGGGATGATGGCGCTGCTGCATAAGGTGGCGCCGGCGCTGCGTCGGCTGCATGAGGCGGGCTTCATGCATGGCGATCTGGGAAATCAAAATATTCTCGTGCCAAAGTCGTCAGCAGGAACGTATTTGGAGCCGTTATTTATTGATTTAAATCGTAGTCAGTATGCTTCAGCGCCGTTAGGGGATCGCGAGCGGGCGCATGATCTCGCGAGGATTGCCCTGCCCGGCGCCTACCTTGATATATTTAAGATGATATATAACCATCATCAAAATTTACCAGAGCCCTTGGCGTGGCTTGAAAAAAAAGCGCGGAAGCGGTTTTGGGGGCATCGTCGAAGAAGCCGATTTCGGCATCCTATTCGGTTTTTGAAACGCTTGCGTCAGGGGCAGCCAGCCTCGCCTTACCCTTCAGACAAGGATTTATGGCTCTGGGATGAAAAAACTGCGCAACCCGTCGTCGTGTTAGACCGATCGGAAAAGCGCCGACTCCGTAGCCCACGCGATATTGCGATCACCTTATTCCGGGGCGTCATGGCGAGCCCTTCGTTGTACCGACGCTATCGTCGTTTGCTGTCCGAGAGCTATTCAAAACCCGTGACTTTAAAGAATCGGTTCGGTGTTGCGCTGCATCCTCGGACTGAATATGTCGAGCAAGAATGGGCTTTACTTAAAGCCTTGGGTAGCCCGCCGGTGCTCCTGCGCTTTTGTCATCACGAGACACCGGAAGATTGGCAGGCTGGGATTGCGTTGGTCGAAAGACTTTATCGCGAAAAAATTCCTGTAATGGTGAAAATTCTTCAGGATCGCCAAGCTGTCTTGAACCCTGTTTCATGGCGCGCCTTTTTAAGGATGGTGGTTGGGGCGGTAGCCGATAAGGTCAGCCAGATCGAAGTAACCCATGCAAAGAATCGGTCTAAATGGGGCGTTTGGACGAATCGAGAGTTTAAGGCGTTGATGCAACCTGTGCTGGAACTCCGGCACGAATTTCCAAGGGTTAATTTCGTCGGTCCGGCGTGTATTGATTTTGAATATTTAGCCGTTTTGTCCGGATTAGCAGACCTGCCAAAAGGGTTACACCTCAATGGGCTTTCACATCTAATGTATGTCGATCGTCGGGGCGCGCCCGAAAACAAACAGGGCGGATTCTCAACGGTCGAAAAGTCGGCCCTTTTGAAGGCCATTGCGGATTGGTCGAGTCGAGTCGATAGCAAGGTTATTGTTTCTGAGGTGAATTGGCCGATTCAAGGCGCCGGCCTTTGGTCACCGATTACAGGGACTTACGAGAAAGCGGAATGGCGTCGTGATGCGCCTGGTGAGACAGAACTCGATTACGCAAATTTCATGCTGCGGTTCTTAGCGTTGACGGTTTGTTCTGGCCATGTCAGCGAGGTCTATTGGTGGCGTTTGTCTGCTCGCGGTTATGGTTTGGTTGACGACCAAAACGGGTTTGCGCCACGTCCTGCCTTTACCGCACTGAAGTTTTTCTTACATCTGTTGGGCGATGCGGTCTTCGTTAAGAAGCACGACACGCCTGAAGATCGCTACCTGCTAGAGTTCACCCAGGGCGCCACGCGAATACTGATGGCTTGGCGAGTTTCGGGTGAGCAACCCCTTGACGGTTTCGGGCCTTTTGATCAGGCCTGGGATGCTTTTGGCGCCTTGATTGAACGGCCGGTTTTTCGAGCATCGCCAACTTACTACCGCGTTGAAGGGGCTGTTGATGGGTCGCGTGACCTTTGCGTCTCCGGATAGGTGGCCGCAGCCGCTGACTTGAAGCTTTGTCGATAGGCAAGATTTCGGAGCTTGAAAAATAAGCAAGCTTGGCGCTGAATTGCGCAGGCGCGATCGTGTTTTATTCGGGCGCTTGAGGTTTAAGAGTCGATCAAAGTGCAAGCGGCACCGACGGCGTTACGATTGGTTTGGTTTAACGTATGATCGGTTGTATGAATAATCCCTGGCTTTCAAGTAAAACGCTGTCCGCCTTTTGTCGCGACCAAAGCGGGTCTGGTTGGTGGAATAATGATCGGTTTTTAATGCGATTGATTCGTTTAAAGCCGCCTTTAGTCCGTCAATGGTGCCATTTGGTGCTCGTTGGGTTTTTACTTGGGCCCATGATCACCGCGGCAAGTTGTGACCGGCCTGTATTCAAAAATCCCCTACAGGTGCTCCAGATCGGATCAATCGAGCGTCATTTTCGTATTGTTTATCCGACTAATTACTCGGCCAATGCTCATAATCCGTTGGTGATCTTACTCCATGGTTGGGGCGGAAATGAGGACGCTTTTCTGGATCAGGATGACCTTCGTCGAACGGCGGATGCACGCGGCGTGGTTTTGGTGGCGCCGCGGGGCCTCGGCAGTGGCGCGCCTGACTTCGGAAACAATTCATGGACATTCAGTGGCTCCGATACGGGCGTGACCGAGGCTGGCATGCCGATTTGTGATGCGGCGCTCACCCCTGATTATCGGTACCCTTCGTGTAAAGCGTCAAAAATTGCGGTAACGACCTGTGCCTGGACCCATTGCCAGGGTCAGTCGCACACCGACATTGATTTTTTGGTCGAATTATTCGCCCTGCTGGAAACGCAGCAGTGCATCGATCCAGACCGTATGTATTTAATGGGCGGATCGAACGGCGGTAACTTGGTCTGGGATGTCGCGCGAGCGCCGCGGTTAAGCAACAAGTTGGCCGCGATCGCGTCCTGGATTGGGTTGCCGCATCAATCGTATTTGGCGCCTGGGAAGGCGTCAGCCCTGCCGGCAGCGCTCTTAATCACTGGGACAAAGGATACAACCGATCCGCCTGGCGCATGGGATGACTTCAACGTGACCACCACGAGCAATCAAACCGACCGTTATTACTATGAGTCCGCTAGCGCGACGATACGAGCTTGGTCTGCCGCATCGGGATGTCCAGTTGGCGCTGTCGCGACGCCTGTCGCCGCGCCCCCGCCATTTGATTGCCGCGCGTATTGTCCTGGAGAACGACAAGACGTGCCGGCACTCGATTGCCGATTAGAGATGGGTCATGAGTATCGTGAGGATGATGCTTGGCCGTTGACGCTCGATTTCTTTTTGAGTCGTCGTCATGCGCGGGGTTCATAGCAGACCGATTACGGATGAATAGGTGCCGAGGTGTTGGTGGGGGTAGCTCCGGTGATGTTGCGGGGTGTAGGGTGGGTTTGTCCTTGCCGCTCGATCAGTTGGATCCTCTAACTTTGAAGTGGGAGACGAGATATTGATCAAGCAGAGGATGGATGCCAAAGACTGGGCATTGCTGCTTTTACTGTCGTTCCTTTGGGGCGGCTCCTTTTTTCTGATTGACGTAATCGTGCTTGAGCTGCCGCCGTTAACAATCGTAACGCTGCGAGTTGGTATTGCGGCGATCGTGCTTTGGACTGTTCTGCTGATCAAGGGCTATGAAGTGCCCAAATCGTTCAAACTCTGGCGCGCTTTTTTGATGCTCGGATTGCTCAACAACGTGATTCCATTTTCGCTCATTGTCTGGGGCCAAAATCACATTGGTGCGGGTCTTGCCGCTATTATCAATGCCAGCACACCGTTGTTTACGGTGCTCATTGCCGGTGCTTTTTTGGTAGATGAGCATATGACGCCCCAGAAAGTGATTGGCGTTCTGGTGGGCCTATTCGGGGTGGGGGTGCTGATCGGCGCCGACGCTTTTGCCGAGCTCGGCTTAAACATGAGCCTGACAACCCTTGCCCAACTCGCCATTCTGGGCGCGGCGATCTCCTATGGCTGTGCATCCGTCTTTGGTCGCCGCTTCAAGTCACTCGGTGTGAGCCCTTTTAGTACGGCGGTCGGCCAAGTCACAGCGGCCACAATTATTTTGTTGCCGATGAGCTATATCGTTGAGCGTCCAGATCAACTTGCCAATCCAAGTCTCGTTACTGGGTTAGCAATCGTTTGCCTGGGTGTTTTTTGTACGGCCCTGGGATACCTTTTGTATTTTCAGATACTGTCTTCATCCGGCGCGACGAACGTGGTTCTGGTGACCTTTCTGGTGCCAGTCACGGCCGCATTCTTGGGCTGGCTGATTCTGGGCGAGCAGCTTCATGGTCGATATGTTTCGGGCATGGTGTTGATTGGGCTTGGCTTGGCCGCAATTGACGGACGGCCCTGGGAAAAACTGAGAGCCGTTTTGAGATAAGGGTCATGGCAAAAGGCTGGATGATGCGATTGATGTGCCCATCGATTGTTTGCTGTCGGCCGCGCCGCCAAAAACAGAGCCTGCCGTAAAGGCGAGCTAACATTCACAACATAAAACGGTGGGTAGCATGTCAGAGAAAGGGTTGTTAGGTCTGCTTTATCGGCGCGGGATTCAAACATTGATTCACTCAATGAGGGGGTTAAGGGCGGCATTTCAGTCTGAGGAAGCTTTCCGTTGCGAAGTGCTGGCGTTTGCTTTCTTAGGGCCAGCCGCATTCTGGGTTGCCAAAGACGCACTCGAGCTGATTCTGCTTTTGGGTGCGATGTTGATTGTATTAATGGTCGAACTTCTGAATACGGGGATCGAACTGGTGGTTGATCGCATCGGTTTAGAAAGGCACGAGCTCTCGGGACGGGCGAAGGATGTCGGCTCTGCAGCGGTTTTGATGGCGCTACTCTTATTCGTCTTGGTTTGGGGCGCGATTTTGTATGAAAATGTCGTGTCTTAGTCCGGGTATCCCACGCTTACGTTTGAACTCGCGACGATCCTTGCCGAATCAAGCCGCGATTGGCGGAACGAGCGGGATGCGTTGACGACCCCAAGCGCCTGATTGGGTAAATTCCCGGCGGACGATTCAAGATTGTGATGAATATCAGGTCCTCATCGCGGCCGTCATGGATGAAAGGGTTGGGTGTGGCATGAGGTTTCGTTTGAGGTGATTCTCGGACGTGTTTATGGGTTACACGGTCTGGCCAGAGAGATTAACGGCAGGCGAAGTATGGAAGGTCTCGCAAATAAAGGATGCGGAAAAACCCTTGCCTACGTCTGACCTAAGCGTTTTATAAGGTCTTGTAACGCGGCTTGGCAGCGGGTGGACCGTCATGGCTTAATAGATGCGAAGATATAAACAGTAGGAGCGGCAAGAGGATGCAAAATCGGCAAGTCTTCGAGGGCACGGTCGGGATGCTGGACTATGACAGCATTGCCGGAGCGGTTGCGAAAATCCGCCAGAACGATGCGGCGGGTCGTGAGCAGATCTTAGCGGCGGTGTGTTGGGCTGCGTTCGCGTGTCCACAGGCCATTACCCCGATATTTGACGCTTTGGCCAAAGCCTGGCTCGGGGCCGAAAAGGGGCTCGTCCCCGCGATGGCTGCTGAGCCAGACAACTTGCCGAGTGCGCCGTTAGAATCTTCTTTTTGGCAGGCTTTTTGGTCCGTTATTGATCAGAAGAATTTTGATGCCATCAGCATTACTGCCGCCGTTGCGGGCCTTGGTGGCGCGGTTCACAGCTCGATGCTGGCTTTGAGTGAAGCGGCCGCGGCACAACACCCGGGTGCGAGCGCTGCTAAAACGCGCCCCGTACCAGGGCACACCGACTTGAAGGCGCTGGCAACGACGCCAAAGAACAGCTTAGGGTATACGCTGCATCAGATGGTCGTTGATAACGGATATGACCTTGAAGTTCTGGATCGTGATGCAATTCAGCTCTCCGAACTGCCTCCGGCGCTGCGCTACCTCAACGTGCGGATCCTGCAAATGCACGATGTTTGGCATTTGGCCGCCGGCTACAGCACAAGCGGTTCTCATGAAATCGCAATCTCCGCCTTTCAATTAGCACAATTTGGTCACAACTATTCCGCAATGTTCCTTGCGGTGGTTTTGATGAAGTCGCATGTCGGTACGCCGCGCTCGTTCACATTGCTGCTGCAGTTAATATTGGAAGCCTGGCGACATGGGCGGCAAGTCCCGGCGATGATGGAGATTGAATGGGAGGCTGAATGGCAGCATTCGATTGAGGATATCCGTAAGCGCTATGACATTAAGCCCTACCGAAGTGTCTTGCCGGCTAATATGCTCGAGGTGTTTGGTGGCGGGTCATGGTGGCAACGCCTCAGGTTGGGCTGGCAGCTGTCTCGATTACTGAAGCAGTTAAAATCAGGTCAGAATCCTTACTACGCCTGATCGGCGGATCAATTTGGTCCGGCGCGCCGCAACCCATCTCCGAAAGCTTTTATGAGCGATCAGGGCGTTCTTGTGGGATTGAGGCGGCCTGTGACGCCGACAACCTTAAGCCCCAAGCTCCAAGCCTTAAGTCCTAATCCCGAAGCTCAAAACCTGAAGCCGACATTTCCATGCGCTAAAGCCAAAAAAACGCAACAGGGCGTCGATGGGTGTTAACCAGTAGGCTGCAAGGCCCCAGCATTAAGGCGCGAGTGGGATGATCCACTCATCGTTACGTCGATCGAGTTGCCCGCCCATTTGTTCAACGACAACGCGATCAATGGTCTGCAGATCGCGTGCCGCCATGAGGGCAAAGCTATCTTCACCATCCTGATCGGGGGTCCTATCTGGAAACTGACGCCGGGTTCGGTGTATCCAGTAGGTGTTCGAAACGTCCTCGAGTGCAAAGGCCGCTTTCACGCCATCAAGGCCAAGCATAAAGCCTAAAAGCCCGCCCCAGGTCGCACTTGGGTTGTCGGAGTCCCAACCCGCAAGGGTCGCGATTTGGATGGTTCGAACGATATCGCCCTCGCCATAGAACCAGCTCACGAGGCTCGCGGCGAAGTTAATGAGGGCGTCAAACGGCGCTTGGTATTGGTAGTTGTCGGCGCCGGTCAACTGGTAACGTTGATAAATGGCATCGCGCGTGAGTGCCCATTGATCCGGCTGCCGCCGATAGTGACCCGCAACGAATTGGTAAATCTTTGCAGCAGTAGAGTCCGGCGGCAAGGTCTGGCTAGCCTGATCAGCCAGCCACTGGGTTTGTTCCTGGCGGGTCAGGGTGGGGTCGACCCTAGCTGCTAGGCTGTGCATCACCACATAAAACTGCGCGATCCACGCGGCTTCGCCTTGGGCCGTCGTGCGAATGGGCAGGTAGGCAATATCCTGCGCCGTATCCGGTCGGCCAGGCGCGAGCAGCCCAAAAATTTCCGTGGTCAGTTGTGCATCAATCATCGAATGCATCGGATTGTGCATGGGTGCACTCGTGTTGGGTGGGCGCATGCCCTCGGTCATCAGTTGTCGAGCCCGCTCGTTGGAGACCCATAAAAAGTTCTCGATCACGGGGGTTGAGTCTGGAAATTTCTGATGAAGCGGCGCATCGGTCTCGGAATAGATATGCGTCAACCAGCCATCTCGGATTTGCTCAGCGGTCAGTTTACTGGTTTCGTGATGATGATGGAGAAAGCTGTATAGGTATTCAATGTCGGTATCATCGTCCGCGCCCCAGGGGGTTCCAAGGGGTTCAAAGTAAAAGGCGATCCGGTCGCTGTGCGCAACAAAGTCGCCCCAAACGGATCGCCGATCAAGCGATCCCCAATCCGAATCGGTATAAAAGGGTAAGGTTTCGGGGGTGCCAACCGCATCCATCTCTGTCACAAGGCCAGTCCAATTGGCTATGTTCTGTCCGAGCCAAAACCCTTGCAAGCGTTCAGCATAATCAGACCGGGATAAACGCAGTACGGCGTCCTCTGCAGAAACGGGTAGTGCGAGGGTCAGAAGGATTAATCCCAAGATTGGGTAGGCGGTCATCGTTGTCTCATCCTGTCGGGGTGCGGCACCCGTTTGAGGCTTGGCGTCTGGTGGGTGCTCGCACTCAGCTGCAAGCTGGGGGCGTGCAATTCAGTGCCAACACCCTTTGTTCAAAACAATGGCTCGCAGGCGCCCATGAAGCCTCGTTATGGGATTACGCTTTTTGGATCGCCTCGTTGGCCAGCTCTAAGGACAGGTCGATGCGGGATTTCAGCAGATCGAGATCAACCCCTTCGGTACTTTTCTTGCCCTGCATATAGCGTGCATAAACGCCGTGCACGATGCAGGCCGTTTTCCAGCGGTTAAACGCAATATAGTACGGCAGATTTGACAAGTCTCGTCCCGTTCTTTGGGCGTAGCGCGCAGCCAATTCACCTCGGCTAGGAAACCCCGGGAGGCTCGTTGCCGCTTCCGGCGTCATTGGGCGCTGATCGCTGGGGTCTGGCCAGGGGTTTAAGGCGTAAGCCAGATCGGCCAGCGGATCACCAAGGGTCGAAATTTCCCAATCAACCACAGCGGCGACGGTGCAATCCGACCCAAAAAGACAGTTATGCAGCCCATAGTCACCATGCACAACACGGATCGGGCCCTGGTCTGGCAGGTTTTCGAGGAAATAGGTTTGCAGATGATGCGCGCGGTCATCGTCATATTCGGCGCCGCTAACGGAGGAGGTCCAAGAACGATACCAAGTCTTCACTTGCCTGCCGACATAGGAGTCCCTTTTTCCGAGTTCACCTAGGCCGACCGCATCGGGATCGACCTGATGAAGATCGGCTAAGGCGTCAAAGAAGGAAAAAGCGAGGGTTTCACGTTTGGCCTCCGGGACCAGCGCGCGGGTGTCCTCGCTGTTGTATAAGGGTTTGCCATCGATCATCCCCATAATGTAAAACCACGCGCCGGTGACATCGGGGTCTTCACAGAAGCCGAAAGGTTTCGGAACGGGGACGTTCGTGCTCGATAACGCTTTGATCAACGCCCATTCTCGGCTCATATCGTGGGCTTTCGGCAGGAGCTCGCCTTGGGGTGGTCGTCGGATTACGGCGAGTTGCCCTCGTGCATCTTCAATTTGGTAGGTCAGGTTCGAGTGGCCGCCTTCAAGTCGAGTCCAGCGAAACGGGGGCGTGAGTTCGGGGACTTCGGCGCGAACCCAGTCTTCGACGGCTGAAACTTGGTAACCCTCTGGTGCTATTTCCATGGTGCGCTCCCGCAAATGACAAGGATCAAATTGTTGCGTGGGTTAATCTAACATCTGATAGGCCGCTGTGCGAAGCGCCTCGGATAGGGGGAGAATCGAGCCGAGGTATTGGGTCATGATGACACCAACCATGGCTTCTGCGGGGTCGACCCAAAAATAGGTCGCTGCAGCACCAGACCAGCCAAATTCGCCGTGATTGGTCAGGGACATGGCCTGGCCCGTATCGATCATGACTCGACCCGTCAGGCCCCAGCCATAGCCCGGTAACGGGCCCAAGCCAATTTTCAACGGCAGCTGGTGCTCAGGAATTCGGTTGGCTTGCATCATCTTGAGCATGGTGCGGGAGAGAATGACCTCCCCTGAGACGGTCTTGCCGTCCAAGAGCATGGTGGCAAATTTTAGATAATCCGAGGTGGTTGAAAACAAACCGTGACCGCCGCGCCGAAAATTTGAATTCGCGGCAGGGTACATGCCCTCCACATCAACGGCTGTGAGGGTTTGTTCTAGCGGCGGGTTCATAGGGGATAGGTCGCTGAGGCGGCTGACGCCGAACATCGGCATCAAGCGGTCCTGTTGGTCAGGGGTGATACAGAATCCGGTATCTTGCATCTGAAGCGGTTCGAAGAGGTGTTCCCGAAGTAAATCATCCAAGCGCTCGCCGGTCGCTTTTTCGATCACATGTGCGAGCACGTCGGTTGCAACGCTATACCGAAACTGGCTACCAGGCTGGAAAGCCAGCGGTTGCGCGGCCAGCTTTGCCATCATCTCATCCAGTGACACAGCGCCATCTTCTGACAAGGCAATCGCATCATAGCCGGGTGCAATATGACAACCGGTGATGAACTCATAAGTAAACCCCGCGCGATGGGTTAAGAGATCCTCAACCGTGATGGGACGCTGCGCCGGCGCCAAAGTCCCATCTGGGCTCAGGACCTTCATCATGGCAAAGGCGCGATTAAATTTCGGCAGAAAGTCGTACAGGCGAAGCCTGCCAGCCTCAATCAGCATGAGTGCTAGTACCGACACGACAGGCTTGGTCATGGAATAGATGCGATACAGCGCATCTGTTGGAATGGGCAAGGAGTGGTCTGCATTGGCGGCCCCCGCGTGCCCGTGCGTTAAGATCCGGCCTGCGACATTCACCTGCCATTCAATGCCTGCGAACTGCTTTTGGTCAATGAAGCGTTGCGCCGCGGCTTGCATCCTGTTGGATCGTGACATGGGGGTCTCCTACGAATGACCTATTGGTTTAACTGAAATCCCGAATCAAATTGAATGGGCCGATCGCTTGTAAAACTGACCGGTCATCCAAAATCGCGATTTGAATCAAACCAAGGGCCTGACTCAAACCGTGCTACCACAATGCCGGCGCCTTAATCGGCTAAGTGCACCAGCATCTTGCCTTTATTCTCGCCTGAGAAGAGTCCGATGAATGCCTCCGGTGCCGACGCCAAACCCTCAAAAATCGTTTCTTCATAACGAACCTCGCCAGACTTGATCCAGCCTGCCATCTGTTGTTGAAATTCCGCCCGTTTTGATTCAAAGGCCGAGACGACAAAGCCCTTGAGGGTGATGAATTTGTAGATAGTCTCGGTGAGGTTTCGAGGGCCAGGCGTTGCGTCACCCTGGTCGTTATAATGGGCGATCATGCCGCAGATCGGAATTCGCCCATGGGGCCGCATGTGGGTCAAAGCGGCCTCTAATTGCGGGCCGCCAACGTTTTCAAAGTAAACATCAATGCCTTCCGGTGCACCCTTTTTAAGTTCCGTTAAGGGGTCATCCGTTCGATAATTAAAGGCGTGATCAAACCCAAAATCATTGATTAGTGTTTGAACTTTTGCATCGCTCCCGGCACTTCCAACGACGCGGCCGCCTTTGATCTTGGCAATTTGTCCGACAAGGCTCCCAACAGCGCCAGAGGCTGCCGAGACGAAGAGGGTTTCGCCATCCTGATAAGCGCCGGTAATCAGCAAACCGCCCCAAGCGGTGAGTCCAGGCATGCCCATAACCCCTAAATAGCTGGGCAAGGGCGCGAGTTCGGGGTCGAGTTGGGTCACAACACTGGCATCATCAACAAAATGACTGTGCCAGCTATGTGGATTAAGCACAAAATCCCCAATCGAAACAGTTGAGCTGTTTGACGCGAGTACCCGCCCGACAGCCGCGCCAAAAAGTTTTGAGCCGGGGGGCATGAAGCGCATCCTCCCTCGCATGTAGGGATCAACCGACATGTAAAGATTTTCAACCAGGACTTGGTTGTCACCGGGTTCTGGCAATTGAATGTCCCGAAGTTCAAAGTCGGCCGCAGTGGGCAAGCCCTGTGGGGTCTGTTTTAAATGAAATATTTGGGCAGTCGTGCTCATAATGATCCTTGTAAAGGTGGGTTGTTGGGTAATCTAAAGGCCGGCAACGTGCGGTGACTTAGGGTTTCTTTGACGGTCGTGGTGATTTAAAGGGTCCTCTCGGCAATGAAGGCCTGCCATTGCGGAAATTGCGTCCAGGCGGGTTTTGGCCAGATGGCGTCCAGGTCCTTACGAGCGATCTCGGGTGCAACGCCTTGCCTTAGGGTTCGATAGAGGTAGATAAAAGCCGATGCACGGTAGTTGGCAAAGCAATGCACTAAGACTTTTTGATCGCCGGCCGCGTCTAGGATACGCATAAACAGCTGTAAGTTGCGCTCTGTCGGGTTGTCCCAGTCAACCGGAATATGGATGTAATCAATGCCCAGTGCGGTGATCTCAAAGCCTTCCCGGGCATTGAGGTCGGTGTCTTCAACCGTTAGATTAATCACGAGTTCGACCTGCTCATCCGTAAGGGAGGCAATATGGGCCGGGCTGATTTGTCCAGATGAGACTAAAGTCTCAGAGACTTCATGATAGTTCCGTGCGGAGATTAAGGATTCTGAGCCATAAGCAGGCGCGGCCGCAGCGAGGATCAGAATAATCCAAAGCCGAGCCCAGTTCGGAAAACAACATTGATTAAAAGGTTTCATCAATTGATTCTGACACGAGGCGAAAAGCGTTGTAAATGAAAACCAATCCAGAGCCAAAATCAATTAGGACACCGGATCTCTAATGCGACTATTGCTGCTCATTAATCGAGATTTTCCAAGCTACTATGCGCTTGAGCGATTATTGCCATTAATCCGAGGCCAAACGGTCCGGGTTTTACAGACGGCGCAGGTTGGCGCGCCTCGGGCTGTGCCCCGCGCCCTTAAACGTCTGGCAAGCCACGAGCAAAGCCTGCTACAAGCGCGGTTGAGCTTGCCGGGGCACGCGGACTGGCCAGCAATACAGAGCGCGCTGACGCAGCAATTGGGGGTGCCGATAACAACCGTCACCAGTGTGAATCAGGGTTTGGGCTTTGAGCGGATGCAGTCATTCCAGCCGGATTTGGTGGTCTCGATTCGGTTTGGATCGATCTTGCGACCGGCGGCGATCAACCTGCCAAGGCTTGGGGTGCTCAATCTGCACTCGGGGTTATTGCCAGCATACCGGGGCGTGATGGCGACTTTTTGGTCGATGCTGCACCAACGGTCTCATTATGGGTACAGCATTCATGACATTATTGATGAGGGTATCGATACTGGGCCGCTAATCGAGCATGAGTCCTTGCCGCTCGATCTCGATCAGGATTACCTCAACCAGTTACTCGCTTTGTATCAGAGCGCCGTGCCGAGGCTGGCGAGGATTATTGAGCAGCGCGAGGCAGCGGGCGCACTTAGGCGACTGCCTAATGGGGCCACCACCGGTGGCTATTATTCGACGCCCACAGCATCGGACTGCGCGCAATTTAGCGGTCTCGGTTTGCGGCTTTTTTAAAGGCGGGTGCGGACGCGTTCTGCAAACCGAAGGCTTAGTCAGGCGTCAGGGCTGCGGGGATAATGCCTTCAAGAGCGGCATTGGGATCAAGACAGCAACCGCCAAGCGCAAGCCCGTAATAAAGATAAGACCGTAATAAAGAGAGGCATTACGGTGCTGCGCGAGCTATCATAGCGCCGTGATTAGCGACCTACCATTACACCCTCAACTCCTTCGCGCAGCAGACGAGCTGGGTTTTACCGAACCCACTGCCGTTCAGGCCGACGCCATTCCCGCCGCCTTGACTGGACGCGACTTAATCGTGTGCTCCAAGACCGGTAGCGGTAAGACGGCAGCGTTTTTGCTGCCCACATTGAATTTAATGCTGGACCATGACGCGCCGAAATCCGGAACGCGGGTGCTGATTTTGTTGCCAACCAGGGAGCTTGCGCTGCAAACGCGCAGAACCTTTGATGCCATGGCGCGCTATACCCAGATCAAGTGCGGCCTCATTATGGGGGGCGAAGCGTTCAACCATCAGGCCGCGACGCTGCGTAAGAATCCTGAAGTCATCATCGCAACCCCGGGTCGGCTGGTAGAACACATTGAAAAAGGCACGCCAGACTTTCGAGATCTTGAAGTGCTCGTGCTGGATGAAGCCGATCGCATGTTGGATATGGGCTTTGCGGTCGATATGGAGACCATTGCGCGTGCTTGTCGCACCCAGCGTCAAACCTTATTGTTTTCGGCAACGCTGTCTCACAAAGGGATGCCCGGGATCACAAGGATGTTGCGAGATCCTGAGTCGATCACCATCGATGAGCATCGGCAAGGCCATGACAGCATTACCCAGCAAGTGGTGCTCGCGGATGATGTGAAGCATAAAGAAAAGCTGGTGATTGCGCTGCTTGCCAAAGAGCAGGCGCCACGTTCAATGATTTTTTGCAACACCCGCAAAGGGTGCCAAGAACTTGGGAACGCTCTGAAAGCCCAAAAACTTCGGGTTGATTACATTCATGGAGAGCTTTCCCAGAGTGATCGTAAGCAAGTGATGAATCGCTTTCGAAGTGGTCAAATCGGAATTTTGGTGGCGACCGATGTGGCAGCTCGCGGTCTCGATATCGAAGGCATTACTTTGGTGATCAATTTTAACGTTGCGCAGTCGGGCGATGATCACGTGCACCGGATTGGGCGCACGGGCCGGGCGGGACAAGTCGGTAAAGCGATCACACTTGTAAGTTCCAACGAATGGAACCCAATGTCGAGTATTGAACGCTACCTGAAACTTCGCTTCGAGCACCGCAAGGTGCCCGGTCTTCAAGCCAGTTATCGTGGGCCCGTGAAGGTGAAAAAGTCCGGTAAGGCCGCAGGCAGTAAGAAAACCAAAGCGCGTCGGAGTCAGAAAAAGACGGCTCAGCCCAAAAAGAGTGGTGGTGAAATTGGCTATAAGCCGCTCAAGCGCTAGTTTTAAGCCGGCCATAGCGCGCGTATCTTTGCGAGTCTTGCAGCAACTTCCTTGAATCCGCTCGAGTGTTGATCATGACCCTGCGCCATTGCTTGGTAGGACCTTCTGCGCGTTAGACGCTGGTTTCTATGCTCGGTAGGCTGTGTTAGGTTGGCTGGGATATCGTTGAACGAAAGGTTCGAACGAGCGAATCAAATCAGACAGCTTTTAATAGACAGCTTTCAATCGACAGCTTTTAAACGACAGCTTTTAAACGACAGTTTAAGTAAGGATGGGTTATGGACTTAGGTGCAGTAGGCGTTTGGTATTTTCAAGATGGTTTCACCTCGCCAGAAGCGGCAGAGGCGGCGCGCAAGATTGAGCAATTGGGTTATGGCACTCTCTGGATTCCGGAAACCGTGGGACGGAGCCCGGTGGCGACAGCGGCTTGGTTGTTGAGTCAAACGAGCCGGCTCAATTTGGCGACCGGCATTATGAATATCTATCACCGTGAACCCGGCGTCACGCTCGCGGCGCAAAACACGCTTGCAGAACAATCCGGCGGGCGATTTTTGCTGGGCATTGGCGTCTCGCACAAGCCTTTAGTTGAAGGTGTTCGAGGCTTGGAATACAAAGCGCCGGTTGCGACCATGCGCGAGTATCTCGAAAAAATGAAAGTCTCGCCCTACAGTGGGCGCCCACCGGCGGACAGCCCGCTCACGGTGATTGCGGCTTTGGGTCCGAAAATGTTGGAGTTGGCGGCCAGCCATAGCGCTGGCGCGCATCCTTACTTTAGCTCACCCGATCATACGCGGATGGCGCGTGACGTTATGGGCGCCGGCCCGTTACTGTGCGTTGAGCAGAAAGTGATTCTTGAATCAGATCCCGACAAGGCGCGTACTGCTGCGCGCGCCAATGCCAAGATTTATCAAGGGTTGCCGAACTATCGCAATAACTGGTTGCGGATGGGGCTCACAGAAGCCGACATCAATGATCTGTCGGATCGGTTTATTGATACCACCTTCGCGTGGGGAAGCATTGCCGACATCCAAGATCGAATAAAAGCACATCAAGATGCCGGTGCTGACCATGTATGCCTTCAGCCGGTCGACGCGGGCGGTAACCTAGGACGGTTAGATTGGGCATGCCTTGAAGCGCTCGCAACCTAACAAGAACGGCCATCATTATCGAGCGATAGTCTGAGACTTTGTTTAAGGTCGAGGTTTAGGTTCCGCGGGCTTACGTATTATTGGCATCTGCCTTCGGCGGGGCGTCCACTGGCTGCGGATCGTCTGCTGCAAAACTTCGCCCGCTGACGCGGTGCCAATAAACGGCAAGACGAGGGTCGGCAATCGGTTCCTCAGTAAACAATTGATTGTCCAGGACTTTGGGGTAGATTTGATCTGCCAGTAGAATTTCACTCCCGGAGAGACGCCTAACAATATGGCGCCGATTTAAATCCACAGGGTGCGCTATGCCCGCAGCGCCAATCAGTTCTCCGACGGCTTTTAACGTGTTTTGATGGAAATTGCGGACCCGCGAGGCCTTAGATTGAATATCCAACACGCGATAACGCGTTGGGTCCATGGTTGCGATGCCGGTAGGGCAGAGACCCGAGGCGCAATTGCGCGCTTGAATGCAGCCCAAGGCGAACATGAAGGGGCGCGCCATGTTGACCCAATCTGCGCCGAGTGCGCAATGTTTCACAATATCGAACGCGCTGACCATTTTTCCAGAGGCGGCGATTTTGATCCTAGAACGAAGGCCTGCGCCGCGAAGCGTATTGTCTACGAAAACTAGGGCATCGGTTAAAGGGCTGCCAAGGTGGTCGCTGAATTCCGTTGGCGCCGCGCCCGTGCCACCTTCCGCGCCATCAACCGATATAAAATCCAATAAGGGTTCGCCCTCGGTCATACTTTTGACGATGGCGATGAATTCCCAGGGATGGCCAATACAAAGTTTGATACCAACGGGCTTACCGCCACTGATCACCCGGAGTTCCGCCGCAAAGCGTAGCAGCGCTTGTGGTGTTTTGAATTCTGTATGATTTGCGGGTGACGCGCAGTCGACGCCCTCGTCAATGCCTCGGGTCAGGGCTATTTCGGCGGTGACCTTGGCGGCTGGTAATAGGCCGCCATGACCCGGTTTGGCGCCCTGACTGAGTTTGATCTCAATCATTTTAACCTGAGGCTGGGTTGCCTTTTGCGCAAAAAGCGCGCGATCTAGGCGACCGCTAGCATCCCGAAACCCAAAATAACCCGTTGAGACCTGCAAAATTAAATCGCCGCCACCTTTGATGTGGTAGGGCGAGACGGAGCCTTCACCGGTATTGTGCGCAAACTGGCCTTGGGCGGCGCCCAGATTCAGCGCTTCAATAGCGGGTGGGGATAAGGCGCCAAAAGAAGTGCCTGAAATATTCAGTAAAGAGATGGCGTAGCGTTGATCGCCAACGCCGACCCAAGTTCGAAAATCCTCGGCCTCGATGTGTAAGGGTGCAAGTGAATGATTCAGCCAGCTAAAATCTTCCTTGTACATCGCCTCGATCGAGCCGAACGCACGAATCGAAAATTCGGATTTCGCGCGTTGGTAAACCATGGCGCGTTGATTTCGAGAGTAGGGCAGTTCTGCATCATCGTCTTCCCAAAAATATTGTCTCAGTTCCGGTCGAATGCTTTCGAAAAAGTATCGAAGTCGGCCCAAAACGGGGAAGTTCGCTCGGACTGCGCTGCCGGTTTGAAAATAGTCTTGAATACCGAAAACCATGAGCAGACTCGATAGGGCCAAGCTGCTCATTAGCCAGGGATTAAACGGCCCATCGATGATGAGCCAAGCCGCACCGGCAAGGGTTGCAAGGGTTGCGTAGAAGACCACGCTATAGCGGCCGAATAACCAATTCATGGCGAACAACGCTCTCAGTGATTGCTGGCAGTTAAGACTAAAATCGGGCGGCATTCAAGGTGCGTCCTGTATTGCGTCACCTGATCCATCTTGTCCGGCCTTATCAAACCGAGCCGTGGTCGATTCAGCAGGCGTCGCGCTGAGGCCGAGATGGCGCTCTGGCCTTAAAATAAGGTTGCGATGAGATAGAGATAGAGCGACGCCAACAGCAGTTGAAGGACCGCGAAGAGGAACGCTTTGGCGACAAACCCGCTGAAGCTGAGTTTGATATTGGCTTTGTGCATCAGCGTGACGGCAACAACGGTTGAGGCGGAACCAATCGGGGTAATGTTGCCGCCAAGGTTCGCGCCGAAGATAACGCTCCACCAAAGTAAACTGTCGCTGGGCAGGCCCATGCTGGCTAAGATTTTACCCAGCATCGCAGCCAGCGGAATGTTATCGGTCACGGAACTGGCAATGGCCGACGACCAAAGTAATGCAAGGCTGCTTGCGGTGGCCCCGAGTTCCAACAGTGACACGATCCCGGTGCCGATCAGAGCCAACACCTGAGCATGCTCCATGACGTTGATCAACATGAAAAGGGTTATAAAAAAGAAAATCAGGTCCCAGTCGATCCCGCGATAAAATTCGTCGACATCGTGTCTAAATCGAATCAAGGCAATGAAAGCGAACAGCAGGGCAACAAATCCCATACCGAGTTCTGATAACAAGGGCAGCACAGATTGCAGTGAAAAAGTCAGTATCAATAGTGCGAAGAGCACGATACTGACTTTAAAAAAGGCGGCGCTGGGAATGCCCTCAGATTCATCAAACCCAGCAACCAATGCCTCAGCGCGGTTTTTATCGGCTTCCGCGGTTAGGGGTTCAATCTGAAAGACCCGAGCGGCTAAGCGTAAGGTGGCCCAGGTTGAAATGACAACAAACGGGGCAGCGAAGAGAAAAAAATCAAGAAAGGTGATGCCAGCGATGTTCCCAAGAATAATATTCGGCACTGAGCTGATGAGGGTTAGCAAACCGCCGATATTGGTGAGCAAGCCTTCGGTCAGCAAAAAGCCCAGCAGCAGTTTGGATTGATTGAGTTTGGCAAGACTGACGCTGGTCAGTGAGCCGATGATGATCATTGCCGTCACGTTATTCAAAAGAGCTGAAAACAGGACCGTCATACAGCCATAGTAGATCAATAGTTTTCGAGGATCGCCTTTGGAAGCTTTCGTCAACCGGATCGCAAGATACGAAAATAGACCGCTTTTTGAGGTGACATCCACAAACAGGCTGGCGCCGACTATGATGGCAATGACCTCCCAGTCTATCCCGGGTATGTAAACGGGCAGATGCAGGGATTCGTTAAAGACGTTGATGACAGGGCCAAAGGGTAGAAGCTCGAGCGCCGTTGCGATGAGCAAACTCAGCAGGGCAAAGAGGCCGGTAATAAGCGATTTTTGGGCGTGCAATTTTTCTTCAAAGGCGAGACACGCGACCATCGCCAGTAAAATGCCGGTAAACAGCCAAGTGATAGCGGGGTCGACCGTGTGCACCTGCTCACTTGCGAGGGCGGGATGCGCGAGTAATGCCAAGGGCGCCAAGCTCGCCATTTTTAAACTTGATGATCGCCTACCAGGTGCGTGTTTGTTGCGCATGCTAAAAGTTCCTGGGGTCATGCTAAAGCAGTAAAAAAGGCAGGTCGGTGAATTGCATCGCGAGCGCATCCGCAATGCCGCGGTTCAAAGCCTTCGTGGCATCAAGCATGTCGAGAACGATCAGCTCCGGCTGGGTTTGTGTGATCCAGGTTAGGTAACCGTGCTGCACTGGCGCCATTTCGACCGAGTGCTGCACGGTCACGTCGGGTCGGTACTGTTCGAGGGTTAACTGACAGTGATCGAGAAAACGTTGCGCTTCCTGCATGAGTTCGCGTTTGAGCGTTGTCCGAGCTGTTTCGGTGTTCAGTTCCGGGATGCGCTCGATCGCCTTCATGATGCGCTCAAACTGATCTTCGGCTTCGATGTGATGCAGGCAAAGTGTCGCGCCAGAAGCGCAAAAGGTACTGGCCCAATTCACAAGATCATGGTTGTTCAGGGGCTGATCAACGATGCCGGCGATGGTCCTGACAGTCGATGGCGCGCGCGCATCATTCACTGGCGTCGGTAGCACCAAGATCGGGGTTGCGTGATGCTGAATCAGGGACTGCACCACGCCGCCAAAGCCCCGGTTCCAGGCATGCTCCCCCTGTAGTAGGTGACGTTGCAGCACGATGAGGTCCGGCGCGTGATCTAAAACCAAATTGCTAATACTGAGTTCATCGGTGGTGTTCGGTAATGATTGAGCGATGATAGGGGATGCTTTGGGACGGTTTAATATCCCAAGAGTCTGCTCAATGATGGGCGTCGTCGTTAGGTCGGGTTGTTCCGGAACCAGAACTAAAACCGATGTCAAATTCGGAGGCGAATACTCAAAACGGATCCGTTGTGCGCGTTTGAAAATTGATTCGAAGAGGTCGAGCCTAGAATCCATGAGTTTGATTGCTGCCAAGTGTCTGTCGAGACTAAAGGATCTTTCCAGGCATGTTAAGTCAATCTTTGGGCGGATCAGGCCTTGGCGCGGCGGCATATGCTTGAGGGGTGCTCGCAGAGCGCTTGGGTGATAGATTAGGAGCGGGCATGACGGAACGCCTTGACCCAATTAATGTCTTGGAAGCCGGGGAAGGCGTTTTTTGACCATCGCGTTCGAGCCGCTTACCGTACCCGCCGCGATCGATGCCAGCGCACAAGCGGGTAGGCGTCCAAAAGCCCGCTGAATTTAAGGCCATCTCAAGACAGGCTTTGGCCTTTTGAGTAAAAGTAGGCGTTGCAAAGATGCGGGATCAAAAACGTAGGGGGGAAGGTGTCTAAACAACATTTTGAGGTGATCGTGGTGGGGGCGGGGTTTGCGGGCTTGTACCTTGCTCATAAGTTAACCACCCAAGGGCGCACACTGCGTGTATTGGAGCAGGGCTCGGACGTCGGCGGCACCTGGTACTGGAATCGCTACCCTGGTGCGCGTTGCGACGCCGAAAGTCTGGCCTACTCTTTTTCTTTTTCAAGCGAATTGGAGCAAACCTGGCATTGGTCAGAGCGATATGCCCAGCAGCCTGAGATTTTGTCCTATGCACGCCACGTTGCGGATCAATTTCAATTAAGACCTCTGATTCAGTTTAATACCCAAGTCACCTCGGCCATTTGGCAGGAATTGCCGTGTCATTGGGTAATTGAAACCGCGCTCGGTGAGCGATTCACCGCAGATTTTTGCGTTATGGCAACGGGGTGTTTGTCCGTACCCCAACGTCCGGATATCCCCGGCTTAGAGACGTTTGCGGGAAACTTCTATCAGGCCAGTCAGTGGCCCCATGAACCCGTGGGTTTTGAAGCTGAACGGGTTGGCATTATTGGAACGGGCTCATCCGGCATTCAGGCTATTCCGGTGATTGCTGCATCGGCGGCCCACTTAACAGTATTTCAGCGAACCCCTAATTTTAGTGTGCCGGCCAATAACTACGAGCTGGATCCAGATTGGGTGTCAGAATTTAAGCAGCATTATCCGGCGCATCGCGCCAATCATCGCGCGGGTAATGGCTCGGGTTTTGGTGACCTTGATATCTTGCCGAGATCGGGACCAGTTGACCCAGTGATTTTTAATGAGTTATCAGACTCGGCTGCGACCGCCTTGCTTGAGGCGGCTTGGCAGCGCGGCGGCGCTCGGTTTATGGCGGTCATCAATGACACGCTGATGAATCTAGAGGCCAACCAATTTGTGCAGGCTTTTGTGCACAAAAAAATCCGATCACTGGTTAAGGATCCCGTGACCGCCGCGGCGCTCTGCCCAACGACGCATCCAATTGGCACCCGGCGAATCTGCGTCGATATCAATTACTATGAGACCTACAATCAGGATCACGTTCGATTGGTTAATTTGCGGGAAACGCCTTTGGTTGAGATCACGCCCAAGGGTATTGCGCTGGACAAAGAGCATATCGAGCTCGATACCCTTGTGATCGCAACCGGGTTTGATGCAATGACGGGTGCCCTGCGTAATATGAACATTCAAGGCATCGGTGGACTCGCACTTGAGGATGCCTGGCACGCAGGACCGCGGACCTATCTGGGTTTGATGAGCGTGGGCTTTCCGAATTTATTCATGGTGACCGGGCCTGGGAGCCCCTCAGTGCTGTCAAATATGTTGGTGTCGATCGAGCAGCATGTTGATTGGATCGTCAACTGTTTAACCAAAATGAGGGCTGATAACCATCGAATGATTAGAGCTGAAGAAGCGGCTCAAGACCAATGGATGGCGCATGTACAGATGGTGGCCGAGGCAACTCTGTTTCCCCAAGGCGGCTCATGGTATTTGGGCGCGAACGTGCCGGGTAAACCTAGAATATTTATGCCCTATGCGGCGGGGGTTGGCGCCTATCGTGAGGCTTGCGAGGCAGTGGTTGCGAAGGGCTATCGTGGTTTTGAGTTTGCGTAGGCCAGATCGCCTTCGCATCGGGCTCGATGAACGACGACTTGCGCTGCCGCGAAGGCGGCGGCGGTTTGGCTGGTTTTCAGAAATTGTTGGGCGGTGGCATCGGGTGGGGGCGCTCGTTCTTGGGCTGGCGGGCACATTGCTGCTGCTGTCAGGGTTGGTCATGCCGGTTCAGGCCGCTGAGGCCGATACTGGGACTGAGACCTTCCAGATCCTCTACACCAATGATATCGAAAGCGTGTATGAGCCGTTACCCGCGCCCTGGCGCTCGGATATGACGCACATTGGTGGGCTAGCGAAGCTTGCGAGCTTGATTGCGCAGTATCGCGTGCAAGCGCCTAAATCACTTCTGCTGGATGCCGGGGACCTGTTTACGGGCTCGCTTGCAAAGGCAACCCAAGGCCGCTTGGTCTTTGATCTCTACAGCGCCATTGGATACGACGCCGTGAACGTCGGTAACCATGAGTTTGAATATGGCTGGCAGACCTTAGCGTTCGTGAGTCAACGCGCGCGGTTTCCGCTGCTCAATGCCAACATCTTCTATGAGGACACGGAGATTCCCTTCGGTCGAGCTTATGTCATTTTAGAAGTCGGCCGTATTCGGGTCGCCGTGCTTGGGCTTATGGGCGTTGATGCCTTTATCAATACAATGATGCCGAGTCACCGCCAGGGCTTAAGCATTGTTGCGCCAGAAACGGTGGCGGCCCATTGGGTACCGAAGCTACGTCAGGAAGCCGAGGTCGTGGTCCTGCTGACGCACCAGGGGCGAACGGCGCCGATGCAGACGGATAAGGAAGCAGACCCCGAGGTGCAGCGGGGCTTTGAGGAAGAGTATGCCTTAGCTGGCGCCGTCGACGGCATTGATTTAATCGTGGCGGGTCATACGGATCACGGCTTGCAAACACCGGTTCGACACCCGAAAACGCAGACCCTGATTGTCGAAACCTTTGGGCAAGGCATGCACTTGGGCGTCTTAAATCTGCGGTATCAAGCGGGCGAGCCTTTAACGGTTTTATCCTCTGATTTAGTACCCGTAAATGCCGATGCGTTGCCGAGTGATGCGGCGGTTTTGGACTTAATCGAAACGGCTCGGTCTGAGCACCCTGCGTTAGCGGCCGTCGTTGGTGCATTGGCGGGGCATGCACCTCGTAAATATTACCGGGAATCAGTGGTTGGCAACCTGGTGGCGGATGCGCTGCGGGCTTATGCAAAAACGGATATTGGTATGATTACGCCCGGCGCACTGCGGGCAGATTTGGCCTCGGGTCCGGTAACGGTTGAGCAAATTCGCAATGTCTTTCCCTTCCTTGATCGCGTATCGACCGTAAGGCTGACCGGCGCCGTGCTCAAAGAGGTGGTGAGAAAAGGGCTGCGGCGTGAATATGGATTGCCTCAATATTCAGGTCTGACGCTCACAGCTGAGCTCGAAGCGCCTGAAGGAGATCGGCTTATATCGATTAAAATCAATAATTTGCCTGTCATTGATACTAAGGAGTATACGCTGGCAACGGGGAGTTTTACGGCAACCGGTGGCGAGGGCTATCACCTTCTAACGCCTCATGTTGTTGGAACGTCTGAGGCGTTGGTGTCGGAGGTATTGGTTGCGTACTTTGAATCCAAGGGCAAAGTTGTGGCGCCCAGTTTGGGGCGGCAAACGCTGCGATAACCCAGCCCCGTTGCGGATGCTTTGAAGGCGCGGCGTCAGGACGCGCAAAACGAAATCAAGTGCATGGGGTCAAGTGTTTGCAGGAAACGATCATGATTGGGATCCTGCTTGTGCTGGTCGAGTTGACCAAAGGCGGCGCCCGGCATAGATCGATTTTATCTCAATTGTCGTATGGGATATTGATAAGTCAAAATTTAGTGTCTGTGTACGAAGGGCCTTAGAGTCGGCCGGCGAGGGCGAGTCAGGTATGCTGACCCGGCTTGGTGTGGTAAAAAGAGGTCGACGGCTTTGATGTGCTAAGCAGGGCGGACCGCGAGAAAATGGTCCCGGCAGTGACGTTGGTTGGACACCGCGGGATGAAGCCGCGCGAATCCGGGTTGTAAAAGCTTTGGCTGCAGGGGTGATCTTCCCCTGAGATGAAAGGGACATTGGTTGGCAGGACAAGCAGCAGCCGCGCATGAGCCTAATGAGACGCTGAACCGCCACGGCGATCTGCAAGACCAGCGGCACTAAAGTAGAATTTGAATGAGTAACGAAAGGAAGAGTTATGACGATAGACGCGTTTAGAGAAGAAACCAGAGCCTGGCTTGGCGCCAACTGTCCTATGAGCATGCGAGACCGACCGGTTCACTTTGAGGATGCCTTTGAAATCTACGATACCGATGAGGCACGGGCCTGGCGAGATGCCTGCTCAGCACGGGGTTGGACGGCGCCGCTGTGGCCGAAAGTTTATGGTGGCGCCGAAATGACGGGCGAGGAGTACCGGGTTTTTCAAGAGGAAATGGCCGCGATTAAAGCTTTGCCGCCGGAAACGGGGATGGGCCTTGCCATGATTGGTCCAACCTTGATGGAGTTTGGGACTGAGGAGCAGAAGCAGCAGCACCTACCGAAAATAGCCTCTGGCGAAGTGCGTTGGTGTCAGGGTTATAGTGAACCCGGGTCCGGTTCAGACCTTGCCAGTTTGCAAACGAAAGCGGTGATGGAGGGTGATCATTTCGTCATTAATGGCCAAAAGATTTGGACATCCGGGGCCGATCACGCCGATTGGATGTTTGCTTTGGTGCGAACAGACCCCAATGCCTCGAAGCACGATGGCATTAGTTTTGTCTTGTTAGATATGCATCAAGCCGGTGTCACGGTCAAACCAATTCCGCTGATCTCTGGATCGTCACCGTTTTGTGAAACATTTTTTGATAACGCCATCGCATTGCGCTCAAATTTGATCGGTGAGCTCAACAAAGGTTGGACCGTGGGTAAGCGGTTGTTGCAGTACGAACGATCAGCAGCGCCCGCGCCAAGACGGAAAAAGACCGTCAAAACGCTGAACCCGTACGCTCAGATTGGCGTCGAATATTTGGGCCAAACTGGGGACCGCATCAGCGACCTAGAAGCGCGAGAAAAGATCACCAAGCAGGTGATGCTGGAAAAATCCATGCAGTTGACCGTGCAGCGCGTTATGGCGGAAGCCAAATCGGGTCGCGCCCCGGGCGCTACAACCTCAATCTTTAAACTGGTTGGGTCAACGATCGCCAAAGAAGCGTCCGCTTTGAAATCTGAGCTACGGGGTTTGGCGGGTGTCGGGTGGGAAGGCGAAGGATTTAATCAAGACGAGCTGGAGGCAACCCGGGGTTGGCTGCGCGATCGCGCGGTCACGATCTACGGTGGCACCAATGAAGTCCAGATGAACATTATCGCTAAACGGGTCTTGGGCCTACCGGATTAATTTCTAAGGCGCGTTGCCCACTCGCGCTCAATGACCGCTAATTGGGCGCCAACGCACTCATAGTGCGATGGCGCCCTGTTCAACGAGGGTCGCCATATCCGCCTGGGAGAGCCCAAGCAAATCGTGCAGTACCTCGCTTGAGTCAGCCCCGAGCGCTGCAGGGCTGGTCAGAGCGGGCGGCGTATCACCTGAAAGCCGCAACGGGGTCTGCATTTGAGCAATCATGCCCAGCGTCTCATGGGGTCTTTGGTGCAAGCTGCCGCGCGCGGTCATGTGTGGGTCGGTTACAACTTCGGATAAGTGATTCACCGGGGCGCAGATGACGCCGTGGGCTTGGGTTAAGGCGAGCAAGGTTTGACGGGATTTAGGCGCACTCCAGCGCGTAATTTCAGCATCAAGCTCCGTGACATTCTGACATCGCGCTGCAAAGTTATGGAACCTTGGGTCCTCTGCGAGTTCAGGTCGGTCCATCGCTTGGCAAAGCTTCTTAAAATGACCCTCCCGAATACAAATGATGGCGATATAGCCATCACTGGCGACGTAGGTGTTGTAAGGCGCAAGGGTATTGCCCGTATGACGGTTGCCGGCTCGAGGCATTTGCTTGCCTTGGGCATAGAAACTACCGATGGTGGTGGCAAGCGTGGGGAACACGCAATCCTGCATTGAGATATCGACGATCGCGCCTTGACCGGTTGTTTCTCGCCGAAAAAGGGCGGTCACAATCGCCGCATAAAGATGGGTCCCCGCGATAAAGTCGGCAAACGCGGCGGCGGTTTTGAGGGGCGGGCCGCCTTCTTCACCAGTGACGCTCATGACACCGCTGATGGCCTGGAGCGTGATGTCCATACCCAAGTAGTCTCGATAGGGTCCATCGGCATTGCCGTAGCCGGTGCTGGAGGCATAAATTAATCGGGGGTTAAGCGCGGTCAGCGCCGGCCCGCCGATCCCATATTTGCTCATCGTGCCTGGGGCAAAATTTTCTGAGATCACATCAACCTTTTGAGCAAGTTGTTGTATGAGCGCCTGGCCATGCTCTGATTTAATGTTGATTGCGAGGCTCTTTTTATTGCCGTTCAGCAATGCAAAGGGATAGGTCGCGGACGCTTTGGGATTGCTCGAGCGCAGTGTTTCGCCCTTCAATGATTCAACCTTTATGACAGTCGCGCCGGCTTGGGCCATTAAAAAGCCGCAATAAGGACCGTTGTAGACTTGGCCAAAGTCGAGTGCCGTGAGGCCAGATAAAGGGTTCATGATTCGTCCTAGTCTTTGAAGGGTCTTCGGAGTCAACCATGGCACCCTTTCATGGGTCAACTCGGCTCGGGTCCGCCTTTAGAGCCCTTTTAATTCGTTGGGTCGTCTCGCTTTCTGACTCGGGTAATGCCTTCGAAAATGACGCCGGAGATCGGCGAAAACCGAGTGACTCGAAAAATTAGGCCATGATAGGTCATCCGGCGAACCGCACGCGGCTCTGTAATCCTGGGTAAAAAAGCGGCGGCTGTCGCGAGTCGAAGCGTCGCCGAGGCTAAAAAGACGCCGGTAAAGGTGAGGGTTGGCAGGGTGATAAGGCCCATTAGATGGGGCTCAATCCAGGACCAGTTGAGCAGGATGAGGCTGCCAAATGCAGCACCCGAAAAGACCGCGAAGCTCGAGAGTAAATTATGCAGGGCGACGCGCCCCGTGCGACCGCTGCCTGTCGTTAAGTCGAATAACGCGTTATTTGCGCTCAGGGTAAAACCGGACCAAATGAGTCCGCTCAGCATTTGCAGACCGATGAGATAGCTGAAGTGGTCATTGAGCGTCCAAAGCAGCGGCACGAATGGGATCGAAAATCCGGTGACTCTAAGAATAATGCGATTGCCGAACAGGTCTGATAACCGGCCCCATCGACTCAGCACAACGAACTGAACGAAAACGGATGCGGCGGTATTCAGGGTGAGCGCCAAGTAGGAGTAATGTAACGTCGTGAGCAGGTATACCACGACGAAAGGTCCAGAGATTGCGACCGAAAACTGCATCATGGCAAAGAAAGCCGTAAATCTTAAGTAAGCCGGATCTGCTGCGATTTGCTTAATCGATGGAAAAGCGGCGGCTGTGCTTAGCAGTGGTTTCTGCGGATCCTGAACTCGACTGAGGTAATAGGCCGAGATCAATCGGGCGGTCAAACCAATGGCGAAAATACAGGTGAAACCGTATCGAGCCAGATCGAGCTGATCGAACCACTGCAGTAGGCCCCCGGCGATGATCAAGCCGCTAAATGAGGCAATGGTTGATAACCGGGTTCGGCGCGCGAAGAAGCGACCTCGACTAGACTCTGGGACCAGCTGCCCCATGAGCCCTGCCCAGAGTGGCGCGCCAATATTAGGCCCCACGAAGTACAAAACGATGGCGGCTAGCAGGAGTGGAAAGGTGGAATGCCCAACATCCGGCAACACAATCAGCAGCGCCAAGGCAAATACCTGAATGAGCGCGCCACCAATAATGATTGGGTTACGAAAGCCGAGTCGATGGCTTGCCCAAACGGATAGAATTTGACCAAAAGCGGCCAGCAAGGGCGGCAAGGACGCGAGGAGTCCGACTTGGGGCGCTGAGGCTTTGAGGAGAACAGCGTAGGCGCCAAAGTAGCTTTCGCTGGTGCCAACCATGGTCGAGAAAAAGACGCCATCCTTGATCGACGCGCGAAGCGAACGATCAACAACGGGGTCTTTGGCAAAAGTCTTTTTCAAGGCCAATCCTGACACGATGACCAGTGCTGGTCGGGGCGAGGCAAGTATAGGAAGCAATCGAAAATAATCAATCAAAAGCAGCGTGATTCAGGCGGCTATTGGCCATTGTCATCGTAGATCACAAGCCGTATCCTCGATTGAGATCAAGCAGGAGAAGGGATTGTGAATAAAGGCCTTTTAGTCATTGGCATTGCGGTCATCAGTGCCGCGATTTATTTTTTATCGAAGGACGTTGGGCCGAGCCCTGAAGCGTCTGGCACCACGCCCGTGATGACGGCGCCAGAACCGACCATTGGTTTAATCGATGACGCTAGAATTATTGCAGCCGATGATGAGCCTGGGAATTGGCTGTCCTTTGGCCGGAACTATGGCGAGACGCGCTTCTCACCCTTGACGCAGATCAATCGAGAAACCGTAAGCGAGCTTGGACTGGCATGGTTCAAAGATATGGGCACCAATCGCGCATTGGAAGCGACCCCCATTGTCGTTGACGGGATTATGTTTTTCACGACCTCTTGGAGCCGTGTTTATGCGGTCGATGCCAGAACCGGCGAAACCCGATGGTCCTATGACCCCAAAGTGCCTGGCGAATGGGCGCGGTGGGCTTGCTGTGATGTGGTGAACCGGGGTGTTGCGGTTTACGAAGGTCGCGTCTACGTTGGCAGCCTGGATGGTCACCTGATCGCGCTGGATGCGGGCACGGGCGCCGAAATCTGGAAGATCGATACATTAGTGGACCGCGATAAGCCCTATACCATTACCGGGGCGCCTCGAGTCGCCAATGGCAAGGTTTATATCGGTAATGGCGGCGCTGAGTATGGCGTTCGAGGTTATGTGACGGCCTATGATGCGGCCTCAGGCGAACAAGTCTGGCGGTTCTACACCGTGCCGGGCGATCCCAACCTGCCGTTTGAAAGCCCCGAAATGGAGATGGCGGCCGAGACCTGGAAAGGCGGGGAATGGTGGAAGATCGGCGGTGGCGGCACCGTTTGGAACTCGATTGTTTATGATCCGGACTTTAACCAGTTGTATATCGGCGTTGGCAATGGCTCACCCTGGACGCGCGTGATCCGATCGCCGGGGGGCGGCGATAACTTATTCCTATCCTCGATTGTGGCGTTGGATGCCGACACTGGCGAGATGAATTGGTATTACCAAACGACTCCGGGCGACAATTGGGATTATACGGCGGTTCAGGACATGGCCTTGGCGGAGCTTGAGATTGAGGGCGAACCGCGCAAAGTGCTTCTGCAGGCGCCTAAAAATGGCTTCTTCTACGTCTTAGACCGCTCGGACGGCAAATTACTCGCAGCCAACCCGTATGCGACGGTAACCTGGGCAACGCATGTTGACCTCGAAACCGGCCGGCCTGTTGAAAACCCAGATCTTGACTACAGTGAAAAAGGCAAATGGGTCCTGCCGGGCCCCTTGGGGGCACACAACTGGCAAGCGATGTCGGTCGATGAAGCCGCGGGCCTGGTTTATATTCCCGCGCAAGACAACCCGTTATTTTTTGATATGGCGTCTGAATGGAAAGAGACCGGCGTTTATAAACATAAGCCTAAGGGCTGGAACACCGGGCTTGAGTTCGGCCGCTTAGCGCAAGTCATCTTAGATAATATCGCGGAACAACCCACGCCTAAGGGATACCTCAAAGCCTTCGACCCGTTAACGGGTGAAGATCAATGGGTGGTGGAGATTCCGCATTATTGGAATGGTGGGGTTTTGGGCACCGAGGGCGGCCTGGTGTTTCAAGGTAATGCGCTTGGCATGTTCACCGCTTACGATAAGGCGACCGGTGAGGTGCTTTGGGAATTCAATACCTACACGTCGATGCTCGCGCCGCCGATCACTTTTGAGCTCGATGGCGTGCAATATGTGTCCGTGCTAACCGGCACGGGTGGCGGCGACTTGTTTGGGGGTGAGCCTTTGCCGCCGGTGGCAGAGCACGCGTCACTCACCTATAGCAATGAAGGCCGGCTCTTAGTCTTTAAGGTGGGGGGAGAGGCTGCTCTGCCTGCGCCCACCATCCGAGATCGCAGCATCCCAGAGCGGGACATCAAAGGCATTGACGCCGTGAGCATCGCGCGAGGTGAAATAGCCTACAACGAAAATTGCGCCGTGTGTCATGGCTTTCTGGTTCGATCCGGTGGCGCGATTGCAGACTTGCGACGTGTGAACGATGAGACCCTCGCGATCTGGGATCAGATCGTGATTGATGGGCTGTATTCTGCTAGAGGCATGGCGGGTTTTGGCGATGTGCTGACGCGGGATCAATCGGGTGATGTCATGAACTATGTCTTGGCGCGGGCAGAGGAAGATCGATTGGTTGCAGCTGGTGAGAAAGAGATGCCGCAAATGACTTGGCTGACGGGCAGCGACTAGATTGCGCTTTAGCGTCGTCTATCTCATCTAATCGATGCGGTTGGCGGCGTGTTCAGGGCCCGTCGATATGAAAGCACTTAAAGCGGGTGTTTCGCCATCGGTATTTATTGAATCGGCACCGTTTTTTCGGGCAGGGTAGGCGGCGCGACCGTTGTGAACTCAAAGGCGGGTCGCTCGTTGTCATTGCCCTCGGGCGATTGGCCTTCGCCCGCTGGCGGCTCGTCTCCTCCTGGTTTTTCGCCATCCAGTACATTGTGACTGATTCGGCCGTTCAACAGCTCGCCGGCGTCCAGGCGATTTTTGGCATCTTGCGCGGCTTCTGCTGCATCAATCGTCCAAGGAATTCGATGGGCTCTGGGTGGACTGCTCACGAGGTCCGCATCGTCCAAGGCCGAGACCCAGTAATAAATGGTGCCCGGGTCGCCTTGAGCCTTGTTCGGTTCTTCTATGTGAATCCAGTGCACTCGAAAGGCTTCTGGCGTTGGGTCTGGGGTCGCCCATCCCAGCAAGTCTAAAATGTGGAACCAAGTGACCATATAAAACACACTCGTGATGACGACGAGGCCCAGCTTGAAGGGGCGAGCAAGGCTAGAATGCTTGAGGCTGAGCAGCAACAATAGCGCTAGCGTGATGTAGCAAAGAATCAAAATACTTTGGGCGCTCATCTCTGTTTGGCCTTGGATTGTGTCACCAGGTCTTTCGGCAGTTGGTTTAAATCGACTACGTTGCCCTCCTGATCAAGGCTAAACCGAAGCGCGGTAAGTTCGTGGCCCGCGCCGGTTAAAAAATGCTCGCCGTAGTAGATCAAATTCACTTTTGGGTTTAGTCGTTCGACCTTGACGGTGACGGGCAAGGGGTCTTGGTAATTGGCTTTGTAGTGCAGCAGGTTCACAACATATTCGCCTGACTGAATACCGCGTAGGGTGACGGTCTCTTGATTGATGGGATTGATAATACGTTCGCCACCGCGCTCGATTTGGTCGGCAAATACGCCGCGATCATCTCGATCTAAGTGCATCAGACCCGAATCCCGATTGTAGTACCAAATAATGTCGCCGTTGGGATCTTCAACAATGGCATCAACGTCATCGGGGTGTTGGTCTGCCCAACGCACGGTGATCAGCATCTCTGCCTTGGTTTCGATATCGCCTTGCTTTTCAGGATCGCTGATCAGCAGAAAGGCCATTGCAAACATAAAGACAAAACCCAGCAGGGCATTGAACAGTAAGTCCGTGAAAACCTCTTCCTGATGGTGCCGGTTAAGGCTGGGGTGACGCATCCTGTGAGCCTGCTGTGGATTCGAGCCATTCCAAGGTGTTAATAATCTGCACCACCGCATGATCTGCCAGATGGTATTGGCTTTTGATTAGGGTACTGGTCACCAAACCGGTAAGCGTTGTGTACAGTGCAACCGCCATACCACCGCTCATGGCGGTGAGCAATTGTTGCATCAAAGCCGGTTCAAACTGCTTAATTTCCGCAATGGGTCCGAGCATCAAAATAAAGCCAATGACGGTGCCCATAAGGCCCAGTTTTAGTAACAGGTCGCTCACAAAATAACCGAGGGCGTGGGGGTTCTGTAAATGATCGGCGAGGCTCGTACTTGGACGTCGGCCGATGTGGGTTTGGTCCTCGGGCAGGCCTAAAATCTTTTGTTGGAGCGCAAGGTAGACCCTTTCACGCTGGGAATCACGGTTGTCACCTAAGGCAGCGGTGCGTGTTGATATCGCGGCTTGCAAGGCCCCCAGGCGGTGACATTGCGCGAGCCAGTAGGCTGTTATGAGGGCATAAAGGGTCAAAATAACAAGGGACAAATAACTGCGATCGGATTCAATCAAGAGGGTGAAGTAGCGAAAGTGCCACAAAACAAAAACACCGAACATCAGGCAGCCAAGCAGCGCCAGCGCGTCAAAAAACAGGTTGGGGGTCTTCCTTAAAAACAGGCGTTGAAACACAGTGGCATTCCTATGAGTGGCCGTAGGCTAGACAACCCGCGCAGCAACACGATAACCGGTCAGGCGCGCGCGGTGTCGCTTTGGACTTAATCATGTCCGCGCCTGATTGGCAATGTCCTTAAGCGTTGATTGGGCTTCGCTGGCGGGGCGCTTGCGTGCGCCGATGCGGGCGCCGATGCGGGCGCGCCTAACCTGCTTCGGCTGGGCTGTTCTATACCCAAGCGTCGAAAAAGTGCCGAGGTGCTTGGCTTTGATGAAGCAAGGGTTGCGGGAGATGCTTAGGTCTGCAGATAACCGTCAGGACGGCGCCACATAACGGCCAGCGGGTAACCGTCGAAACAGTTCCTGAGCCGAAGGCTCAAGCAGCTAATGGGTAGCAGGGTCGCAACCTCAGATATTTGATAGCCCACGCGCCCGTAAGCTGGGCAACTTGCGCCCTATTGGCGCGCGCAGGGGCGCGCGTTCATGCTACATTTAAACGAATCAATAATGAGATCAAATTATGACCCAGCCAATTTTTGAAATCCGAGATTACACCATTGCGCAGCCAGATTATGCCGCCTACAAGACCTGGGCCGAGGACCTTGCCGGTCCTTGGTTAAAGGCCAATTTAAACGTCTTGGAGTTTTGGATGGATGCTGGGATCGAAGCGGAGGTTGCTGGCACGGACCCAAAGGTGTCGCCCCATGGCCAAGCCAACGTCTGCTGGATCATTCAGTGGGAGAGCATGGACGAACGTAAGGCCAATGCAACGTGGACAAGCGCACCAGAATGGCAGGCCATTTGGGCGAAGCATCCTAATCCAAACGCTTATCTGCATATGAATGCGCGATTTATGACGGCGGTTGGGTGACGTTCAATTTTGGCGTATTGGGCGCGGCAAAGATTACGCCCATGGCGCTGCTTGAGCCCGTTAGCGCCGAGCCTTTGACCAGGGCTTATTGTATTGCGGCAAGGGACCCTATCCGGGCGGCGGCATTTGCGAAGGCCCATCACATCGGTAAGGTTCATCCAGATTACCAAGCCGTGCTGGATGACCCTGTTGTCGATGCTGTTTATATTGCCTTGCCGATATCCGAGCACGCTCAGTGGACCAACAAAGCACTTTCCGCGGGTAAACATGTGTTGTGTGAGAAATCCCTCGCATCGAATGCTGCCGAGGCCCTTGGCATGCAGCATCAGGCGAAGCACAGCAATCGTGTCCTGATGGAAGCATTTCATTATCGATATCATCCTTTGTTCGATGCGGCGATTGAGGTTATTCACTCAGGAGAAATTGGTACTGTTGAACATCTCGAGGCCCTATTTCATGTAAAGGGCCCGATCCCTACCGATGATATTCGCCGAAACTACGCCCTAGGGGGCGGCGTTCTGATGGATATTGGCTGCTATCCCGTGAGTTGGGTTCGGCATCTTATGCAATCTGAGCCACAGGTGATGCGTGCCAATGCGGTGACGGATCCTGAAGAGGTGGATGTTGAAATGACCGCAACCTTATCGTTTTCTAATGGCGCCGCCGCGATGATCCAAGGCAGTATGCAAGCCGGCGCCGACTTCAAGGCGGTGATTGAGGTCGTTGGCTCGAAAGGACAGATGACGGTACGCAATCCACTGGTGCCGCAACTGGGCCATGAACTCATCGTGACCGGGATCCATGGCAGTCGCCGCGTAACCTTTGATCAACGCGCAAGCTATGCTTATCAACTCGATGCCTTTTTAGGCGCGGTTCAACGCGGTCATTCGCTTTGGACAGATGCAAAGGATGCGGTGAAGCAACTGACCGTGATTGACGCCTGCTATAAAAAGGCTGGGTTGCGCTTGCGCGGTGGTTAGGACAAACAAGAACCGGAACCACCCAAAAAAAATCGCGCTACGGATTGAAAAACCGGCGTCGGCGATGATAAAAATGAGGGTGGTCAGGGTGATCAAGACGAACTGTTGGTTGTGAAGATAAGGAGATTTTTATGACGGACCATCATCCAAAATCCGGGAACGAGATCACGTTACCTTGGCTGAATACGATGTTGACGGCGCAAGCGCCAACCTCAAACGCGACACCAGCAATAACGGGATACCGCTGCGAGCCGATCGGCGAGACGGCGGGGTTCCTGGGTGACATTGTTCGGGTCTATCTTGACTGGCATGCGCCAGGTCAAGGCCCTGGCAGTATCATTGCTAAATTTCCAACGCTTCGGCCGGCAAACCTTGCGACCGGCAAGGGGCTCTTAGCCTATGAGCGCGAGCTCAGATTCTATGAGGCTTTTTCAACCCATTGCCCACTGCAGCCACCGCATTTTTATGGTGGCGCAGATGTGAGCGGGCAAGGGGACTATCTGATTTTGATTGAGGACCTGATGGGCGCGCGATTCGTCAGTCAGCTTGATGGGTTATCAATTTCTGATGCCGAGCTTGCCGTACGGGGTTTGGCGTCGATGCATGCACAATACTGGAATGACCCAAAGCTTGATGAACCCAACGCGCTGTACCAGTTTTCGGATTGGGCGCCGATTTATGAGCCCAGTATTGCTTCAGGTTGGCCGCTTTTTGAAGGCGATTTCAGTGACCTCATCCCCAAGGCCATGCACCCTATGTTTGGGCCTGGTAATCAAATGGCAGGGCCGATCTTTCATTATTTTTCGCAAAATCGGCCGAAAACCCTCCTGCACGGGGATGCTCGGATGGAAAATATTTGTTTTGATCCCGTGACCGGAAAGCCTCGGATGTACGACTGGCAGCTTGCCGCCGCGGGCCCTGGGGCCTACGATTTGATGTATTTCTTTGCAAACTCGATTGAACCCGCTGAACTTTTCGACGTGGGTCCTGGGTTGATCAAAGATTACCACGCCGCGTTAGTCGCCGGTGGCGTTATCGATTATCCGCTTGCAGATCTTATGCAGGACCTGCAGCTATCGGCTTGTCTGTTATTTGGCTTTGCCAGCATGGTTGGCAACTTTCTCGCTGGGGGCGGCGAAACCGAGCGTTCAATTGTGGCGGCCACCACGCCGCGATACTGGGGGGTGTGTCAGTTACTCAAAGTGGATGAAATCATTCATGACTTGCCGGCGCGACTGGCGAGCTAGGATCTGCTTCTGGGCTGTCATCACGAGGTGATAGCCATGCGTTATCGCGGTAAAGCCATTTCGCGAATAGGACTCAGTCCCAATTGACCATGTACTGGGACGATAGGGTCCTCTGTCTTTCAAAGATCGATGGTATGGATGATCTCATGCGGCCGAAACCCCAATGTCTCAAAAGCGTTTCTTGCTTGGAAATTTTGAGCAAGGGTTTTTAGCTTAAGCTGGCGCACGCCGCTCGCTTGGCAGTGCGCTGATGCGGCGCTAATGAGAGCCCGGCCAATGCCGCGCTTTCGATGATGCGGGTGAACGATCAAGTCGGTTACCTCGCCTGCCCGCTTAAAGCTGTCTTGAAGGTGAAGGTCGCACTCATCTTCCTCGGTGATAATGACGACACAAAAGCCGATGATTTGCTCGCCCGTGATTGCGGTTAAGAAGGCGCCTGCGCTTGATTCGGCAAGATTCAGTAGGTAATCGACGTGTCCCTCTGCCATGGCATCGCCGGTTGCACGATCAGAGCTCAAAGCGCGTTCTGTTGCCTGCAACTGCGCCATTAACCCATTCACCTGATCACGTTGGCTTTGGGTTAAGGCCTTGATGAGGTTGTTTGCAAGGTGCCAGTCGGTCGCCATCAGTCGTCCAAGCCAAAATCGCCGTAGCGCTTTGCCGGCCCTTTCCCGCCTTCGCCAAGGCGCCCGGCATTACCAAAATGGCCTTGACCTGGAACGAAATTGACTTCGATGCGGATCCCGGTGGGATCGGTAAACAAAACGGAGTAGTACCCGGGCGCAAAGTGTTCCGATATTGACGCCGGGCGTAGGATGTTGGCGTTTAGCGTGTGTTCGGCAAAGGCGCCAACCGCGTCGACGTCTTCGATTGAGCGGGCTCTGAAGCAAAAGTGATGGAGCCCTGGCGCATCTTGATCAAAGACCTGGTCTGCTTTATTTGCGGGCGCTTCTCTGACTAAGATGCCAGTCCGGCCACCAATGCAATATAGGACGTCCTCACCCTGAATTAGGGTTTCAAGGTTTAAGAAAGCGCAGAGCTGGGCCCAGAACTCGAGGGCGCCACAATTTCGCGCGACGGTGAGTTGTAAATGCGCGATGCCATTGATGTCGATGGCCATAAAGGCGCTCCTGTAGTCATTTTGTGTTTGGGGAGTTGACCAGCCGGTCACAGGGCTTGTCAATCTTTGCAAGGCAAACCGGTACAGGGCCGCGTGCGCAGCCTGATGCGTGTGACAATAGGGCCGTATTTTGAGCGCAAGATCCTCAATTCAACCCGCAGTAAAGCTGGGTCAAGGTTGCGTTCCATCGAGCGGTTATTAAACTCTTGTTTATCGCTCAATTTAGGAGTTTTTAAGTGTTAAATCAGGCAGTCACAATCTCCATTCGAGCCCTTGGCGGCTTACTGCTTATTTTATTAGCGGCCCTGACCAGTTGCGGCGGTGGCAGCGGGGGTCCGAATCAGCCCGTTGCTGTGCCGCCGAGCGGCGGTGGCGGCACCGTTGAGCCGCCGCCCAAAGGCCTGTTGGTCGCCCTGGAAAGTCCAGATGAATTTAAGCAGAAGATTGCGGCTGGCTTTAATACGGCCTCGCCCGAACGTGCCGCAGCACTTGGGGACGGCACGGGGTCAAGTGATGGCTTGGATGGGGGGAGTGATGGTGGCTCTGGTGATGACACCGGTGGTGGCGGTGACACTGGTGGTGAAACCGATGGCGGCGATTTTGGCGGGGATGGTGTCCCGATGGGAGACGCGTCTGGCGGCACTGAAACCGTTGCGTTCACGACGACCTATACGCTGGAGACCAATGTTGATGAGTATGACGTGGTCAAATACAACGGTTCTCAGTTGTTTATCGCGCCCAGCCGCGGCATGGACTGTTGCGTGATGTTTGAAGATGAGGTTGCATTCGATGGCCTCGACGACGGTGGTTCAGACGACGGTGGTTCAGACGACGGTGGTTCAGATGACGGGGGCGCTGAAGGCGCAGCGACCGATTCAACTGACGTTGCGGGGGATGTTCTTGAAATGCCTGTGCGCGGGATTCGAGTCCTCACAACCGACGCGGTAAACGGCTTGGCGCAAGAAACGCATCGAATTCCGCTTGCTGAGGATCAGAGTGTTGAGGGCCTATATTTGGTCGACCGAAACCTCATTGCCTTAACCAGTACGGCCTGGTGGGGACGACATGGCGATCAATTTGGGAGGCCGGAAGGGTGGTTGAATCAATCGGTTGGGCTTGAAAGCTTCGACCTTGATGAGGATTTTTCGGCCCGGCACAGCATTCGGGTTGAGGGCGCGTTGGTAAACAGCCGCCGTACCGAGGCTGGCATATTTCTTGTGACCCGGCACACACCCGCGATCGATGGCCTGACCTATTACCCGGCGAGTCAGGACGAGATCGACCAGAATCAGAATTTGTTGGAGGCGCTCGAGCCAGCAGATTTTCTACCGGTGATCGAGCGCGATGGTGAGGTTCTAACGCCGGTCACCTATGATCAGTGCTATGCCATCAATCCAGAAGATGATGCGGCGCCTGAGGCTCGGGGCAATCCTATTTTAACGCTTGTCCTACAAATTGACCCCGATTCTGCTGAGGTGATCGACGCCATGTGCTTGCTCGAGTCGATCGATGGGGTCTACCTAACCACCACCAGCTTGTACTTCACAGCGGGACTTTATGAGATTGGTGAGTCTGAAACCTTGATTCATCAGTTTCAGCTCGAAGACGGTTTGCCTTACGTGGGTTCAAATAGACTGCTCGGCGGATTGTTCTTGGGGGACAACCGTGACTACCGGTTGAATGCCAGGGGCGGGACCCTAAGGACAGTGCTAACCCGTTGGATGGATGATGTCGATGACCGGATAGACCATACCCTTTACGTGCTCGAACCTGCGAGCGACAAACCGGCGTTAAGCATCGTAGGCCAGTTGCCCAATGACCAACGACCGGATGAGTTGGGTAAACCCAACGAAGATCTTTATGGCGTTCGGTTCATCGGTGATCGCGGCTATCTGGTGACGTTTGAGCGAACCGATCCCCTGTATGTGATTGATCTGACGGACGCAAGCGATCCAAAGATTGCTGGCACTTTGGAGATCCCAGGGTTTTCTAACTTTCTCCACCCTGTGAGCGAATCGGTATTGATGGGTATCGGCCAAATTGATCAGTTGGCGAAAATCGAGTTTTTTGATGTCGCAGATTTAACCGCGCCATTATCCCTTGGCGCCATAGCGCTCGACAGCACGATGGATTACAGCTACTCGCCGGCAGAATGGAACCGCAAAGCGTTCACCTATTGGCGCCGTGCAGAGGATCAGCATCGTATGGCCATTCCCGTTGAGGGCTATTTAAAGGATAGTTGGCAATGGGTTTCGCGGTTGTATTTGTTCGAGATCAATAATCCAGCTGATCCTGCTGCTTTGACGCTGACAACGCCGGGTTATCTCTCTGTGACCGAACAGGATGGCCTATCGCTTTGGGGCGAGCAGCGCTCGATCTTGCATGAGGACGCCGTGTTCTGGGTGATTGGCCAAGAGGTGATTACCTCGCTCTGGGGCAACCCGAGTCAGGCAGTCCGCGCAGAGTAGGGTGCTCGCTGCAGCTAATTCGTTGGGGTGTTTGCGGTAGTATGCCGCCTGATTTTTTCTGGTGATCTTAAAACGATTAAGAATGCGTTCTTGCGGCCATAACTTTGCCGGATACGGGAACTAAGGCGACCGTCAAGGGTCGAAATGGACGTCACCGAGTAAGCGAGCGCCATCGGTCCCTGTCTTCCTGAGGTAAGAGGTGTGTCGGACTGATCTGAGTCTGATAAAAGCCCTTGTGCTGTGATGTCATGGGATGACTCATGCAACCCTGATGCCCAACGCGGCTAGGTTGGCGGGTCTTCGATGTGATCTTTGATGAAATCTTCGGTCATCTTGATGAATCCCGCGCTTGTGGTGATTCACGAGCCTTGCTGATGCCCGTTCAGCTTGACCTTAAACCTAACAGACGGAAATACGCAATGCTCAAATTGTTGATTGGCCCTTTGTCCCTGAAGTGGTTAGCCTTTTGTGCGCTGTGGGTTGTTGTATTTTGTAACCGTGCTTTTTTTGGACACTTACTGGCGAGCTATCCCTTGGCCGAAGGGCACGTCTACTTTTTAGGGGCGGTTGCGGTCTTACTGTTCGGGTTGGTGCTCGCTGAACTCTGCATCCTGGCCCTGGTCATCTCAGCGCGGTTGGCGGCAATCGTTTTGCTGCTGGCATCTTCATTGTTGTCTTTTTTTACCGATCAATACGGCACCGTGTTTGACTCGGTAATGGTGCAGAACCTTTTTGAAACTCAGGCAGCTGAAGCGATGAACCTAATGAGCTTGGGTTTGTTCCTGCAAGCCCTTATTTTTGGTTTGCTGCCGGCACTGGGTATCGCACTGTTGCCCTTATCAAAGACATCCTTACGCGCGCACCTGCAGCCTGCTTTGGGGATTGGCATCGGGGTCGGGTTAGCGCTGGCGGCCATTGCGCCCGCCACGGCGACCTTCTCGAGCTTTTTCAGAGAGCACAAAGCCTTGCACTATTTTACAACCCCGATCTATAGCGTCTATGGCGTGGCAGGTTATCTGAAGGGGGTTCTGAGCGTTGATGGGGATCGAGTGATCATGCCGACAAGTTCTTACGCGTACATTCCGACAAACGATCATGCCTATGATCTCGTGGTGTTGATTGTCGGTGAAACGGCTCGAGCCGATCATTTTTCGCTGAATGGTTATGCTAGAAATACCAACCCGAAGTTGGGTCGCCGGCCAGACGTGATCAGTTTTAGTCAGATGACTTCCTGCGGCACCTCAACAGCGGTTTCTGTGCCGTGTATGTTTTCTTATGATAAAAAATCGGAGTTCGACCAAGATTCGATTTTTGAATCCATGAATGTGCTGGACACCCTGGCGAAGGCAGGGGTTGATGTGTTGTGGCGTGACAATAACTCGTCGTCAAAGCATGTTGCTGATCGCGTCCGCTATGAGAACTATCGTGATCGCGCATTGAACACGATTTGTGATGTTGAGTGCCGTGACGAGGGCATGCTGGTCGGCCTTCAATCTTGGTTAACCGAAGCGCCAAATGATAAATTGATTGTGCTGCACCAAATGGGTAGTCATGGGCCAGATTATTTTCACCGATACCCGGCAGGTTTCGAGCAATTTCAGCCAGCCTGTCAGACCAGCGAGTTGGGGGACTGTAGCCTGGATGAAATCACCAATGCCTACGACAACAGTTTGCTGTACACGGATCATTTCATCGATAAAGCGATTCAATTACTGGAGCAAAACCAAGGGCAGTATGAGGTCTCTTTAATCTATGTGAGCGACCATGGGGAGTCGCTTGGCGAGCAGGGTCTTTATCTTCATGGGCTGCCAGATCTGATTGCGCCCGAGGCCCAAACCCATGTACCGCTGCTGGTGTGGGGGGGGATTTCAAGCGACATCGATCTAGGCGCGACGCGAAAGTTCAAAGATCTGCCGTTCAGTCATGATGATTTACCGAATGTGCTCCTGGCCCTGTTCGAAGTTGAAACCGATGCGTTTTTGGACCTTCCCGAACCCATGATCATGATCAAGCCGCATTAATGAGACCGGTTACCGCGATAATGGGTTCTCGAGTTTATGGATTCTGGCTGATGAGCGGTTTGTTTATTGTGTTGCTTGAGCACTGGACCGAGCTTGATCTAACCGTCAGCGGTTGGTTTTACTTACAATCAGAAGCACGCTTTTGGGGACAAGGATCAAGTCTTGCCAATAGTTGGTATCAAACCAGTAAAATGCTGATGGTACTGCTTGCTCTGTTCGTGCTGGGAAAGGCGCTGATGGGTCTGTTTCGCCCGGGCAATATTTCGACCCTGCGGCGTCAGCAGTGGGCTTTCGTTGCGATTATGGCGGTCGTTCAACCCTGCATTATTTGGTTGATAAGGGCTCAGTCCCAGAGCGCCTGCCCGCGATCTATAATCGAGTTTGGCGGTGAATCGCTACATTTACGGTTACTCGATGCCACGCCGGCGCTGAGCCAGTACGGGCACTGCAATCCTTCAGCGCATGCCTCGGCCTTTCTATGGGTCGCCGCCTTTGCCGTATTCTATTTGCCAAACAAGCGGCGAATTGCCTGGGGTTTTTATTGGGGCGCGTCCTTGCTGGCGCTACTCGCGGCGAGTGTCCAAGTCGTGAAGGGCGCTCATTTTCTAAGCCATCTCCTGTTGTCTTGGTGGGTTTCTGCCGGTTGTCTGTTGCTCTGCCTTCTGGTTTGGCCGCCGCCTGAGGCGTCTGTTGAGGATTGAGGTTAAAGTAGGCTGAGTATCAAGATGGATGCTGGCAGTATTGCGGTACCATGGGACCGGTCCGAGTTGATGTGATGGTTCAGTTAAGCGCGGTACATTAATCTTCTTGCATTAATGCCTGACCAAAATTGGACCTAGAGTTTTGAGCCGAGGGCAATCAAGACAAGTCATCAAACCGATGATTAAATGCAGCGGTTTAGCCCTGTTAGCGCAGCGCACTCATTTCAGTCGGACGATAAGTGGCAACGGCTGCTGCATTAGCTAGTCGGTTTTGAGTGCTTAGGGCACGTTTGGCCATAAATCTGAAATTTAAAAAGGGATTGCCGTCCCGCTGTTGCCGCCGATTGGTTAGGTGTCTGCGGTTTGAGTTGCCATCTGGATGTCGGTGGATATCGTAAAATTTCTAAGGCAGCGCTTTTTCGGTGCTAAACTGCGCGCCGATTCCGGGCAAACCTGTGACAAGACGCTCTGATAAAGAGACTAGGACCATTATGAAATTTCAATCAATCGCCGCCGTTATTTTGGGGTTGCTGGGGTCGGGGTGCTCGACCTTGGTCTCGAAAGTATTTCCTTTGG
>Ga0209251_1000165_pt1 | contig 61985 bp, 52 predicted proteins | sample SaaInlV_100m_DNA_6_FD_184665 | JGI IMG/M metagenome (GOLD analysis project Ga0209251, IMG submission 184665) | Marine microbial communities from expanding oxygen minimum zones in the Saanich Inlet - Saanich Inlet SI073_LV_10m_DNA (SPAdes) (version 2) | ecosystem: Environmental > Aquatic > Marine...
TCACTGTTGGCTCCCCACCGCGTGGCTGGCGCTGCGCGCGGGGAAGACAACACGATTGATGAACGTCGGATGGTGCTCGAGGATGAGCTTCGCCTCTTTGCCTTGGCGGTCTCCCGGGCACGACAGACTCTCGTGATCAGTGCGAGCGAGTCAGAAGAATCCCGACCCAGCCCGCTATTTGATGTGGTGGATGCGTTTGCCACCCGGGTGGAGTCGCTCGCAACACCGCCGTTGTCCCCGCGATCCTTAGTGGGTGGTTTGCGACGGGACCTGGTTCAGGCGCTCGAGTCAGGCAAGGACACTGCGGCCATGGCCGGCGATCTCGCCCTTCTAGCGCGGGCAAGCGTTGCCGGCGCTCATCCTTCGAAGTGGTGGGGGTTAGCCCCCCTATCGAGCACGAAGGCCCTCTATCACGAAGGTCCTATCCCCATCTCACCCTCCGCGCTGGCCACTATCGAAGAATCCCCGATTGAGTGGTTCCTGGGCTCTCTGGCGCGCAATGAATCTTCTCCCGATCGGGGGCTGGGAACCCTGCTGCACCAGGCGTGGGAGGAACACCCCGAGGGCTCAGTCGCCGCGATAGCCGGCATCGTGGACAAGCGATTTTTGGAGCTTGAATATGAAGCGGGCTGGATTGAGGCGTATCAGCGTCGAGTTGCCCACGGCATGATTGCCGCACTGGGGGACTATTGCGCTGATCGTGTCGCGGAAGGCTGGAGGGTTCTTGCCAGTGAACAGGGCTTTGAGGTGACGGTGGGCCCAGCGATTCTTCGCGGAACCCTCGATCGCCTCGAAATCAATGCTCGGGGTGAAGTGCAGATTGTGGATCTCAAAACAGGGGCGGGGAAAACGGACAACGCTATTGCGCTCAATCCGCAGCTCTTTGCCTACCAACTCGGTCTCTCCAGTGACCAAATTGCCGAGGTCTTGCCTCCTGGCGACACTGTCATGGCCGGAGCCGCCCTGTTATTTGTCAAAGAGGGCGTTCGAGGCAAGAGCTATCGGCTCTCTCTTCAGCCCCCCATGGAGCCAACCACACGCGAGGAGTTTGTCTCTCGTATCGAAAAGGCTGCCACCGTCGTTGCTGCCGCGGAATTTGCGGGGGAGCCTCTGAGCTTTGGCCCACTAGGCACGCCACCTCGGCACCGATGGCATTTCATAGCGCAGGTGTGTGGCGATGCCTAGCGCCGTAGAGATTGCCGCAGCGCTATCGCTGCCTACCCCGACACCGGAGCAGGTGCGCGTGATTGAAGCGCCTCTCGAGGGTGTGTATCGGGTGATTGCCGGCGCGGGGTCTGGCAAAACCGAGACCATGGCCCAGCGGGTGCTGTGGCTGGTGGCCAACTCGCTTGTGTCTCCCCATGGTGTCTTGGGTCTTACTTTCACTAAAAAGGCTGCCGGTGAGTTATCTCATCGCATGACCCAGAGGCTTGCCGAATTAGCCCGTTTAGGAATGGCCGGGCCAGCTGATGAATTTGCTGCCCCCACCGTGGCCACCTATAACTCCTTTGCTGCTCGTTTGTATCGAGACCATGCCGTGTTGCTGGGGCGTGACCCCGACGCAACCGTGTTGAGCGAGGCCAGCGCGTGGTCCCTGGCGCGCAGTGTGGTCGGCGCGAGCGAGCTTGAGGCCTTGGGCTCGTGGGATATTTCCCCAGAATCGTTGACCAAAGTCGTCCGGGTGTTGGGTCAACGGGTGGCGGAAAACGCGGTGTCGCTCGAAGAAATTGACTCCTTCGCCTCGAGTTTTGCCTCCCTAGCGGATCTCCCCACCGGGGGTAGGGGTAGCTATGCCGAGGTGGATAAGTGGGTGGACTCCATCGGGAGCTTGGTGCCCCTGATGCGGCTGGTTGAGGAATATCAGCGAGCCAAACAAGTCCGCGGTGTTCTTGAGTTTTCTGACCAAATAGCGTTGGCGTTGTTGCTGGTGGAGCGGTATCCGCACATTGCCGTGTCTATCAAGGCTGATTATCAGGTGGTGCTCCTCGATGAATACCAGGACACCAGCGTCGCTCAAACGAGTTTGTTGGCCTCGCTGTTTGCCTCCCACGGTGTGATGGCCGTCGGTGACCCCCACCAAGCCATTTATGGCTGGCGAGGGGCTAGCAGCGCAAACCTCTCCGAGTTCGCCCAGCGATTTGGTGGCGAGGCAACGACGTTTAGCCTTTCCACCTCCTGGCGCAATGGCCACAAGATTCTCGATGCGGCCAATGAGGTTGCCACCGTGCTTCGAGAACTACCGGGAGTGCCGGTGATGACACTGGGTGCGTCCCCCACGGCAAGCGATGAGCCGATATGGAGTGTGTTTAGCGAAACCATCGAAGAGGAAGCCGCGTCAGTCGCTGCGTGGTTTGCCCAAGAATTGAGCGGCGATCACGCCCGGCGCAGCGCAGCCATGATTTTTCGATCCCGGACCCATCAAGGCCTGTTTGTCGAAGCGCTGCGTGAAAAGGGTGTCCCGGTGCATGTGTTGGGGCTGGGGGGGTTGTTGGAAGACCCCGCGATTGCCGACATTGTCTGCACCCTTCGGGTGTTGGCACATCCTCAAGCAGAAACAGAATTGGTGCGCTTGCTCTCGGGGGCCAAATGGCGCTTAGGCGTCTCGGATCTCCACGCTCTCGCCCAAACCGCACGGTGGCTTCAGGGCAGAGATGGCAGCGGGGAAGCGCTATCACCGGACGTGCACGAGCGGTTATGGCGCTCGGTCGCACCCATGGACCACGCCGGTTTGTTAGATGCCTTGAGTTTTATTGCCCATGCGCCACCAGCGCATCATCAGCTCCAGAAGTATTCGAGTCTGGGCATTGAGCGCATCATCGATATTGATCGAACCCTGAACTTGCTTCAGGCGCAGCGTTTTGGCGATGTGGCGGAGTTGGTGGTGGCCATAGAAAAGGCCTTGGATCTCGATATTGAGGTCTTGGCACACCCGCAACGTCAGTCGTCGCTGATCGCCCGCGAAGCCTTCATGGAGGCGCTTTCTAGTTATCGCAGCGTTTCCGATGACGCGAGTGTGGTGGGCTTCGTGTCGTGGCTTCGCGAAGCGGAACACCGCGACAATTTGACCCCTCGCGCAGAAAAGCCGGAAGAGGGTTGTGTTCAAATTCTCACCATTCATGGCGCTAAGGGACTTGAATGGGATCTAGTCGCCATCCCACGTCTCGTCGACGAGGAGTTGCCTTCCAAGCCCCGGGAAGTCAAAGCGTGGCTCAACCGAGGCGAATTGCCCTACCTCTTCCGGGGGGATAGTGGATCCCTCTCCGTGTTTCGTTGGGAGGCAGCGACCACGAGAAAAGAAGCCATTGAGCTGGGTCAGGATTTCCAAGACCAGGTTCGAGAACACCGCCTTAGGGAAGAGCGACGCCTGATATATGTCGGTGTTACCAGGGCCAAGCACCTCGTGGCGCTCTCGGGTTCCTGGTGGGCGCACCAGCAAACTCCGCGGGGACCCTCCCCGTTTCTAAGCGAATTAGCCCACGCCGGTCTAGTGCCAGCGCTTCCGGAAGCGCCGGCGAGCGATATTCCTCCAGTGCGTGGCAGCGCCGATGACCAGATGTGGCCAAGAGATCCCTTGGGATCCAGGCGCCCCACCCTGGAAGCTGCGGCGAAGGCCGTGACCGACGCCCTCGAGCAGGAACCAGCAACACCAGCGCATGATCCTTTAGTGACGCGCTTTCTTGAAGAGAGCCAGCGCCGTCACCAAGGGGAGCTCGAGCCGGTGCTCGAGGTGCCCATTCGAATCCCTGCGTCCTCGTTGGAAAAATGGGTAAGTGACCCAGAATCTGTCTTAGCTAGCCTCGCGCGCCCCGTTCCTCACAAACCCCACCGTGCGGCGCTTCGCGGCACACTCTTTCATCGCTTTGTCGAAGAGAAGTATCAAACCACCTTTGCTCAGCCTTTGATGTCGGTGGATGATGCCGATGCGGATCCGGTAGAGGAGTTGTCGCTCACCGATTGGAAGACGGCTTTTGAGGCCTCAGAGTTTGCTTCCCAGACACCTTTGGCCATCGAGGTGGAGCTTCATCTACCCCTTGCGGGGCACCTCATTATTTGCAAAATTGACGCGGTCTTTCCTCAGGGGGACGGCGCACACATTGTGGATTGGAAGACCGGAAAAGAGCCGGGGAGCAAGGAAGATCTTGCGGCAAAATCTCTTCAGTTAGCTGCCTATCGCCTCGCCTGGTCTCAGTGGAGTGGGATGAAGCTCGATGACATCACCGCAAGTTTCTGGTTTGTCGCCACCCAAAAACTAGTGACACCCGATGCACTGCCCGATAAAGCCCAGTGCGAAGCGCTGCTCTCCCAGGCCCTCCCGGCGAGGAAAGACTAGGTCGCCAGAGGGTGCTTGTTGGTGCTAATTGGCATGGTGAGCGCCTGATCCAAATCCCCGGATACGCGATCGTGCAGGGCTTGGACCATATCGGTGGCGTCCTCGATCACTTTCTCGATCCCGTTCTCGATGCCGTGCAAGAGCCAGCGAGCGATATCTAGCTCAGCCCAGAATCGCGCGCGCTGTGCGACATAGCGATCTGCCGAGCTGCGAGAACTGCGATAGGAGGTAATCACCGCGGGAGAAAAACTCGACATCGTCGGGGTGGTGAGCCAGGCGAGATCACGGGCGGGGTCGCCAATGCGAAGCTCACGCCATTCCTCGATCGCGACCACTTGCTCGCCGTCACACAAAAACCTCGATGCCTGCATCAAGCCGTGAATCACCGTGGTTTCAAACTGCCATAAGCCAGCGTCTTCACACGCCGTTTCCCAGCGCCGGAGCAATGATTGGGGCAGCAACCCTGTGGCGGCAGCGCGATCGACAATGCCCGCAGCTTCTCGCAGGGAATCAAGCGCCGACTGAGAGGGGCGATCAAAATCCAGCAGGGTGCTGGTGGGCAGCTGGTGGATTTCGGCTAGTGCTTTGCCCACGCTGGCGGCCAGGATGGGGGTCACCCGGGCGGGAACAAGCTCGCGGCCGGGCAAATACTCGCTGACGCTGAGGGTCTTACCTCCCACATCGGTGGTGCCGTGAAGTTTCGGAACTCGAAAGCTCAGTCGCGAGCGTAGGCCTTCACTCAGGGCCCGAGCGGCACTGTGTCGGGCACTCATCAGCGCTTCTTCTGGCTCAGTTCGGGCCAGCTCGACCAGCCAGGCAAAGGAATTGACGTCGTGGACGAGCGCTGCATCGCGCTCTGGTGTGGACAGCGATTGGGCGCTCACAGCTTGGAATCCAGGCACGGCGCTAGTCGCCAGCGCCGATAGCATGAGAGGAGTGTGGCTCATGGCTCCAGGGTAAACGTGGGGTGCTGCGGCTTGCGCCTGCCACACCGAGTAGTGTCACGCGTTTCGCCATCGGGTGTTGCGAGAAGGAAGGGAGATGGTTATGTCTTTGACGCACAAACTTCCCCTGTCGCGTACCCGATTGGACCGCGATGCTGAAGCTCGCAAGATTCCTGGATATTTAGACCAGTTGTGGGCTGATACCAGCACCCGGGTTGTCCTGTTGTGGCGGGGCGAGGCATTGGTGACTCCTGGCTCGCCCACCATGCTTGATTTGCGTATGCCTAACGAGGTTCCCTCCGGGGTGGAGCGAATTTATCTCGGTCACACGGTGGAGGATATTCGCACCCACCAGCGCGGGACGAAGATTGTCGCGGCCATTCTGGATGATGACCAGGGGCGGGCTGTAGAGCCAGACCTGGGCTTGTGGATGAGCGCCCGGACGATGGCACACGCTCTGGATGATCTTGACGCGGGAATCATTGTTGCCGCGCTCGCGATGGCTAATTGGCACGCGTCGCACGCTTTTTCTCCGGTGACCGGTTCGGTCGCCACCGCCGATCAAGCCGGCTGGACCCGAGTGGACCAATCCACGGGCTCGGCGTTATTTCCTCGCACCGATGCCGCCATTATTGCGTTGGTGACCGATGGCGAGGACCGCATTGTGCTGGGCTCCAATGCTCTGTGGGAATCACGTCGCTATTCCCTCCTCGCTGGTTTTGTCGAACCCGGTGAGTCCCTGGAAGCCGCCGTCATTCGCGAGGTCTGGGAAGAATCGGGATTGGTCGTTACCGACCCCGTCTATATGGGTTCCCAGCCGTGGCCTTTTCCTGCTTCGTTGATGGTGGGCTTTAGAGCGCAGGTAGACCCCACACAGTCCACCGAGGTGACGCCTGATGGCACCGAAATCATTGATTTGCGATGGTTTAGCCGCGAGGAGCTTCGAGCATCCTTGGGTGAGGTGATGCTTCCTGGGCGTCCCTCGATTGCCCGAGCCATGATTGAGGAATGGATGGGAGAAGCACTGCCCGATCATGAGTAGCTTTGACCCACTCGCCGGCTTAGATGAGCAACAAAAGATCGTTGCGACGTCTTTTGATGGCCCCCTGTGTGTGCTAGCCGGTGCGGGCACGGGTAAAACTCGAGCCCTTACGCACCGCATTGCCTATGGGATAGCGGAGGGAAAGTTTCTTCCTGAATCGGTACTGGCGTTGACCTTCACGACTAAAGCTGCAGCGGAAATGGGACATCGCCTGCGGGGTTTGGGTGTGGAGGGAGTCGCCACCAGGACGTTTCACTCGGCAGCGCTTCGACAACTGCAACACTTTTGGCCCGAGATTACCGGGGGGTATTTACCCGACATTGTTGCTTCCAAAGGACGAATCATCGCGGGGGCCCTCGAAGGGTTGAAAATTTCGTTAGATACGGCGGTGTTGCGCGACATTGCCGGTGACATTGAATGGCGCAAGGTTCAGGGCTATTCCCTGGAGGAGTATCGCGAACATCGGCCCGCCCGAGCAGGTGGTTTGCCGGGCTCCCTGTCGCTTGAAGTCATGCTCAGCATTCATGAGCGTTATGAAAGCCTCAAGGACGAGCAATCCCGGATTGATTTTGAAGATGTGCTCTTGGCGTGCGTGGGGATGTTGGAAGAAGAGACCCGCGTGCGCGATCGCATCCAGGCCCAATATGGAGTGTTCCTTGTCGATGAGTATCAGGATGTATCTCCTATTCAGCAGCGCTTGTTAGATGCCTGGCTAGGGAAACGCGAAGACCTCGTCGTGGTCGGGGATGCCAGTCAGACGATTTACACCTTTGCTGGAGCGAGCAGCTCCTATCTGCTCGACTTTGCCACTCGATATCCCACCGCCTCGGTGATCACGCTGGAGCGTAACTATCGCTCCAGCGCTGACATTGTTCAGGCCGCGAACCACGTCATCTCAGGGCGTCCAGGTGCTGTGGTGTTGAGGGCGCGGGATTCTCCCTCCACACCGATTCGTCGTCATATCGCGGCGTCCGACCAGCGTGAGGCCGACTACATTGCGCAGTCGATACACAACCTCCTCGAACAGGGCCGCAGTGGGGACGACATCGCTATTTTGACCAGGTTTGGAGCCCAGTCCTTGTTGCTCGAAACGGCACTGGCGAGCAAGGGCCTGAGCACCCGGGTTCAGGGTGCTAAGGACTATTTCGAACAACCACACATTCAGCGTGCAGTGATGGAAATCAGGGGGGCTGCTGTGGCCGGGGTGGAGGGCGAACTAGCCACCGTGGTGGACGATATTTTGCACGGCATTGGATTTGATGGGACACCGCCGGACCACGCGGGCGCAGAGCGCAGCAAGTATGAAGACTTATTGGCACTGCGGAATTTGGCACGATCTGCTGACCCCTCGACCACGGTGATGGAGTTTTCCACCATGTTGACTACGCGCAAGAGCGCGGGGGATTCACCCTCGGTGGGAGCCATCACGATTAGTACGGTTCATTCGGCTAAGGGCCGGGAGTGGCCTGTCGTGTTCATGATGGGTCTTGCCGAAGGCTTATTCCCTATTTCCTACGCCACGACTGATGCGGCCATCGAGGAGGAGCGGCGCCTGTTTTATGTCGGAATCACCAGGGCTCGGGAAGAACTGGTGCTATCGATGGGCGAGCGATCCAAAGAAACATCCCCCCTTCGAGAGCTCTCTCGTTTTCTTTCAGGGCTGTCGGTGTCGCGCTAGGTCCTAGCTGCCAAGACTCACACAGGAACAGCGCTCGGAGGGCTCCACCTGCGTATAGGTCACCTCTCGAGTGAGGGCATTGAGGGTGATGACTTCGCCTTGATGGGACCGTGTGAGCAGGTCTTGGATCCACCATGCGGTGTGGCTTGCGATGACGGCGGTGTCGCTGGCAGAGATGCGGCCCCATAATTGGCTGGCGATGGCAGGCGTGGCGGGTTCGCGTTGGCACTGGTCCTCCCACAGACAGTGCAAGCACGCCGTGACACCCGGTATTACCCGAGGCCCAATGGTGACGCACTGATCAGAGAAAATCACCGGGGTGTGACAGCGATCTTGGCGTAACCAGTGTCGATAGAGCTGTGGTTCGAGTACGAAGTTGCTGGCCAGGACCACCTCGCCTTCGGCCACCTCATCCTTCGCCCCAAGCCTGGTGACGCGGTGACCCAACATTGCCAAGGCGTGCTCTAGGTGGGGCAGGTGCGCAAGGGCTCCACCGAGGAAAATGGGGGCTGCGGGAGCTTCGGGCGAGGGCTCCATGACCGGCGCGAGGGCAGCAAGCAACGTGTCCATCTGCGTTCGAGGTAGCCCGGCCTCGCCGGCGATGACCTGTGCTGCGGTGCGGGGGATCGCACTCTCGAGCGCGTGGAGAAGGGCAAGTGCTTGATCGGGCACGTTATCCAGAATTACTTTCGGCGGATTGATGCCAATTTGAAGGGTGGTGGGGCTTTGCCACACTCTGGGATAGCGGGGATTGAGCTGAAAAAGCGGGAGCATCGCCTGATAGTGGCGAAGATGACGCCGCTGCGTTGTGCGTTGTACACAGCGTTAGCTAGGGGTCTCCTCATCTAACAAATCACTCAGCGCCTGGTCCATGTCATCGGGCTCAGCGGCGGGCGCCAGTAAGCGCTCGATGCACTCCTGCGGATGGTCAATATCAAACTCTGTGGGGAGAGTATCGGGGTGTTGCCACAGCGCATCACGGGCTTGCGCTCCGAGCGCTTCGCTGATGCGAGCCCACAGTGCGCTTGCTTCGCGCAGCCGTCGAGGCCGCAGTTCGAGCCCGACCAAGGTGGAGAATGCTCGCTCGGCAGGACCACCGCTCGCGCGGCGTCGGCGAATGGCTTCGCCCAGTGCATCAGATTTCGGCAGTCGCGCAGTGGCTTCACTGGTGACGTGATCCACCCAGCCTTCGATCAGCGCGAGCATCGATCCCAGTCGCTCGAGAGCTCGTTCCTGCTCGGGCGTGCGCTCGGGTAACAACTTGCCACTGGTGACCAAATCTTTCATGGCTTCAGGGTTGCTGGGGTCAAACTCTTCGGAGAGTTCCATGATGCGGTCGCTGTCGATGTGGATGCCTGCAGCAAAGTCGTGGATAGTGCTCATCAGGTGAAGGCGCAGCCATTTGGCGTGACGGAAAAGTCGCGCGTGCGCGATTTCTCGAGCAGCTAAGAAGATGTCTGCTTCTTCGAGTGGGATATCCAGATCACTGGAAAACTCGCGCATGTTCTGGGCAATAAGCATGGCGTGAACGTCGTATTCGGAATCGCCGTGGATAAGAGGGATACCGATATCGCCACCGGAGAGAACTTCGGTGGCGAGTTTGCCGACCACCGAGGACAGCTGCATGGTGAACAGACTCCGGGAAACTTTTTCCATAGGGGCAGCCACTTGACTGAGCGCCTCGGCTAGTTCTTCTGGCGCACCGGTTTTCATCATGTCTGAGACTGCACGAGGAATCGCGGCTGCGACGGGCGCCACAATTTCTTCCCACACGGGCAAGGTTTTGCGCGCCCACTCGACCCTGGTTCCAATCAGGGGAGTGTGGGGCAGCTCGGCAATGCTGGTCACTTCGTTGAGCCACAACGAGGCGACATTGGCCGCTGTGGCCAGAGCTGCTGAAGTTGCGGGGTCGAGAGCGAGAGCGCCCTCTTTGGCTACGGATACCGCATGATCGCGAGAAGCGTTCGGGTCGGGGTTCAGGCCACCAGAGAATGCTGCCTGTAGTTGGCTCATCATTGTCTTGATTTCGGGAGCTTCGAGATTCAGCCCCGCTGAAGCGAGGAATTGGGCGGGGTCAAACGATTCTCCGCCTTGAAGAAAGCTTTCAAACGCTGCTCGCAGGGCTTCGTCATCCGGCAGCTCGAAATCATCGCCTCGTTCGTCATCAGACATATCTCCACGGTAGTCCTCAAAATCCGGGACTCGCGGGACATTTCGCTCAGGGCTTTCCCTAGTGATTCCTAGCTACACTTTGTGCTTTAGCGGTCGGGGAAAGGGTGTGAGTGGCTATTTTTGAGCCTGGCGACCCATCGCCCCTCGTCCAGCGCCGCTCGCGTGTCGTCGGCTGGCTGATGCTGGGCCTCAGCGCCATCATCGCAGTCGGGTTGACCTTTTTCCCCGCCCCCTATGTCATTGACAACCCCGGGCCCACCTATGACACCTTGGGATCTGTCAGCGTGGGGGAGGGCGAGTTTGACCTGATTTCCATATCGGGTGCGCAAACCTATGACACCTCGGGGGAGCTTCGCCTGACCACGGTGACCAGGACAGGTAATCCCGAGAGTTTGCCCGGATGGCTTGATGTGCTCGCCGGGTGGGCTGACCCCAGCCGCACGGTGATTCCGGTGAGTGTTGCCTATCCTCCGGGAGTAACCGTGGAGGCCAGTCGCGAGGCCGCCGTGATCGATATGAATAATTCGCAGCAGGAAGCCATTGCGGCAGCCCTGTCCTATGTGGGGGTTGCCTTCACCAGCTTGCTCACCGTGAACGAAGCCATGGACGATGGCCCCAGCGCTGGAGTGCTACTTCCGGAGGATGTGATCCTTCAAGCCGGTGGCGAGTATGTCAACGACGTCACGCGCTTGCGGGAGATCATCGCCGAATCGGGGACCCAGGTGCCTCTGCCCATGGTGGTGGAACGCTCCGGGGAAGAAATTGACCTTGAAGTGTTGCCTCGGATGTCCGAGGGAGAGGACCGGGTGCCGATGATCGGCATTTTGGTGTCGGGAAAATATGACTTCCCCCTCGATATCGATATCGCGCTAGACAATGTCGGAGGCCCCAGTGCTGGAGCCATGTTTGCCCTGGGGATTGTGGAAAAGCTCACCTCGGAAGATCTCACCCACGGCACGGTGATAGCGGGCACAGGGACAATTTCGGCGAAGGGGGAAGTGGGATCCATTGGCGGAATTCGTCACAAACTCCACGGTGCGCGCAATGATGGTGCCACGGTTTTTCTTGCCCCGCTGGGTAACTGTGGGGATGTGGTGGGCCATATTCCCGAGGGACTTCAGGTCATCCCCATGGCCACATTAGATGACGCCATCACCTCTCTGGAGGCTTTGCGTGACGGGGCGCCCGTGCCCTCATGCCCCGGCGCCTAGGTTAAGCCCAGGCAACCTTTGTACACTGGAGCTCTGCCCTGATCAAGGAGTGTTATCCCCGTGTCTCAAGCAACTAGCCCGATCCTCAATCGCCGTCGAGCGCCACTAATCATCACCCTGGTGATTCTGGCCGTGATTGTCGGGGCCTTCTTCTCTTTCGCCTCGCTCTACACCGAGGTTTTATGGTTTGACCAATTGGGTTACCTCGAAGTGTTGTTGACGAACTGGGGCGGCTCCGTCGCCATGTTCCTTATTGGTTTCTTGGCCATGTTCCTTCCCGTGTGGCTCAGCCTCGATTTTGCTTATCGTTTTCGCCCCGTCTACGCGAAGCTCTCGAACGAGCTAGACCGGTATCGCCAACTCATCGACCCGCTTCGTCGCGTGGCGATGCTCGGGGTCCCTGCTCTGCTGGGCCTCTTTGCTGGTTTGAGCACGGCCGGAACCTGGCCACAGTTCTTGTTGTGGATGAACCGGACTCCCTTTGGTCAAGTAGATCCAGAATTTGGCCTCGATGTGGGTTTCTATGTCTTTGAACTGCCCGTCTACTCCTCGGTGATTGGCTTTGCTTCCACAGTGCTCGTGATTTCCGCGATTGCGACCGCAGCGACTGGTTTCCTCTATGGGGGCATGTCCGTGTCGGGTCGCGAGGTGCGCATTTCGCGCACGATGCGAGTTCAACTCGGCATCATTGGTGTGCTGTACTTCGCGGTTCAAGCTCTCAATTTGTGGTTGCAACAATACGACGCCATCGTTTCGCCCAGCTCAGGCTTCTTGCCCTTTGGTGCTGGTTTCACCGAAGCTAATGCCACGATTCCTGCCCGCGCCATCATGGCGGGTATTGCCATCTTGGTGGCCTTGATGTTCCTGGTGACCGCCATTATTGGTCGCTGGCGCCTGGCCGTGGTGGGAACTGCTCTGTACCTGGTGTCTGGTTTGGTCTTGGGCCTTGCGTACCCCGCTCTGATCCAGCGCTTCCAGGTCAACCCCAGTGCGCGAACACTGGAAGCCGAATTTATCGAGCGCAATATCAATGCCACACGCGACGCCTATGGCGTGTCCGATGTCGTCGAAATTGCCTATGAAGCATCCACGGACACTTCTGCCGGCGCACTGCGCGCCGATGCCGAAACGACGGCCAATATTCGCATCATTGACCCAGCGTTGGTCACCGATGCGTTTGCTCAGCTCGAGCAGTTCCGTCAGTATTACCGCTTCCCGACGTATCTCGATGTGGGCCGCTACGACATTGCCGGTGAGAGCACGGACACCGTGATCGCTGCTCGTGAAATCAACCTCGATGGTTTGAACACGCAGAGCTGGTACAACAGCACCATCGTCTATACCCACGGATATGGCATCGTCGCGGCGTATGGAAACCAGCGCACCGAGGATGGTCAGCCTCGATTCATCGAATCGGGAATTCCCGTCTCCGAGGTACTGGGTGAATACGAACCCCGTATTTACTTTGGTGAAAACTCACCGCCTTATTCCATTGTGGGTGGGCCCGAGGGCTCCACTGCTCTGGAGCTTGATTTCCCCTCGGGCGGCGAAGGTGATGAGAACAACGCGACCTACACCTTCAGTGGTGATGGTGGGCCCAAGCTGGGATCGCTTTTCTCTCAACTTCTTTTCGCTCTGAAATTCCAGTCCGAGCAGATCATCCTCTCGGATGCGATTACCTCGGATTCTCAGATCTTGTATGACCGCCACCCTGCGGACCGAGTTGCCAAGGTCGCTCCCTATTTGACCCTGGATAACGATCCCTACCCCGCGGTGGTGGATGGTCGCATTGTCTGGATTGTTGATGGCTACACGACGTCTCGGGATTATCCTTACTCGACTCCGATCGAGGTCTCGGCTGCTATTGCCGATACCTACCGCCCCGCTCCGCAGCTGGCCTTTGACACGGTGAACTACATGCGCAACTCCGTCAAGGCGACGGTGGACGCGTATTCGGGTGAAGTGACTCTCTACGCCTGGGATACCGAAGATCCCATGCTCAAAGCCTGGTCCAGTATTTTCCCCACCAGTGTGGTGGCCCAGTCTGAAATGTCGGAAAGCTTGCTCTCTCACGTTCGCTACCCCTCGGACCTGTTCAAGGTTCAGCGCAGCATTTTGGGTGCGTATCACGTGAAAGATGCGGGTACTTTCTACTCCGCTGAGGACGAGTGGGTCACTCCCAATGATCCCGTGTCGAACCCGGCAGCTCCTCGTTTGCAACCCCCGTACTACCTGACGATGCAGGTTCCAGGCAGCGAAAACCCAGCGTTCTCGCTCTATTCCACGTTTATTCCCCGGGCCACCGGTGAAGCATCGCGCAACGTGCTCTACGGGTACTTGGCGGCGAACTCGGATTATGGCCCCGACTACGGCAAGCTCACCCTGTTGCGTCTACCCAAGCAAACAACTGTTCCTGGCCCTGGCCAGGTTCAGGCTCAATTCGACTCGGATGCCGACGTGGGTCAACAGCTCAACCTGTTGCGTCAAGGTCAAACAGAGGTTATTTCGGGAAACCTCTTGACCCTGCCTGTCGGTGGCGGTTTGCTCTACGTCCAGCCGGTCTATGTGCGCTCCACGGGTGACACCTCCTATCCGCTTTTGCGGAAGATTCTGGTGTCCTTTGGCGAGAAAATTGCCTTCGAAGACACGTTGGATGAAGCCCTGGATGCCCTCTTTGGTGGGGATTCAGGAGCCCAAGCCGGTGATTCGGGCGGCGATTCCTCTGCGGTTGCACCGGATGATTCAGCCCAGACCACACCAGATCCCACGCCTGCACCCGAAGAGCCTGTTGACCCAGGTGCGGGAGACACCGGTGTGCAGGATCCCGGGTCTGGAGTGGTGATTTCACTCGAGTTGCAGGCTGCCCTGGCCGACGCACGACAAGCATTGCTTGATCGTGAAGAGGCCTATCGCGCCAATGACTTGCTGGCCGCTGCCCAAGCAGACCAGAGGCTCACCGATGCATTAGCGAGGGCTTTGGTCCTGAGCGAACAGTAGAACGAGGGCTCCACACCCGTGGTAGAGTAGGTAATTCGCCGCGGGGTGGAGCAGTTCGGTAGCTCGCTGGGCTCATAACCCAGAGGTCGTAGGTTCAAATCCTGCCCCCGCAACTAAAGGATGTTCTCGAACATCACCATCCCCTACACCTTCGGGTGTGGGGGATGTCTTTTTTCTGGGGTCACGATGGGGCAGCTATTTCCCCCTCAACGCCTAGTCTTAGACCATGAACAGCCCGCTTGTTGCTGCGATCGCTCAATATGCACCCTTAGCCACTACCGAGCTCAATGCTGAGGCGATGCAACCTTTGGTTCGCCAGGCAGCTGATGCCGGGGCGCAGCTGGTGGTGTTTCCCGAGTATTCCCAGGCGTTTAGTCACGGGTTGGGATCCTCCTGGTCGGGGCGTTATGAAGCCTTGGATGGTCCGTTTGTTCAGGCTTTGAGCACGATGAGTTCTCGCCACGGTGGCATCGTGGTGGTGGCGGGCATGCTCGCGAAGAACCGTGAAGGGGAAAAGCCCCTGAACACTCTGGTGGCTGTCGGGCCCTCTGGGTTGCTCGCCAGTGCATCGAAAATACACTTGTATGACGCTTTCGGCGCTGGTGAATCCCGGTGGGTATCGCAGGCCTCTTCGGGTGAGCCTGCGCTGTTCCGGGTAGGAAATCAGGTGTTCGGGATGCTTGCGTGCTACGACCTGCGTTTTCCCGAAGTCAGTCGACGACTCGTGGAGGCCGGAGCAACGACCTTGATTGTGCCGGCGCAGTGGGTTCCAGGAGCGCACAAAGTACTGCACTGGGAATCACTGTTGCGAGCCCGCGCGATTGAGTCTCAGGCGTTTGTTCTTGCCAGTGGTCACCCCGAACCCGAAGGGGTGGGACATTCGATGATTCTTGATCCCTGGGGTGAAACACTGGCTTCACTCGGTGGCCAGGGCCATGCTGTGACGCACGCGACGCTGGAGATGGATACGGTCACCGAAATTCGCGCCCTTAATCCTTTGGCTACGGTGCGCAGATTCAGTATTGCCTGGGATCACTAAGCCCTTACGAGGTGCCGTAGCGGTTATCCCGCAGCCTCACGTCCAATAACGTGGCCCAGCGGTAAAAGGCAGCTTTTCCTGCTCCTGTGTCACTCACCTCGGCGTCATATCGTTGGCCAAACATGGTCAACATTTCGCCGACCACCTCGGAGAGATTGTTATGTGGTGCGGTCAGTGCGAGACCACCAGAAATCACACTGAGCACGGAGGAGATCGTTGTGGGGTTGGACCCTGGTTTCACCATTCCCACCGCCATGAGCTCCACAATGAGCTCCTCACGGATCTCTGTGGTCGGGCGATAGACCTGAGCGTGTTGATGGCTCGTGATAATTCTCATGGTGTCTGGGTCGGTCATATACAGCGCTCGCGCCGTCGGGCGTTGGTACACCTGGGGGAGGGTATAGAGATAAATCCTGGAGAGGAGACCCCCGAGAGGGTCGCGCTCGACATCGGTGATGATCCCCTGATACATCGCGCTAAATTCGCGATTGAGCATCGCCACCAAAATATCGAGGTGGGTGGGATAGAGCTCTGTCAGGGCCTCGAGAGGCACCCCAGAATGGTTCGCTACCGCGTCGAGAGTGACGGCGGAATGACCGCCTTCGAGAAAAAGCTTCTCGGTGGAATCCAACAGCGAATCGAGGTGATCGCCAAGGTCTATCGATGCCTGGTTCATGTCACGCTCTCTGTTGGGATGGGCAACGGGGTGCGTATTTCGCCCCACACTAGAGCATTACTCAGTGAGTTCCTGAGTGAGACCTGTGGATAAGTTTCTCGCGGTCATCACCTGGTTTTCTAGCCTCGCATACATGCGACATGTCCGGAGGGCTCAGGGGTGGTGGTTCGCGTGTGCGCTGAGTGTCGCAGGGCTAACCTCCTGCAGCCTTGCGCCCGACGAAGTGTTAGCACCGGGGCCTTCGCCTGGGCAGGAGGCGGTGACCCGCTATGTCACCGCCCGGAGCTTGCCCCCTGATTTTCTCGATACTGCCGCGCAGGCGGCACTGGCTGCCACCACGAAATATCTCGAGGTTTCTGACCAGATCACAGCCTCGGGCGGAGGCAACCCACGGGCTATGAGGACATTAGTGAGCGACACCTGGTGGCCAGAGGAAGAAGCCGCCTTTGCCTATTACAGCGACCACGGTCTTCGCACCCTGGGGGAGACCACGGTGTCTGATCTTGTGGTCCAAACCGCTTATGAGCGAGTCGATGGAGAATATGAAATAGGGGTCATCGGGTGCGTTGATTCCACTGGAGTTTTTGTCCTGCCCGAGGATGCTGCCGAGCCACCTGACGAAGTGATGCGCTGGCATCCCCACTATGAAGATTTCGAGGGCACAGCAGAAGAATCAGCGATTATCGAAGAATTTCTGTCCCTCGAGGGTCTTAGTTGGGGTTCTCGCCATGCCGTGGTGTTCTGGTTTGAAGGCCCAAGGCTCTCCGACCTGGCCCTGGATAGCTCTCAGCAGTGGTGGGGGGTCTACTCGTGTTAGGAAAAATAGTGGTGGGGCTCGTCGTGATGATGATGGCACTGATGGTCTCACCCGGTAGCGCCCACGCCACCGAGTGCGCCCAATCTGCCAGAAACAGTGGCCAATGCGAGGTCATCACCTGGGATATCAGCGCCGATATCGATGCTGATCACGTAACCCTGGGTGCCACGCAGGTCACCCCGGGATCCCCGGGCGTGCGCAGTTCAACCCCATCTCAGGATGCTCCGGTGGCACCCGCCCCAGCGCCACCAACTCCGGCTCCTGTGTCGACCCAGGTCAGCACGGGAGGGACGTCTGCCAGCGGTGTACGTTTGCCGCGCCCTACTCCGCGACCGGTCTCTCAGTGTGAGGTGATCGTGGCCAATAGATGTCGCCAATCCTCGCCATCGAAAGATTCTCCGGAGCTAGTGGTGAGTGAACCCATTGCTCCTACCTCGGTGAGCGATTTGGTTAGTTTTTCCCCCTCTACGGGCTCCCTCGTGGTGGAACCTGGTTCGTGGAGTCTGCCACGGCTGCCCACCAACGTGTATTCGCGAGCCGGCGAATCAACCCAGGCGGGGGAACTCTTGGGGTGGCCTATTGAGGTGAGGTTCACTCCCCGTAGTTTTCGCTTCACCTATGGCGATGGATCGAGTGCCAGTTTTTCCACTGCCGGTGGCTCGTGGGGTTCTCGTCAGTTCACCCCCACGGCCACCAGCCATGTCTATAACTCCCCAGGGGTGTATGCCCTCAGCGCTGAGGTGACCTATTCGGTGTCGTATCGCTTTGACGGTGGTGATTTTGAGGAGGTTCCCGGAACCATCACGAAGTCTGGGGGGAGCGCTACCGTGCGGGTTCTTCGTGTGTCTAGTCTGTTGGTGGATCAAGGGTGTGCTCCGGGAGGGCTCGTTGACGGGCGATGTTAAGGGAATCTGCGGGTATCGTTAGGGCTCGGCTTAGTCTTCACACAGGTTCTAGAGCAACACTCTGAGCTAACGAAAGGAACGAACTACCGTGAGTACTTCGGAATCTCAGAGCGAAACCCCCGAGACAACGTCTGACGCAGCGACCACACCAGCCCCTGAGGCTGTGCCGGCCGCGCCAGCTCCTTCGTCGTCGAACTACGCTGGCTCCCCCTACGCCCGAGGGGTGTATTCCGGTGTCGCCGATAGCGTCGCGAAAGACCGGGCGATGATTCTTGATGACGATAAGCGCCGGGCGCGCTCGCTGGGTATTTTTGTCACCGTTGCTCTTCTCGTGGGAGGCCTCCTTGGTGGTACCGCCGGAGGAGCCTTTGCTATTTGGAATCTTTCCTCCCGAGGTTTGGTAACGCCGGGAGTCTCGAGCCCCGCCACCATCACCGTCAACGCTCCGCTGCAAGCTAGTGAGATTACGGCCGTGGCGGCTAAAGCTATGCCCTCGGTGGTGACCATCGAAGTGGCCGGCGATACCGGAGCGGGAAGTGGTTCCGGCGTTGTGATTGATGAACGCGGCTATGTCATGACTAACGCCCACGTGGTCTCCATTGGCGCACAGGAACCCCTCGTGCGGGTGACCATGTCTGATGGCCGGCTGTTTGAAGCCGAGGTCGTGGGCCGCGATGTGCTCTCGGATATTGCCGTGATCAAAATCGCTGATGAGGGTCCCTTTACGGTGATGGCCATGGGAGATTCGAATCGCCTCAACGTGGGAGATCAAACCATCGCTATTGGTGCACCCCTGGGCCTTCCTGGCACGGTGACCAGTGGCATAGTTTCTGCGATTAACCGCAGCATCACGGTGGGTGCTTCCCAGGTTCCCGGCGAGGAAGACGGTCAGTTTGATTTTGATCTTCCCGGTGGTTCACCCATGGTGGGCACCACCATTTCGCTGCCCGTGATCCAAACAGACGCATCGATCAACCCGGGTAATTCTGGTGGTGCGTTGCTCAACCGCGATGGCGAGCTCATTGGGGTTAACGTGGCGATTGCCTCGACAGGTGGCCAGGGCTCGGGCAGTATCGGCTTGGGCTTTGCGATTCCCGCCAACTTTGCCTATCGAATCGCCACCGAAATCATCAGTGGCGCAGGTGCCAGCCACGGTCTCCTGGGTGCGATGGTGACCGATGCGCAATCTATGGCGACCTCCACGGTGACCGGTGCGTATATCGATAGCGTGACTCCCGGTGGAGCTGCGGATGCGGTGGGCCTGCGGGCAGGAGACATTGTCACCAAGTTCAACGGTCTTCCCATTACCAACCGCATTGACCTCACCGCCCAGGTGAGAACACTGCCCGGTGGAGCGACGGCGACCATGAGCTATGTGCGGGCAGGCAATTCCTACACTGTTGAGGTCACCCTGGGAGAACTCGAGTAATTACTCGTCGCGAAGAGTTTCGTAGATTTCTTTGCACGTGGGGCACAGGGGGAACTTTTCGGGATCGCGTCCTGGCACCCACACTTTTCCACACAGCGCAATCACGGGCTTGCCGCTGAGAGCGCTCTTGAGAATCTTGTCTTTTTTGACGTAGTGGGAATAGCGATCGTGGTCGCCTTCATCCACTTGTTCTTCTTCGAGAAGCTTTTCTAGTTCGCGATCGAGCACATCGGTGCCGCCGGTGGGAGATTCCTCAGACATGTCCACCATGCTAACCCGCGCCTTGGTCCAGAAAACGGGTAGGCAACGCGGGATCTCCCGGGCTGAGTGAAAAAGCCGCTTCGGGTAGTTCAGCAATGCTGGCTTGGTGGAGCTCTCGTGCGCGAGCAACCAACTCCGGGGCCGAATGAGCCTGACTTCGAATTCCTTCTTCGACCAAGACCTCTTCCAGCACGCGTGCTCCTGCCGGTGGTGTGGGGGCGGGGCCAATGGTGACAATTTCTTCGGTGGCCACCCCCTTGTCGCGTGCACGGTAGGCCGTCTTTTTACCCCCGGGATTGGCTTTCTGGGCGCTCTTTTTCGCCACGGACACCCATTCGCCGGTGTCTGAGGTTCGTGCCACGAGTTTGTACACCAGTCCGACTGCAGGTGCTCCCGATCCGGTCACGACGCTGGTTCCCACACCGAAGACGTCTACCGGTGAACCGCGAAGTCCGGCAATGGTGTATTCGTTGAGGTCGTTAGTGACCACGATGCCTGTCTTGGTGGCGCCGAGGGAATCGAGCTGGGCGCGCACCTTGGCGACGACGACGGGGAGGTCACCGGAATCAATGCGGACAGCTCCTAGTTCGGTGCCGGCAACCCGGATGGCTCTCTCCACGCCCTGGGCGATGTCGTAGGTGTCAATCAGCAACGTCGTGTTCGTGCCCATGCTTGCTACCTGAGCGGCGAATGCTTCTTCTTCGTTGTCGTGGACCAGGGTGAAGGAATGGGCCGCTGTGCCCCGAGTAGGGATGCCATAGAGTCGGCCGGCTTCGAGGTTGCTGGTGGCGGAAAAGCCCGCAATATAGGCAGCTCGAGCAGCGGCGACGGCGCTGTATTCACTGGCACGGCGAGCCCCCATTTCGATGAGTTCTCGATGATCACTCGCGTGCACCATCCGGGCAGCAGCACTCGCGACAGCGCTGTCATAGTTCAACACGCTCAGAATCAGTGTTTCGAGCAGGACGGCCTCGCCAAAGGTACCCTCCACGGTGAGGATGGGGGAGCCTGGGAAATACACTTCGCCTTCGCCATAGCCGCGAATAGTGCCACTGAAGCGATAGGTGCTCAGCCAACTCAGCGTCTCGTCACTGACAATGTGGTGATCCGAGAGAAAGGCGAGCTCTTCTTCGCCAAAGTGGAAATTTTCGATGGCATCGAGCAAACGGTGGGTGCCGGCCACGACCCCAAAACGTCGCCCCGGTGGTAATTGGCGTCCAAAGACCTCGAAAACGGCTTGGCGTCCTGCGCGACCAGACGCTCGGGCCGCATCGACCATGGTCAGTTCGTACTGATCGGTCAAGAGCGCTGTGGACACGCTCCAAGCCTACTTGGTGAGACTGAGGGCCGAGAGGCCCGAGAACCCCGAAAGGCAGAGGGTGCCAGGACCTAGCGAGCTTCCCCGTGGGCGAAGCGTGGTGGTGGTTTCGAGGCCGAAGGGGCCTGGTCGCGGGATAGTGGCGCGGTGCTGAGTGTCTTGGGGTGGCGCGTCTATGATGGGAAGTAGGTCGATTGCTAGCACGCTACGTGCTCACCAGAAGGGAGGAAGCGTCGAACATGGTGTTTGAGCCCAGTGTTTACACCGAGTTTCGCTTCCTTAGCGCCACCCTCAACGCCCACGATTTCAGTGTCCGCTTCGAGTATTCCCTCGTCGGCGAGGACTCCACAGAGCATTTTTCTGAATCGATTGCCTTCACTCCGGTGCGCGCAAGCCATGAGGTGGATTGGCCCCGGGTTCGAGGTCTGATCGTTATCTTGGGGGCCGCGTTAGGTCTGAGTTATTTCAAAGCGGCTGCGCCCTCTCGCTATGTGATTGAACTCGAGGGCATGACTCAGGCTGGTGTGGACTACCTGGGCGAGCTGATTACGCACGGCATGGCCGAATTTGCGTATCGAAACGAATTACCCGAACCGCTTCACCCTGAGATCGTCCTCACTGCGGGGGTGGCGCCTGCGTGGCCCGCAGAGGATCACCTGACTCCCTCGGGAGACCCTTTGGTTCCCATTGGCGGAGGAAAAGATTCTGTAGTCAGTGTGGAACTTCTCGCTGCGGCACGGATGCACCCCGTGCAATTTGGGGTCAACCCGAACAAAATTATGTATCGGGTGGGTCGCATCAAGGGCCACCCGGTCTTGGCCGCCACGAGAGAGCTCGATACTCGCATTATGGAGCTCAACGAAGCGGGAGCTCTCAATGGCCATGTTCCTGTCACCGCCATGAATTCGCTGATTGCCCTGGTTCAGGCCCGCATTATTGGCCTAGGCCCCGTGGTGATGTCGCTGGAAGCCTCCGCATCAGAGCCCACCCTGTGGTGGGGGGATATGCCGGTCAACCATCAGTGGTCTAAATCCGAAGTGGCCGAAGAGCTTCTTCAGGACATGTTGGGCCCGCAAGCGGGTCTATCCGCAGGGTCCTATTTCTCGTTGCTTCGGCCCTATAGCGAGATACAGATCGCTCGTTACTTCGCAGCGCTGAGCGAATACCACCCCGTGATCACCAGCTGCAATAGAGCCTTTAGGCGTGGTGTGGAGGATGCTCGGTGGTGTGGTGATTGTGACAAGTGTCGTTTCATCTTCTTGATTTTGAGCCCCTTTATCCCTGCGACCTCCCTCACCCGCATGTTTGCCGATAACTTGCTGGATAACCCCAGCCAGCTCGAGGGCTACCGAGCGCTTCTGGGCTTGCACGAACACCGCCCCTTCGAATGTGTCGGGGAGCAAGCAGAATCGATGCTTGCCTTGCACTGGGTCGCTATGGCTGAGGAATGGAAAAACACGGCCGTGGTCAAGGCATTGGTCGCTGAGATCCCGGAATTACTGGTTCCCCATCCCGAATTAGAAGTGCAGGTGCTCGGTCACCGAGAGAGTGAACTCGCTATGCCCGGCGGATATCACACCCTGGGTCAGGTCCTTGCCTAACCCAGTCCTGCATCTGGCAGACCTTGACTCACGCACCGTCCTGGTCGTGGGGGTCGCTCGCGAGGGTCTCGCGATGGCACAGCGTTTGCTCTCTCGGGCAAAGCCCAGTGTCGTGCGCGGGCTCGACACCACAGAAAGCGCCCACACCACACGCTGGCGAGACACTTTTGGAGATACGGCACCTCTTCACTTACTGGCACTACCGGGGGACGAGGCGGCCCAAGACCAGCTCAGAGAGCTCCTGGCCGGAGTAGAGATTGCCGTGATGTCACCAGGTATTCCGGCCACGAGCGAGCTCTATGGCTTTATCCACAGCCTTGGGGTGAGCGTCACCTCCGGTAGCGCACTGTTTGTGGCAGATCACCGCTCTACTCTTCTGGGCGTGACAGGCTCGAAGGGAAAGTCGACCACCAGCACCCTGGTGCATCACCTGCTGAGCGATTCAGGGGTTGAGGTATCCCTGGGCGGCAATATGGGTATTCCCCTGCAGGGTCTGGAGCCTGCGCACTACCACGTCGTTGAATTCTCTAGCTATCAGTGCCACTACCTGGCTACCTCACCGGATGTGGTGGTCTTGACCGCGCTTTTTCCCGAGCATTTGGATTGGCACGGCTCCGTGGAGGCGTATTACGCAGATAAATTGTCCATCCTCGAACACGGCCCGAGAGTGGTCATCGCAGCGAGCGATGATCCGATCTTGCGAGCGGAAATCACCCGGCGGTATCCACATCGTGAGCTCACCTGGGTGGGGCATGGTCAGCAATGGCATCTGGAGTCAGAAGGCCACGACTCCTGGATTATGCGCGGAGATGAGCGTCTTTTTCACACCGGGGAGAGCTCGGTGGTGGGAACACATAACCATCTCAATATGGCCCTCGCGCTGGCCGGTGCTGCCGCTACGGGATTACTGGATGAGAGCGTGATTGCCTCATCGCTGGCCAGTTTTAGGCCGTTGCCGAATCGATTGGAAAAGATTCACGACCCCTCAGGAATCGTTTTTGTCAATGATTCCCTGGCCACAAACCCTCACGCGGCCGCAGCTGCCCTGCACTCCTTGGAATCGCCGAATATGGTGTGGCTGGTGGGGGGAACGGATCGAGGCGTGGATTACTCGGTGTTGGTTGATCAGGTGCTGCGATCGCGCCCGGCACATATCCTGGGTCTTCCCGGTAATGGTGCGACGTTGGTGGAACTCTTTCGCCAGGCTCTGGATAGTGCCCCCGAGGGCTCGGTGGTTCACACCGAAGTGGCGGAGTCGATGGGCCTGGCTATCACGCTAGCCAGGAAATATGCCACGGCAGGGGATATTGTGTTGCTTTCTCCCGGTGCACCCAGTTTTGGTCAGTATCAGGACTATCAAGCCCGGGCAGATGATTTTCGACACGCTATTGAATCCACAACCCCCAAGGAGAACCCATGAATCGCGCCGATGGCAGGCTGGCCAACCAACTACGACCAGTCACTATCGAGCGCGGATGGAGCTCTCAGGCGGAGGGAAGCGCGCTGATTAGCTTTGGCGATACCAAAGTTCTGTGCACGGCCTCCTTCACGCCGGGCGTGCCTCGGTGGCTCAAAGGTCAGGGAACAGGCTGGGTTACCGCCGAATACGGCATGATTCCTCGTTCCACGAATTCACGGATGGATCGCGAATCGGTCAAAGGCAAGCTCGGAGGTCGAACCCATGAGATTTCCCGGCTGATTGGACGAAGCCTGCGCGGCATTATCGATTTATCGGCCCTGGGCGAGAACACCATCGTGATCGACTGCGACGTGTTGCAAGCCGATGGTGGCACGAGAACCGCGGCCATTACGGGCGCTTATGTGGCTTTGGTGGATTCTCTGTCCTGGGCCAAGGACGCCGGGCATGTCTCCGCACACACGGTGGCGCTGAAGGATTCGATCGCGGCGATTAGCGTCGGGATTGTGGAGCAGACCCCTCTGCTGGACTTGGCCTATGTCGAAGATGTTGCCGCGGAAACCGATATGAACGTCGTGGTCACCGGCAGCGGTGCCTTTGTCGAGGTTCAAGGAACCGCAGAGGGCGCTCCCTTTGACCGAGCCGAGCTTGATAGCCTGCTGGATCTGGCACTCGCTGGCTGCGCTGAACTCTCCGCTATTCAGCGCGATGCGCTGGCTGGGGCCTAGTTTTTCCTATGGAATTCGTCGTGGGAACCAGAAACACCCACAAGCTCGAAGAGCTCACCAGAATCTTGGCTCCTCTGGTTCCAGGCCTGGTGCTGCTTCCCGCCACAGGGGAGGGCCCCGAGGAAGATGGGCAGAGCTTTAGCGAGAATGCCCTGATTAAGGCACGCGCTGCCTTTGCGGACTCAGGTGTGGCCTCCATTGCGGATGATTCGGGGCTCGTCGTCGATGCCCTGAATGGTGAGCCAGGGATTCATTCGGCCCGCTATGCCGGAACGGGGATTGATAGCGACAACACCGCGCTGGTGTTGGACAAGATGAAGGGTGAAGTAGCTCGCAGCGCGCGGTTTGTGTGTGCTGCCGCCTTGGTCTCACCCCACGGCGAGATGGTGGTGGAGCGCTCCTGGGAAGGAACGCTTGCACAGCAGCCCGCGGGAGGCGGCGGTTTCGGGTATGACCCGATCTTCACCCCCTTGGGCATGAGCCACACTGCGGCCGAACTCGAGAGCGACGCTAAGGACGAGCTTTCGCATCGTGGCCAAGCTTTTCGAGCACTCGCGGTGCACATGGCGGAGATGACCTCCGCTCATTCCGGGGTCGAATAATCCGCCTGCGGGCGCTATGCTGGTGGGGCGCAGTGTCTTAGATGCTGTGACTTCGCGTGTCGGACTAAGGTCACACCCGTCGGTCTCAGGACATCTCGTAGGTGAGTTCACTCTCGTGCGGGATGAAGTGGGTGCGGTGGTGGCCCCGGCGCCAGGCTCACGCCGCGGGCGTGAGAACAACCGAGAACAACAAAAGGAGTGCAGCAATGGCTGCCGTCACCATACGACAATTACTAGACAGTGGTGTTCACTTCGGACACCAAACCCGCCGCTGGAACCCTAAAGTCAAGCGCTTCATCTTGACCGAGCGCAGCGGTATTCACATCATTGACTTGCAGCAGTCTTTGGCCTTTATTGACAAGGCTTATGAGTTCGTGAAGGACACCGTCGCCAACGGCGGCACCGTGTTGTTCGTCGGCACCAAAAAGCAGGCTCAAGAGTCGATTGCCGAACAGGCCACTCGTGTGGGCCAGCCCTATGTCAACGAGCGTTGGTTGGGCGGATTGCTCACCAACTTCCAGACCGTGTCCAAGCGTTTGGGCCGCATGAAGGAACTCGAAGAAGTCGACTACGAAGACACCACCCAGGGTTACACCAAGAAAGAACTTCTGATGAAGAAGCGTGAGCTCACCAAGCTCCAGAAGTCTTTGGGTGGAATTCGTTCGTTGACCAAAACCCCGAGTGCCATGTGGGTTATTGACCCTCTGCGCGAGCACCTCGCCATTGACGAAGCAAAGAAGTTGGGTATTCCCGTTGTCGGAATTCTTGATTCCAACGCAGACCCCGATGACTTCCAGTACCTCATTCCTGGTAACGACGACGCTATTCGCTCGGTGGGCCTGCTCACCAAGGTGATCGCTGACGCTGTGGCAGAAGGTTTGATCGAGCGCCACCAGAAGCCAGAAGCGGAAGGCAATGTTTCTGCAGTAGAGCCGTTGGCTGAATGGGAGCGCGAACTCCTCGAGGCCAGCACGGAGGCCCCCGCCCCCGAAGCAGCTGCTGAACCAGCCGCGAAAGCTGCAGCCACGAAGGCTCCTGCGAAGGCGCCCGCAAAGGCTGCCGCGGCTAAGAAGCCTGCTGCGGACAAAGCGCCTGCAGCAAAGAAGGCACCTGCTAAAGCTGCTGCGGACAAGAAGCCTGCTGCCGCCAAGGCTGCTGCTGAGAAAGCTCCTGCGAAAGCAGCAGCTGAGAAGCCTGCTGCAACAGCTGCCCCTAAGAAGCCTGCCGCTAAGCCCGCGGCAAAGAAGTAAAGGAGCTCACTGATGGCATCTGTGTCACTGGAGGACATCAAGAAGCTGCGCGAGCAGCTCGGGACCGGAATGGTCGACACCAAGAACGCTTTGGAAGAAGCCGGTGGCGATGTGGAAAAAGCCACGGAGATTCTTCGTCTCAAGGGAGCGAAAGGTAACGCTAAGCGTGCTGATCGTTCCACGAGCGAGGGATTGGTGGCAGCTCACGAAGCTGATGGCGTGGCGTACATGATCGAGTTGGCCTGTGAGACGGACTTCGTGGCGAAGAACGACAAATTTGTCGCGTTAGCTGACCAGGTTCTCTCCGCTGTCGTGGCTTCGGGGGCACACAGTGCCGACGAGGCTCTTGCCGCGCCTGGCACCAAGGGCACCATCGCGGACATGATCAACGATGAAGCCGCCATTTTGGGTGAGAAAGTCGAACTGCGCCGAGTGGCCAAGCTTTCTGGCGATCACTTTGCAATCTACTTGCACCGCACCAACAAGGACTTGCCTCCTCAGGTGGGTGTTGTGGTTGCCTACAGCGGAGACGACGCGGAAACAGCACGCAGCGTTGCTCAGCACATCTCGTTTGCTGACCCCCAGTACCTCTCTCGTGACGATGTGCCCGCTGAGGCTGTCGAGAGCGAGCGACGTATTGTCGAAGAAATCAGCAAGAGCGAAGGCAAGCCTGAAGCGGCTCTGCCCAAGATTGTGGAAGGTCGCCTCGGTGCCTTCTTCAAGCAGGTGGCGTTGCTCGAGCAGGATTATGCGCGGGACAACAAGCTTCAGATCAAGCAGGTTCTGGAACAAGCTGGCTTGAGTGTCAACGGCTTTGCTCGTTTTAGAGTGGGCTCTTAGCACTACGACACTGTCATTCGGCGTGGCCGGGCGTTTCTTAGCCCGGTACGCTGGATGAGCTGTGGAAAGGTTGCGATATGGCTACTCGGAAAAGACGCGTACTACTCAAACTCTCCGGTGAAGCATTTGGCGGCGGCCAATTGGGTGTTAACCCCGATGTCGTGGCCCAGATTGCCCGAGAAATCGCCGAAGGCGCCAAGCACGCTGAAGTAGCAATCGTGGTCGGTGGCGGTAACTTCTTCCGGGGCGCCGAACTCTCCCAGCGCGGAATGGACCGTCGCCGAGCGGACTACATGGGAATGCTCGGCACCGTGATGAATGCTCTGGCGCTTCAGGATTTCTTGGAACAAGCCGGCGCGCAGGTTCGCGTGCAGTCTGCGATTTCGATGACCCAGGTCGCCGAGCCCTATATTCCTCTGCGCGCTATTCGTCATTTGGAAAAAGGCCGCGTTGTGGTCTTTGGCGCTGGTGCTGGTTTGCCCTATTTCTCGACCGACACGGTGGCAGCGCAGCGCGCTCTGGAGGTGTTAGCCGATGAGGTTTTGGTCGCAAAGAATGGTGTGGACGGGGTGTATTCCACTGACCCCAAGAAAGACCCCATCGCAACGAGATATGACACCCTGAGTTATCAAGACGCGTTAGTCGCTGGATTGAAAGTGGTGGATTCCACCGCCTTTAGCCTGTGTATGGATAACAAGATGCCAATGATGGTGTTTGGTATGGAGCCAGCAGGAAATGTGACCAAGGCCATCGTGGGCGATCGCATCGGAACGGTTCTTTCCTAAACACGCGGCGAAGTAGACTAAGCAAGGATGGGAGAACACCATGATTGCTGACGTATTGGCAGAGTGTAAAGAAAAGATGGCTAAGGCCGTCGATGTGGTGCACGATGATTTTCAGACGGTGCGCACCGGGCGAGCTAACCCTGCCCTGTTCCAAAAAATCATGGTCGACTATTACGGTCAACCCACTCCACTGGCGCAACTAGCGGGCATGCAGAACATTGAGGCGCGCACCCTGGTGGTAACCCCCTATGACAAGAGTGCGTTGAAAGAAATCGAAAAAGCGATTACGAACTTTCCTGCCCTCGATGCCAGCCCCACCAATGATGGGGAAGTCATACGCGTCACCATGCCGGAATTGACCGAAGAGCGCCGCAAGGAATACGTCAAGATCGTGCGACAAAAAGCTGAGGATGGTCGAGTATCGGTTCGCAGCGTGCGCCGGAAGGCAAAAGACGAACTGGATGCTTTGACCTCGGAAGTCGGCGAAGACGAAGTATCGCGCGCGGAAAAAGAACTTGAGAACATCACGAAGACCCATATTGAGGGAATCGACGAAGCCCTGAAGCGGAAAGAAGCAGAACTGCTGGAGATCTAATGAGCACTCCAGCAGGCACTTCCGGGCGCAAAAAGAGCAAGAAAAGCTTTTTACCTTCTCCCGTTACCGAACAACTGGATCACTTGGAATCGGTGGTTCATGATTTTGAGGACCAGGTCCGCGATGTTAATGCCCGCATTGACCAGCGGGCTGGGCGGCCGTTGTGGCAGGCCATTGCTATTGGCCTAGGTCTGGGGGCTGTATTCCTGGGCAGTTTGTTGTGGCTGGAGGAACTCTTCGTTCTCTTCATCACTGTTCTCGTTGTTTTCGCGGTCTTAGAGTTGGCGGGAGCACTCGCGGCGAAGGGACGTCTGGGCTCTCGGTGGCCGCTGGTCATCCTCTCTGCTGTGATGGTTCCCCTCTCCTGGGGGTTAGGTCCGGCTGGCCAACTGTGGTCGCTGGTGGGAGCGATTGTGGTCGCCGTGACGCTTCGGGCGGGGCGAGCGCTGTTTCAGCCATCATCGCGGGGTACGTGGCTTACCGATAGCGGGGTTGCCGTGTTGGTCCTTGCCTATATCCCCTTCTTGGGAAGCTTTGCCGTGGCCATCGCCGCCAGTCCCGGTGGGGTTTTGTGGGTCCTGGCAGGTGTCGTGATTGTGGCCAGTGTGGATACCGGCGCCTACGCGACCGGGGTCAGCCTGGGGAAAACCCCTCTTGCGCCAAAAATTTCGCCCAAAAAGACCTGGGAAGGATTCGCTGGCTCGAGTGCTGCTGCTCTGATTGCCGGTGGGCTCCTGGGCTTTTTCCTCCTCGACGTGGGTGTCTGGGTGGGATTACTTCTCGGGCTCGTACTCTTGGGATCTGCCACGCTGGGGGACCTCGTGGAGTCACTGATTAAGCGAGACCTTGAAATCAAAGATATTTCGTCGTGGTTGCCCGGTCACGGTGGTTTCTTAGATCGACTGGATTCCATGTTGCCCTCGATGGCGATGTTGTTTGTGATGTTTCAAATATTCGCCACCTAGCCAGTCCACCGCGGTTTTTGCCTCTTCGCTGGCACAATAGTCACGTGGATAGTCCCTTCCCCTTAGCCGATAAAGGTATGCCTGGATATGACCCAGAGGTGGTCCAGGAGTTTCTCGAGCGTGCCAAGCGGGTGTTCGAGGGCGCCGAGGATGGTCTCACCTCGGCTGATATTCGCCACAAAGTGTTCCCCCTGGTGAGCAAAGAAGGTTTTGCTACCAAAGATGTTGATGAGGCCCTGTGGCGACTTGAAGAAGCTTTCGCGGATAAAGAGCGATTAAGCGAAACCGAGGCCGTGGGGGAAGAGAACTATTACAAGGATGTTCGCGAGCGCGCCCAAGAGATTCTTGACCGCGCAGCGAGACCGGCCAAGCTGAAATTTCGCACGACGTCCCTTCTTCGCCCCGGGTATCACGTCGGCGACGTGGATGCCCTGTGTGATCAAGTAGCGAGCTACTTCCAGCAAAACCAATCACTCTCGGTTTCGGCCGTGAGACGCGCCTTGCTTCGTACCTCTCTGGGGGGATATGACGAGGCCCAGGTGGATGCCCTGTTGGATGACACTATTTCGGTGATGTTGGCCGTTCGATAGCCAGCACGTGCCCAGAGTGCCTGACTTAGACTGTTCTCGTTGTGAACAACCTTGAGCGTCTGCGCCTGCGTCGGCCCCCGGTGACCGCCGCGCCCTCGCCGAGACGCGTCACCCCCGTGGTGGCCATTCTTGCCGTCGCTGCTTTCGTAGCACTTCCTCTGGCTGGCACTTCGCCATCTCTCGACCCCGCCGGATATGCGCAAGTGGCTGCAAACAAGCAAAACCTCATGATCACTAGCTCGGCAACTAACCTCAATCGCGAAGAGTTCGGTGTCAGCGGCGGTTGGGGCTCTGCTCCGGCTGCGGGTAATTTCGACCCCGGCACCTCCCAGGCAATTGCCCAGGATTTGGTTCTGGATAGGGGCTGGAATGCCGGTGAATTTTCCTGCTTGGTAGCTCTATGGAACAAAGAATCGCAGTGGAATCACGGTGCGATGAATCCATCCTCAGGAGCCTATGGAATTCCTCAAGCGTTACCCGGCGACAAAATGGCCAGTGCCGGTGCTGACTGGGCTACCAATCCGGCTACTCAAATTAGGTGGGGATTGGGATATATCGATGCCCGATACGGTTCCCCCTGCGCAGCCTGGGGTCATTCGCAACAGAAGAATTGGTACTAGGTATGCCTCGCAGTAATCGACCCAAAAATAATCGTTCCCGAGGCAGAGGGCGTGAGGAGCCCGAAGCTCTTGATATGGATCGCCTGACCACAGGGTTTCGTCGAACCGAAAGCAAACGGGGCTATGCCTACACAGTCCAGCCGATTAGCGAAAAAAATGCGCAAAAGACCTATACCTGCCCCGGGTGTCACCTCAGCGTGGACGTGGGTGTTGCCCATCTTGTGGCGTGGCGAAATGACGGAATTATGGGCGAAGAACGCGATGTCTCTGAGCGACGCCACTGGCACAAACACTGCTGGAGGATCTACTAATGCTGATTACCTCTACGACCGTTCTTCCTGCAACGCGTACCGAGGTGAGTTTTCGCACCTCTGATGGCCTCACTCTGGTGGGGGAGCTCTCGATACCAGAGCACCACCCACCGGTGGCCACCGCGCTGTTTCTACACCCCTTGCCCACAGCAGGTGGCTTCATGGATTCCCATGTGATTCGAAAAGCAGCGTGGCGATTACCAGCGCTTGCGGATATCGCTGTGCTGCGGTTCAACTTTCGGGGGGTGAGCTCACCCCGGGGAACGTCGGAGGGAACTTTCGGCGAGGGGATTGAGGAAGCTCATGACCTGGTTGCCGCACTAGATTTTGTCCAGGCTCAAGGGCTGCCAGCCCCGTGGCTTATCGGCTGGTCCTTTGGCACCGAAGTGATTCTCAAACACGCTCGTGCCCTGGTCGATCGCATTTCAGGGGTTCTGTTGCTCTCGCCCCCGCTGCATCGAGCAACGGATCGCGACGTCGCCGCGTGGTCCGATGTCAGCGTCCCTGTGGTGGCCTTGATTCCCGAGTTTGATGATTTCTTGCCCCCAGAGCCCGCGAGGACTCGCTTTGGCGTGGCAGCAAATATTGAGCTTGTGGAAGCACACGGGGCTAAACACCTCTGGGTGGGCGAAAAGCAGACAAGCTTTGTGCTGGGCGAAATTACGAAGCGGCTGAATCCGGACGCTTGGCCTTTGCCGGCGGCTTGGCCTTTGCCGGCGGCTTGGCCCGACGAGTCGCCCTAGGCTTCTTGTTGGCTGCCTGTGATTCGGTGGTCACCACGTCTCCCACGATGGCACGCAGGGACTGGACGTATTCGGCAATGGTCTTGCGCTCTGCCCGCAACTCGATAAGACGGCTCTCTGCCTGAGCTACCCGAGCAATGGCATCCTCTTCTGCTTCGCGGATGATTTCTCCAGCACGTTTTTGGGCGTCAGCCACCAACTTCTTAGCTCGCTTATCAGCCTCAGTACGACCGGTCTCATTGGCCAGGTCGATGGCGGCGGTAATTCGCTTGTGATCTTTGCGGACTTCAGCAAGTCGAGATTTGGTTTCCAGCAGCTGGCTCTCGGCTTCGGATAGGAAACGGTTATTTAGCTCTACGGCGTTCTGGTGGGCTTCGAGAAGTTCTCTCTCGGCCTCTGCTCGTCGGGCTGCTAATTCAGCATCGAGATCGGCTCGCGCTTGTTGCGCCTGATCGGCGAGAACCTCTGCTTGCTTCTTGTTGTCTGAAGCTAAGCGTGAGGTGGTTTGGGCGACTTCACGCTGGAGGTTTGTCTGCGCGAGGGCAGCTTCCTCCTGAATCTTTTTCAACGTGAGTTCGTGACTGGCGCGCTCGGCTTCGATTTCCTTGGCCACATTTTCCATGTCGCGCTTGGCTTCGTGGAGAGCCTGTTTCGCGACCGCTTTGAGCTCGGAAATCTCACGGGTGGTTTCAGCGCGAAGAGCGTCACTTTCGCGTTTTGCCGTGGCCCGCAACTTAGCTGCCTCTGTGGCGACGGCACCTCTAATCGAGGACGCTTCTTCGATCGCTTCGGCGCGCAGACGCTCTGCTTCTTCGGTGGCTTCTGCCACGAGAGCCTCTGCCTTTGCTTGAGCACCCTCGAGGGTGGTGGCGCTGGAATTCGTGAGTTCTTCCGCCGCGGCGATGCTCTCGAGTCTTGTTGATTCAGTGATCTGTGCGGCTTCGAGTTTGGCGTTGGCGATAATACGCTCGGCATCGATATCTACCTGGCCAATAATCCGAGTGGATTGTTCTTCGGCGATGCGCAGAATGGACTCAAGCCTTCCGCCCAGGCCCGCATAGCTGGGAGCAAGCGCCCCACCGGGAGCTCCGCCCAGAGCGCTGATCTGTTCTTTCAGACCAGCTACTTCTTCGAGCATGGACTGGCGATCTTTCGCAGCCTTGATGAGTTCGCCGCGGAGTTCATTGAGGGCGCTGTCTACCTCACTGCGTTTGTAGCCGCGCAGTTCGGTGGAGAACTCAGTGTCTTCGTTGGCCATGCTGGTGTGAATCCCTTAGGTGTCTGAGGCGGTTGAGCCTCCCATAGTGTAACCCGAGGTGGGAAGGGAAAGCACTGTCTCATCGGCTACCCTGGAGAGCGCTCGAGGGTTCGCCTCGCAGACGCTATCTTTTGCCAGGAACGAGGTGAATCGTGCGATTAATCGTGGCCATTGTGCTGTGGGTCGTCTCGATTGTCTCCCTCACCTGGGGTATCGCACAGCGCACCGTATTTGATGCACCCGACTCGATTGTGCGCACCATCTCACTGGATAACAAAGCACCGGCCACGATTCTGCGCGGCAACGATTTGCTCGCCTTCCCGGGGCGTCCGACCATCACGATCTCGGGGACCATTGGCGCGCGTGTGCCGGCTGAATCCGGAGTGGGCTTTGAGATTCGGAAGCCTTCTGAATTGTTCGTCGCTTATGGTCGCTCACCAGACGTGCTGGCGTGGTTGTCTCCGACGCGTCACACGGTCCTCTCTTTCGATGCGCTGAGCGATTCGTGGACAGCGTTGCCGCGCTCTGGGGAACTTTTTGCTCCTGACCCCCGTGGCTCGGACATGTGGTTGCAAGAATTTTCCGGAACGTCCTCACTGTCGTTGGCTCTTGCGGCGCCCGAAGACATGACGGTGTTGATCATGTCTGATGGTGTGTTGCCAGCCCCCACCGATGTCACCATCACCTGGCCGGTGAGCAATGATGCGCCTCTGGTGTTGGCGGCCATCATCGTCGGTGTGATCACCTTGATTGCCGGGTTCATTGCCGTGCTGACAGCACTGGTGCACTATCGCAACAACAAGGGACCGCGTCGGAAGAAAACGAGAATGCCTAAGCGTCCTCGACGCTCGCGCACCCGGGTCGCTCCCAAGCGCAAGCCTGCACCGCCGCGCGGGGGACGCCGCGTTGCTGGTTTCGTGGCACTTCCTCTGGTGGGCGGACTCCTCCTGGGCGGCTGCTCCCCAGTGACGACACCCCCAGCTGCCTCCGAGGTAACCGAGGCACCCGTTCTGGCCACTAAGCCCTACCCCGCGGTCACGGAGCTTCAATTCTCGAGAATTATGTCCAGTGTGGCGGCGCAGATTCGCCTCGCCGATGAAGAACTCTCGATCAACTTGTTGGGCCCGAGGGTTCAAGACCCGATGTTGTCCACGCGCCGCACCGCCTACATTGTGCAGCGAGCAGACCCAGAATCCAGCGCGCTCGTTCCTATTCCCTCTAGCCCCATTCGTTTGGTGATGCCTCAACAGACCACCGGATGGCCCCGGAGTGTCTTTGGGATTATTCAAGACGAAGAAGATCTCGAGTCACCCTCGCTCGGTGTTGTGTTGCGCCAGGAAGACCCACGCTCGCAGTATCACCTCACGTATGCCGTCGTGCTCAACCCCCAGGTTCAGCTTCCCGACCTGCCGGCGGCCAATATTGGCGCTCCGAAATTGGCACCGGATTCGAAGCTCACCCGTATTTCACCCCAGGATGTTGTGGCGCACTATTCCCAGGTCATCAACGAGGGAACTCAAAGCGAATACGCCCGAGAGTTCTCTCTGGCTGCGGACCCTCTCTTTGCTGCCATAGGTCCGGATGCCGCCCTCCTGCGCCAAGAATCTTTTGGTGAAACAGTCGAGGTCGACTGGGAGACGACGCCCACTGATCGCGATGTGGTGGCGTTTTCGACTGCTGCCGGTGGTGCGATCGTGTTGGGCACACTCAGCGAAGCAGAAAAAGTGATGCCTATTCAATCGGGCGCCACGATTAACTCCAGTATCGCGGTGCGGGCGCTCACGTCACTGTCGCAGTCCTCTCGTGGATTCGAAGTAGATTCCCATATCCAAATACTCTGGTACGTGCCACCGGTGGGATCAGAGGAAAGTATTCGGGTTCTCGGTTTCACCTATAGTTTGATGGGCGCAAAGGAAGTTAGTAATGAGTAATCCTGGAATGAATCCTTCTCTCGCGGGAGCGGTCGACCTCTCGGGACTGGTGAATAAGAACCGCGCCCCAGCACCCAGCGATAGCGCGCCTTCGGATAGTGCTCTGGTCAGAGCAGTCAATGACCAAAGCCTGGGCGAGCTCGTGGAGCTCTCGCGCAGCGTTCCGGTGATTTTGGAAATTTATGGCGGTGAGCTAACTCCTCAGCTTGGCCCCCTGATCGAAAGCTATCAGGGGAAATTTGTGCTGGGAACTGTGCGCGGTGAAGAAGCCCCCGAGTTAGTTAAAGCACTCCAAATTCAGGGTGTGCCCACGATTGTGGCTCTGGTGGGAGCTCAACCCATCCCGCTCATGCAGGGCATTGCCCCAGAGCAAGAAATGCGCCCCATTCTTGACCAAGTACTGGAATTAGCCGCCAAGAATGGTGTGACGGGATCCGTTGCTCCGGGCGAGCCCGGTGAGGAAGGTGCGCCGGAGGAGCCTCCGCTGCCTCCGTTGCATCAAGAAGCTTTTGATGCTCTGAGCCGCGACGATATTCCCGCTGCTCTGGCGGCTTATCAGGCCGCCCTGGCACAAAACCCCGGGGATGTAGACGCTGCGGCGGGTCTTGCCCAAGTGGAGTTGTTGCAGCGCGCGCGCGAGCTCAATCCTGATCAGGTTCGCCGCCAGGCGGCAGAGAATCCCACAGACCTAGACGCTGCACTGGGTGTGGCGGATTTGGATATGTCCACCGGTCACGTGGACGACGCCTGCCACCGACTCTTGGCTCTCTATCCCGGTGCGTCTGAAGAAGACCGGAACACTCTGCGCGAGCGGTTATTGACCTATTTCGTGATTGCAGGTCACGCTAGTGATGAAGTCAAGCGAGCCAGGACCGCGCTCACGTCGCTGATGTACTAGGACACTATGGGAATCTATCTGGACCATCAGGCAACGACGCCGATGTCCGAGACGGTCAAAGCGGCGTATCTCGAAGCCCTGGGAACCGTGGGAAATGCGTCGGCTATCCACCAAGCTGGTCAACGTGCCCGCGCTGCCGTGGAAGACGCGCGCTCTCGGGTAGCGCAGATTCTCGGATGCGAACCCATTGAGGTCATTTTTACCTCCGGGGGGACCGAAGCTATCAACCAAGCGCTCAAGGGTGCGGTGTGGGCAGCCAAGCGACGCAGTGGGCGCGAGGCGCCCACGCGCATCGTGACCACCGGGGGTGAACACAACGCCACGTTGGATGCCCTGGCGTGGCTGTCGGAGCAAGAGGGCACCGAGATTGCTTATGCACAACTCGATCCCGAAGGGGTCATGGATCTGGACTCTCTCGAAGAGCTTCTCGCCCACGCGCCCACCACCATGCTGACGTCGTTGGTCGCCAACAACGAAGTGGGTTCGATTCAACCCGTGCAGGAAATGGCTCGCCTCGCGGGCGAACAGGACACCCTGTTCCACCTGGATGCGGTGGCGGCGTGTGGTTATATTCCGCTGAATTTCCATGATCTGGGAGCAACCGCCATGAGCGTTTCCGCTCACAAGGTGGGAGGTCCTGTAGGGATGGGGGCATTGGTGCTCTCCCGGAGTGCGCCGGATATCCAAGCCCTGCACCACGGTGGGGAGCAACAGCGCTCCCGCTCAGGAACAATCGATATGGCCGGCGCCGTGGCCTTTGCCGCCGCATTGGAACACCAAGATCGTCGCCGCAGTACCGAGGTGGAGCACCTTCGGGCCATGCGGGATTACTTGTGGCAGGGTCTCTCCGCGGCATGTCCCCAGATTGAGATGCGCGGCTCCCAGGATCATCGCCTACCGGGCAACCTCCATGTGACGGTCCCCGGGTGCGAAGGCGACGTCTTGTTGTATTTGTTGGACCAGCACGGTGTGCATGTGTCCACAGGCTCGGCCTGCCAGGCAGGTGTCCCTGAAGCGTCGCATGTCTTGATAGCGATGGGGGTGGAGTATTCGCACGCCAGGGGAGCCCTGCGCATGAGCATGGGGTACTCGATCACGCAAGAAGATTTGGACACCGTCATTTCTGCCTTCCCGGCCGTGGTGGAGAAAGCCTCTCGAGCCGGTCTTGCTTCGGGCTAAGCACCCCTGTCACAGCCGGAGCCTTCTACACTGGTGGCGTGAAAGTTCTGGCAGCAATGAGCGGCGGCGTGGATAGCGCTGTAGCAGCTGCGCGCGCCGTGGAGGCCGGACACGATGTGGTGGGTGTTCATTTGGCGCTGTCTCGGATGCCGGGAACGCTGCGCACTGGTTCCCGGGGTTGTTGCACCATTGAAGATTCCATGGATGCCAAGCGCGTTGCGGACATGTTGGGAATTCCCTTTTATGTCTGGGATTTTTCGGAGCGTTTCGCCCAGGACGTGGTTCAGGATTTCATCGACGAATATCGCGAAGGTCGAACCCCTAACCCCTGCATGCGCTGCAACCAGCACATTAAATTTGATGCGGTGCTCGAGCGCGGGTTAGCGCTCGGTTTTGACGCGATCGCTACGGGTCACTACGCCTCGGTTGTAGAGGGGCCTGCGGGTAAAGAACTCCACCGAGCAGCGACCTGGGCAAAAGACCAGTCCTATGTGTTGGGTGTGCTGACTACCGAACAACTGGAGCACTGCTATTTCCCTTTGGCCACGACGCCCTCCAAGGATGAGGTCCGCAAGGAAGCCGCGGAGCGTGGATTTATTGTGGCGGCCAAACCCGATAGCCACGATATTTGTTTCATCCCGGATGGTGACACGAAAGGCTGGTTAGCCGAACGTGTGGGGGAGAGCGAAGGCCCCGTGTTGGATATGCAGGGCGAGGTTATTGGCTCGCATCAGGGCGCGCACGCTTTCACGGTGGGGCAACGCAAGGGTCTTCAACTCGGATTCCCAGCCGATGATGGCAAACCGCGATATGTGCTCGAAGTGAGGCCTAAAACCAACGAAGTGATCATGGGCCCGAAAGAGGCGCTGGCACTGAGCGAACTAGCGGGAGCCGCAATGAGTTTTGCCGGAGCAAACCCCGCGGTATCTGGCTACGCCAAGGACGCCAGTGACGAACACGGTTTTGGGTGTGAATCCTTTGAGTGCCAAGTCCAGGTGCGTGCCCATGCCGATCCCGTGGACGCCACTGCTCAGGTGACAAACGGGGAGCTCATCATTACCCTGCGCGAACCGATATTGGGGGTGTCTCCCGGGCAAAGTGCGGTGCTGTATGTCGGCACCCGTGTGGTGGGGCAATGCACCATTGATCGCACCCGCAGCGCTGTGCTGGAGGCTCCCGCCCGTGCGTAAGGTTCTCATTCTGGGTTCCACGGGCTCTATTGGAACCCAGGCGCTCGAGGTTATTGCCCAACACCCCGATCGCTTCGACGTGGTGGGCTTGAGCGCTTTGTCCAACACCGCGTTGCTCTCGCACCAAGCCCAGCAATTTGGCGTTCCTGCCGATCATCTTGCCGTGGGATCGATCGAAGCAGCCGCCCTGGTTGATGCGGTGGAGTGTGATGTGGTTCTCAACGGCATCACGGGCTCAGTGGGGTTATTGCCCACGCTGCGCGCTTTAGAAAACGGTCGCACGTTGGCTTTGGCCAACAAAGAGAGCCTGATTGTCGGAGGCGCCCTCGTCACCGGCGCCCTCCAGCGCCCCGATCAAATAGTGCCCGTTGATTCTGAGCACTCCGCCTTAGCTCAGGCGATGATGGCGGGCTCTCACGCAGAAATCGCCAAGCTTATTGTGACCGCCAGTGGTGGGCCGTTCCGTGGTCGAAGTCGTGACAGTTTGCGTGAGGTAACCCCGGAACAAGCGCTGGCGCACCCGACGTGGAACATGGGGCAAGTAGTCACCACAAACTCTGCCACCCTGGTCAATAAAGGTTTAGAAGTGATCGAAGCACACCTGCTGTTTGGTATTGATTTCGAGCGCATCGAGGTCACCGTTCACCCACAATCGGTCATTCACTCGATGGTGGAATTTGTGGATGGGTCCACCCTGGCGCAAGCATCGCCACCGGATATGAAACTCCCCATCGCGTGGGGGCTCAGTTGGCCTGATCGTGTTGCGGGTATTACCCCGGGAATTGATTGGTCCCAATCGCATACCTGGAGTTTTGAACCCTTAGATGAGGTGGCATTCCCCGCGGTGGCCATGGCGAAGGCTGTGGGTGCCAAAGCCCAGACTTTCCCAGCGGTGTTTAACGCGGCCAACGAACAAGCCGTGTATGCATTCCACCGCGGCGAGCTTCCTTTCATGGGCATCACAGAGGTTATTGACCACGTTCTCAATGCCCATGTTCCGGTGGAGCTGAGTCTGGATGCCCTGGCCGACACGGAAGCATGGGCGCGAGCGAGTGCAGATAGCGAAATCGCTCGGCGTCGATCGTAGGGTTCACCGCCCCCTTGTCCCCCGGGACGGTGGCTTCGGGGGTGATACATAGGCTGCTGTCGGGGCAGAGGATTAGAGTGGGCGCGTGGAATCAGCCGTAATCTTTGCCCTCGGGGTCATCGTCATTGCCGTGGGCCTCATGCTCTCTATTGCGTTGCACGAATGGGGGCACTTCGCTCCAGCAAAGAAGTTTGGGGTCTATATTCCCCAATTCATGATTGGCTTTGGGCCCACGTTGTTTTCGCGTCGCCGGGGAGAGACTGAGTTTGGTGTGAAAGCCATCCCTCTGGGTGGGTATGTCGCGATGGCGGGTATGTATGCACCCGGTTCCCCGGATTCGGCCGGTGGTACGTCCACGACGGGATTCCTTGATCGTGTCATCGGGGATGAGCCCGTGGTATCGGATGTCTCTACAAACGCCGAGGACATTGACCGGCGCAGTTTTTACCGCCTTCCCCTGATTCAGCGCATCGTCATCATGCTCGGTGGCCCGCTGATGAACTTAGTGATTGCGCTCGTTTTGTACGCCGTGGTGTTAGTCGGTTTTGGGGTACCAAGCCTCAGTCTTACCGTGGGCAGTGTGTCCCAATGTGTGGTGCCGGCTAGTGAAACCCGCAGTGAGTGTTTGCCGGGTGACCCCAGTGCCCCCGGGGCTCAAGCGGGTTTGCTTCCGGGAGATCGCATTGTGTCGCTGGAGGGGGAGAGCGTCCAGAGCTGGTTTGGTGTGACCGAAACGATTCGGGCCTCACCCGGTAAAACCCTCCAGGTGGGCATTGAGCGGTCAGGAACGTCGCTGGAGATTCCGGTGACACCGCTGCTGAGCGAGCGCTATGCCTTCGATGATGCGGGGGAAATTCTTCTGGATGAAGCGGGAAACCCCGTGATCGAATCCGTTGGTTTTATTGGCATCGGGTCAGCTGTGGAAAATCAACAACAATCGCTCACCAGCGTGGTGCCTGCAGTATGGGACAACGTGGTGGGTGTTTCGCGAGTGATTGCTACCTTGCCCCAGCGCCTCGTCGATGTCGCCCAAGCAGCGTTTGGGCCTGAGGTTCGAGACCCCAATGGTCCTCTCAGCGTCGTGGGGGTGGGGCGCATCGCGGGAGAAATTGCCACCATCGATTCGATTGCCATTCGAGATCGTGTTGCAAGTCTGATCGGCATCGTGGCCTCGCTGAATGTCGCGCTCTTTGTTTTTAACCTGATTCCGTTGCTGCCCCTAGATGGGGGGCACGTTGCTATTGCGCTCTATGAAGGGCTCAAGCGCCGAATTTTTAAACTGTTGGGTAAGAGTGATCCCGGTCCGGTCAATGCCAGCAAACTCCTTCCGGTGACACTGGTCGTGGTAGCGGTCCTGGGTGGAATGAGCTTGCTGTTGATTTATGCCGACATCGTTAATCCGATTCGGTTGTTTTCCTAGACCTAGCCATGGTCTTGTTCGACACTGACATTCAGTTTGAGGCTTTAGGCTAGGCACGTCGAGCGCGAGCATGAGAGCTCGCAGACTCAAATGGAGAGGACTTAACGCGTGCCTGCAGTCAATTTGGGAATGCCAAAAGCTCCCGAAACCCTCAGCCCCCGTCGTGTGTCACGACAGATCACAGTGGGCAAGGTCAAAGTCGGCGGCGATGCTCAAGTCAGTGTGCAATCCATGACGACCACACAGACCACAGATATCAACGGCACGCTGCAGCAAATTGCGGAACTTACGGCCACGGGCTGTGACATCGTGCGGGTGGCAGTTCCCACCCAGGATGATGCCGACGCATTGCCTATCATCGCTAAAAAGAGCCAAATTCCCGTCATTGCTGATATTCACTTCCAGCCCAAATATGTCTTCCAGGCCATCGATGCGGGCTGCGGTGCGGTGCGGGTAAACCCCGGGAACATTCGTAAGTTTGATGACCGTGTGGGCGAAATTGCTGCGGCAGCAAAAGCCGCGGGAGTGAGTTTGCGTATTGGTGTTAACGCCGGTTCTCTCGATCCGCGGTTGCTGCAGAAGTATGGCAAGCCCACGGCGGAGGCTCTGGTGGAGAGCGCTGTATGGGAAGCCAGTCTCTTTGAGGAACACGACTTTCACGACTTCAAGATTTCGGTCAAGCACAATGACCCCATTGTGATGGTCAAGGCCTACCGTCAACTTGCTGAGCGCGGGGATTGGCCTTTGCACCTCGGGGTAACGGAAGCCGGCCCCGCTTTCCAGGGAACTATTAAGTCCTCGGTTGCTTTTGGTATCTTGCTCGCCGAGGGAATCGGTGACACCATTCGTGTTTCTCTCTCCGCGCCTCCCGCTGAGGAAGTGAAGGTGGGACTGAAAATTCTTGAGTCTCTCAACCTTCGTGAGCGCAAACTCGAGATTGTTTCCTGCCCCAGCTGTGGTCGCGCCCAGGTTGATGTTTACACTCTCGCTGAGGATGTCACCAAGGGATTGGAAGGTATGACCGTTCCCCTTCGCGTTGCGGTCATGGGGTGTGTGGTTAATGGTCCGGGAGAAGCTCGGGAAGCAGATTTGGGTGTTGCCAGCGGTAACGGAAAAGGCCAGATTTTTGTCAAGGGTGAAGTCATTAAGACCGTTCCTGAGGCGGATATCGTGAAAACCCTGATTGAGGAAGCCAATCGTCTGGCTGAATCCATGCCGGATGCGCCCTCGGGGGCACCGGAGGTCATTACGGCCTAAGAGCCCGATAGTCTTTGATTGTGCCTACCCGTCTGAGTCATCTTTTTGTGCGCACGTTGCGCGAAGATCCCACCGATGCCGATGTTGCCAGCCATAAATGGTTGGTGCGTGCGGGATATATTCGTCGCCAGGCTCCGGGAATCTTTGCGTGGTTGCCGCTGGGATTGAAGGTGCGCGCCCGGATTGAAGCGATTGTGCACGAAGAGATGCAGCGAATTGGGGCTCAGCACGTTCATTTTCCAGCCCTGTTGCCCAAAGAACCTTATGAGGCCACCGGGCGTTGGGCTGAATACGGCGACGGTATTTTTCGACTCAAAGATCGAAAAGGCGCTGATTATTTGTTGGCGCCCACCCATGAAGAAGTCTTCACCTTGACGGTGAAGGACATGTATTCCAGCTATAAAGATTTGCCGTTGATGGTGTATCAAATTCAAGACAAGTACCGTGATGAGGCCAGGCCTCGGGCGGGTCTCCTCCGCGGACGCGAATTCTCCATGAAGGATGCCTACTCCTTCGATTACACCGATGCGGGGCTCGAAGCTTCCTATGAAGCCCAGCGTGGGGCTTATGAGCGCATTTTCCAGCGCCTAGGCCTGGAATACGTCATTGTGCAAGCAGATGCCGGTGCCATGGGGGGATCGCGCAGTGAAGAGTTTCTGCACCCCACCGAGATAGGCGAAGACACGTTTGTGCGCACTGCCGGTGGATATGCGGCCAACGTCGAGGCTTTCAGGGTCACTCCACCCAAGCCGGTGGATTATTCCCAGACTGCCTCGCCGGTTGTCTTTGATTCACCCGATACACCGACTATTGATTCCCTGGTAGCGCTGGCGAATGCCCAACACCCCAAAGAATCAGGATCCTGGCAAGCCTCGGACACGCTCAAGAATGTGGTTCTAGCCCTGACCCACCCGGATGACACTCGCGAACTGGTCATTGTGGGTATTCCTGGTGATCGTGACGTTGATATGAAACGAGCGGAAGCGGTCTTTGGGCCCAGCGTTGTGGAGCAGGCCACGGACGAGGATTTCACCAAGCACCCAGGCTTGGTCAAGGGCTATATCGGCCCCTGGTCGAGCAAGGGCCCTGTGTTGGGAGAAGAGTCCAGCACTGGAATTCGTTTCCTCGTGGACCCTCGGGTGGTCAGCGGTACCGCGTGGGTGACCGGTGCTAACGAACACGAACGCCACGTGTTTTCGCTGGTGTGTGGCAGGGACTTCACCCCCGATGGCGTTGCCGATATCGCGCAAGTTAAAGATGGCGACGAGGCTCCTGATGGCTCTGGCCCGATCGAGACAGCACGCGGGATGGAAATTGGCCATGTCTTCCAACTCGGTCGCAAATACGCGGAGGCACTGGGCCTCAAGGTCTTGGATGAAAACGGCTCCCTGGTCACGGTGACCATGGGTTCCTACGGGATCGGTGTCACCCGCTTGGTGGCGGTTATTGCTGAAGCAAATAATGACGACAAGGGCTTGATCTGGCCAGAAGCTGTCGCTCCGTTCGATGTGCACATTGTTGCTGCTGGCAAGGACGAGACCGTGTTTAGTGTGGCGGAAGGGTTGGCGCAGCAGTGTGAAGACATCGGTAAAACGGTGCTCTTGGATGACCGACCCAAGCTTTCACCTGGAGTTAAGTTTGCCGATGCGGAAATCTTTGGTGTTCCCCATATCGTGATCGTGGGGCGCGGAGCGGCCGAGGGCATGGTCGAATACTGGAATCGCCGAAGCGGGGAGCGCACCGACGTTTCTCTTGACGCAGTGTTGGGCTTGCTGCCCGCCTAAAGAGGGAAAATAGTGCCGGGGGTGGCTCAAAGCGCCAGCCCCTTGTATTCTTGGGGTGAACACCTAGCCATTTCTGGCTGATAATCGAACAAGGGGGAGCTATGGATATCGATCTGAGCGTTTTGAAGCTCATGGAATCTGAGCGGGAAATCCCTTTTGATGAACTCGTGGTGATTATCGAGCAGGCCATTTTGGTCGCCTATGAGAAGCACACGGGTCAGGCTGACCATCGAGGGATGCGCGAAAACCCTGATGCGCCGCGAGCTCGCGTGGAAATTGATAAAAAGACCGGCCACGTCGTGGTCTATATCCCCATCGTGAACGAAGAGGGCGAAAAAACCGGCGAAGAAGTCGATAGCCCGGAAGATTTTGGTCGCATTGCTGCCCACGCAGCGAAGCAGGTCATCAACCAGCGCCTACGCGATATCGGCGATGATCGCATCTTGGGTGAATACCGCGGTAAAGATGGCGACATCGTTTCCGGAATTATCGCGCAGGGGCCCAACCCCCGCATGATTCACGTGAACCTGGGTGAAGTCGAGGCTATTTTGCCCCCTGAGGAACAGGTTCCCGGCGAAGTCTATGAACACGGTGCTCGCATCAGGGTTTATGTCACCAAGGTGGACAAGGGCCTCAAGGGCCCCTCCATTACGGTGAGCCGAACCCACCCGGGTCTGGTGCGCAAACTCTTCGCCATGGAAGTTCCTGAAATCCACCGGGGTCTTGTCGACATCACCTCTATTGCCCGTGAAGCGGGACACCGCACCAAGATTGCCGTGAAGGCACTGGAACCAGGAATTAACGCTAAAGGTGCGTGTATTGGGGAATTAGGGCAGCGGGTGCGCGCGGTTCAAGCCGAACTCGGGGAAGAAAAGATCGACATTGTCGACCACTCGGACGACCTTGCTCAATTTGTTTCCAACGCACTAAGCCCCGCAAAGGTCACCAGTGCGTTTGTTTTGGATGAGGAAGCCCGCCAAGTGCGAGCCTTAGTGCCGGACTACCAGCTCTCGTTGGCGATTGGTAAAGAAGGCCAAAACGCCCGCTTAGCTGCCAAGTTAACCGGGGCAAAGATCGATATTCAGCCTGACTCCGTGATGGATTCCTAGGTCGCACTCATCCTGGGTCGCTATTCCCAGAGCAAAAGGGGCTAAGATGGGGGCTATCAGGCGGTGCCTCGGTTGTCACACGTCAGATGCCACAGAAAATCTTCTGCGGTGTGTGGCCAAAGATAATCGAGTCGTCGTGGATAGCGAAGGAAAACAGCAAGGTCGCGGTGCTTGGGTGCATCGCAATCAGGAATGTCTTTCCCTTTCGTTGACACGGCGGGCATGGAGTAGGGCCTTGAAACAGGCCCCCACACTCGATTGCTCCGCTCTCGATGACCTCAGTAGGTCAACCGACCTCGCTAAGAACAGGCTGAATGGCTAATGGAATCCTTATGAGTGGCTCGAAATGAGCCTCGTTTGTAGGTAACGGCACCCCCTGCCTGGGTGTGCCCAGACAGGAGAATTGTGGCCGGAAAACCACGCGTACATGAGATTGCTGCCGAATTAGGCATCGATTCGAAGCGCACGCTTGAAAAGCTTAAAGAAATTGGCGAGTTCGTCAAAGGTCCTTCCTCGACGGTGGAGCCTCCCGTCGCGCGCAAGCTCAAAGCAGCTTTCGCTGAAGAAGGCGTTGTCCCTGTTCCCAAGGAAGAAAAGCCTGCACCGGCTGCTAAGCCCGCTGCTGCACCAGCACCCGCACCAGCCCCCGAAGCGTCAGCACCGGTAGATACTCCTGCCCCCAGTGCCGATCAGCCTGCTTCTCCCGAGGCCCCGAGCGCCAAGCCTTCAGCGACGGGGATTCCCCGTCCGGGCAATAATCCTTTTGCCTCGAGTCAGGGAATGGCTAAGCCAGGTATTCCTCGTCCGGGAAATAACCCGTTTGCTTCATCCCAGGGAATGGGGCGCCCAGCGCCTCCTCGTCCCGGTCAAGGTGCGACACCTCGACGCTCAGACGAGCGCCCAGGAGGCACTAGGCCTCCGTTCCAACAGCGCTCGGGTGGCCCCGGCCGTCCCGGTGGCCCCGGAGCAGGTGGCCCCGGTGGAGCGCCTGGTGGCGGTCCCGGTGGAGCCCGTCCCGGTGGAGGACGTCCTGGAGCAGGTGGACGCGGACGTGGACCAGGCGGTGGTACCGCTGGTGCCTTTGGTCGCGGTGGTTCTAAGAGCAAGTCTCGTAAGTCGAAGCGGACGAAGCGCCAAGAGTATGAAATGCGCGAGGCGCCCAGTATTGGCGGCGTATCGATCCCTCGAGGCGATGGCACCACAGCCATTCGTCTTCGTCAAGGTGCTTCTATGGCCGACTTTGCCGACAAGATTGAAATGTTAACCGGTGTTCACGTTCCCCCCGGGAACTTGGTCACGGTGCTGTTCCAGCTGGGTGAAATGGCCACCGCAACAGAGTCTCTTGATGCGGCGACCTTTGAAGTATTGGGATCCGAACTGGGCTACAAGGTCGAAATTGTCTCGCCCGAAGATGAAGATAAAGAACTCTTGGAGAGCTTCGATATCGATTTGGATGAGGAAGAAGACGAAGACGATCTCGTTATTCGTCCACCGGTAGTCACCGTGATGGGTCACGTTGATCACGGTAAGACCAAGCTTCTGGACGCTATTCGTAGCGCCAATGTTGTGGCCGGCGAAGCCGGTGGGATCACCCAACACATCGGTGCTTACCAAGTGTGGACCGAACACGAAGGCATTGAGCGGGCGATCACCTTTGTTGACACCCCCGGTCACGAGGCCTTCACCGCCATGCGCGCCCGTGGTGCTCAGGTGACGGACATCGCCGTACTGGTGGTGGCCGCGGATGACGGCATCATGCCTCAGACCATTGAGGCGCTCAACCACGCTCAAGCAGCAGGTGTGCCCATCGTGGTGGCCATCAACAAGATTGACACGCCAGGCGCAAAGCCCGACAAGATATTGCAACAGCTCACCGAGTTCGGCATGGTTGCCGAAGAATACGGTGGAGATGTTCAGGCTGTTCGTGTTTCTGCGCTCAAGGGCGAAGGTATTACGGAATTGCTGGATGCCATCTTGCTCACCGCAGATGCTGGCCTTGATCTGAGGGCTAACCCGAATCGCACCGCTCGCGGTGTGGCGATTGAAGCCAAGCTCGATAAGGGCCGTGGTGCCGTTGCCACCGTCTTGATTCAGTCGGGAACTCTTCGCGTGGGTGAAGCCATTGTGGCGGGAACCGCCTATGGACGAGTCCGAGCGATGATGGATGAAAACGGCGAACCCGTGGAAGAGGCATATCCCGCAAGGCCCGTGGCCGTGCAGGGTCTCTCGAGTGTTCCCAAGGCCGGAGATACTTTCCTGGTCACGGATGACGACCGCACTGCTCGACAGATCGCGGAAAAGCGTGAAGCGGCAGAGCGCAACGCGCTGCTGGCCAAAGCTCGCAAGCGCATCAGCCTGGAAGAGTTCACCAAGGCTCTTGAGGATGGCAAAATCGAAGCACTTAACCTCATCATCAAGGGTGATGTTTCCGGTGCTGTGGAAGCCCTCGAAGAAGCGTTGCTCAAGATCGAGGTGGATGACAGTGTGCAGCTGCGCATCATTCACCGCGGTGTGGGTGCCATCACCGAAAGTGATGTCAACCTTGCCACGATTGATAACGCCATCATCGTTGGATTCAACGTCCGCCCCGATGCCAAAGCACGCGAGCGTGCCCAACGCGAAGGTGTCGATGTCCGCTTCTACTCGGTCATTTACAACGCTCTCGATGAAATCGAAAGCTCGCTTAAGGGAATGCTCAAGCCAGAATTCGAAGAAGTCCAGTCTGGTGTTGCCGAAGTCCGCGAAATCTTCCGCTCCTCCAAGGCCGGAACCATCGCGGGTTGTATTGTCCGCTCGGGCACCATTACCCGTAACGCTAAGGCCCGAGTCATTCGTGATGGTGTCGTCATCATTGACGGCTTGGCCATTGATTCCCTGCGTCGCTTCAAGGATGATGTCACCGAGGTCAAGACCGACTTTGAATGCGGTATCGGTCTAGGCAAGCTCAAGGACATCGAAGTTGGCGATGAGATTGAGACTATCGAGATGAAAGAAAAGGTTCGTGTCTAGTAACTCTCCTCGTGCGAGAAAGATGGCGGATCTGATTCGCCAGGTTCTTGCAGAGCGCCTCCAAAAAGGATTGCGTGACCCGAGGATGGGTTATGTGACGATTACGGATGTTTCTGTCACCGGTGATCTCCAGCACGCCAGTGTTTTCTATACCGTCTTGGGGGATGACAAAGAACGAGCTGATACGCAGAGAGCTTTGGCTGCGGCAACCGGAATGTTGCGCTCGGAAGTGGGGAAGAACATCACGGCTCGCCTCACGCCTTCTTTGGAGTTCGTTCTCGATGGCATTCCCGAAAACGCCGCGGCGATTGAGGGTTTGCTCCAACAAGCCCGGGAGCGGGACGCCGAAACTGAACGCCTTGCTCAAAGTGCGCAGTATGCCGGTGACGAAGACCCCTATAAGGTTCCTAAAGAGTCGCCCGAGGACGAGCTTTCTGCTCAGTAAGGAATGACATATGTCCATGGATCGTGAAGACCCACGTCAGTACCACATTGAATTAGCGCCGGGCGATGTAGGAAAGTACGTTTTCCTGCCGGGGGACCCTGGGCGTTGCGAAATGATTGCGTCCTATTTTGATGAACCCCACAAAGTGGCCAGCCACCGGGAATATGAAACCTGGTCGGGATATCTCGATGGCGAGAAGGTGTCAGTCACCTCCACCGGCATCGGTGGACCCTCTGCGGCTATTGCTCTCGAAGAATTAGTCGCCATTGGCGCCGATACGTTCGTTCGAGTGGGAACCTCTGGTGCGATGCAGGACACTGTGCGCCCTGGCGATATTGCCGTGGTATCCGGGGCTATTCGTGATGAGGGAACCAGCATGCACTACCTTCCCCTCGAGTTTCCGGCCATTGCCGATATCGAGATCACGCAAGCCCTGGCTGATTCTGCGCGGTCGGCGGGCAAAAAGGTGCATGTGGGTGTTTCCCAGTCCAAAGATTCTTTCTATGGCCAGCACGCACCTGGCCGCATGCCCGTGGCGAACCGATTGAAAGATCGCTGGGCGGCCTGGATTGGCGGTGGCGCCATTTGTTCCGAAATGGAAGCCGCCACCCTCTATATCGTGGCGTCGGTGCTTCGTGTTCGTGCCGGGGGAGTGATGATGGTGATGGGTCACCCCGATCAGTCACCCATGACGCCCGAAGAATGGGATGTCTCGAAGGTGGAAAACCTGTTGCCAGTGGCGATTGCTGGAATGAGAGAAATCATTCGCCGCGACAAAGAAGGACGCTAGCTCCCACCAACCCCGTGGGTTGTTAAGGTGCTAGGCGTAGCTCCTCGCCGTCCTCGCTTGCTTGGATTAACCCATCGGCAATCAGGGATTCCAGGGCTCTCGTGGCTTGTGCCGAATCTAGCCAGAGACCCATGAGGAACGAACGGGGAATGTCGATGTCGCTATGGCGAAGCTCACCAAGAAACACTCCACGTGCTTGACGATCGCTTCCTTCATAACGAGCTTGCCGGGGATTTTTGACTCCCTGGTAGGGGGGATAACCCGCTCTTTGCCACGCGCAATGGCCCGATAAAGGACACGTCGCACACTGTGGGTTTCGCGCGGTACACACCACGGCCCCTAACTCCATCAGAGCTTTGGCAAAATCCACTTGGTCGAGAGGAGAAATCGCCCCTAGTTCTCGATTCACATCCTCACGATCCTGGCGTTGTCTTACCGGTCCTGCTTCGCCCAATCCATGGACGGCCCGGGCGATGACTCGGCGGATATTCGTATCCACGATGGGCTCAGGAATACCGAAGGCGAAGGTGCGAATTGCCCGAGCGGTGTAATCCCCGATTCCTGGCAATGCAAGGAGCGCCTCTAAATCCTGGGGGACTTTACCGCCGTGCTGGGTAGCAATCACGCGGGCTGCGTCATAGAGCCTCTTAGCTCGGCGGGGGTAGCCCAAACGGCCCCACGCGGTGATGGCATCGGCTTGTGAGGCGTTGGCTAGATCGCTGGGTGTTGGCCATCGGGCCATCCATTCGTGCCACAGCGGTTCTACGCGGGCTACGGGTGTTTGTTGCAGCATCACCTCGGACACCATGACTCCCCAGGGGCTGCAGGATTCCTCTCGCCAGGGCAGAGCACGCTGATTGTCGCGAAACCACTGCGCTAATGCTGGAAAACCCATATCCCCACGCTAGTCAATGGCTGGCACCTTCTCAGCAAGGCGCCATACGCTATGGCCATGAAGGTTTTGGTCACGGGTGCCACCGGCTATGTCGGGGGACGACTGGTGCCCAAGCTCTTAGAGCAGGGCCACACGATCCGCGTTATTGCCCGGGAGCCACATCGCCTCGATGGTGTTCCCTGGGTGTCTTCGGTCGAGATCATCCAGGGCGACCTGCTCAACCCTGATGATGTTCGAGCCGCCGTCGCGGGCCAAGACGTTGTCTATTATTTGGTCCACTCGATGTCGAGCGCGGGGGACTTTGAGGCGCTCGAGCGCCAAGTTGCGACCAGTGTGGCGAGCGAATCAGCGCACGCTGGTGTTTCCAGGATTGTGTATTTAGGTGGGCTTCACCCCCAGGGCCCACTCTCGCGCCACCTCGGTTCCCGCAAAGAAGTCGGCGATATTTTGCTCGCCTCAGGAGTCCCCACCATTGCCCTGCAGGCAGGCGTGATTATTGGATCAGGGTCGGCAAGTTTTGAAATGATTCGTCACCTCACCGAAGTCCTTCCCTATATGCCAGCGCCTAAATGGGTGCGGAATTTCATTCAACCCATTGCCATTAGAGATGTGTTGCACTACCTGGTGGAATCGGCAACGCTTCCTCCCACAATTAATCGGGCTTTCGACATTGGGGGTCCGGACGTTTTTCGCTACGGGCAGCTGATGAATGGATATGCCCTTGAGGCGGGACTCAAGCAGCGCCCGATTGCGGCGTTGCCGGTGCTCACCCCGTGGTTAGCATCCCAGTGGGTCAATCTCGTCACCCCCATTCCGCGATCTCTCGCTGTTCCGATCATTGAGTCCTTGCTTCACGATGCCGTGATGAAAAACCATGACATCGATGAGGTCATTGCCCCACCCGCGGAGGGACTCACGGGATACCGCAAAGCAGTGCGATTGGCTATTGCGCGAATGCAGGCGGGCGAAGTAGAAACATCGTGGCGCAACACGGCGGTCATTGGGGCTCCTTCAGACCCACTTCCGAGTGATCCTGAGTGGTCTGGGCACACCGTCTTTACTGATCGACGGGAAGTGGCCTCGAGTGCCTCACCGGAGGCGCTGTGGAAGGTTATCGAAGGTGTTGGTGGGGATAACGGCTGGTATTCGCTGCCGATGGCCTGGGCTGCGCGCGGTTGGCTCGACAAATTAGTGGGGGGTGTCGGGCTTCGCCGTGGGCGACGAGACCCCGACAAACTGGTCACCGGTGATGCCCTGGATTTCTGGCGAGTAGAGCAGATCGACCGAGGTCATTTTCTTCGTCTTCGCGCTGAAATGAAACTTCCGGGCTTGGCCTGGCTGGAATTTGGCGTGACACCAGGAGCGCAGGGCGGGAGCATCCTCACTCAGCGGGCGATATTTTTCCCCTACGGACTGGGAGGCCGGCTGTATTGGTTCGCTGTGATGCCCCTGCACGGAATTGTCTTTGAGGGGATGGCGAACGCTATGGCAGCCCGCGCGGAACGAATCTCTGGCGCATCGGTCGCTTAGGTTCCCTCACTGGGGTTAGAATAGGGTCACACATCGATCACTGACACGGTTCCCGTTCAGGTCTGGTAAGTGTGCCGGCAGCTCATCACACATAAAGCGCGAGAAGTTGCCTCCGACATCAGATTTTGCTGTGACACCTTTTTCGAGGTTTTTCAAGGAGATACATGGCCCGCTCAGGCCCTACGAAGACACGGACTCGCCCCTCGGGCACTCACCGTGCACGCAAAAAGCCTCTCGATGATGAAGGAATCATCCCGATTCTTGCCAGGGCTGTTCGCGAAGTAGAGTCTGCGGCTGGTCGGGGCAAAGTGACTGGTCAAAACCGCACCAAGTTTCAAGTCGCGGCGTTGCTGATCAGGGATGAACGCTCACGGGCCAAGGAATCCACGTCGATTACCCCTGCTGCAAAGCAGGAAATTCTCAAGCGCTTAGACGGACTAGCGGCCATCATGGCCAAGACGGCGGCCAGGGACACCACCTTGATTGCCTTGTTGGCACCGGAAGCTAAAGTTTCTGATGCAGCCAAGAAAATGCGTCGTGATTTCCTCTTAGCCTCCGGGGCAGCGCTCGAGCCTGATGACTTGATCATTGTTGATGAGGTCGCCGCGGTGAGTGCCGAAACTGCGAAGCAGGTGGTGCCCGCCTCGGTGCGCCAAGCACAGCTAGCGAACCCCTTCATGGCCCCTGATTTTGCTGCCTACACCAAGGGCTCCGCCACAGCGGAGGGTCGACTGCTCAACTGGGAGCTCATTGAGCCACTCTTTAGGTCCTTTGAGCAGGGTGCTGGTGGCGGTGTGGCCAGTATGGAATTACCCGCTGCGGGCAATCTTTCGACTCCCGGTGGTATTCCGATGATGGTCCACCAATCAGAATTTGTGGAATCAGTGCGCGCTGGCCACCGTGGATTCCTCCTCGCCGATGAACCTGGCTTGGGTAAGACGGCGCAGGCACTTATTGCAGCAGAAGTGGCTGGCGCCTTTCCTCTGCTGGTGGTCGTCCCGAACGTGGTGAAAACCAACTGGCTGCGCGAAGTTCACCAGTGGCTGCCCAAACACCGCCCCACCGTCGTCCACGGTGATGGCGCTGAACTAAATGCTTTTAGTGATGTCTTCATCGTGAATTACGACATTTTGGATCGCCATGTTGGCTGGTTATCCAAGTTTGATTTCCGCGGCATGGTGGTCGATGAGGCCCACTTCATCAAAAACAAGGAATCGCAACGCTCCAAGCACGTTCAGGCCGTGGCGAAGACAATTCGCGCACGCCTGCGCCACCCGCTCTTAATTGCCCTCACCGGAACCCCCTTGATTAACCAGATCGAGGACTTCCGCATGATTTGGCAGTTCCTGGGGTGGATTGACGAAAAGAAGCCGCTTGGCGAGCTGATGGCCAAACTAGAAGCAACTGGTCTTAGCCCAGGGGATCAAGGATTCTTCCAAGAAGCACGAAAAGCCGTTATCTCCATGGGTATTGTGCGCAGGAGAAAACAGGATGTCGCCAAGGACATTCCTGCCCGCCGCATTGCGGATATCCCCATTGAGCTCGATGGTGAAGCGGGTCGCTCCATTCGTGATGCCGAGCAGGCTCTCACTTCGCGCCTGTTGCAGAAGTATGACCGCGTGATCGCGACTCGAGGAACTCCCGTGGAGGGCATTGACGAGGACTTGGTTCGTTTGGTCGCCACCTCCGAGGTCGAAGAGACTCAGCAAGACGACAGCGGCGACAATGTCTTTACCCTGGTGCGCAAGATCGGTGGCGCTAAAGCCGTCATGGCGGCGGACTACACGGCGCAACTGGCTAGAAACGTCGGGAAAGTCGTTTTCTTTGCCAAGCACATCAATGTCTTGGATCAAGCAGAGGCTCACTTCGCATCTGTTGGTATCAAGACCACTTCAATTCGCGGTAATCAAATCACCGCGGCCCGGACTGCGGCCATTGACGCCTTCACGAATGATGACGAAGTCCAGGTTATTGTCTGCTCCCTGCTGGCAGCTGGTGTGGGTGTGAACCTCCAAGCTGCTTCTAACGTGGTGTTGGCGGAACTGTCCTGGACCAGTGCGGAGCAGACCCAAGCCATTGATCGCGTGCACCGTATTGGCCAAGAACTGCCCGTGACTGCCTGGCGCATCGTCGCAGCCCACACGGTGGATGCGCGCATTGCCGAACTGATTGATCAAAAATCCGGTTTGGCTGCGCGTGCTTTGGATGGGGAAGACAGTGAAGCGGGAGTGGAGACCACCATGCAGGTGGCTGCCCTTATTTCTCTGCTGAGAGATGCGCTTGCTCAGAGGGCTGACTAGCTAAAGTCTCGCCTGCAGTTCTCGCCTTGGCATCTCCACTGGGCTGCGTGCTCGGGCTCATCGGGCCCACCGAGGACAATTTTCTGGAGTTGTGAGGCAATAATCATTTCCTCACTGGGTGCGCCATACACGATGGGCAAGGCTTCCGTGGTGCCGCAATTGGGGCATCGTTCAGGGGTGTCGTCAAATAGGTCGTGCATGAATCCTCCGGCCGGGATATGGATAATGCTCACCATCCCAGGGACCACTGACACGCTTAGGAGGCTTTGGAGCTCCTGCGCAGGACCACATGGATTCGGTTGACTACCATCACGCTCAGTGAGACCAAGAAAAACAGGGCCGCCGTGGCGCCCATGTAGAGAAATGAATTACTTGATGCTTCTTCGCTGGAGGGATTAAGCAATTCAAAGGGATACCAGCCCGTCAGGTCACCGCGGATCAGTGTAACGACGAACCACACCGCGGGGTAGGAAAGTGACGTAAAAAAAGTCCACCACGGCAATGCTGCGCGCTGAGAGTTCAGAAGCCACTCCAGGCCGAGATAGACCGGAATAACGAAGTTCATGACTATCATCGGCCAGAGCATCGGTCCCACGGGACGAGGGTCAGCAATTCCCGTTTCGGTGAGGACAAAATAGGTCGATCCGACCACGATGCTGTACATCACGAAAGCTGCGCGAGCAGCAGAAAGCGCCAAAGTATCGCGAGCGCTTTGAAGCCCATAAATTCCCGAAGCCACCAGAACAATCACAAGGCCAAAACCCTGCTGGAAAGAAAAATAGGCAAAGAAATCGTGGGCAACAAATTCCTCATAGACCCACTGGTCTGAAATTTGCAGAGTGAGAGCAGCCGTAACGCCAATTGCAGCGAGAAGGCTCAGAACAGAAAACAGAATTCGAGGAATCGATGCCGTGTTATCTAAGGCGGTTTCGCGATAAGTATCCCTCACCTACAAAAGGGTAGCAGGCGGATATTTCCCGCTTCGCCCACGAGGGGCCTAACCTGAAGTGATGTTCGATGTTTCCGTGGTCTACCTGCTTCGAGAGTCTCAGGGTCAGTGGGAAGTGTTGTTGGGGGAGAAACTCACTGGGTTGGGTGTGGGAAAAATCGTCGGCCCGGGCGGCAAGTGGGAACCAGGCGAAAACGCCGAACAAGCAGCCTGTCGAGAAGTTGCTGAGGAGGTGGGGATTTCCCTGGACCCACGACACTTGACTCCCATTGCGGTGGTGGAATATCCGTTTGTGACCCGACCAGAGCTCTCCCAGAGATCGCATGCTTTTATCGCGACGAGGTTTGAGGGAACCCCTACTTCATCGCCGGAGCTCAATCCCACGTGGTGGCCTCGCACCGAGATGCCCTGGGATGCCATGTGGGCTGATGCCAAGCTGTGGCTTCCTCGCGCTCTCGAGGGGGAATTCCTCCACGCGAGCTTCGCCATCGATGCTGATAATGGCGTGGCGTCATCGCAGATGACGTGGTCGCCGCTCAGGCGAAGCTAAGGCCGGCCTTTTAGGCTGGGCTTGCAGGGTTGTTGTGGGGTGAGGGGGTAATCGATGGTGACTCATTCTCCAGACCCTTACGAAATTCTGGGGATAAAGCCCGGAGCGAGTGCCGAGGAGATGAAATCTGCGTATCGCGTGGCGTTGCGCGCAGCGCATCCCGACACGGGAGGTTCCCCGGAACGATTCGCACTCGTGCAAAGGGCGTGGAAAGAAATTAGTGAGCCCTCGAGCCTGCCCACGGGATCCTCACGGGTGCCTTCCACTCATCGCGAAACCTCCTGGATGACGCGAAGCCCGAGCCCGACGGGGAGTACTTCCGGAGGACTCAAAAGTTATGGGCATCCCGGCGGATGGTTTCGTGAGCTCTACGGTCGACAAGTTCGGTCCTGGTGGGGGCTGGGGAGCACGCCGGAAAATATTTTTGACCCAGCGATTATTAATCAGGTTCCGCCCGAAATACGCCACACACTAGACGCAGCTATCGCGGAAGAGGCCACCGCCACTGCTTTGGCTGAACTGGGGCCTCCCTTCGTGGTGTGGCATGACGTCTTGGTGGAGGGAGATAGGTCCTCTACGGTGTCCAAGATTGACCATGTTCTCCTAGGGCCCAGCCTGTTGTGGGCTATCGCCAGCGAAAACTGGGGGTGTGCTGTGCGCATCGTGCGCGGCGAGCTTGTCGGAGAAGGAATACCGGGAACGCAGAAGCCCTGGGCGAGCTTGTGGTCTCAGGCACGGTATTTCCCGAAGTCCCTGGGGGTGAAGGTCAGCGCCTTGGCGTATGTCGTCCCCGATGATCATGCTGAGCACGACGTAGCGCTTATTCGTCTCAAGCGTGGAATTCCGTGCTACCTGGTGCGCCAGAGCGCTGTGTGCGAACTAGTCACCGGTGATACTCCTGCCACGTCTCGATCCTTAGTAGGCGATGACCTGTTTCCTGTCAGAGAGAAGCTCTCTGCGGGTATTCGATTCGTTTAGTCCGTAGTACTGAGCGAAGCCGCGAGAACATCGTTGAGCAACCAATCACGCAAAGCCTGCGTGGAAAAGCAATCGATGCGGTTGTAGTGCACGATGCTGTCTTTGAGCTCGCGGGCCCGAAGTTCATCGCCGTCGTCCTTGGCCTTGAGGTAGTCAGAAAAAGCCACAACTGACTCACCGCCGCCGGCAATCCCGGTGCGAGTTTCGGGAGGGAAGTAGAGCGCTTCGAGTGCTTTCAGGGAATAACTGGGCAGGCCGACCTTGATGCCCTTGGAGACCACCGAAAACAAATCGACCAGGACGCCATCGAGTAATTTCTCCACACAGTCCCCGGCGACCTGGTGGCGTTTGACCAAGACTGCCAGGCGGGTTCGTTCATACGAGGCGTAGTGATAGATGTGAAGGTCGGGAAACTTGTCCAAACGATCGCTAATGAGGGCGCAGAAACTCTCTAGTGCTTGTTTCTCTTGCTCGAAGGTCTCTGCCCACAACCCCAGAAAATGGGGGTCTTCCGCACTGGTTCCGAGCCCCTCGCCCCATAGCCCGAAGAGATATTCAATGCCGAAGGTGTCCGGTTGTCCCTCGCGGGAGCGGATATCCCATTCCTGGTAGGTGGGGTCTCCTTCAAAATCAAAAAATATGTCTCCCGGGCTTGGCCGGGGGATCGACGCCAGAACAGAGCGAGAGATTACCTCCCAGGCCGGAGGCGAATCCGGGTGAGACCTGGTGGCGTGTTGCAGGGATGCTTGAAGATGCAGACCCGCCAGGGTGTCGCGCCCGATTCCCGAGGTGTTGCGGCGCACTTCGTCGCGACTCGCGTTCGCAAAATCACTCAGATCGGCAAAGCCAGCGACGAGAAGTTTCTCTCGTTGTGACTTTTTGATACCAGCAATGAGGAAAAGGTCGTCGTGCAAGGGGATCTGTTCACTGCAGGCGGGGCATCCCTTTGTTCCACAGGCCATATATCGGGAGTCGTTCCAGGGCACCGGGTGAGGGTCAGCGGAGCGTTCCACCATCAGGGCGAGAACCTTTTCTCGCAGTGAGAGATATTCCCCAAGGTGATCACTGGCCTGGTGAACACTGTGCGATCCATCACCAAGAATCAATCTCACGGTGTCGGAGGTGGGGATACCAATCTGGCGCAGCTGATCGACATAGGCGCTGACCTGCACGAGCGCGGCCTCTTTGGCTTTCCGGGCCAGTTTGGAATCCCACACTTCCCATACGTCGTCGGCTTTGACCAGAAAATCCGCAAATCCTTGGAATCCCACCTTCAGCTCAGGGTGGGGTATTTCTTCTTGGTATAAAACGCCTTGAAAGATGGCCTTGGTTGAGGAGCGCAGTGCTTCGTGAGTCTGAGATGCTGCTCGCATAATGGAGCTGCGCCACAGTGCTGCATCGTCGGAGTTTGCCCGGTCATAAGAGATTTCTACGACGTCTCCGAGTTCCCGTCGCAGGATGTCCCACTGCCGCGCTTCGTGCTCCAGGCCTAAGCGGGCAACCAAGACCATCATGGGGTCATCGAGGACAGGAACATGAATGCCTTTGCCGAGTTTTTCATCGACAACTCGAGCTAAACGCCACGGGCATCCTGCATAGATGCCCAGATCGCTAGCGGAAATTACCCACGAGCCATCACCGAGCGTCTGCATGAGGGGAGAATACCTCTAGCCGGTGACGGAGTAGCTAAATCATCCCCAGTTCGGTGAGTTTCGCATTAAGCAGTGGGTTACTGGGCTCGGTCAGCACCGAACCGTCAGGGAAGGCAAGCACGGGAATATTGGGCCGCCCACTCAATTCAATTGCTCGGGCTTTGTCCTCGGCGCTGGCATCCACATCGTGGTAGTTGAAGGGTGCTCCGTAGTGCTCCAAGAGTGCTTGAGCGCGAACGCAATCGCCGCACCAGCTGGCTCCGTAGAACTCGATGGTTGCTTCGTGGTTGTCCATGGGTTACTTCTTTCTCGAGATCTGAGGGTGTGCCAGAGGGAGATACATTCTTTATCCTGCGCGGGTGCGCCCGGAGTGCATCGCATAGCTCTGGAGGCTCCTATCGTAATGGCTCAACCGGGGCATATTGCCTCCTAGACTCATAAGCAGGTTGACACAATGCGAGACCACCAAGGGGGGTGCACTCGTGGTTCACACCACAGGTCCAGGTCCATCGATACGAACCAGTTCCAACGGCGATAGTGAATACCGTCCAGCCATGGATGATGCCCATGAGGTACCCGCCATGCGACTCGAGAAGGATTCTCTCGGGGAGCGGGAAGTTCCCGTGGATGCTTATTGGGGTATCCACACCGCCCGTGCGTTAGAAAACTTTCCCATTACACGCCGAGCAATTTCGAACTACCCGGATTTGATTCGAGGCATCGCCCGGGTGAAGCAGGCTGCAGCGCGAGCAAACCGGGACATTGGTGTCCTCTCCGCTGAGAAGGCCGACGTCATCGATCAGGTGTGTGAAGAGCTGTGGAATGGCCAGTGGCACGAACAGTTTGTGCTCGGTGCGGTCCAGGGGGGAGCGGGCACGTCGACCAATATGTGTGCCAATGAAGTCATTGCCAATCGCGGGCTCGAAATCATGGGCTATGAGAAGGGCGATTATGCCCATCTTCATCCCATTGATGATGTCAACCGGTCGCAAAGCACCAATGATGTTTATCCCACCGCGATCAAATTGGGCATGGTGCTGGGCGTGCAGCGATTACACGCCGAGCATAAGTTGCTCGCACAGTCGTTTCGTGACAAAGGCATTGAATTTCAGTCCATTTTGAAAGTGGGGCGCACGCAACTCCAAGACGCAGTGCCCATGACCCTGGGTCAAGAATTCAGCGGTTTTGCCACCACGTTGGGGGAGGACCAGGACCGCATTATTGAGACCATTCCCTTTTTGTGTGAAATAAACCTGGGCGCCACCGCTATCGGCACCGGAATTACTGCTGATCCTCGCTACCCCGAGGCAGTGCGGGTCCACCTTGCGCAGCTCACAGGTCTAGATATTCGCACCGCTCCTGACCTGATTGAGGCCACCAGCGATGTGGGAGTGTTTATGACGCTCTCGGGAACCCTCAAGCGCTCGGCGGTCAAGCTCTCCAAGATTTGTAATGACCTGCGCTTGCTTTCCAGTGGTCCTCAGGCGGGCCTTGGGGAAATCGATCTGCCTGCTCGTCAAGCAGGGTCCTCGATTATGCCGGGCAAGGTCAATCCGGTCATCCCCGAGGTCGTCAACCAAGTGGCGTTTGCGATTATGGGATCCGACACCACCGTGACGGCCGCAGCAGAAGCCGGTCAGCTCCAACTCAACGCTTTTGAGCCGATTATCGCGGCCTCTATTTTGCAATCCGTGGTGTGGCTAACCAATGCCTGTCGCACGCTCCGTATCAACTGTGTGGACGGCATTACCGCCAACCTCGATAAATTGCACCAGCAAGTCGAAGCCAGCGTTGGTGTGGTGACTGCCTTGACTCCGTATATCGGCTATTCCAAGGCCACCATGATTGCTCATCAAGCGCTTGCCGGTGAGGGCACGGTCCGAGAACTTGTGATTGCTCAAGGACTGATGGAATCAGAGCAACTCGATCGAGTGCTCTCGCCCGAGCGCCTCAGTGGGCTGATTATGGCCACGGGAATCATTACGTTGCCCCCGTTGGATGAAGACCCAGAACTAGCCGGTTAAGAAGCTCGCCGCCCAGTGGCGGGGCTTTGGCCTCCGGCGCTTCTGAGCGGCGAGTAACTTGGTCTAAGAGTGCCAAAAGCGACACAACTTTTCAAGACTTTATTTGGTTACACCTTGGTAACGGTTTTTACCCGAGGTTGAAGCTTTAACCACCACACTCGGCCGGAAGTCCCGAGTTACGAGCTCTGCCTGGCCATACCTTCGGAGTGAGGGAGGTGCTAGTGTTAGCCCTTGTGCCGTGTAACGGCCGCGGAAGACAGAGCCTCACCGACCGGGTGGAGCGCCGCGCAGCGAGACGAAGGAGAGCTGACATGGCTATTGCGCCAGAAACCAAAGCAAGCATCATCGAGAAGTACGCTACTCACCCCGGTGACACCGGCTCCCCTGAAGTCCAGGTCGCGCTGATGTCACACCGCATTACGGAATTGACCGAGCACCTCAAAGAGCACAAGCACGATCACCACTCTCGTCGTGGTCTGCTGCTCATGGTGGGTCGTCGTCGTCGCCTTCTGGGTTACCTCCAGAGCATCGATATTTCTCGCTACCGTGCCCTGATCGAAAAACTCGGTCTTCGCCGCTAGTAAGCAGTCTTGTAGGCATACCCCGCGCTCGTGCGCGGGGTATCGCTTTTCCTAGGTATCCGCGGTACCCTTGAGTGTTCCTGTTGATAGGAATGCAATTTAATATGGCTCTCTACAGGAGTAGGTGGGCTCGAAGCTGGTCACCGGTGGTGGTCTACTGTCAGTGTGACAGTGCACTTCTACTGTTGGCCAGAAACAGGCCCCACACTCGTGTGTGGCAAACTTCCTGCCCGCTCCTTCATCGTGGTGTGCCGCCATCGTGCGCTTTCTGCGCGCGGTGGTCACTAAATACAAAGGAGATGTGACCTTAATGGAAGGTCCAGAAATTAAATTCGCCGAAGCTGTTTTGGATAACGGCAAGTTCGGTAAGCGCACAGTGCGCTTTGAAACGGGTCGTTTGGCCCAGCAAGCTCAGGGAGCCGTCGCGGCATACCTGGACGAGGACACGATGTTGCTCTCGGCAACCAGTGCCAGCAAGAACCCGCGTGAAGGTTTCGACTTTTTCCCGCTGACGGTAGACGTGGAAGAACGCGCCTATGCAGCAGGCAAAATCCCGGGTTCGTTCTTTCGTCGTGAAGGCCGTCCCTCCACCGAAGCAATCTTGGTCTGTCGCCTCATCGACCGGCCTTTGCGTCCGTCTTTCGTGGATGGTTTGCGCAACGAGGTGCAGGTAGTCATTACTGTTCTCTCGATCGCTCCGGATGAGTTCTATGACGCTTTGGCTATCAATGCCGCGAGTGCTTCGACTCAAATCTCCGGTCTGCCGTTCAGCGGTCCTATTGGAGCGGTTCGTTTGGCTCTCATTGGTGACCAGTGGGTAGCGTTCCCCAAGCACAGTCAGCTTGCGGAAGCCGTATTCGACATCGTGGTAGCCGGTCGTGTGGTTAAAGCCGCCGACGGTTCCGAAGATGTGGCCATCATGATGGTGGAAGCGGAAGCTACCGAAGGCAGCTGGGATCTGATTCAAGCTGGCGCTACCAAGCCCAGCGAAGAAATCGTTGCTCAGGGCCTGGAAGCGGCTAAGCCCTTCCTGAAGTCGTTGGTGGAGGCACAGCAGAAGCTTGCTGACCAGTCCGCTAAGGAAATTGCCGCCTACCCGGTCTTCGCTGACTACACCCCCGAGCTTCTCGCTGCTGTGGATGCACTTGCTGCCACTGAGCTGGCTACGGTCTACACGATTGCCGATAAGCAAGAACGCCAAAATGCTGATGACGCTCTCAAGGCCTCGGTCAAGGAAGCTATCGCTGCCAAGGTCACTGCTGGTGAATTTGACGACTCGGTGTTGTCCATGGTGGGTGCTGCC